>Ga0208645_1001472_pt1 | contig 20499 bp, 17 predicted proteins | sample VirMetDEL_Sep_01_FD_184519 | JGI IMG/M metagenome (GOLD analysis project Ga0208645, IMG submission 184519) | Aqueous microbial communities from the Delaware River and Bay under freshwater to marine salinity gradient to study organic matter... | ecosystem: Environmental > Aquatic > Marine >... | reverse complement strand
ATAGTAGCCTTAGAATGCATTCTATGGCCTTCTATGGGGTCTTTAGTGGACTGTGGTTAGCTATGGTTAGCTTTAGTTGACATGTGTTGACTATGGTTGACTATGGTTGACTATGGTGGTCTTGAGCCATGTCCCTATTTTCAACTAAAAAATATCCCCTTACACCAAAAAATTTCACTCATGTCAGCTAAATGTCAAATGTCAGTGGAGTAGGGTAGGGCACTATCTTTGTCTTCCCTAGTCTCCCCTGTTGTTACCACTAACTCTAATTAGTGGACATAAGGATCACCAGTAATTCTGGGACTCCTAGCTGCAAAATTGACCCCCAATGGGTCTAATGTCAGTCGATTTCAAAAATGCCGTTAAACCCTCGGCTTGTTGTTGTTGTTGTCTGACCCTTTTAAAGAGAGCCTAAGTTTCCACACAGGTTAACCCCTATGCCTATCGAACAAAACGTCCAACACATAGACGATCTGAATCCTCAGAACCCCCCTGCGACAGACCCACTGTCACAAGTGTACAACCATCTGAATCTGATCAAGACCGCAGTTAAGCAGACGTTCCCTAATGTAACTGATGCGGTTACAGCTAGTCACACAGTCCTCAATGGTCTAGACGGAAGAGTCACCGCAATCGAAAGTGCAGATACACCTGCTATTAAGAATACCAGTGGTACACCTGTATTAGACTCTGGTATTACTGCAGAAGAAATAAGAAATCTGATTGATCTAGGCACTTCTGATAACGTGGTTTTCAACCAAGTAGAAACAGATACAGTAAAGCTACAGGCTCCACATCCGTTTAACGGAATATGGACGATAACTACTTCTGGCTTTGATCTACTCATCAAGTACAACAACGTGACTCGATACAAGCTATCTAGTAGTGGAACATTCAGTGCAGACCAAGACATCATTGCAGAAGCGACTATGTAACTATGGGTCAGATACTCCCTCTTCGTCAGCTATCAGACGTAGGTGTAGTTACCGATCAGTCTCCCAGTAGCCTACCCCCTACTGCATTCACCAGAGCAAAGAATGTAAGGTTCGATGAAGGTGCAGTTGTCGGTGGCCCAGTGTTTCGTAGAGTCTCTGATTTGTCTAACAACATTAGACATGTATTTGGTATTGATGAAGCTAGCGGTTACAACAAAGTATTACTAGTGTCTGATACTTTTGTATTGCAAGAGTATGCCAACGGCACAATCACAAATGTCAGCGGAAGTATTTCGCCTCTATCAGCCTCTGATGCATCTTACACTGGCACTAGTCTAGCTGATGTTATCTATGTGAACAGAGAAGACAGAGTGCCTGTCTATCGGACAGCAAGCGGTACTAACTTTGCCAACTTACCCAACTGGAACTCCACATGGAGAGCAGGTTCACTGAGAGCCTATGGCGACTTCTTGATTGCATTAAACATGACAGAAGGCTCTACCCAGTTCCCCAGTCGCGTTAGATTCTCAAACTTGACTTTGTCTGGACAAGTGCCAGACAGTTGGGATGCAACTGACACTACAAAGTCAGCAGGTTTTATTGACCTAGTAGAAATGAAGACCCCCATCATTGATGGTCTGCCTCTTGGTAAAAACTTCTGTATATACAGTTCAGACCAAGTGTATATGATGGAGTTTGTTGGCGGTACGTTCATCATGAACACCCGAAAACTATTTAGTGATGCAGGTGTCATCAATACAAACTGTGTGGTCGAAGTAGAGAACCAACACTTTGTCTTTTCTGAGAATGACATCTATGTACACAATGGTGCAGAGAGACAGTCAATTGTTGATGGCAGAGTAAAAAACTATATCTTCAACGGCATGGACACTGGGGCATACGATAAGTTTTTCGTTCAGCACAACCCAGACCTCAACGAGGTGTACTTCTGCTACAAGTCTGGCGATGACATGGCCCAGTTCACCGATGGTGACCGATGTAATCGAGCAGCAGTTTATAACTACAGAAACAACACTTGGTCATTTTTTGACATGCCTAATGTGGCATCTGGGACTGTCGCCAACGTACAGTCTACCCTCACCTATGCCACTGCCCCTGCAAGCCTAACTTTCGAAACAGCAGGTGGTAGCTTCCAATCGCAAAACAGTGGGTTTGACTACCACACACTGTTTGTTGGTGATGCTGTTGCTGGTATATCTAACAATGGTCTTTATGGTCTCGACAATGCCGACACTGGCACACTCTCGTTCCCAACAGATACCAATGCCACTAAACCGCCATTTATTGAGCGTGTAGGTATTGATCTCGATGAGATGAGTCAACTGTCTGGCTACAAGGTAATCCAAAAGTTATACCCCCAGATTGAGACCCCCAACCCCAACAAAACTTTTAACTTTACATTGGGCGGTGCAAACCTTTTGTCCGATGTGACTAACTATGAGCCTCAAGTTACTTTTGACTCTAGTTCAAATCACAAGATCGACAGCAGAGCATCGGGTCGATACCTGTCTTACAAACTAACAACAGCCTCTTCCAAGGACTTCAGTTTCACTGGTTTTGATTTGGAGGTCACTGTTACAGGGAGGCGATAAATGCCAATCAATAGAAACACTGATCTTGTCCTTACTCGCTACAGTCGTGGCAGTGTTCCAAACGATAGTGCCCAACTTTCAGTCTATCTGTCAGAAGAATTACAGCGGTTAGAAACAATCATACGCGACCTGTCCGAAGCCTCTGTACAAGCAACAGATAATCCTCCACCAGAGCCAAGGAAAGGCATGGTGAGATTCAACATACTGCCTTGGAATCCACTCAGTAATGGTCAACAGCAGTTGGTCGTTTACAACGGAACTGCGTGGGTTGCTGTATGAATATTGATAAGTCATTAAAAGCCCAAGTTACTCAGCTAGAAAATTCAATCAATACAGTGATAGACAGCGGAGAAGCTGAATGTGCAATAGACCAGAGTAGTCTTAGACACTTTTTCACTGAGATGCATAAAGAGTATGGATGTGGTCTCTACACAAGAGAACTTACAGTACCAAAAGACATGGTATTTGTGGGCAAGTTACACAGGCATCAGCACATGACATTTTTGCTCCAAGGCGAAATGCTGATTGTAAGTTCAACAGGTAAAAAAAGGATAAAAGCACCCTACACATGGGTGTCACCAATAGGGGCTAAGAGAGCGTTCTACGCACTGGAGAAGTCCATTCTCACGACAGTGCATATCACAAAACACTTAACTGAAAACGAGTTGTCGGAACTAGAAGAAGAGGTTATTGCCCCTTCATACGAATCTATCGGTTTAGAAGAACCCGATCTCAGTCTTTTATCGGAGAAATAAAATGTCGTTTATAGCAGCAGCGATTGTAGGCAGTGCAGTGGTTGGAGGTATTGCCTCTAGAGGCGCAGCCAAAGATGCTGCCAGAGCGCAAGATAGAGCCACAGAAGCTAGTCTTGAAGCCTTTCGCTTCTCTCAGCCCTACATTAAAGACTCCTACGACTCAGCAGGTAGGTTTAATCAAGATGTTCTTAATGCAGGCGCGTATGGCGGTCAGACCTTAGCAAATGTAAACCCTTTCCAAACCAGCGGTAACTACATGATGGGGCGTGGCGGCATGTCCCTAGCACCACAAGCTTTTGGTATTGCACAAACAGGAGGTGATTTTGCATCTAACTATGGTGATCTCTATAAGCAGTCTCAGCAAGATCGAATGTCTACAGCAAACCAATACGCTATGGATAACTCTCAACCACTGGTTGATTCCATTATGCGTGATGACTATAGAAACCTAAACGAGAACACCCTTACTGGCATCAACATGGGTGCATCAGCAGGTGGTGCTATGAATTCATCAAGAGCAGGTGTTGCTGATGCAGTAGCCAGACGAGCAGTTGATGACAGAAAAGCCGATGTCACGACAAACATACAAGACTCATTGCGAAGAGATAGCCTAAATCAACAAAACCGACAGTTTTCAGATGCGATGAATGCAAATGCAGGTCTGAGGAGTGCCTATACAGATGGTCTCAATGCATTTGGTGCAGCAGGCGACATGGTTGTGGGTGCAGGTGGTAACCTTCGAGCACTTGAACAACAGCAGTTGGACGATGCTCGTGCGAGATATGAGCAAGACCGCGATTTTGCTTTTAACCAACAACAAAAATATCAGCAGGGCATACTCGGTAATGCTGTCTATAACAACCCACCTGTACAGCCCAATCTTTACAACCCGAACATGGCTACTTTTGGTGGTGCGATGCAGGGAGCAGGCACTTTTATGGATATGTATAAAGACTATAAAACAATCAAGGGAATGAACGCATCGGGTGGAGGTACGACAGGATAATGTATATGACATCTTACCCCCCTGCTCTAAATTTAAGTACTACATCCAAAAAAAATGTTCAGCCAGCTTTGAATCAGCCAACTGTAGACGGACAGTTGTCGATTGATGAAATGCTGTATGACCCCAGTCAACCCAACAAAGTTTATACCTTTGATGAAGTCAAAAAAAAAGCAATAGAAGAGGGTCGCTATAATTTGCCAGATTCAGAGATACAGAAAGCAGTTGACATAATGAACTCGCAAAATCCCCAGCAGGCTTTAGCAGACACCACACTACAGACCCCAGTTACACAGTTTTCTGCTCCGACAACACCTGCCCTAGACCCAACGTCTGTTACAGCAAATCCAGTAACACCACCAGCCGTCCTAGAACAAGTCCCCACAAACGAGGCTACAGCAGCACCTGCCTCGGATAGTTTTACAGCGTTTTACAACTCTCAACGCCATCCAGATGCATCTAAATATACAGACCCAAGCCTGTATGGAAAAGCCACTGGAAACTATGTACCAAAACATCTCCTAGTCAATGTCATGTTTGATGAAAAAGGCGACATTAAAGAACAGTGGCGAGATTCTTATTTTGATCACAAAGAACACTACAACCTCAAGTACAGAAGCGATCTGATGAATAGTACTCCAGAGTCTCAGCCAATGCTGACTACAGGAGATCCCAGTGTCACTGCTCCAGTGTCTCAGCCCATGTTGAACCCAGAAACCACAACAATGGGAGGCAGTAGTCCTACTGTTGTAGATACTGCACAAAATGAACAACGGCTACAAGAAATGTTTGATGGTATAAATGTTGCCAAAGAGGGTAAAACAGGTCACACAGGTCTCGCTAGAGAAAGCACAAGCACTTTCCACAAACTTGCTATGGGTGGTATGGGCGAAAAGCTAATGAGAATGGGTGCAGCAATGAATGCCAATGCCCACCTCGGTGGCAATGTCATGTTAGGTGCTATGGGACAGCAAGCAGCAGCCTTTAATGCAGAGCGACTTGCTGCCGAACAGTTCCAACAAGAACAACGTGCCAGCGCATTGTCTGCCTATAACGAATCAATCGCAGAGCAACAAGACCTACTCGACCAGTACAACGACCAAGATCGTCTTTATGCCGAAGCTTTGGAAGGTTTTGATAAGTTTAGCAGTGTTACTGGGTTCTTTGACGGCTCAGTAATGAAAATGATAGATAACTCTGGTCTTGGCAACGCTGATAGACAAGCGTTTAGGCTCAAATTACAGAGCATTGCTGTCGATGAAACACTGCTTAGAACTGCACAGACTAAAGGTGCTATCTCTGACAGAGAAATGGCATTGTTTAGGTCTCCCATACCAAGCCTGTACGCTACAGAGGAAGTCTGGAGATCATGGTTGCAAGCCCGAAGAGAGAACATGGCAGTCATCCGCGACAGATTAGCCAGAGGCATCACAGTTGCAAGTAATGCAGGGATTGGCTTTCAAAACACTTATCAAGTCAGCAAAGCTGATTCTCAAGATGCTGACAGCAGATCACAATCTAGTGCATCAACAACTGGTTCAAGAGCCAGTGCATTAACAGCCGAACAAAATGAACTGATTGCTAAAAACCTATCAGACTAAGGTAGAAGTATGACAGCGCAACCTCAATATACTCCCGATCAAATTGCACAAGCGGTTCAAAACGCATTCAGTGCAGGGAGATATGAAGAAGCTAGACAGCTTGATGAACTGTATGCAAATGCAGTTGAAGCGCAACAGTTACAACAGCAACCACAGCCACAGCCACAACAGGTTCAGCCACAGCAACCACAGCCACAAGAAGTTCCAGAGCATCTCCGCGACAGTGCATTTTCCTATGGTATTGACCAAGCGCAAAAATTGTTTGGTAGCGGTATCGAAGGCATAGGTAAATTTGTCGGTAGCGAGGGAATGCAAGAGTACGGCAGGGATGTTCAAACAAAACAAGATTATGACATTGCCAAGGGTGGTTACCAACAAAAGTACAACAGTTTTGAAGATGCATTTAAAAAGGATGGGTGGTCTGGTGCGTTAACACATGCAGGGCAAGCCACGGCTTCTGGCATCCCAACTTCTGGTGCTACTTTGATTGGTGGTGGTGCTACGGCTCTGGCAGCTTACGCAGGTGCGCCTGTCTGGTTTGTAGCCCTTTTGGGTGGAGGGACTACTGCACTAGGTGTTAACCAAAGTATTGGTGAAAATGTCCAAGAGCAAAGAGAAAAAAATGGCGATGATTTTAATGCTAACGTATCTGTGGGCATCGGTATTGTAAATGGTATCTTGGATAGGCTTGGTGTTAAAAAGATATTTAAGCCCGATGATCTTATGAAAATGTCACCTAATGAGATTGCTGAAGTATTGCGTAATAAAGGCATGGGAGAAAAAGCCAAGCAATTTTTGAAGGACATGGGTGTTGAGGCTAGTGTAGAAACTGCCCAAGATATAACTAACATGGCTTCTGTCTCTGCACTGGGCGGTGAATACACTGGCGATGAAGTAAGACAAAGGCTAACAGATTCTTTCCTAACAGGTGGCTTGGTTTCTGCAAGTATTAAGGGCGGTACTGACACCATAATTGCAGGTGCAAACCTAGTTCGTGGTGGCAACAGTGACAAGAGTCAGATCACATCAGAAGAAGAGATGGCAGCACAGGCATATGCTCAACGTCTTATTAAAAAAGCCGATGCAAACGGATACGACTTAAAAGATGTAAGTATAGGCTCTACCAAAGGTGCAAGATCAGCCGTAGATGGTACTCACATCGACATGGCTAATAGACTCGCACAGAAATTTAAAGATTTAAAAGAAGTCTTACAGATTAAAGACACCGATTCATTAGAACTGGTTGCAAAAAAAGTACAAGCCAAAACTGCTCACCAAAAAGGTAAGAACAAAACTAAAAACATAGTTGAACAAGAAGATTTTCAAGCAGTTCGTGAACTGGCAGGTAATACACGAGAAGGTCAAGAGATCATTAACCTACTCCACGAAATGAATCAAATGACAGATGTCCACAATAAGGGATACAAAGGCGGTGTATCTAGTGTTACTGATCAGTTCCTACCTGTAGGCACAAGTGGCGAAGGCTACAACGTGGCAAGAACCACAGCAGAATATGCACTACGTCCACTATTCTCTCTTCAAGCAGGTCTTTCCACAGGTGGTGCTTCTATACCAATGCAACTTGGTGTAGTAGGTGCTGGTCGTGCTATTGATAAGCTGACAGGTAGAAGAAGTCGTGTACAACAGTACGTTAAAACGTACGGCAAAGGTCAAGGTCAGCCTACTCCAACAGCCCCTAGTGTTCGCGAAGCCAGACAAGAAGAACTGGCGAGACAAGAAGCTGAAGAAGTAAGACTACAGGAACAGCAAGCACAAAGAGCCGAAGAAGACCGACAGGCAAACCTACAGCGTGTAGCGCAGGGAGCACCTCCACAGCTTGGAAGCCCAGAAAACATAGTACAAGATGGTACTGGTCTTGATCGCGCAGGTATTGCAAAAGTACTTAGGGCAATAAAAGCAAATCCAAACACATTGCCTGCTGTTAGACGAGCAATCGAAGCCTACGAGCGCGGTATTGCAGTCGGTGGCGAGATGGACTTTGCTCTGATTAGAGACATCAACAGTTTTGTCAATAACAACCCAGATTATGTTCAGAGAGTAAGAGAGCCAAACGCACAAGCACTGGCTAATGGACAGGCACAAAGACAGACACAGCGCGACATCAACTATGAACGCGGTGTCGAAGCTAACAGGCAGTTTGCACAACAACTGATGGATGCAGTTACAGCCGACAAGTCGATACCCCCAGTACAAAAAGCAAAACTACTCGCCATCTTAGACGAGATGAGACTTAACCTTGGCTCTAACCCTGTAGCAAAACTAGAGTCACAAGCGAAAAGACTTCAAGACGAAGGTGTCGATCCGCAGGTTATCCAGAAGTACTTTGTTCCTTACGCTGAAAGAGTCATGCAACAGCAACAGGCAGCACAAGAGAAAGCACAGTTAGATGCAGATGACTCTAGGACAATTGACGTAGATAGCCTTGTTTCTAATCCAAATGCTAGAAACCAAATAATGACTCCAGATGATGAGCGTGTTTTTGTTAGTGAACGCATGGCTCGTGCAGAGGAACAAGGTTTTGATACATCAAACATCATGTACCATGCAACTAAGCAAGATTTTGATAGGTTTGTTGCAGGTTATGCTGATGGACTTATATTCCTTACTCCAAGTTCTGAATTTGCAAACAGATGGTTAGGCAAAGGTAAATTTGGAGAAAAGCGTGTAGGTAAAGACAGCGGTTATGACAGTCTACAAAAGCGTAGGGATCAGATTGGAGAAGAGTACAAAACCGCATCTGAAGCACAAAGAGAAGTTTTGTATGAGGAACGTAGCCAGTTGTTTAGGGATATGCAAGAGGCAGACAAAACTATCTACCCAGTATTGGTAAAGACTAAAAATCCATTTGTACCTCACAAAGACTTTGCGGTTATGGAAGAGTTAGTCGGAAGAGAAAAAATGGACGAAGGGTTCTCACCTGCCGATGGGTTGCCCACATATAGAGATGCATATAAAGATGGTGTTTATTTACTGTATGAGACCAAGCCTGTTATAGACTTCCTAAAAAGCAAAGGGTATGACTCAGTATTTCTAAGCGAAAATCGTGGGGAGGGAACTGACTACTCAACATTTGCAGTTTTTGATCCGAAAGATATCCGCTCACTTTACGCCCAGTTTGACCCTTCAAAAGTAGACTCATCGATGATCTCTGATCAACGTGTCCCTGCTCTAACCCAAGTCTCTAGCCCCAACATCATACCCATTCGTGATGGCAGTGAAACCCCTCCTAAAATGACAGGGAAAACTGCGGTGGGCAATTACCTCCAAGATCGCGCTAGAGAAAAACTAGGCGGTAGAGTAAGAGACTTAAATAGTCCAGAAGATCGCAGTGCAATCGCAGATGATATGGTAGATGAAGCTGTTTATGAGATGGAAAACACTGACAGTGCTATCGAATGGTATGACACCACTGTGCAAAGAATGCTAGAGATGCTGTCATTAAAGTACCCAGAGATTGCAAGTGATGAAGATGCACAGACAGCTATGTTTATGTCCCTGGCTATCACATCTCAAAACCTATCTGTACCGCTTAACCTTAGAAAAGCGGAGCAAGCCTACAAACACTTTAGAAACAAAGGCAAATTTAGAATCTACGGAACTGGTAAAGCTGCCAAATCAATGAAGGCTAATTTTAAAAAAGCCAATATGCTTATTGATCAGCTAGACAGTGTGGCTGAAGTAAGAGATTTTCTACAGACTGAATTCTCTGTTAAAGAACTCAATGCAACCATGCAAGATGCGCTAGGTATAGACTATGAAGTTGGCGGTGAAAATGTTGACACTATAGTTTATGGCTCTGCTCTATTTGGGCCAAAAGTCGGCAATGGGTTCTACTCGAATCTGCGCGGTGAGTTCTCTCCAGTGACTATGGATATGTGGTTCATGAGAACTGTCGGTAGGCTGAGAGGCAAACTGATGGCTTTCGATGAAACCAAACTAGACAATCAGCTTGCTAAACTCAAGTCTGCGCTGGGCAGAAAACGCATGTCGAAAGCAAAGCTGATCGAAAAAGCCAGAGAACTCAAAAAAGCCCACGAAAAGGACTTTAAAGTCAATCGTGCTCTGTACGACAACAAAACTAAAGTCAAATCAGAAGCTACAAACGCTGCTATAAACGTAGTAAAATCACTCACTGATACAGTTGATGTGCCTAGTGGCGGTGGCGAGAGAAACAATCTCCGTCTACTTGTACAAGAAGCTGTACAGAAGTTTAACGAAAGAACAGGTCTAGACTTAACACCTGCTGCCTTTCAAGCTTTGATTTGGTATCCAGAGCAAGAACTTTATTCACAGCTTGGTGTAAAATTAAAAGACATTAGGCAAGACTATGCATCCGCAACGAAACAGTTATTACTGAAGGAAGGATTCAATGAGCAAGAAATCGAAGCAGCCGATAGTCGGGTTCGGGTCGGCAGAGAACAAGGAACAGGACAAGTTCGACAAGAAAGTGCAGCAGATGTCCGCACAAGAAGTCGAGCAGGGAGTCAGCCAGCTGGTGTCCCTCTACAGGAGCAAGAAAGCCCAAGCCCAATCCTAACAGTAGACGAATCTTCACAACTACCACTGGCATTCCCCATGCCAGAAGTGTCTGAAGTAAAAGACAACATAGAACCTGCTTCTGCAATTGTAGAAGGAGTTATCAACATCGGTAAAAAGGGCACTCTGTTCGAGGATGGCATTGCGAATCTGAGCGAAGCAATAACAACCGCAGGTCTGTTGAATGTGAGCATCGAGTTCTTAGATGGTGCTGTAGAAATGATGGCTAGAACAGGTGCAGAGCCAACCACATATGGACAACACCAAGCAATCACTGGTGCAGAAAGCCAAATCTTTGTAAGAACCGACCAAGGCTCACTATCGACACTAATGACCACCATCCACGAGATGGGACACGCAATCGAGTTCAGACCAGTATTGCCAGAAGGTGTAACAACAGCAGTTACTGAGAATAGACTAAGCGCACACCCTAAAGCAGAAACAGGCTTCAAGCCCCAGTTCAGAAACAGCTTGAGAAATAAATTAAGTCGTATCTTGTTTACCACTAGGACAGATAAAATTGGCCCAGAAACGAAGTTTTTAAAAGATCCAGATGGTAACACCTATCCTATGGACAGAAAGTTACTGACCATGAAACAGGCTAAGGCAATGAGAAAAGAGATGGACAAGATTCAGACAATGAATGTTGGGCCTGCTCGTGCTAAAGAACTTGGCACTGAACCTTTGCGAGAGACTGTTGATAGCACTGTCGCAACAATAGTAAGAAGACAAAAGGGTCGAGAAGGCACACAAGAAGAAAAAGACTTGTTTATGAGCCTCAACAAAGATGCTGTTAAAAAGGCATTCAGAGACTATCAAAAGTACACTAAAAACGATGCAGAGTTTGCTGTTGATCCTCTTATTTTCTATATGGTCGATCCCAAAGGTTTTAAAAAAGTAGCACCCTTAACCGCAGAGTTTATAAGAAACCACTTCAAAGGAACGCCAAACTTACCTATCAAATTCCACGCTCACCCCCTCGCAGTTGTTATGGCAATCATAATGGCAGGCCTTGCAAAAATGGGTGGCGAAGAAGAAGAGGAGATGAGTGCAGGGGCATTGACCCCCCAACCTGCAATACTGAGTGCATAACTAAGTGCATAGGAGCATGTATGAAAGAGAGCGCATTAGACACGATAAATTTCATGTCGACAATTCAATTGATAAAAGAAAACCAACTCCTTAACAACGCTGAAAAATCCACACTATTTAAAGAACTTAAAACTAGTCTGCCACCACTGATTTTGTGCAGCCATTTTGTAAGTACTAGAGAAATAATGGAACTATTGATCAATAAGGAGATTGCCGATGTCGAGCCAAAGAAAGCCCAGAAAAAAACATCAGCCAAAGCCCAAGAAAAACACAGTTCCGAAGAGAAACTACTTCTCGGAACTGGCAAAAACACCAGAGGGTCGAGCACTAAGAAAAGAGTGGTCAACTAGACCTAGAAAGAATGCAGGGAGGCCAAGAGGTGTTCCCGATGGTCACACGGCTGAGACAATCAAACCTATCCGCGAACAAGCCAAAAAAGATGCCAAGAAGGTGGTAAGAATCATGTCAGAAAAATTCAACATAGAAGACCAATACCAAAAAGAAGCATTGGAAACCGCAGTCGAAGTGATGCGTACAGATGGTCAGACTAGAGAGCGATTGTCTGCTGCCAGATTGGTTCTAGATTTCACAAAAAGTAAACCTGCATCAAAGTCTGATGTGTCGATACACAAGGCAGAAGATTTCCTAGCATCTTTACTTATAGAGGATGAGCAATCTCATGAACAAACAGATGAAGGAGGTTCGGAAAAGGCTACTGACTGACTATAAGTTTTATGCAAAGTCAGCCTTAAAAATTCGAACAAAAGAAGGCGCAATATCCCCCCTCAAGCTAAACCCTGCACAGCAAATCCTCAACAAAGCCGTAGAAGACCAACTCTCTGCTGAAGGCAAAATCAGAGTCATTATCCTTAAAGCAAGACAGCAAGGTCTGTCTACTTACACAGGCGGTTATCTGTACTACTCAGTTAGCCAACGCCCTGCGTGTAAAGGCATGGTTATTACACATCATGCCGACTCTACTCGTGCACTGTTCGATATGACAAAGCGTTTCCATGAGCATTGTCCAGATATTTTAAAACCTCACACCAAATACAGTTCAAGAAGGGAGATGAATTTTGATGTTCTCGACTCAAGTTATGTGGTTGCGACAGCAGGTGGTGAAAGCATTGGTCGCGGTGAAACACTTACTCATGTCCACGCTTCCGAACTCGCGTTTTGGCAAAAAAGTACAGCACTGGATAACTGGAATGGCCTCACACAAGCTGTTCCAAACACTAAAGGCACAGCCATTTTTGTGGAAAGCACTGCAAATGGTGTCAATGGCATTTTCTATGATCTATGGCGTGGTGCGGTGGATGGTACGAATGGTTATGTGCCTGTGTTTATTCCTTGGTTCACTGATCCAGATTATCGGGAAGAAGTTAGTCAAAACTTTGAAAGAACGCCAGAAGAAGAAGAGTTAGCTGAGAAGTTTGATCTCGATAATGAACAGTTAATGTTTAGGCGTAAGAAGATCGCTCAGAATGGTATCGACTTATTCAGGCAAGAGTATCCCAGCGAACCAGACGAAGCATTTTTGACTACTGGTCGCCCAGTGTTCAACCCAGACCAACTGGTTAAAAACCTAGAAACAACTAGAGACCTAGAGTCTCGAATGTCCCTAGAGAATAACGAGTGGAATCCTAACCATCGTGGCGAACTGTTTACATGGAGACCCCATGTCGAGGGCGAGTCTTACTACATTGGTGCTGACTGCTCAATGGGTGTTCGTGGCGGTGACTATTCGGTAGCCCAAGTATTAGATTCCAAGAAACGACAGGTCGCCTGTTTCCGCGCTCATGTCCACCCAGATTATTTTGCTGAAGTACTCTACAACCTCGGCATGTACTACAACGAAGCCCTTATCTGTGTCGAGAACAACTCTCACGGCATATTGACCTGTACTCGCCTTGGTAAAGACATGATGTATCCAAATTTTTACACAGAGATACAGCACGACAAAGTGACAGATAGAGAGACAGTTAAACTGGGCTTTTCCACCACAGCAAAAACAAAACCCCTCGTCATCGACAAACTCAGAGCCTCAATGAGAGACAACGAGTTGGAACTGAATGACAAAGTAACGATTAGAGAAATGCTCACTTACATTGTCACTGAATCTGGGGCTATGCAAGCTGAGAACGGATGTTTTGATGATTGTGTGATGTCCCTCGCATTAGCAAATTACATCCACGAGGGTGCATGGACACCAATAGCGGTTGATGACTCTTATTACATTGAGATGGTATAAAAATGGCAAAAAAAGACTTGAAGAAGTTGTCCGACAGCAACATCGTAACGATGGTTGACAATTGCGTAGGACTATCTGTCGGATACGCAGACTCAGAATTAAGTACTGAGCGCGAAAAAGTCATGGAGTACTACAACGGAGATTTGCCCAAGCCTGTGCATGATGGCAACTCCAAGTACATATCTATGGATGTCTATGATTCAGTAGAGTCTATGAAAGCGCAGTTACTAGAAACCTTTGGCAATAGAAACAAAACAGCTAAGTTTGCACCCCAGAATGCAGACGATGTAGAAAAAGCCAAAATCTGCTCAGAGTACACCGACTATGTTATTCACCGCCAAAACAACATCAGTGAGATTTACACCAGCATTATTCACGATGGTCTTATCGCTAGGAATGGTATTGCTAAGGTTTTCTGGGAAGAAAGCACACACATAGATTACGAAGATTTTGAAGATATTACTGAAGAAGAACTCGACATGCTTTTGGCACAAGACGAAGTCGAACTTGTAGAGAGCGAGACCGATGATCTTGGTTTAATATCGGGCACTATCAGCATCGAAAGCGACACTAGCCAAGTGGTTATTGAGCCATTAGCCCCCGAAGAATTTTTAATTGAATCACAGGCCAAAAGTTTAGATTCAGTCAACTTCTGTGCCCATCGCTCTAAAAAGACAATGTCTGAACTTAGGGATGAAGGTTATTCAGAAAAGCTACTGAAAAAGATTGGCGAACACTCAGATGTTGAGCTGGAGACAGACCCAGAAATATTAAGCCGATTCCAAACTATCGGCACTCGTGATTTAGGCAGTAAGAACTATCAAGACCAAGTACGCAGTGTCATGGTAATCGAAGCCTATATCATGCTAGATGTTGAGGGGTCGGGCATTGCGGAACTGTACAAAGTCATCAAAGCTGGAAATGTTCTATTACACAAAGAACCTGCACCCAGAAGACCCTTCATAGACTTTTGCCCAATCCCGATCCCTCACTCATTCTATGGGCAGAACTACGCACAGAAAGTTATCCCAACTCAAAATGCTAGAAGCGTATTGACACGTTCTATTCTCGATCACGCCATGATCACTAACAACCCTCGCTACGAAGTGTTGAAAGGTGGCTTGAGTAATCCCAAAGAACTGACCGACTCGCGCATTGGCGGCATCATTAACACCACAAGACCCGATGCCATCAAACCGATGCTACAAGCACCGCTCAACCCCTTCACCTTCCAGACTATCCAGATGTTGGATGAAGACAAGGAAGACACAACTGGTGTCTCTAGAATCTCTACAGGTCTAAACAAGGATGCTGTGAGCAAACAAAACTCCGCAGCAATGGTCGAGCAGCTTACGAGTATGTCTCAAGTAAGACAGAAAGTAATTGCCAGAAACTTTGCTGAACAGTTTGTTAAGCCTCTGTATCAAATGGTCTATCAGTTAGTCTGCGAAAATGAAGACAAAGAGCGCATCATTGAACTGGCTGGCGAATACTATGCCTGTGATCCACGGCAGTGGCGAGAGAAACGTGATGTCGTCATTGAGATATCACTTGGCTATGGTGAGCAAGAGAAAGAGTCACAGAAGTATATGGCAATGCATCAGCTATTTTCTGCTGATCCTAATTTGTCAAAAATGTACTTGCCACAAAACCAGTACGAACTGATGACAAGGACTCTGGAACTGAACGGCATCAAAGATGTTGGCTCACTGCTAACCAACCCTTCTGACCTACCACAAGAACAGCCAGACCCTGCTGCTGAACTGCAAATGCAAATGATGCAGAAGCAACTTGAAGTTCAAGAGCGACAAACTGCACTGGCTGAAATGAAAGCACAGATGTCTGCTGAAATCGACAGAATAAAGCTACAGCTTGAGCAGGCCAAGATTGAGAATCAACACGCCATTCAGTCTGACAATTTAGACTTGAAAGAAGAGCAGCTGGCTCACAAGAAAACTATCGACAATGCTGAGTTGCTACTGGCACAACGTGCTGATGAAATTACCGCCATTGCAAGTCCGAATGGCTAAACCCTAGTCTTTTAAGGAGAGACTGTATGACCGAAGAAGAAACTTTAATTGCCAAAGGAGAAGATGCAGAGGCATTACTTAGCCACCCTGCATTCGACTCTGCAATCCAAAGTATGGTAGAGACCTGCTTTCAAACTTTTGCTATGTCTAAATATGAAGACAAAGAAGCGAGAGAGTCTGCCTACTACCAATACATCGCTGTCACTGGATTAGTTAATACTCTAAAACAAGATATTGCTGTCCGTGATGAAATCAAATCTAAAACTTAGGAAGGAGGAATAGACCATGTCATTCGATAACGTCAATCAAAATTCCGATACTCCACTGGCATCAGTTGATGATGCTGCCGAAGCCATCCTTGAAACATGGGAAGACGCTGATGAAGATCAGCCATCTGAAGATAGTCAAGAGGCAACAGAGGAAGCTACTGACGAGACTGAAGTAGAAGACTCTGATGAAACTGAAGATGAAGAAACCGAAGAAGAAACTGAAGAGGACTTAGAAGACCTTGATGAAGAGGAAGAATCTGAGACCGATGATGAAGACGAAGAAGATGATTCTGAAGACGAGACCGATGATGATGAAGAACAGGTCGAAATCGATGATGAAACTGTGGTCGATATCGTGGTCGATGGAGAAACCAAACAAGCATCTATCAAAGACCTCAAAAGACTCTACGGACAAGAAGCATCTTTAACTCGTAAGTCTCAAGAAACATCATCCCAACGAAAGTTAGCTGATGAGCAACTGCAACGAGCCGATGCATCATTACAGGCAATGCTTAGTCGCGCCCAAGATCGGTGGAAGCCGTACTCTGAGTTAGACATGCTAGTCGCTAGTAAGCAGATGAACTCTGATGATTTCGCTGCATTACGAGCCGAAGCAAAGCAAGCTGAAGATGATCTCAAGTTCTTGAGTGAAGAAGCTGATGCATTCTATGATTTCGTTAAAAAGCAAAATGCCGATCAAAAACAGGCACAAGCTAAAGAGTGTGTGAAAGTTCTACAGAAGGAATTACCAGAGTGGAACAATCAACTCTATAACGACATCAGAATGTATGCTGTATCACAAGGTCTGCCCGAAGATAACGTCAACCAAATTACTGATCCTAATGCGATCATGTTGCTTAACAAAGCAAGACTGTTTGACCAAACCAAGAAGGTGGCTACTGTGAAAAAAGCTAAAGCATCCAAGAAAGTATTGAGGTCTAAAAAAGCACCGCCAAGTAAAGCTGAGATAAGGGCATCCAAAAACCAAAAGGTTATGGATAAACTTAGAGCAGACAGTGGTGATCTCGACAATATTGCAGAAGCGATTATGGCTAACTGGGAATGATGATTTGACTATTAACTTTTTTTAAAAGGAAAATCTCATGTCTACATTAGTAAGTTACGCAACTGTGGGATTGGCTGAAGACGTATCTCAGACCATTGCGAACATTAGTCCCACATCCGTGCCCTTCACTTCTTCTATCAAAACTGAAAAAGTAAGCGCACGCACATTTGAGTGGCTAGAAGACTCCATTAGGAGTTCGCAGGTCAATGCTCTTATCGAGGGAGCAGACGCTGCAACAACAGCCATAGGGCAACCTACTACACGCAGTAACACTACTCAGATCATCGGTGAAGCATTTAAAGTTGCTGCAACTGTTGATGCCGTTAAGACTCATGGTCGTGCGAAAGAAACTGCTTACGCATTGGCTAAGACTCTGAAGGCTCTAAAGTTAGACCTTGAACGTGCCTTTGTGGGTGTCGATCAGGCATCTGTAACTGGTTCAGCTTCTGCTGCGCGTAAGATGGCTTCTGCATCACAAATGATATCCACAACTGTTGATGCAGGTTCTAACGCAACTGATGCACTGACTGAAGCGAAAGTTTTGGAATTGCACCAAGATTGCTACGAAAATGGTTCTGAGCCTTCAATCCTCATGGTTAAACCTGCCGATAGTTCTATCATTGCTGGGTTTGCTACGGCTGCGAATCGCCAGCGCGATTTCGGTTCTAGCAAAGAACTAACCAACGCGATTGAAGTTTTGGTCACGCCTTTCGGTACTTTGAAAGTAATGATCAACCGCAACCAACTAAGCACTCACGCTTTCATGTATGACCCATCCATGTTTAAGCAATGTGTGCTTCGTCCGTTCACTAGAACTTTGCTTGCTAAGAATGGCGATGCCGACACGCATTTTGTAGTCGGTGAAGTCAGCTTGAAGCACAGCAATTTTGGTGATTCTGGAATGATTACTGGTCTTTCTTGATCGGTAAGTAACTAGCTACAGTCGAGTCACCGCTTTCGGTTTCCGCTCTCCTTACGAGGGCGGTGGCTTCGGCTGTGCTTTTATTTTTTGAAGGAGAACCAAGAAGTGTCAAAAGATAAAATTAATGATGTACAAACGAGCATGGTTCAAGACAACGATGACAACAACATCACTATCCAGAGTTCTCAGTACATCTCACCCCAGTTTTTAGATTCCATACGTCAACAGCGCGATAACTCCATGAGCCACTCTGAGGGCGAATACATGTCTGTCGCCAGAGTACCAGTTGCTGTCCACGAGCAGTGGTTGAAAGAGGGTTTTGACATGATGGAAGAGCCTGCACACGCGATTGTTGCACGGCTTAAACAACAAAACCTTGATGCATTTATCACCAACAAGAAGCAGGTGTGACTATGAGTCTATACGCAAATATTCACAAAAAGCGCAAGAGAATAAAAGCAGGCAGTGGCGAGAAAATGCGGAAGGTAGGGAGCAAAGGCGCACCTACTGCCAAGGCATTTAAGCAAGCGAAGAAGACCGCAAAAAAGAGGAAGTAACCAATGAATCTAGGAAGTATCCGTACTCACTTTAAAGCACTGTTAAATCGCAGTGATATTACCGACACTCTTGCAGATACTTTCCTAGACCAAGGTATCGCAAGAATCCAACGTCAGCTACGCATTCCAAGCATGGAAAAGCAGACTACTTACAACGTGCTTAATGCCACTAACGAGATACTGCTGCCTAACGATTTCTTAGAAGTAATCTCACTGTCCTATGACGGACACCAGTTAGACAGAGTGCCACCCAAGCAAATCTTGGAACGTCAAAAAACTGGTGAGCAAGGTCAGCCACACTATTTCTGTCGTATGGGCGGTAGTTATCTTCTTAGTCCCTCCCCAACATCTGGCACTATCACACTGGACTACTATGCCCAGTTCCCTGCCATGACCCAAGACAGCGATGAAAACATACTGGCTCAAGTTGCTAGTGATTTAATTATCTACAGCGCACTCACCTATGCTGCCGACTTCTTTATTGATGATCGTCTACAGGTGTTTGAGGCTAAGTATCAGCAGTTCCTTAACGAAGTCCAACAGCAAGCTGACGATGCTGAACTGTCGGGGAATATGCAAAGCATTCAACCTGCTTATTTACTGTAGGAGCAACAATGGCTAACTCAAGTTTTTTCTCAAGTACTGGGCCTGCTGCCGAAGATGTCACCGCACTTGAAGGCTTTAAAAACTCAGCACAGGCATCTGCAGACTCAGCCAGTGCCAGCGCAACATCTGCAGCAACATCAGCTTCTGAGTCTGCAACGTCTGCAACTGCATCCGAAACTGCAAAGACAGCCTCTGAGACTGCCAGAGATGAAGCTGTATCCGCGAAGAACACAGCAGAGACTCACAAGAATACTGCTCTACTCACGCCACAACTGCATCTAACCAAGCAACGATAGCAACTACCAAAGCCAATCAGATAACAGGGCTGACTGTTGCCACTGGCGTAGAAGGCTCTTCTGCAAACTACAACAGCAGTACAGGCGTTTTAACAGTCCCCAGAGGAGACATAGGTGCTACAGGAGCAACTGGGCCACAGGGTGCTACAGGAGCAACTGGTGCTACTGGTGCTACTGGCCCAGAAGGCCCACAAGGCGGTAGTGCGAACCTAGCATCTGACACGATGACAGGCGATGGCTCTACTACCACACTTACGCTATCAGTCAACCCAACAATTGAAGACAATACGCAAGTCTATATAGATGGTGTTTATCAGAATAAAACTACCTACAGCGTAAGCGGTACAACTCTAACTTTCTCTACAGCACCCCCCAATGGCTCTACTGTAGAAGTGATGATAATAACCCCTGCATCGGGGCTTACGTTACCAGTAACTACTGACACTGCTAATACAGCAAATACAGTCGTACAGAGAGATTCAAATGGTGATTTTAGCGCGAACACTATTACTGCAAATTTGATAGGCAATGTCACTGGTCTTGTCGGTGGGCGTAATGTCGCCACTGATGGCTCTAAGCTTGATGGTATTGAAACAGGTGCAGACGTTACGGATACAGCCAATGTAACCTCGGCAGGTGCATTGATGGATAGTGAATGTGCAAGCCTAGCTGACGTAAAAGCATTAGACCAGTCAGTAGTAAGCGGAGCATCACCTACATTTAGTACAGCTAACTTTACTGATGCATCAGACAAAAGATTTATGACTGATGCTCAAGAAAATAAACTTGACTCAATAGAACAGAATGCCGATCAGACCGACACCGCCAATGTCGTAGCTTCGCTAACATCTGGCACTAACATTAACATTGCTAACGATGGCACTGTGAGTACAAGTGCCACTGCAAATGACTCAGATACGAATTTAAAAAATCGCGCTAATCATAC
>Ga0208645_1001471_pt1 | contig 20508 bp, 28 predicted proteins | sample VirMetDEL_Sep_01_FD_184519 | JGI IMG/M metagenome (GOLD analysis project Ga0208645, IMG submission 184519) | Aqueous microbial communities from the Delaware River and Bay under freshwater to marine salinity gradient to study organic matter... | ecosystem: Environmental > Aquatic > Marine >... | reverse complement strand
TTTGTTTGATTTTCTTGTGTAAGTGCGCTCTCTTGCGCGAATAGTAGCAGGCTTTAGCGGTGGCGCTTTAATTGTAGTGATCATTTTTCTAATGTCGCCACTTGCAAAATTGCCAAGTACTTCATAAAAATTTTTTACAGTACTTTTGCCGCTTATAACGTTTTTACTTTCTTGAGTGGTTATCTTACTCCACTTATTGCGATCTTTAATAATAGTCGGCCTGATAATTGGCCGTGGTGGTATATTTTTAGCAGGTGCACCAAACTCGCTAATAGCTGCAACTTGTGCGGTCGTCATTCGCGTGCCTGGATATTGTTTGCCAGCTACCCAGCCTACCTTGAGCGTGTGTCGATCTAAGTCGTTTAGTGCCGATTGTAACCTTTTAGCACCAGTTCCGCGCTTTACGGCAACGGTCATTGATAATAGCCCCCAACTTTTCTAAATGCTGCTGTTTCTGGTGTGCCTCCAACATAGTAGCCGCCCACCGCTTTAGCTTGTAACAGTGCCCATAGCATTTGCCCGTAGGGTGTCGAAGCTAACCAAGTTCCCCACTGCGATCTGTCCGGTGGTGCTTGTAAGCTTACATGCACCTTATCAATGCTAGCGTCTTTTATAAATCCGGGATTCTGCCCGTCAGCAATTAAGCCGTATAAAGCGGCTAGGTGTGCTGTCATCTGGTTAATGGCCAATTGCAAGCAGTCGCCTGTTAAATAACAAAATTCAACAGGATCAACATAACAAACGGCCATATCCCAGTACATCTGCAATTGTGCGTCTGGGTACTCAACGGGGTTTGCGAAAGCGGGAAACTGCTCGCGAAACAGTGTTACATTAAACGTTAGTGTCCCCACTTTCGACCCCCTGACTCTTCACATTTATCCGACTGAATGCACTTCAGACTCGCCTTTTTTATTTTTAAAGTCATCTTTTGTTTTTTGAGAAGACTTATCTCTAGCTTCTAAGTCTTTTACCACTTTTTCGACCTTGAAGTTTTTCTTCTCAACTTTAACAAAACCGGCTTTTTTGTGAGCCTGAAACGTGCGATCTGGCGCTTGGCCCTCACCGCCCTCTAAAAACTTATACTCGCCTTCATCAATCTGAGTAACAACACCTTGCGGGGTTATTAAGTTGCGGTTGATAACGCCTGAACCGCCCTTAATAGTTACTGACCTCAAAATGGTAGGGGTGAACTCACCCCCTCCCACTTGCTTGGAATATTGACAATAACGAACATCTTGAGACATCGTAGAATAAACGTAATATTTTCCCATTATACACCTATAAGTTAGATACCAGTTACACGTACAACCAAAGTCGGACGCTGACACATTACACCAGCAGTAGCGTTTGAGTAGCCTTCTTTATAAGACTTAACTAACTGCTGAACGCCAAGCGCTCTAAACTTAGTTGGTACAGGTTGAATCCAAGTTAAACCGCCGTCGGTTGACTCGTCTTCGATTTTATCTGCATAAAGATAAAATACGTTTTGCCCGCCGTTAGCATTGTTTAGCTGTGGAGCAGACACAATGCGACACTTAGGATAGTTTTCACTTAACCATTTTCCAACACTGTAACCGAAATCAGTCGAACGGCTAATGAAGCTGGCAGTGTTTGTTGATACAGCCAAAGTGGTCGCAACACTACGTGGGTCAACGTTATCTTGTGATTGTGTTTGTAATTGATTAAACGCAAACAATAAGTCGTTCACAATTTCAAGATAAGTAGAGCCAGCCCAGTTACCTGTCGGAGCTGGTAAGTAAGCAGGCAAACCTGGCGCATTCAGAAAACCGTAAGTATTATTTAAACCGCCGTTGAAACCAAAAAAGCCAACAAGGTTACGATTAATCTCAAGTGAGCGAGTAGCCCCAATGCGCTTCTGTACTGCTGCATCTAGGTTTTGTGCACTTGCGCGCATTTGCTCTAGCTGTCCAACTTCAAGCCCTTCTTCGAAACGTACAATTGTCGAAGTGTTCCAGTTGTTGTTGAAGCTTGAATAGCTTAGATTAGTTGTGTCGCCGTAAATCTCTGCTGAGCCGGTTTGTTCTACAATACCGCGTACAATCTGCTCGTCTTGCCAGTCACCAGCAATTAAAACACCCACAAAATCATCGATCTTACGAGCTGCTGTCATAACATAGACAAAACCCGGCAAGAACTCTTGCAAAAATTGCAAAGGGGTAACAACGCTGGGAGTAGTAACTCCAGGTTGTACACTATCCATTACAACGCTATCAGCCCACTCTTTGATCTGCTGTGGCTGAATAGCAATACCTAGCCTTTTTAAATCAGCGCAAGCGTGATCTAAAACAGCAGAGCCGCGACCGTAAGAACTGCGATATTCATCTAAACTAAAATCTTTCAGACTTCCAGCACCGGCAGGGATGCTAGAATGTACTTGACTTGCTTGTGTGTAACTCATTTTCTATTCCCCCTTATACTGGAATTACTAAAGTTGGAGTTAACTCAATAACAGCTAAAAAACGGCCGTCATCACCAACAGAATCAGCAATAAACACTTTAACTTCTGCAAAACCAAAACTATAACCGGCTGGCAAAGGTGTGCCTGGTGGTATTGTTTCAATTGCGCCGCTAAGGTTGTCATAAATGACTAAATCACCGATATTAGCTAAAGCTGGCAAGCTAACAAAAAATTGCCCCATGGTTGCAAGTTCTCCGACGCTATTATTTTTAATAGTCATAGTAGGCGCTAAGGGACCATCAGCCTGAGTGCCAAGAGAAGCGTAAACCTTAGGATTAACTAAAAGGCCAGCAAAAGTATTGGTGCCAGGTACACCTGTATCGTTACCAGCCGCAGCCACACCCTGCAAACCGCTTGGGATTGTATACATTGTTTGACCTACAATATTTAGGTCATTGCTAGCAGAGTTAAGCGAATAAGCAGCAGCTCGGACAGGTGAGTCACTGTATTTGTCACCCGGTACGCCGTACCCTTGTTGAATGTTTATTTGTGATTGAAAAGCCATTATTTACCCCCTCTTAGATACTGATCAATTGACTTAGACTTCACAGCTTTGTCCATTGCAATTGATGGCTTAGAAACAACACCAGCAGCGCGACGGCCTGCTAAATAACCATCTAATACAGCGCTGTGCATACCTTTTTTGCAAGATAAGCCAAGTTTTTTAACGCCGTATTTAGCAACTTCTGACAAAGTCATGCTTGAGCTATCAAAAACCCCAATATGTTTAGATAGGCGCTGTGCCAACTCGTTACGCTGTGAGATTTCTTGCATAATTGCTTTTTTAAACTTAGCTGAATCCATAGCGCCTTTTTTGTCAGCGTCTTTGTCTTCATCTTCGTCTAAGACTGCATCTTCGTCTAAATCTTCTTTAATTTCAGAAGCAATGTATTCTTTTTCGTTTTCGTCTGAATCGCTTAGCTTTTCAACTTCGACTTCTTCCTCATCTTCGTCTTTAGCTTCGGCTTTTTCGCCCATGTCGCACATGTCGCCATCGGCTGATCCTTCTGCAACGCCCATTAACTTAGCTAGTGCCTCTTTAATAGCTTTCATCTCTGAAGCTAGCATTTCTAGAGTCAATCCATCTTGCGCCTGATCTTCATCATGCGCCATGATGTCTTTTTCTTCTTTCATATCAACTACCCCTCCACCTTTGTTATCAAGTACGCTGACTTCACGGCCTGATCGCCCCTCATCAACTAACGAAATATGATTGCCTCGTAGATTAGTTTGCACTAAATCATAGGCAGTACCATTATACACACCTCTATCCAAAATGTAATCAGCTTTATACCCAATGGATAAATCCTTTTTCCCTGAATTTATTTGATCGGCTAATTCTTGGGAAAAAACTTTTAAATTACATTTTAAAAAATCACCGTCTACAAAAATTTCCTCACCAGTTACACCGTGCACGCCTTTTGCTTCTGCTGGCACTAAACCCTCATCAGTTGAACCTAGCAAGCGGTCCGGGTGGTCATCAGTCCACGGCAAAAGCTTGAAAGAATCTTGCGCCTCTTTACTTTCTAATTCTTCTTTGGGTCTGTATACATTGTACATTTTATCTTGCTCTAAACCTAAAAAGGCCGGCAATTGTGAGCCGTGATATTGAAAAACTCCGGCTTTTGATATTGGATTTCCTTTTATTTCAATCCATCCGTTTGTGTCAATTTTTCTTGCGCTCATTGCTCCCCCTCCGGAAAAACATAAACTGGTCTCATTGTACACCCGCAATTAATAGCCTGTCCAGGTATGCCCTTCTCACCTGTGTCCGGCACAATGACCGGCAAATCATCAAAGCTAAAGATTTTACCGCTTAACTCAATATGCTCTTGTCTTGGCTTTAAGCCCCCTCCGCTGTGTATCCATTCAAACGAATTTAAGCCAGCAGCCATCATCCTTTGTTTATTAATGTTATTGTACGCTTTGCGCGTTTGATCTAACGCTACATTTTTTGCTTTTCTTGAGCTTTGACCGTAAAACTTAGATAAATAATTTTTAAGTTCACTCACTCCATACCCAGTTGTTATAGAGCGCATCACTGCGCCGGTTATGTTTTTAAAGTATTCCTCTGGTATGGTTGTTATAAGCGATACATTTTCAGCAATAGTGCTTTTAGCTACCTCTTTAACACCTGCCGGTAAATAATTGGGGCTTAATGTATACTCATTAATAAGGCCCTCAAAGCTATCTTTCAGACTGTTTCTGCTTTGTTTTTCGGATCTGCTTACTAGTTCTTTAGCTAAAAAAGGCGCTTTATCGTCAAACAAAGCCGTGTATTTGTCTTTCAACTTATTCATTAATATTCGAGCTTGACTAGCTAAACTTGCATCCATCGTAGCAATTTGCTTTTGCTGCTCGCGGTAGTCTTTAGCTAAATTAGAACGAAAAAGCCGTAAAACTTCATTACTGACTTCTTTTCCCATGCGCCTGACTAATTTTTTTAGCTCGCGCTTATACCAAGCCTGTATTCCAGCGTTGTAAGCTAAGCGCCTGCCTTTAACGTGCTTTTTAAATTCCATTATATTCATCATCCTTATTCTTTAAACCTAAACAATTTTTCAACTCTTTTGTATTTGATGTTTTTGTTAAGTTGGGTTTTGTGTTCTACGACTTTAACACATTCAAAGTCACCAGGTGCATTGTATTCGCTAACAAAGACTTTGTGTCCTTCGTTTGTTTTATCTCTGCACCATTGCCAAAATTCAACATAGTTAACAGTGTCTTTATACGCTGTTGTACCTTCATAAGGTGGGTCACAGTAAATAATGCTATTGGCGGGTATTTTCATGTCTAAATAGCTACCGAATAAAAATTCAATACCCTCAAAGTTTTTAGCTTGCTTCACTAACATCCTGCTACCTCGGTCAGCGTAATTAACGCCGCTATTGTTAGCGGCATACCCATTCCACCATTTACCACCGAAACTACACAAAAAACCTATAAAGCCTATAAGTTCGTCACTGTAGTCTTCTTGGTTGTTCTTTACAGCATAATACATTTCCTTGTTTACTTCCGTTGGTGGTATCCATCCATTCTGTAGGGCTTTATGTAAGGCTATCAAATGTTTATGAATGTCGTTTCCAATCCTTTTACCGTCAACCTTATCAATTATATTTGCGCCGCCAACAAAGGGCTCCACCCATAATTGATCTGGGCTTCTTTCCGCAAGCATGATTGGAAGAATATGTTTCGCTATTCTATTTTTACTTCCCATGTATTGCACTGTCTTTCAACACCTTTTCCTTTTGATTTTGTTGGATTTCATAAGCAGTTAGAACCTGCTTTTTATCGTTAAATGTCTCTGCCATCTTCAGCACTTACCTTTTGCACTGATACGCTTTTAAGGTCTTCCTCGTCCTCAAAAATATCGTCTGGCAATTCCTCATCGATGCCGTTATAACCGCTATCCTCATCGGTTATGATGCGCTTTCTAATATCTGCGCCATCTATCGCGCCAGCTTGGCTAAGCAATACATCTGTTTGAGCTTTGAGCTGATTAGTCTCTGCTTTTTCTTTTGATGTCATCTCATCAAGTGGCCGCCAATTAATCGTAGTATCAAAACTAGCAATATTAAACTTAGGCATTATGACTGACTTAATTACTAAGTCGTGGTGTCGGTTAACAAGATCTGTAACTGCTCCAGCTTGTAAACCTGCTATCAGTTCATGATAAATAGCCTCTTCGCCTTCGCCAGTCGAGTTCAGCCCAGTAGGTGACACACCTAGTAGCTTCACCGCTGGCACATCTGCAACTGAACAACAAAGCTGATATTGTGTCATTATGTTATCTTTTAATCCGTCAAGCGATGTATCGTTTGTGACTACGTCTTCGCTTTCTTTGTCGACTATTTTAATTCCAAAGTTCGACCGGTTATAAATCCAATCATTAATTTTGTCGTAAAAGTTAACGCCCTGAGCTATAGCTTGAGCTGAGTCTACCTTGTAAATATCTGTCCGCTTTGTTAATGCGAGCGCTGGCGCTTCATCTGCTAAGCGCTCGGCTGCATAAATGCGCGATGCTATCATCTGAGGCACTGGCACACCACCAAACTGGTAGGTTGGCTTTAACACGTCCGGCAAATCGCAAGTTCTAAAGATAACACAATGACTTTTATGAATGCGTAAAGCGCCAACTTGCCACCAGGTAGGCTCGTAAAAGTTAAGAGAAGCTGGATCTCCTTGTGCTTCGCTGTCAAGTTGCCCGATTACCCAATACGGGTCAATCTGCACGATGCCACGGTAGGCGCCCGGCTTTACTGCGTCGATGTTAAAAGGCAACTCATAATAATTAGGGTCGTCGCTATCTACTTTAAAATAAGCCAGCCTATACCCAAACACGCGGCCTTTTCGAACAAACTCCGTTACTTTTTTTGGTAAATGATAACGTTCATCTTGTTCGCATAGCTCGTTTAATATTTTTTCATCAACCTCAAAACCGTCATTGACTGTAATATCAAACCAATTGCGTACAACGTCCTTAGCTGGCACGGTACAAGCTTTATCAACTAGCCAATGTTGAGACAAAATAGCGCAAGCGTTATATCCAATGAACCCAAAACTTGCATACCAGCCCAACTGCCCAGGTGGCAAAGTTGAATCTCCCTGGCTTTGCAATTTTAGTGAGTAGGGTTGCCCCTCGTTTACTGCTGCGTCCATGACGCCAACATCATGGCTTTGTTTAACAATTGGGTCTACTAAAAAAGTTCGCTCCATTGCTGCGTCATATTCGCTTTGATTCAATGCCTTTTTGCTTATCCAGTTAGTCTGCGGCTGGTCATAAATAGATTTTTTTTCTTTAACAGTTGGTATCTTTTCTTCTGCTACTTCAACTGACTTGCTAAACACTTTTTTAATTTTATTAAGCACAAAAAAACCCTCCCGCTCGAGCTGGTGCAAAGGCCATCATAACCGCATCGGCTAAGTTCGGAGACTTTGTCGAGTCGGGCGCCTTTTCTATTAAAATCTTTCCTACGCTATTCACATCGTAGGTTGGTTGCGATAATTCAGCGATAAGCTTAGTTAAAAGGTTTTTACCGTTGCTATCACAAAGCTTACTACTTATAGATATTATATCAGATTCTGAACAATTAACACCCTCTGCTACTGCTCGATGAGTTACTTGGAATCTACGCCGCAAAGCCCACCAGCATTGTGCTTTGTAGTTTGTAAAATAGTCTTCATTTTTGCGACCTTTAGGCCCATCAACACCAGCGCCAAACGGATCTTGCTTTGGGTTTATAACCGCGCCGCTGCCTCTAAAAGCTTGAAAAAGTATCTGCTCGCCAGTGTGATATTGTTTGTTTATTTGCTTAGCATCACCGCGACACCCTGCGCCTAGCCCGTCCGCGTCATAACGTACACTATTAAAGCCTAAGCGCTTACAGAGCGCAAACGTCCTGCTTACAGTGTGAAAAATATCACTACCCATGCCGGACCACTCTTCAATAAAGTCTAATAAGACACCCTTGCGGCTTGCTAGCGCGTTTAAGTCTTTTCCTTGGTCTGCAACGTCAAGCGCTGTAAATCGTGCCCCTGTGGCTTCAATACCTAGCTTTAAATGACTATCAACAGCGCTTTGCACCCATTCGCTGGGTATAACAACGCCCTCGACGGATGCGTCGTAATTGATATCAATTTCTTGTGCTATAATTACCGGATCTATAATCTTCTCACATTCTCGCTTGTACCAATCTTCATCTTTAGCCGGATGATCTCGCCAATGCAATGTCTTGACCGGCACAAGCCCGCTAAAGCGCTTTTCAGCAAAAGGGTTAGCGCGTCCGCATGGTGTGCTTATGTCAATCCTGCAATTAGTGTTTTGAGATAATGCTGCCTCAACTAGCTTGGGCTTAGGCATAAATGCAGATTCATCTAAAAAAAAGATTGAGCAACGACCGCCACGGCCTAGGTTGTCTCCGCTTTCGCCGATTATCTGACAGTTAGTATCGGGAAAAAAACATTTCATAAAAGGCGCGTGTTTTTTCATATCCCACGAGCCGCGAAACTCGGGAGGTATGTTACGAGTAAACTCTCTAACTTTTCCTATAATTGTTTTAGGGTCGCCTAGGCTGTCAACATATTCTTGTTTTCTAGAACCAAAGCCAATGGTTAAATCTTTATTAAAGAGGCACAATGTAACCGCTAGAGCAACAGATAGCCAGCTTGCGCCCATATCCCTTGATTTATCAGTTAAGCCGCTCTCGCCATTTTTCCAGCGTTCTATAGCCCATTCTACCCACTCTTCTTGAGCTGGAAAAAGTAAAAATGGAATTAGTGCCGGTTGCCCTTTTTCGGGATTGCGCGGGTCGTACGTAGTGCCCCAGTCAATTATAAATTGAGCCGGGTTATCTTGATAAAATTTTTTTAAAACTGGTAACTTTTCGGGCGTTTTACGTAATTTTTTTAAAAAAGCTACGCGCCATTCAAGCGCAAGGATAAAGTCCGGTTTTTTATAGTCAAACTTAAACGGTAAAGGCATTTTAATGCTTATCAATTAAAATAGTATAGATTTTATCGATCTTTTGATCTATGTTGTTGACTTTCGCTTCAATTTCATTGTATCGCTTTTCACTTTGCGTTACGTGATTTTCTAGCATTGTTTCATTTTTTTCTATCTGCTTAAAAGATTGGAAAACTTTAATTACTGCTCTAACGGCAAGCCTAGACAGTGCTATACCAGCAATTAAAATACCGAATATAATCGATATAAAATTAATGATATCCTGCCTAGGCCCAAGCATGTCTAATTATTCAGCGTTTTCGCCTTGCTCGTCATAAGGCTGCACTGTGTTTTTAACTTTATGTACAATATCTTGCGCGCCGTGATGAGCAATTGCTAGTCCGCTTTTAGCTGCTAGCTCTTCAACAGTCCTTAACAAAAACTCTAATACTTCTTTTCCGATAATAACTTTTAAATCTTTATTCATGTTAACCTCATTTGTACGTTAAACAAAAAACAACATTGTACATTATACTACAACTAACAAGACTGTACATAATTCTTTTTAAATTTTGTTTTTTTGTCATGTTATGCTTCAACACCTGCTAGCTGTAAATTATTTAATAAAATATTGTTAGTGCCTGTGTTGTTCTGCACGTACAATTGAAATGTATCATTTTGAACCGCAAAACCAATTACATTAAAGCTAAAACCGGCTGGGACTCCACTATCTGCTTGTAACTTTGCCGTTGGTCCAGCGGGCACACCATTTTGTAGTAAACCGATAACCAAGTCTTGATTGTTGCCACCTGTTTGTAGTGTGAGCTGGCCCGTTAGATTAATAGTAAAATAATTAGGCCTTTTACTATCTTTAGTTATAACGCCTGTTGTTGGGTTCAACGTTACACGTGACAAACCGTTATCAACAAAAGCTGTTGCTGCAAAAGGTGTCGGAGTTGACACTGCGCTAATTGTTGTTACTAAAGTGTTGTTATCAACTTCTGCATTAATAAAAGCCACTAGATTGGGTACGTTTTGATTAGCTTCTACTATCCAGCTTGGCTGTGTATTGATATCAATTACAAGCGGTTGATAAGTCGGCAAGTTTAAATTGGCATCAACAAACGTTGAACCAGTTAAATTAGCAAAGCCAAAAGTAGCGGCTGGGTCAATAAATATGCCGTTCTGATTCTGCTGTGGGTGTACAATTAAAGTTGCTAAGTTAACTGCGCCAAAACCTACGCCTGAGGGATGATTTTCAAATTGGAGCATATTGCCCTCGAAAAAATTTGAGGGTGTTGGGTTAGTGCTCTCATCATACCACCTTAAAAACTCACAACTTGTGAACTCTACTTTTGAGCTTCCAAGTAAGCTGATACCGAATTGTGGTTGAGCAACACTTGGCGCTTGGAAATAATAAAAAAGTGTTTGAGATATATCAACTAAATCAAAGCCCTCAATCAACATACCATTTATGCAGTTTCTAAATTGACAATTCGTAATATTAAGTGTCTTTGTCCTTCCTGCATTGAAAGGGTTGGCTGCGTCAATGTTAAATCCATAAATTGCGTAGGTGTTGTCACCCTGCGCGCTTAAGTTTATGTCGGATATCTCAAAGTCTTGGTCGAAAACTTGAATCATGCCGCCGATATAGCTGCCTGTCATTGTAATGCTTGAATTGTCTCGCCCTGTACCTTTGAACACAACACCAGGCTGATTGATTACAATCGGTGATGTAATTGTGCGGTTGCCAAGGAAAATATAGGTTGTATTAGCAGCAATAAAACCAGGCACCTGCCCGTCTTGAACATAGACAACTTTACGACCAAGAACAATATTCCCCGTTGTTGTATCAAGCGATAAATCTTGAGTACCGTTAGCTTTAATTTCAAAAGCTGTGGGGTTTACAAAGTTAGAAAAGTCAATATAACCGGAACCAGCTTGTACAGTTGATAGTGCAAAGATATTTTGCCCCTGCATATCTAAATTTTTATAAATACTAACTTGATCTGCAGTACCCTCTAAGCGCATATATTCAGTGCTGGTGCCGTTTTCCATACAATAAAATTTAACTTGACCTCGCTCGTTTGATGCCGCTGTATCTGCTGCTACGTATTCAATACGGCTATATGGCACTGGGTTATTTAAGGAATTTTTACCGATAATTTGTTTTTCATAAATTACTTGTGAGTTGGAAGCTGGTCCAGTATTTTCTACAAAGTCTTCTAATGGAAACGGGGAAACTTGTGCTGGATTAGTAAGTACATTTTGTGCACTTATGACTCTTTCTGATGCAAGTAAGTTTTGCACAAGTGCAAAATTGCTAGATTCTGAAAGTGAAAAAACTGAAACGTTGCCGCTTGTTTTAACCTCTATATCAACGCCGGCCTGCATGTTGATTGTTGAGCCTCCGTCATAAGCAGATTGCAAAGAAACTGAGCCGCCCCCAGCTGCAACCCAGCTTGAGCCGTTATAAACCTCAAGGGTGCTTGTGTCTGTATTGTAAATCTCTGTTCCTTCCGCCGGTGATACAAGAGCGTCACGCTCTAATGTGGTAAGTTGTGGTACACTTAAAGTCTTGCTCATTTTTTTTACTCCAAAGGTTAGGGTTGTCCGCCTAAGTTAAGCCATATCGCGCCGTTGTAAAACTGAAATAATTTAAGGCTTAGATTATAAACAATGGCGCCAGCGTAAGCGCCCTCGCAGTCTGTCTCTTCTGTTATAATCTTGGTTTGCGTTAAATCATAATTCATTTTAAAAAGCCGGTTGATTATCGCCAGCGCTATATTGTTGAACGTTGCAACCCCATGCCACAAAATCATAGCGGTCACCCGGCTGACTAAACCCTGTTACCCCACGTTGAAACTCAATGCTCAAGGGGTAGCTTTGCCCTGGTACATATTGCGTTGTAAACACTGTGTTAGGCCATGAGATTGTTTTAAGCCCCTCTGGTGGCAAATAGAGTCCGCTTCCGGAAACGTTCAAGCGAGAGCCCGCATTTAAGTCACTGCGTATAATCTTAAATTTGAAATGAAACCAGCCCGAATAGTCCTGGGGTAGTGTTGTAGCTGAAACATTGTTTGATGTAACAGTTAAAATGTTACCGAAAGAAATGCGAAAGGTTGATGGGTCACCTACTGCTACGTCGGATACAACAATCTCTAGCGCGCCATAACAATCTATTTCTATAACATCACCAACATCAAAAGAATTGGGCAAAATTATGTTTTGTCCTCGTATTGTTTGCGCGATATTTGTATATTGTGTAGTTGGATAGTTTTCTGTCGGGCTGCTAATAGTAAAAAGAGTAGAAGCAATACCGCGCCCACTTGGGCCTACACTTGCGCGCCGTGGAAAGTTTGTTAAATCTCTTAAACCGCTATATGTTAAAATCGGATAGAGTCCAGTCTCTGTAACATTGTCATTTTTGCGAGCTGATAGCATTATTGCTGATGCTTCGGAGTTAGCTGTTGGATCTGCTACAGATTGCTCGAATTTAAAATAAAGCTTTTCATCACCTGCGCTATTTTTTGAAAAATAGTTCTGCAAAGCAATGACATCATCTACCGCGGGGATAGCTGTTTGCTTAAAGTTAAGCTCTGGCAAAATTGCAATGGTGTCTGATAGGATCTCAATCGGCTTAGCTGCTGTTAGCTCTATAACACCATCGTTCTGCGCTGTGTATGCTTGTTGTAGTGTTGTGGTAGTTGAATCAGAACCGCCAGGGTTAAACACTTTCAAGTTAAAGTCTTTAACGATAACAGGCGTTGTGTCTGTATCATTCTGTACATGGACGGCTATTTCATCGTTTTGGGTTAAATCTAAAACACAACTTAAGCCTACATGGTGGTAGCTGGGTGTTACACCGTCAACACTCGGAGACATACCGGACTTAGCAACTACAACACCATTTAATACTATATAGAATGATAGCTCGGCCGTTGCGTTTTGCATGCTAACAGTTAAATCAGCTTGGCAATAAAACTTTAGCGTATCGCTTGCGGTATAAGTTAAGCGTCCGTCAAATTCCGTGAAGTTAGTTAGCTGGCCTGCTGTATAAGTAGCTTCAACAATGATTGGCTGGCCAACGCCTACAAAGTTGGTCGCTAGCGCGTTACCTTGAAAGTATACCTCACCGACGGCCAACGCTACCGGCTGCAAGCTTATTAAGTAGTCGCTTAGCTCTTGCGCTGTCATTTGATACGAAGAACCAGCAAGAGGTGCAACTAAAAATCGGTCGCTTTCTGCTGGCACTGCGTTTGTTTCAAGCTTTGCTACAGTACTAAACAAGTTTTGAAAAGTCACTTTTTCCGTGACGTGACCGGGCTCTGCCTCGTTACTCATAATACCTAAGTCTTCTGGACTTGGGCTTATGTTTTCTGGCAATTGATAAATTTCAAATTGTGACATGTTTAATGCTCCTACTCGTTAGCGATTAATAAGTCGCCGTTATTGTTGGCTATAAAAGCGCCGGTATTAGTTATAATAAAGTTAGCGTCAACGTCGCTTTGTGCGTCGCCTAAGCTTGATACAACAAAATTCATTTGTGTGACAATTGGCCGTGATGGTGTAGCATTGTTTTGCACTATTAAATCAACGTAATCATTAGTTGTAAAAAAATCAACGCCCTGCAATGTTACTGAGTCAGCGTTAACTATAGCGCCTTGAGATAAGCCCTCCCGCGCTGTGAGCGGCATTTGTGACTTAAGAAACAGCTCGTTGTCTGTTGTGATATCGTTATTTTTTCTAAGCGCAAATTTAATAAACGTAGTATTGCCTGAGTCCATGCAAACCGACAAGCTAACTTTAACTTGAAAGTAACCGCTGCTATTGCCCGTATAAACTAGCCGCGCGCTTGTCGCGTCAAAGCTCCAGTTATTTAGGTCTCCAGGTCCATACAAGCTGTAATCAGGTGGTGTAATCGGTGCGTTGGGGTTGCCCGCTTCGACCTTTTGCCAATTAGGTGTCGGATATATAACGCCGCCAGTGGGTCTCACGTTGTTTGTGATAACCATCTCGCCGTAGGATATCTGCGGGTTACCACCTACAACTTTAAATACGCGAAGCCATTTATAGAACTCCGACGGACAAGTGCACATTATTGAGGCTCCCAAGCGCTAACGCTTGTTAAGTTGCCGTTTGTGTATGTAAAAGTCTGGATGTAAGTAACGCCATTATAAACAACAATTGCTTGTGTTAAATCGCTGCCGTTATACGTAAACGACATAGGCAAGCTGCAAATCGGCAACGCTACTGTTTCTATTCCAAAGCCTTTGGCACTTTGTACAGTGATAGCCATAACTACCTCTTTTTGAAAAATAAACTAAGTTATATTTTATCAAAAAAAAAGCAACTCTAGTATGATTTATTATGTACAGAATATTGCAATTATTTAATCAAATCTTGATAAATTCGTGATGCCTCGACAGGATCGCTGCCAAGTGAGTCCGGCAAAGGCTTGACTTCTGGTGTGACATTGACAACGGTTGATTGTGACGCTGGCGCCCATTTGAACTTAGTTCTTAATAGCAAGCCTGCTGCTGATAGATTGCCGTTGTTAGCTGCTTTAACAACTGTCGCTGCTGCAACGTGATAAGTATCAAGCTCGCCTCGCTGCATCGCTCGCTCAATTCGGTCATCTTTTTTCTTTAGTTTTATCCAAGTAGTGTGACATATGCCAAGCTCAATCTGCATTTGTTGCTGTGTGTAGAATAAACGCGACATAAAACGAATCTTATCAAGTATGTCATCAGTCAAGACAAACGAGTTATTAGGTTTTTTGGGCTTCGCCCGTGTTTTGGGTAGTGTTTTCCGAGGCGGCATAGTTTTCCTAGCTGTTCAATTAATGTACCGCTTTTGCGATAACGTAATTTTGCTTTGCGCAAGTGTACATAATTATTTTAATATTATGTTAATATTAGCATAAAAGCAAGGCAGCTTGACTTGCGCATGAAAAAATTGTACGCTTTAATTACCTTATTTGTCTTTTTTATTTACAAAAAAAAACTATGAATTATAAAAAAAAACATGAGGATGTATGGTTTACGGTTGCACAAGCTGCTAAGTTTTTAGGTATAAGCCGGCAGCTAGTTCAATACAGGATGCACCGTGGGCACTTTTTACGCGCTAAAATCTGCGAATGTCAAAATAGCTATCTTATCCCACTTGTTGATCTGCATAAAGAAATACATGAGGATGTAGCCAGAGACAAAAAACAACGAATATATCGCGGGGAATATGACGAGCCTGAAGTTCGCGAGCTGTACGACTAATTACCACTTAACTTTATTAGCCCAATATGCTGCGCTCATTTTTCCCTTTTTGATGTTCTCAGCGTGCCTGGCTTTAAATGCCGCCCGCTTTTTTTTCATTGCTTCTGATTCGCCTTCTTTCGGCTTTCCTGCGGTTTTTGCGCCCTGCTCGCCGAATCGTATTAGCTTGACTTGGTCGCCTTCTTTTGCTAGCACTGCGTGAGACTTTGTCGGGTGATTCGGTGTGCGCTTTGGCTTGTTGTAACCTTCAAATTTTTCACCCCCGCGCTCAACTTGATCAGCTACGCTAAAGCCAGCTACAAGTTCTTTAATCTCGCGCTGTTCTTTTTTTGACAACTGATAGAATAGTTTTTTAAATTGTGTTGTTTTCATTTTTTCACCAAGTTGGAGCGTGTAGGTCGGTTTCGCGCCGCCCAGTCTAAATTGGTCATTTAGAGCCTGCTATTTTACACGCTTTTTTTTCCCTTTATACATGCCGATTCCCATTTCGTCAATTTTTGAAAATGGCACAATTGGCACTGTTAATCTTTCTCTCGCTGCTTCATTAAGAAAGTAGATATAACGTAGCTGATAGCCAACAAGTCTAGACATTCCGTTCATTTTTGCCGTTTTAACAAAAAAAGACCCTACATCATACTTTACAAAACCGTATTTTAGAGCAAGGGCTTTTCTGGCCTCTGGGCTTCTAGCGTCCCACGTCAAACGAGCCATTGTTTTTCCGCTTGGTGTGTTATAAATAGTCATGTTTTTTTTTATTTGCGTTAAAACAAAACCGCTTGCTCTGTATATAGTACCGTCCCCGCATTGTGTGGCATCGCTAAAAGATAGTATCCATTCTATGTGAGGATAATTTTTTTTTATCAACTTAAACGCGATAGCTAAAGCACGACTTTCGCTATTTCTAGGCAATAAATCGGTGAAAGCCATTCTATTCAATTCAAGCATGCCAGTCCATTTTGTATCCTCTACAAGGGACAAAACCTTTCTTTTATCTAATGGCGAGCCAAAGGACATGACACCTTCGAGCTTGCCGCTCAAAAAAACACCAAGATGTAAGAAGCTATTGTTTACTACTTTGCCGCTGTAGTGTACTTTTTTAACAAGGGCAATTGCTGCTGACGCCTTTATTGGCTTTACTATAATGTCTTTAGCTGTTAGCATTTTTAAATTTTAACCACTGTTCACAAATTAGTGCGAGCGCGTTGCCCTTTGAGTTCTCATTTAATCCAGTATCAACAAGCGGTTCTGTTTTTGCTAGTGTTATTGCGTCATCTACAACTTGCGCTTGTTCATCATGTAACATAAAAGTTTTTTGTTGAAAAGGTTGTTTTTCGCCATCTGCTAGTTCTGGGAAGTCATCAAGCGCATTATTTATATTTTTTTCATTAATTGAATTTAAAAATTCGTTATCAAAACCGATTATTTCAAAGCTAAAGCCTAAGTTTTTAATTTCTTCAATTTCTATCGATAAAAGTTCATCATCCCAACTTGAATTTTGCGCCAGTTGATTGTCTGCTAAAACATAAGCTTTTTTTTGTGCCTCAGTCCAGTTTTTTGCTATTACGCAAGGCACCCTGTCAATTTTAAGTTTTTTTGCTGCTTGTACTCGACCATGACCTGCTATAATGCCACCTTGCTCGTCTATTAAAATCGGATTAGTAAAGCCCCACTCTTTGATGCTTGCTGCTATTTGAGCCACTTGAGATTCACTATGAACTCGCGCGTTGTTAACGTATGGTATCAAATCCACTGTTTTATAGTATACTATAGCGTCAGCAGGCCACTTCATAAAAAACCCCTTAATGTTTAAAAGAATTATTATATAATTTCTATTATATGTTTTCTACAAAAAAAAAGGTTATATAAAAAAAAGCAAAAGCCAATTGCAGCTTAAACTTACGCAAATAAACCCCTATGAATAAGGGGTTTATATTATAAAACTTGCCTTTAAACTTCTCGATTATATTTAGTTTGCAAACCAAGCCAAAAGCCTGGACATGTTCCTAGAGCTTCCGATAGCCTTTTGTCTGTATCTTCGGTTATATCTCGCAAGCCTTTGACAATTTCGTTGATATAAATCGGTGGCAATTTCATTTCAAAAGCTAGTTTAACTTGCCCCAAAGACCGTGGGGTTAAGTATTCCTCTAATAACACTTTGCCAGGGTGAACTTTTAATGATTTTTTCATTTTACAATCCTTTTTTGTTATTCATAGTCCCAGTGACTATAAATACATTATAGCAAGCTTTTATATGATTACTCTAATTTTAGCCTTGGACAAATCAGCCCCGCGCAAATCGGCCCCTCTTAAATTAGCATCTCGTAAATCGGCCTCGCTTAAATCGGCCTTGCGCAAATCAGCGCCGCGCAAATCGGCCCCGCTCAAATCGGCACCTTTCATATTGGCCTCTCTTAAATCGGCCCCGCGCAAATTGGCCCAGCGCAAATAAACCCCGCCTAAGTCGGCCCCGCGCAAATCGGCCCCGCTAAGTTCCGCTTCGCCCAAATTGGCATCGTTTAAATTAGCCGCACTCAAATTTGCCCCTATCAAATCAGCAAAGCCTAAATCGGCCCCGTGTAAATCCGTTCCGCGCAAATCGGCCCCGTGTAAGTCAGCATCGTATAAATCGGCCCCGCTCAAGTCTTCTCCGCTCAAGTTAATTTTGCTTAAGTCAGCTTCGACCAAGTCAATTCCGCTTATGTCGACACTGCCTAATTTTTCGCGCATTTTTTGCAAACGCTTTTTGATTTTTTTATCTGTTTTATCTAACATTATTAACTCCTTTAGTTATACATAGTCCCAAGTGACTATGAGTAAATTATAGCAAGCCTTTATTTGTGCGTCAAGTACTTTTTTTATTTTTGACATCTGAACAGAGAATAATATTTACAAAGTATTTTGTTGATATTTTGTAAGCCACAACTTATGTTCTTTGTGCTTAAATTCATCATATTCCGCTTGCATGTCCATTAACAACCCTCTAGGTATGCCTAGTATTCTTGCAAGATTCCTGTCATCTTCATCACTTATACTTCGTGTAGTAATCATGATCTCTTGAAGATAACAAGACCACACCTGCATCTTTAAAGCTACGTCCTTATAATTAATATCAAGAAAGTTAAAAATCTTATCTAACACTTCTCCTGGGTGAAGTGTTTTTTTATTTTTCTCATCTAAAATTTTAAATAATTCTGCTTTACTAATCTTAGGTAGTTGCATTTTATAATCCTTAAAAAGTTGACTTTTTAAATTGAAGGTGAACCTCTAGTCCAGCACGTGCAGCTAGTTCGAAAAGAGCATCTAGACTAAAACGGTTAATACGCCCTCTTAAAAGGTCATTAAGCCGTGGCTGAGTAATACCAAGCTTTTCCGATGCTTTTGCTTGTGTCAACCCCATTCCTTCAACAACATCATGTAATGCGATTATCAACTCTGATCTTGCTTTCATATTTGCAGCTTCTGCTTCTGTGTTTTCAAGCGCATTCCAAACGGAATTGAATTTCTTTGTCATTATTGTTTTTTTTCCTTTGTCTAGCATTATTAACTCCTTTTGTTATTCATCAAGCCATATTATTTTATCAGTAAATGCACCTGTTGTATTAGCCAGGCTTAATTGCTTTCTCGTGACTTTAGCAAAGGACAAATCAGCATCGATCAACTTTGCCCCTGCTAAATCTGCTCCATCTAAATCTGCTCCCGTTAAATTGCTTTTGCTTAGGTTGGCACCGCTCAAATTAGCTCTTATTAAAATGCTTTTGCTTAGGTTTGAACCAGTCAAATCAGCAAAGCGTAAACTTGCATTCATTGACTTTGAGCCGCTCAAATTTGCAAAGCGTAATCTGGCATTGATTAACACTGCCGCAGTAAACTCAGAGCCTGTTAAATCTGCTTCCGTTAAATCTGCGTCCGTTAAATTTGCACCCGCTAAACTTGCGTCACGCAAATCAGCATGAAGTAAATTTGCGTCACGCAAATCAGCATTAATTAGATTGGCCTTGTGTAAGCAAGCCTCCTTCAAATCTGTTGTTATTAAACATGCTTCTTCTAAATTTGTTTTTTTTAAATTTGCATGACTCAAATCAGCATGAACTAACTTAGCCCTGATCAAGTCTTCGTCGCTTAAGTCAATTCCGCTGAGGTTTGCAAAATTCAAGTCAATCTCGCGCAAACCGACTTCGTTTAATTCTTTGTACAGTGTTACGATGCGCTTTTTTAGTTCGCGAATTGTTTTAATGCGTTTTTTTAGTTCGTGCTCTGTTTGCAAGCGGTTTTTTAGGTTTTTATCTAACATAATTTAACTCCTTTTTGTTCCGATTAATTAGAAAAGCCTGCAACTTTGTAAAAATCTAAATCCGCACTTAGTCTTTGTTTTGTTGCAAGCTTTCCCAAAGCTTTAATTAAAAAGTAAAAACAGTTTTTTGAGAAGTGGTTTTTGATGATTCCGTGCATAGGCTAGCTTCGCTTCTAAAGCCTTCAAACTCTCATTTTTGTAGTAATTCACACCAGCCTTTTGTAATTCGCGCTTTACTTTAGCGCAAGCATTGTATTGTTCAATAAAATTATAGGTTTTAACGTCCATGTTGTTCTCCTGTTTTATAGTAATGCTCCTCATAAATAAACTCATCAAAATAATTAAGTTGAGTTGGATTATATTGACTAGCTTTACCTAAAAAAAGGTCATCTTCATAACCTTGATAATAATCATATAACATAATTAACTCCTTGTTGTTCTATGCTCCCTAGTGAGCATGTTTTTTATTATAGTATGTTATTTTTAGTTCGTCAAGTACTTTTTTAGTTTTTTTTAAATTAATAATGTTTATATTCTTTTTCTAGTTTTGCGCAGGCTTTCAAGTGTTTTTTATAGCTTCCTGGCTTATTGTTTTCTGCTAATGTTATTAATTCATGGTATTCAGCGTAAGGAATCACGGCAGTTAGGACTTTGCCGCGCCTGACAATCATAGAGTGGATTTTTTGAAACACTGCTTGATTCACGTACAGTGAGATTTGATCACGAAAACCTATGGTTGATTTTATATTAAACATTGTTGGCTCTCCATTTGAAAAAGCTGTTATTGTACTTAACGGCTTTTACCTTGTCAATTAAATATTGCTCATTGCTTGCAGGTATTCATTTTTTGCAATGTTATTATCATTAGCGCAATTTTTTTCTTTATCGCTATCGATAAGCTTGTAATAAGCCAACCGATCATTGATATGTTGCTGCTCTGCTGTTAACTGCTCGTAAGCTTCGCTAGTGACCTGATTATGATATTTAACAAAAGCAGGTTGAAGATAATAAACCTCAAATCCGT
>Ga0208645_1001470_pt1 | contig 20514 bp, 34 predicted proteins | sample VirMetDEL_Sep_01_FD_184519 | JGI IMG/M metagenome (GOLD analysis project Ga0208645, IMG submission 184519) | Aqueous microbial communities from the Delaware River and Bay under freshwater to marine salinity gradient to study organic matter... | ecosystem: Environmental > Aquatic > Marine >... | reverse complement strand
GTTGCTCGTCTGTACAATCTAAAAGATGTTCTGGGTTTTTTTAATCCACAATCTCTGCATAAAATACCATTCTCATCTTCTTGATGTTCTACTGCAAATAATTCGTACTGTAGCATCATGCTGCATCTAAGTCAACTACTTCACACACGCCAGCAGTACAAGCCAACTCGCGTCCACCTGATGTGGTATCTTCCTTCTCAAACTCCTGTAGTTTTGACCAGTCTACACTCTTTGGCATCTTTGCCAAGAACTCTTTGTATTGTTCTGCATCAATGTCCTGATAAGGTGCTTGCTTATACACATGGTCATCATGTGGCAAGAAACTAATACCAGATACCTCATCGAAGTTTTTATACACCCAAGCACCTACCTCAAACCACTCATGTTCTTTTACAGTAATGGTAACACTAGGTTTGTGTTCACACCAGTAACGCTGATACATTAACCACAACTCAAGTTGTTCAATAGCAGTCATATCTGTACGAGTTACAGCACGATCAGGCGACTTCATAGGAAAACTAAATACCGTTGTGCTGTCTGGCTTCATGTGATCTGGTTCAGCAGGAATACCAGTGCTAATCAGAAACTGTGTAATTGGGTCTTTGTTATCCCCTCGAACAGTCCTGATGTAGTAAGGGTTATGCCTTGCATGAATGCCTGATGCACTATCGACTAACTGACTGACTGTACCACTAGGCTTAACACAAGTAATGGCTGTTGATTGTGGAATACCAATCTGTTCAGCCAGTGCTGCATTAGTTTCGACAGCAACATCACGTAGACGTTCAAGTGTCTGACCAATATTAATACCTAAATGTGCCGACTTACCAGACAACAGTTCATTATCCATGATACCTGTAAGGGATACACCGAGCAAGCGTTCTTCCTCTGTGTTTTTCTTCCAGATATTACGAAGATATTTGAAGTCAGTCAGTGTTGATTGGAATGTACCAAGAATTGTAGCAAGGCGAACCTTCTCAGATAGAGTCTGTTGTGTATCTGATGCACGTGCTACAACCTCTGATAGATTGCAGAACTGATATGGGCGCAGGATAATTTCACTACATGGATTACACCCAAACTCATGTTCAGTATCACGCCGACCATTCTTCGATGCTTGCATTTTTGCCGATTGCCTGTTAAATATACCACGTTCACCTGACCTTGATTCATACAAAGCCAGCCATTCGCGCATGAATGTACCCATCTGTGGCTTCTCTTTGTAAGCAACACTGTTGTTAGCAAGCATACGCTGTCCTTCATACTTAAACCAATCACCTGCTTTTGCATGACGCATCTGGTCATCGTTAAGATTAGACAACGAAATCAATGCGCTACGGCGCACACCACCGACTACAACAACCTCGCCAATCTTACACATAATGTCGTGGCATTCGATTGGATACAGCCTACGTCCTGATGCCGCCTTAAACTTTTGAATGATAAACTCAAATAGTTCTTCCAGTGGTGCTGGGCCAGATGCCCGACCACCAAATGTTTTAAGACGTGCGCCCGCAGGACGAACTTCTGACACATCCCATTTAGGAATTTGCCCAGCATACAACAGAGAGATAAGTTCACGTAGCGCTTTCGCCCAACCTGGACGGCTATCTCCGACCTTGATTACTGTATCGCTTTCTTCAAAGTGTTCATTTACAATAGGCAGTTTCTCAACGCAACTGCGTTCCACAGAAAAGCCTACGCCTGTTCCACACATGAGAATATACATTGTCTCGTCAAATGCACGTGGGCTATCTACAGGCACGTATGAGCAGTTATAGCCACCTACATGGCAACGATCTAGTGCTGGACCTGCAGTCATCAACGCCCTCATGCTAGGCATGATTTGCTGATTCAGTACAGCCTCTTCTAGTTCAGCCCGTAGTTCATCCGACAAGACATAGTTATGTTTGTCTGCAAGATGCTTTTCCATATAGTCAAAGTATCTGGATACAGTTTCAGTCCATGTCTCTCTACGTTGCTCATCTTCTTTCCACCTCGCGTAACGTGAGAGTGCAATAAAGTTTTGGTAGTCTGTTGGTAAATAGTTGTTCATAGTATATCACTCCATAATTGTTTTTATATTTCTAATGTTAGCACCCTCTACTTCATAAAAGTATTCTTCTAAACTATCCTGTATATCCTGCCCTACATTTTCATCAGCTGGTATAGGGTATTCTTCTGGGTCAATGTCAAGTGTAATGTATACTTTAACTCTTGTCATGTCGTTCCCCATAAGTTGCTAGACGATTCATATACCAATTAGCCTTTTTAATATCTTGATCGCCGTTCTTATATCTTTCTCGCCATGTGTACTTGATGTTGTTCCCCTTACAGTACCCACGAAATTCTTCAGGTGTTAGTGCTGCTTCAATAGCCTCAATGCATTCAATACCTGCGTGATTATAGTGAGGTGGATTGTTTACCATATCAGGACGTACTCCGTCAAGCCATTTATTATCTGACTGTTGTTCTGCCTGTTCAGTCTTGTCTTCAAAGACAACATCTTTCCACTGTCGCTTCATTTCTATTTCTTTCATTATCTTATTATAATCTGTCATCAAGCGCTACCTTTCGTGTCTGTGTTAAAGTTTATTGTTATTACGTTACCATCTACACCCTGCACAACAGGCTTGTCACTTCTTTCATCAAACTCGTATGAAAAATAATTCTCCACATAGTTAGCAACAAAGTCTCTGAAAGCCTCATCCTGTTCCATCAAAGGAATTGTTGATAGCATACACTTTACTACATACTCTAAGTCCTCATATAAAGCCCTTGGTATTTCATTATCCTGTGAACTAATGACAGAGAAACTAGCCTCTCCTGTAAACTCACCTTCATCAGTTTTAATTGGACTAACACGAATAAGAAAATCTTCTTCTGTAATCTTAACCACTTCTTTATCTTCTTCGTTTTCCTCTGTCATTTATTGCTCCTCTTCACTTTAGTTCCTGTAAATTTAATAAATTTCTGATGCCTATTTTTCCCCTTTTCCTTTAGCCATTCTTCAGGTATGATCCTATCATAATAACGAAAGCCATACTTTATGCACCACTCTGCGTATGTAGACTTAGCACCCTTGCGTAGCTTTCGTCTGCTGTTTTCAAAGACAAACCGAATATCTAATTTAGGATGCTGACGTTTGATTGCAAGGTGCTTTCTTCTGTCAGCCGCTGTAAACATTCCTTTTGTCTCAATGATTATACCATTGGACAGCACGAAGTCTGGAGTATATGTCCTGTAAGCAAGGTCTTCCCATTCAATCTTAATAGACTCGTAATCAAATTTTACTTTCAGGTCTGTAAGATATTCAGAAATCTTATGCTCAAGGCCACTACGAAATCCTAACTTACGTGCTGCCCTAAATCGTTTCGCATTATGCACTGCTGTATTCACTCGCTAGTTCAACGTACGAAACAATCTTTGGTTCCTTTGCCTGTGACTTCACTGCTGGCAACTCTTTCATGTTAGGCCAACATGCTTTGCGATAGTCACAGAACGAACACTCTTTGGCTAGGACTTTGTTACCAGTCGGCTTGCCTCTGAATGTTTCTTCTACAGGTTCAAAGCAACGCTGAAACTTATTGTCATCTACAGTCTTGACTGTTTGTACAATCTTCAACATTTCTTTTTCAGATTCAACATTAGTTGCTGGTACATATTTAAAGTTACCGTTTGCTTTATTAACTACCCACCAGCCACCTGGTTTTAAGCCAGTTGCTGTAGCATAGCCAACAAGTTGTCCGACATATCCGAAAGCATCTCCATCACGAAGAGTTTCAAATGACTCAAACTTGTTACGATAAGACCAATCAGATGCTGATTTAACATCATCAACAGCACCATCAATAACAAGGTCATATGTTCCATTAATGGTATGCTCTCCAATATCAAGAGATACATTTTCGGAATCACCATACTCTACTCCTGCTTCAGTTAATAAACCTTTGAACACTGCTTCAACGATGTCGCCAAGCATCATGTTCATTACGAATGTGGTTGGGCGAGGCAGGGCAGTCTCTGGTTTATTCTTCTCAAACCATAACTGGCAGGTTGGCCTACCAATATTTGACATGCGAAGTTTAAACTCTCTACTACCTGACTCACCAAACTGGCGAAGCACAGCCTGTCGGACATCTTCCGCAATCTGATTTGCAGTTTTTTCCGACATGGTAGACTTCCCATTGGAAGCCTTCTCCATGTAACTATGCAACGCCAGTTCAGCTGGATGGTTCATACTATTCTACCTCTTCAACATCAATGTCAACAAAAGATTCAGCGAGTTCTTTCTCTTCTTCTGTTGCTTTTTGTACGTTCTTCTGTTCCCATTCAGACAGAACCCAACGATTATGATTCTCAATCACAGCCTGAAAGTCGCGCAGTAGGCTTTGATCTTCATCAGTAATCTCGTGTGTTGTGTTAAGGTCTGCCTCACACACAGGAATGTAGTATGGGCCATTAGGTCCAGTTCGTTCTGCAGTGGATACAATTATGTCATGCATAATTGGAAGCCTACGATGCTGGGCAAACTTGGCTGTAACGTCTGCGAAATTTTTGAACCCTTCCTTTTGGCTAATGTCAAAAACAAAAGGCACGTTCTCAAGTTCTGCTGCATTACCTTTCTCATCCTTTGCATCAATAAACGTGACAGTACCATACGTAGAACGTGTACGTTTGATTGATCGGATCAGGTCTTGTTTATCCTTTGACAATGCATCAAAGTCCTTGATGTACCCAGAAGGTTTGCCACAGTTAAACCCACCATAGTTATCTTTAAGATCAATTTTAAGATTTTCTGACATAACTGTCTTGACATAGTTCTTTGCATTAGGGTCATACTTCTGGTACATAAATCGTTGCATGAACATACGCATCTTAATCTTCTCTGCGTATATAGTTTTACCCTCAACGTCTGCCATGAAGAATGATCCTGCAGATACTATATCTACATTCATCATCTTACCATTGACTTCTGCCTTACCCTTGATGGGCTGGCTATGAATTTTGATTCTTGCAAGTGTGCTTGCGTTGTCATTGGTATCAGATGACATGCCCAACATTTGGGCCACTGCTGCATAATTATTAGAATCAATTACTGTTAGTTCACTCATATGTATTTGCTCCTTTCATTGAAAATAGAACCGTAGTTGTATCACACTACGTCTTTTGTGTCAAGCCAATTATTACCTATTTTTGCCTCAAGTTCTAGTGGTACATTAAACACAATACCCCAACGCATTGTAATTAAACCTGGAAGGTCATCATTAGTTTTTTTAATTATGTCCAGTACAGATCGTTCCTCGAATGGGTGTACGTCAATTACAATACTGTCATGTACTGTGTTGACAACACACGATCTCATGCCGTGCAATAACTTTTCTATGTGAAGCAGGGCGATGGGAACAATGTCTGCTGTAGCAAACGACTGCACAGGATAATTCTTAATCTGCGTGAAGTTAGTTACACGACCACTCTCAAGACGCTGTACACCCTCAAACTTAAACTGCCTACCAGAAGGTGTAGTAATCATCTGTGTGCTTAAAGCCTCTTTAGCCAATCTGGAATGCCAAGCTGCGATGCCCTTGTATTTCTGCGTAAAGTGTTCGTAGTACGCTGCCTCTGCTTTTGTTCTGCCAAATCCGGTGGCACCGTATAATGGTGCGAAGGTGTGGGCTTTCGCAGTCTGCCTATCCGTAGGCTGACCAGCATCGGTAATAACTTTAGCGGTGTATGCATGTACATCAAATCCAGTAGATACTTCCTCAATTGCAACTCCATCCTGTGATAAAAATGCCGCCACTCTGAACTCTAGTTGAGCAAAGTCAGCCTCTAATATTTTGCCATCTATAAATCGTGATACAAACACTTTCTTTACAGGGAATGTCTGACCACGTGGCATGTTCTGCATGTTAGGGTCAGCACCTGACAGACGCCCCGTGGCAACCCTATGTTGTAATAGTCTTACATGTAACTTACCATCCTTCTTGGTGTGTATTCGTATGCCATCAACAAAAGATGACAAGTAGGTTTCAACAGCCGATAGCCTACGAATGTCACGCAGGAAATCAACAGCATCGTCCATACCCTTGCTATGTGCGGCCTTCTCTAGCATCTCAAGATTACCCTTGCTTGTGCTAAAGCCATTGGCACTAGCCCATTTAGCATTAGGTGGCATAAACTTTAAGCCAGCTACCTGCTCAGTAGGTTTGTATAGATAACCACTAGATGCACATGGTATACACTTATGTGGTTTAGCAAAGGGTGTTCCGTCCTTCTTTGTCTTACGAATGTATCCAGTACCATTACAATCACTACACTGTTCAGCATACGTTTTGTAAATACGTTCTGTCTCTCTTCTTATCAAATCCTTAAATGGTGCATCCTTCATGTAGGGATGTATAGCATTAGACCACACAGTCTTATCCTTAACCTTGCGACTGTAGATAACCCAAGACAATTGCTCTGGGCTATTGAGATTGATAGGCGTGTCACCCATGATACGCTGGATGTGTGTCTTCAAACTCTCATGCAACTCAGACTTTTCTTTTTCAAATTCCTGGCGTACCTCATCTAGTTTTGACAGGTCCACTGTAAATCCTCGCTGATAGATACGAGCAAGACTTACAGCAAACTGATTTGTTAGATCAACTGTGCCTCGCAAGCCAGCACTTTCTAAACTATTCAAACTCACCATCAACTTATCTGACAACTGCTGTGTTGCATGAAGGTCAGAAGATAGATAACCACACAACTCTGCATGAGGAATGTCACGAGTTGAATACCCCTTCTTGAAGTATTCTTTCAGTGTGTCCTGCTTCTTGGTGTCCAAGTCATATCGTTCAGCACATGCCTCAAGAGACAGTGGTTCTTTTATACCACGCTGTAATACATACTCTGCCAGCATTGTGTCAAATACAGGCCCATCATACGTAAAGCCTGATTCCCACAACCACAACAAGTCGTGTGCAGCATTGTGCATGATAAGCACAGTTGCTCTATCCAGCCAGTCTTGTACTATAGTGTGACCATTAGGGGTCTTATCGACCTCTTTATGATCCAAGGTAACGAGAACCTCTTCTCCTTGGTCACTCAGCATACCAATCATAGTCAGGGAGTTGTCTGGTTCAAAGGGATCAAGATGCATCTTGCCATCCCGATGTGTGACAGTATTCTCTACGTCAAGTGTTAGTTTCATAATTACACCTCATATCTGCCTATAGTATAGTTTAGTTCACAGTGTACTCTACCATGCCAGCCAGTCAGTTTGTTCTTGACTACGCACAGATGACGCTGTGTGTCTTCTTCGTCCTGCCCATCAACTACAGGGTTCTTAGCGATCAGCACCATGAGGTCTGCCTCTGCTGCCTTACCAGTTCGTGAACCTTCCATCATACTCTGGTTCAATATTGTCTTACCCTCTGCCTCTGCACTCAACTGTGACATATAGAATACAGCACAACCATATTGCTTGGCAATCATCCTAGCATAAATGGCATTAGCCTTGAGTGCTTCGTCAGGCCGTGAGTAGCCAGACATTGTAGCGAATTTATCGCCCATGTCAAGGACTAAAACATCAGGCTTGTACGATTTACACACACTCTCTACCCAAGACATGTCTCTGCCTGTAGAATCTTTGATACGAATCTTATCATACACAGGACGATACAGGTCACGTGCCTTTGCAGGATTTTGCTTAACATCCCACATGGTCAAGCCTGTGGCTGCAGTTAGATATCTTGCGGCAACACGATGGTAACTCTCTTCGTTACAGAGTACAATACAGTTTGCACCTTGTTCAGCAAACCCACCAGGACCAGCGATCAAACTTGCGTGGAAGGATGTCTTACCTGTGTTGGGTCTAGCACCAACCTCAATAAGATGTCCATCGTTGACACCAGAAACTTTGGTTGCAAGCGTTGGGATATTGAACGTCCATCGTGCTTCAAGATCATTCTTAGAGATGATAGTATCAATCGTAATGTCATCCCACTCAATGTTTAGGTTGGGTGTGAAGTCATCGTTGTATCTTTCAAGAATGCGCTGTAAGGGTTCTAGGCTGGACTTGTCGCCATTCACATAGTCAAACCCCAACTCTGATATCTCTGCCCCTACAACCTGCTGAAACAGGCGAGAAAGCACCTCTCCTGCTACATCATTACCTAGTGGGTCAGTGCGCTGGATACGATGGAAGATGTTGCTATATGCTTCTCGTTGCGCTGTAGTAATAGATGGATTACTTGATACAAACAAAGCCTGTACTTCCTCTGGGGTTACGCTTCGATTGTACTTATCCATTGCCATGTCAACAACCTTTTTAATCTTACGATTGTCACCACTGAATAGTTTGTCTGGGCATTTAGCCCCACGATTGTTGTCATAGAAGTCCTTGTTCATAAGGCTTCGTATCAATGCTAGTTCCATAAGTTCCATTATATTGCTCCTAGTTTGTTTAGTTTTTCTACGTCTGTCGGGTTGCGATACTTTAAGTCTTGTTCAAGGCGCAACACTTTTACTTGTGGCACATAACCACGCAATTGTTTACCAATCGAGATAGTCTTTGGTAATGCGTCAGGGTCTAAAGCAACGATAGCCGTTGAGAACCGTGTGAGATAGTGCTTGTGTTCATCAAGCAGCGTAGTACCCAGCAATGCGACCCCGACAAATTTCTCATTGCCAACTACAGACGCACTCACACAGTCCTCAACAACCACGGCGACATCACCTTGACCACAGGTATAGGGGAGACTAGAAGACCCATACCTTCGCCATTTAGGGAGTCGCTTTGTCAACGCCCGACCAGTAGCGTCAACAATCTTGTTGTCATGTACGACAGGAAATACAATACGGTCTTCCTTTACATCATACATCAAGCCACACTCATCAATGTCAATACCCCACTCAGCACACCATTTAATTAGGTGTCTCTGATTACGATGGGCCACAACAAATGGTGGCAATACAAATTCTACTTCCTTTTCTTCCTGTTTCTTTTTCATCTGTCTGATATCACTAGGTGTCATACCAACACGTTTGCCACCACTGATACCACAAGATGCCTTGTAACAATTCCAAACTACATTACCACCAATATTAGAAATTGTAAAGGTTTTATATCCTCTACATGATGGACAATTAATTCGCTTAGATTCACCAATATACAATGTAGTCTCATTTATTATATCATTTAATGTATTATACATTGTATGTATCCTCATCTTTTGCGGCATCTAATGTGCTTTTACCATGCGCAGTTCGTTTTGTCAATGCATAATTTGCAGCATCGAATGTATTTTTTATGTAAGGCTTTACAGATTGTGGGTTAGCATGTCCTGTAACCGACATTATCTGTCCAATTCCAACACCTGCTTGGACCATTTCTGTAGTACCTGTGCGCCGTAAGTCCGACAGTCGGAGAGTGTCAGGCAACCCAGCGCTACGAATAAGTGTGCGTCCATGCTTGGACATTTTGTATATAGTATAGGGTTCATACTTACCCTGAATAGGATAAGGACGGGGGGCAACGTACTCCTGAAAGCCGAAGTCTTCGTGCTGCTGTTCCAGCATATCCATAAGATCGTCAGAGATAGGCAAATAAACCTCTGCCCTACGCTTGGATTGCAGGATATGCACACGCCTATGCTCAAAGTCTATGCTAGACCATTTGAGTAGGCGCATGTCACCCACACGCTGACACCATTCATATGCCATCTGTGCTATCAGCCCAAGGTTGCGTGTGTTAAAGTCGCTATATGCTGTGTCCAGTAGTTGGACGATGTGTTCTTTATCCCACAGGGTGGTTCGACTCTTAGGCTTACGCCTGCGAACAGCATTGAATGGGTTGTTGTTGACCATCTCCATACGCAAGCCATGATTGTACACGACTCGCGCAATAGCCATTGTCTTGTTAGCGAAGTGGATACCTCTATCGCACCATGTGTTGTATGCAAGTTTGCACATCTTAGTTGTCAATTGTTTGACATCTAGGCTACGAAAGATTCTTCCTTCAACTTTTGTATCTAAAACCTGGCCGATTAGATATTTATAATCTGCTTTAGTTTCATCTCTCAAGTCATTGTATTCATAGGAAGAATAGTAATCACTTACCATGTCGTTGAAAGTAGTCATAGCCCAAACGCCAACAAAATAATCATACCAATTACTGCAATAATAATGTCCATGTATTTTTCTCCTAATCGCAAGAATCCCAACGTGACATAACAGCAGTGAACCTACCAGTGTTAGGATCATGTGTCATGCGTATAACTCTAGTGTCATATCCAAGGGGGTGATATCTGTTTAGATACCACCTGATCTTTTCGGATAGATCGTCCTTAGATGTAGCAACAAGTGTCTCCTCTAAGTTTCTAGGCATCGTCATAACTCAGGTCAAACTCATACTGAAGTGCAGCCATAGCCCTCTTCAAATCTCTTGGAACATCTGCGCTACATATTTCATAACATTCAGAGAAGTCAATATCAAATGCGAGCAATGCTTTGAACGCATCATTTACTGCCTTCCATTGTTCAGGCCGCATCTCTGAAATCGCTACTGCAATTTCCTGCTTACGTCTTTGCTGTTCTTTTTCCCATGCTTTCAATTCTTTACTCATGTTTTCAAGTCCTCCAATAATTTCTCAACACGACTTTCTAGCACACTGATTGCAGTGTGTATGTGTCCAGTATCGTGGGGTTGCAGTTGCTCTCTTAGGAAATCAATCTCATCCATCAATACAGATGCGTGTTGCATAAGATGCTTCCTATCTATAAAAGGTTTGTACTCAGACATTGATTGCTCCTTTCATCCAGCCAGGCATATCCCGACCATTGTTGTACCTTGCAAACTTAGATTTGTCTGCAATGTAAAAGTTACGATATGGTGTAATAGGCCAATGTTCTTTTGTCTTCAGGTGATCCATTCCACTAAAACATTGAGGGTGCTTTGTTACATGATTGATAGCATGTGCTGGAACAAAGTCTCTACCCTTGGCTAGTGCTAGGAAATGTTTACCTGCTCCATGTTTCTTACTGTAGCGATAGGTATATTCTTTGAGCATTGCTGAGTATAGATTGAACGCATATGTGTAGTTTGCACGACTCTCCATAGCCCACAGAGTACATGGATGATTTTGATGTACAGGTCTGTATAGATCATGTTCCTCTGCATACTCTGGTGCATGATGCCACAGCGCAGTGCATAACATCTGCGCCTCTTCCAATGGCATCTTGACAATGTGTTGATCGCATAACTGTTGGGCTATTGCGATAGGGTGGTGGTCAATTAAAAACCGATTCATTAGGCACACTCCTTTGCTTCTTCTGCCCACTCTTGAAGTTGTCGAGTGATATCAAATACCTCATCTAATTCTGGCGACACTTGCTCTTCGTCAATGTTAAAGGATGCATCTAGGTATTGTTCATCTTCACTTGAGTAGTGCCACTCGCCAGCAAAGGCACAACCATACTCGACATAGTATGCCTCGACATCAAAGCCCTGCTCCATGAGTGCTTCATAGATAGGAATGGGGGGCGACCATGCAGTGTCAAAGGTGAATGTTACATTGTTATCATCACCATGTGACCAATCCATGTGACATGCATCCCACTTAGTTCCCCAATTATCAATCGACCAGTCATACCAATTTGGTATGCCTTTGCGTTCACACTCTTCACGTTCCTCGTTACCAAGTGCGCCGCGAAAAGTATTGTCTGGCATAGGTTTGATGTACTTAAACAAGTCACCGTTCTCGTCTGCACGAACCTGCGCCATGAGGTTATCAAGTACGTCAGCATCCTTGTGCCATATCGTCAGTCTGTTCTCACACCAATTTGGCATAGTTAAGTCTCCTCTACTGGTTGTTTACTACTGAATCGTCATAGTGATAGAACATATCCTTTACTTTGTCAATGTCTATCTTAAACCATTCGTTGCGCCGTTCATCTGAATACTGCTCTAACGTACGGTGCATCAGGGTTTCAGCCTTGCGCTTGTCTTTCGTCTCAAAGGTACAGACAATCTCGTAGTCGCGGAATGGTGAGGATGTCTGGTATCCATTGAGTCTATCTTCTGCAATAGAAGCGCTACCAATCTTTACCCATTCAGGCCAAGCCGGATTGATGATGGCATATACATACCCCTGTGGCACACTATTGATTTCTTTGTGTGACCACGCATCATCCAAACTTTTGAAATTTCCTGGCTTATGGAGTGGGTGTGACTTGGGAATGTACTTACCGTTGACAAACATTCGCGTCCGATTTTTTCGGGCATGACTTTCGAGTCGTTCACGATATTTGAATCCTGTTGTGTCAGGACTCACATACCACCATTCACCGTCCTCAAAGACTACGTTGTTTGATTTGACATAGTATTGGTCAATCTTCTGTGTCATAGTTAATCTCCTCTTCATAATCGTTAGTGTCAATGTTCTCATCTGTTAGGCCCATGACGCTGGTGTCCAGCCAATCATGGTCAAACATAAGTTTCTTCAGTCCTTCTTTCATAAGTTCTTGCATAGGTTAGTCCATCCTTGTAATAAAGTAGCCGTCATCAGTAGGCAAGGCAGTGATAGCATAGGGATAGAAGTATACTGTACCATCCTTTGTCTCCATCTTGCCTACATATTCTAGGTCATCGTCTTCATCATAGTTACTTTTGTATGACCCATTCTCTTGTACTTCGCCGCCGAAACGATACAACTCCCCAAAGCCATAGCGTTCTGTCATGTACTGAACAAGGTCTGTCTCACCTAGCAGGTTGTATTCAACAACCCAATGAGGTAACAAGCCAAGTGATTCAGCGAGATGTTCCTTCGGTGCGTCATAGTGTGTTGTGTTAAGTGTTAGCATGTGATTGTCTCCTTCATTCCATTAAAGATATGTGATATTACATCAACTGTCCAGCCGTTGCCAAGCATTTTGTAGCGTTGGGTATTGCTGACATGATTGGTGTAACCTTCTGGTACAGTTTGCAATCTCTCGCATTCAAGTGGAGTAAGTTTGCGCCATGTGGTATCACTTGTTAGTGTCTTGGGTTCACGATGTCCTCCACCCATTGTTGTCAGGCAGGGTGCTTTACCATCAGGATGATACACTCGCTTGACTGTCTGATTGCCACTGATATCTGCATCACCGACATGGCACAAGCCATCCTTGCTGAACACAAGTTGCCTACGATGTTTCTCAAAGTATGACTTGAGATTGCCACCCTTGAAATAGTTTGCGTCCAAGCAATGTGACTTGTCACGATCCACAAAACCATCCTCAAGAATGTCACGCAGTTTGATGCCCTTATCATCTGGCAATCCATCCATCGGAATGTTTGTCCAGTAATAGCGTTGCCGATTTTGTGCAGACACTAGGCTACTGTTGATAAAGATTGGTTCGACACCTAATGCCTCAGTGATGACATCCATCGACTGCTGTTTCATCTTGACATTCTCAAGCAAGAAATATTTGGGCTTGCACTCTTTGAGTAAGCGCACAAATTCCCAGAATAATTTACTGCGTGGATCATCAAAGTTCAATTGCTTGCCAGCAAATGAGAACCCTTGGCATGGACTGCCACCAATCAATAGGTCAATTTGTGGCAGGTCATTGGCTGACACATCACGCACATCACCTAGATGTACCATGTCAGGATAGTTAGCCTTTGCCACTTTGATAGCGTATTTATCTATTTCTGCCGCGAAATATTTGTCAACCTGAAATCCAGATTTCTGTAGTGCAATCTGTCCACAGGACATACCGTCAAATAAACTAAGCACATTCATAGCGCATTGCCTCCAACTCAAGTTCATATTCAATCACTCTTGACCAATCATCGTCAGATAGACTGTCTTTCTGTTTGTCTGTCAATAGATGATGGACGTTGTACAGATCAACGATATCCCCATTGGGATACCGTTTCATGTTTTTGAAATCTTGCTGTCGCATTATGCAATATCCTTTGCAAACCAACGCTTGGCTGTCATGTCATTGATGACATACTTTGTGCCACTGCTCATGTCTTGCACAATCCATGGGTTCTTTCTGGCACGTGTCTTGTACCCAACCAACGTGAAAGTCTTGCCTTGCTGGTTGGCAATCTTGGTTGTGTCAAGCCCAATGATGTTGGCAAAAGTTTCTAAGTCGCGTTCTTCTACTGACCCAGCCCCCTGCTCACGTACCTCTACCTTGAAGGTAACTTGTGTGTCATCAAATGATGCATTCCCTGCGTGTATCTCATAGCCATCAATGCCATGCTCCGCAAAGATTGCGTTCAGTTTTTCACGTAGTGCTTTTGCTGTTGCTTTGTTCATGGTCTAGTACCCCATTCTCTGTCGTTGCTGTTTGTCCTGTCGCTGTTGCTTACGCAATGCTGACACAGGCTTTCTCTGTTTATTCGTAATCGCCTTGACCTTTACTGGTTTGCGATAGGTGATGATCTTTTTCGACATCTTTTTTATCCCTCTTCCTATCATACCTTTTTTTATTAGGTATAACACTTGCCCTGCGTTTGGACAAGGCAAGCGCCTTGGCTACTGGATTGATGCGCGATATCTTACGCAATGTTCTGGCGTGGGCAGAATTGACCACCCTTGTATTCTTTGCCATTGATTACAGTACCGCCTTGATCGACACGCGATACAGCAAGTAGTGACTTGGTTGCTCGTTTGCTCAACATAGTACCCTTGCGTCCATACCGATTGGTAGTGCGTCTGGCTTGCAGATTTTCCACACCTACATGGTTGCGTGTGATACCTGATACTTTCTTAGTGAATACAGTCTTAAACATGGTTTTAGTCTCCTCATACTGGTTAGAGTGTGGTGTTTGTAAGTTCTATTTCATATCCTAACTTGTCACGAATGTCAAGCACCTGATACCTATAGAATGTCTTGCGTCCACACAAATCCGCAAGAAACCTGGATTTTTCACACTTTGGGTAGAACCTAATCTCACCCCAATTTTCTTTGCGTTCAAACTTTAACGTCATTTTATTCCCCTTGTCTGAGTTTTTCAATCTCTTCTTCGATTTCTTCTATCTTCATAGCAAAGAAACCCTCCAATGACTGTGCTTCCATGTATAAGCCATGGCGTTGCTCTTCTGATATCCAATCCTCAGACATCTCTAAAAGATTATACATGCCCAATATTTTACCGTTGAGGTGGGATACTTTTTGCCTGAGTTTTACAATCTCAACAAGATTGCTTGTTTGCTTATTCATTACCATTTGTCACCTCACTTGATGTTGTGTATTCTGCGCCATGTCACCCATGTGATGGCTTGCAATTCAAACGCTTTAAGCGCACGCCCATTAACCCTTGTGCGTTTCGCGGCCTGAACATACTCTGCCTGTAGTGTACGGTATTCCCTTACACCAATGTTGGTCTTGTCATCTGTCAAGCCCACACGTTCACCGTATGCAATATTACGTGCGTGACCGTCAATTGTGCATGTGTCGTCACCCATGATGTTACGATAGAATGAGATAATTTTTTGCCCATTCAATATAGTAATCACGCCATCATGGTCAGGCATTGCCTCAAGTATTGACCATGCTTTTTCTTTCATTTTGTGGTAGGTACATACCTTCACACTGTCGATACCATCCCCATTTACACAGGCATGGATTAAGTCTTTTGCATTTTGAATATTGCGTTCCCACTTGTTGTTTGGCGATAGACTTGCTACCACACCAACGACAACATGCAATGGAACACATGTGTCAAGCGCAATTCGGGTACAGTCTCGCAATGCGTCAGCATACCACACAATACCGTCACGCTTTTCTTCTGGTGTTGCCATCTTATATATGGCAAGAATATTTTCAACACTCATTGTGTCACCCCTTGGTCTAGTTATAGATTAAGAAATGGGGGTTTTGTGCATGGCATACACTACCGCTGCCGATAGTTACACTCTACCCCCGTCTTGGCACTCTCCGACCTACTGGATACCCTCTCGCTTCGACCTCACCTTATGGCTAACTAGGCGCATAGGCGTTACAGTAGGTCAGGTAATTAGGCGCACTTCTGGTGCATTATGGTCTGTACCACCCACAAGGATTTCATGTGTCCACTTGCCATCGTTCTATGCCTACACTTTTTGGGTGCTTTTGGGGCTTTTGCTGGTGATGGATACCTAGCATTTTTTGAATGTCTGGTTTTTTGGTCCTTTCGTTTTGTTTCAGTCTCTAAATCCTAATTCGCTTTATTCGGTTAGTCAATTCTTTTTTTATTCCCTTGTCGAAACTGTATCAATTTGCCGTGGCGTTTAGATATTCAGTTTCTAGATGCTTTTGGCTTTATCGGTATCAGATAATTTTTGTAAGACTCTAATCTGTCTTGCCGTTCATCTTGGTTAAATCCTATCATGAAGAAAAAAACAAAGTAAAGAAAAAAGATTTGTAATGTTTTCAATAAGTTAAGATGGTATGCCTGGTTAAGTTTTTGTTTTTATTGATAAAATTATTTTTAAGAAAAATTTTTTATTTTTTATATATAAAGTATAAAGGGATTTGTTCATGGTGTGTTCTTAAATGTTAGGCGTCACTAAATTGTTGGGGTATGGCTAAGATTATATGCATCGCCGTTATAGTTTTGTGTTGCCTTTCATTATTCGATGCATCTATTGACTATGGTATGGCGTCAATTCATAGGATATCCATTGACTATCCACCACCAACCCCTTGAAAATGCTGCTTTTTTTATAGAATGCTCGCGCAATTCCACCATGCGCTGGCGCGAATAAGATAAAAAGTGTCGCAATCAGGCGCAAATCGCGCGGATCAAAGGTGGCGGGCAGGGGCCACACCCCGGGTATACGTACGTATATATGGAGAAATACACAGATTGGGAAAATTAAGTGTTAACCACAAAGGCAACTCATACACAACCTATGCACAAGTATTGTGCAACAGTGCCTAAAAAATAGGCAACTTATGATAATTGCTGCGACATATGCAGTTTATGCTTGACACGATTTTCGGGGTATGGTATAACATATATAAAATAAAACATTAGATGTTCTACATTAAATAAAGAAACATAGATGTAAGAACATTAGATGTTAAAGACATTAAATGAAAACATTAAATATAGATAAACTTGTTAAAGACATTTAATGTTACATCCAATATACCCCATATGGACTAAATTCCGTATTTCCAAAAAAGTAGTTGACAATGGCGAAAAAATCTGTAAAACTATATACAGACGATGTTCTTGAAGCATTCTATGAAGCAATTAGAACGAACACATTAGATAGATTACACATACCTCATAGCGATGTATTTTATGTACGTAAGGCAGTAGAAGCCCATTATGGCCGCCCTTTCACATTAGAACACGTAGAGTGGGCAATGCGTATGGAAGGGTGGACAGACGATGTTGACAGCAATGGTACTGGTGTGCAGTCTGATGACACGGGATGACTGTGTACAGTTTACAGACAATAGAGGCCCGTACAAAACCGAAGAAGAATGTCTAGTCCGTGTTGAAGAGATGGTGGCAAGTATTACACCGACTCTCCCACGTGTTCCTGTACAATTTATGTGGAAGTGTGAAGAACTAAAAAAAGGTTCATCCGTATGACTATTGAATATCGCGGTACAAAGTTTCCAGGTTATAACAAACCGATTAAGTCAAACCGTGAAGGTAAGAAGATGATGGTTCTTGCCAAAGACGGTGATAAAGTTAAGTTGATACATTTTGGTGCTACAGGCTATGGTCACAACTATAGTGCTGCGGCGCGTAAGTCGTTTCGTGCTAGGCACAACTGTGATACAGCGAATGACAAGTTGACTGCTCGCTATTGGGCATGTCGGCATTTATGGAAAGGTCCGGGTGGCAGTACAAAGTCTAGCCCGAAGTCACGCAAAGGAAAATACTAATGGCTAAAAACAAGAAAGAGCAAATTGGGCAACTATACGAGAAAGCTAGATTCTTTATTGATGGTGCTATTGAAATGGGTGATCTGACACGGGATCAAGCAAGGAAAGATTTTGGTGCTAATATTTTCAACAAAGAGTCTGTTGTAAACGATGCACTTAGAGAAGGTGTATCTGTTTCTGAAGCACGTGAAGCTGTGCAAGAAATTATTGATGGTGCTAAAGAAGTTTATGCAGAAAAAGAAGCGCAACAAAAAGCCAAACTTGCAGCACGTAAGGGCGCACAAGATATGCGAGTAGGCGGTATGGTAAAGTCTACCGTTGATCGGAGAAAGAGTCGTGGCTAAGAACAAGAAAGACGATATGGTAACTGTTGTGTCAATCGGTGTTAGTTCTATGCCAAAGGACAAGATTAAAAAGATGAAGAAGGGCATGATGCGCGGTGGTGTTGCCAATGGTAAAGAGCATATGTATGCTGCTGGTGGCAGTGTTACTGACAAGTTGCCAAACACAGGCTTGCGTAAATTGGCCTCCACATCTAAAGGACGGGATGCTGTACGTAACATGGGATTTGACGTATAGCGGTGCATCCTGTAGAAAAAGATATACGTAATTGGTCTAAAAACTTTCTTGAAATACCTAACGACAAGTTAAATGGACTACCACCTTGCCCCTATGCTAAACAGGCATGGGCTGATGACAAGGTTACTTTTAGCATCAACACTGGCATAGATGGACTGGTACAGTCTGTGCGTGACTTTGATAAACATGACTATGACATAGTTGTGTGGGCTAGTGAAGCCTTACCCGACATGGAATATCTGGATGGTTTCTGTGACGGTGTTAACGAAGCAATGTCAGTGTCAGGTACTGACTTACACTTAATGGTATTTCATCCAGACTATGATGCTGAGAAGGCTGGTCTGGACTTTCTCATTGAAGATGGGGTAGTTGATAATTCCTTGACATACTGCATGGTATTTGTGCAGAGACTATCTGTATTGGACGATGCAGCATTGAGTTTAGAAAAGAGTGGCTACTACTTAAAGTTTCCCGTAGAAGTATTTCACTCATTAGTTATAGACAGACGGAGATTGAGAAATGAAGGGCAAGACAAAAGTAGCAGCGAAGAAAATGATGCGTGGAGGAGTTGCCAAGAAGCGAATGCGCGGCGGTGGCATGGCTAAGATGGCTGCTAAAAAGAAAATGATGATGCGTGGTGGCATGGCTAAGAAGAAGAAATAATGGCAAAGCAATACGCCAATAGTTTTATGAAAAAGAAGCGCATTAGGCGTCCGGGTGTTCACAAGAAAAATGTGAATAAGCGGAACAAGCCTAAAGCATATTTTGGATAGACAATGAGTATAACAAGCTACCCACAATTGATTGGAATGGGTGGGGGTGTTGGTTACTACCCCTACTTTGTACAGGTATCCCGTGGTCTTGTAAATGGTCACAAACGCATATTCAAGTTTGGTCACAATTCTGTAATTCAAGACGTAGAAGAAACCATTTGGGATGGTGGTGGTATATACACTTACCCATCTAGTGCTGTGGCTATGACAGTGACTAGCGGTGCAGGTGCTACGGATAATGGTGTGCAGGTAAATGTAGGTGGTCTGGATGCTGATTATAATGAAGTCAACGAGACTGTCACACTGGCTGGTAGTGGTACGGCTACAACAACCCAAACATTCCTGCGGGTTAATCGCTGTTTCATAGCGGGGTCTACTGCTCCCACTGATGACGTAACTGTAGCCAACGGCGGCACTACTTATGCACAGATTACCAATGGTGAAAATCAAACCCTGATGACAGTGTGGACTGTACCTGCTGGATATACGGCATATCTACTAGCATTAGATGCTACTGCGTTTACAGAACAGAACAACAAGGTCGCTACGTTGCGCTATCTTACACGAGAACTTAACGGCGTGTTTCGTGTTAAAAATAAGTTTGATTTGTTTCAGGCGGCGTTTCACCAAAACTACATTACGCCTGAACCTATTTCAGAAAAGACAGACATTGAGTTTCGCGCTGTAGCCACTAGTTCGAATGCAGACTTACGTGTAGCTGCTTCAATGGACATCCTTTACATAGAGAACTAATATGGAAACAAAGAACCGCACCGTTGGACTTGAACTGACCACAAGTAATGCAGACATCTACACTGTTCCATCAAACTATGAAGCAGAGGTAGATAATATATACATTAATAATGCTAGTTCTTCTAACGTGACATTTAGTTTAGATTGGTATGATAACCAAAGTGCTACATATTATACCCTTGCTGAAAATGTTGAATTGCTAGGTAATTCACTGCTTCAGATTAACGATGACCCATTATGGTTGTTTAAGGGTGACAAATTGCGTGGCCTTGCCAGCGTAGGCAGTGCCGTAACTGTTACTGTAAAACTTAAAGAATCATATATGCCTCAACGGAGTTAAAGGAGATGCCGCTTACACCTAAAGGAAAAAAGATTAAATCTGCTATGACCAAGCAATATGGGGAGAAAAAAGGTGAGAGAGTTTTCTACGGGGCAGCACAAAGAGGCACGATTAGCGGCGTGGAGAAGGAACAAAAAGAATACAAGAAAGGTGGCAGCGTTAGAAAAACTAGCAAATCGAAGGTCACTAAAAAGA
>Ga0208645_1001468_pt1 | contig 20523 bp, 15 predicted proteins | sample VirMetDEL_Sep_01_FD_184519 | JGI IMG/M metagenome (GOLD analysis project Ga0208645, IMG submission 184519) | Aqueous microbial communities from the Delaware River and Bay under freshwater to marine salinity gradient to study organic matter... | ecosystem: Environmental > Aquatic > Marine >... | reverse complement strand
CGATGCTGTGACAACAGATAGCGATGGCTACTTACGCGTAGATTATTCAAAGGTGTAAACAATGGCTTATAACGTACAACAGCAAGTAGACGCCTATGAAACTATGGGTTTGGGTGCGCTACAAAATATGCAGCAGAAAAACCCTAAGCTGCTGGTAGGTATTGCGCTTGAGAATCTGCAAAAAGATATGCAGGAACAGCAACGTGCGAAGCAGATGGCATCTGGTGCCGTTGGCCCTACTGTAATAGACAAAAAGCTTATGGGTCTGGCGGGCGCAGGTGTAGGTCTGGGTCAACAGCAAGCTATGGCTACGGCAGCGCCGGGCTTACAAATGCGTGGGCAGCAAATGCAAGCAGCTCAAATGCGTAAAGCAATGGCACCTCAAGCACAACCCATGCGTATGGCAGAGGGCGGTGTTGTGGGATACGCGCCGGGCGGTCGAGTAACAGCAGATGACATAAATATGGAAGACCTGCTTACTGCGCTTATGGTTGCAGAAAGTGGTGGTGACCCCCGTGCAGTTAGTGCAGCAGGTGCAGAGGGTGCGTATCAAATAATGCCTTCAACCGCAGAAGACCCCGGATTTGGAGTTTCTCCTATGGAGGGCAGCAGGTTTGATCCAGAGGCTAGTCGGAAGTTTGCCAGAGACTACCTTCAGGCAATGATTGACCGTTATGACGGCGACATTGAAGCTGCGCTTATTGCGTATAACGCTGGTGCTGGTAACGCCGATAAATTTGTAGCAGCAGGTAGAGACTACGATGTGCTCCCCCAAACGATGCAGACACAACCGTATGTGGACAAAATTATGAGTCAATTAGACAGAGGTGTACAAGAACCTAGCCCCGGACTTATAGCGTCTAGGCAGACTGCACGTAAAGCGCGTGACTTTTTTAGTGGTGCTGGAGATTTTATCAGCGGTCTGTTTGATGAGACCGAAGCAACACGAGAGAGACGCCGTGAACAAGAAGAGTTTAACCGTAAAGTACGAGCCAGAAATGATGCGATACGTGCTGGGGAAGACCCCGCCGCTGCTGTACAAGCAGTAGAGGACGAGATAGCTGCTGTACAAGCAGCATCGACAGAGCCTAGTAGCCCTATCGAGTACCTGCAAGAGATCGGCAGAAAGCAGGAACAGCAGCGAGAGGAAAAAGAACGGGAAGCTAACGCTGCGGCCCGTTACTTGCGCATGATGCAGGGACAAGAGGATATGATAAGCAGAGCAAACCCTGCTACTGGCCTCGCTGGTATAGATACTAGACAAGACTTCAGTACAGAACGCAGCATGAAGAGCCCTGCACAGCGTATGGAAGAAGCATTTCCCGGCGCACGAGAAGCTGCTGGGCGTTATGCAATGGATAAGGCAGCGGGATTAACCGCGTTGAGTGATCGTGCACCAGAAGCTGCCAGAAGCAACAACCCACTGGTTAACCTGCGTTCTGACCTAGGTGAGATAGGTAGCTATCTACAGCGCGTGCTTGGGTTCCAAGAAGGTGGACAGATCAAAAACTTCCAAGAAGGCGATCTGGTCGAAGCAGACGGCGAACAGGTTATACCTCTAAGTAGTGTAACTGATGAGCCTAATGTTGTTGAAAAAGCTGTACAACTTATAAAAGACAACCCAGTAGAAGCAGCTTCTATAGGGCTTATGTTTGTGCCGGGTATAGGGCCAGCTCTTGGTATGGGAGCAAGAGGGATTGCTGCTTTAAGGGCCGCAGCACCTGCGGCACGTTCTTTTTTAACACGGGAGTCAGTGCGACAACCCGCTGCGGGACGTTTAGGTCGATTTGCTCAAAGTTTATATAGTAGAGAGCGTGCAACAGGCCCATATAGCAGAGTAACAGGCTCGGTTGGCGGTACTAGACCGGGGCCATATAAACGAGCACAGATGTCAGGTGAAGAAGCTCGTAGGTTGGGACTTCCTCTAAAGCGTGAGTTTAGCCCCGGACGTGTCGCACAAACCGCAGGTGCTGGTTTAGGAATAGCTGCACTAATGGGCGGTGGTGAAGACGAAGTAGAAGCAGCGAGACAACCTACTCCACAAGAAATGCTTGGTAGTGCTGTTTTCCAACGTGAAGATGCTCCTGCAACTATGTTTAGAGCAGGTGACACTAATACACAGCGTAGACAAGATAGTCGCGGTGGAGGTCAAGGTATAGCTAGCCGTCTTGGTTCTACTCTTACTTCTGACAAGGCGCAACAGTTATACAGTGCGTTCCGAGATTTAGGACTTGCTGGCGGTGCTTCAAGAGGTTTTGAAGGTGCACAACTTACATCTGCTCTGACGCAAAGAGACCTTGCACAACAAGAAGCCGCTGCTAGAGACAGAGCCTTGGATATAGACCAGCAGCAATTACAGCTTACTAGGGATGTAGCTCAGACAGAACTTATTGAGAACCTGATAAACTCCCCAAGTTTTGACATAGTGCGACAAGGTGTAGGTGAAGAAATGGATTTGCCAATTGACTCGTCAGAAGTGCTGAACGAAACCCTTAAAAGACTTATGGGTGCTATTTCTGGTGTAAGTGGTTTTACCGCAGCCGCCGATAGTATAGTTGGTATTTAATGTGGATCGTCTTAGTCGTTATGCGTCTTGGATAGTTGAAAATCAGGATAAGCAGGGTACACCTGAGTTTGATACGGTAGCGAATGCCTACAAACAATTAAGGTCGGGTGCCCCTGTTAGCCCTGCTACTCCCGTTACCCCTACTACTCCCGTTACCCCTACTCCGTCTAGGGCACTTCCTGATGCACGCGAAAGAAGTCTGTTTAGAGAAACCTTAGACGTACCTACGCAGGTTTTAAAGGGCGCTGTTACAGGCACTCGTTTTATTACAGATACCCTAGGTGCAGACAACCCAATATCTCGCGCATTAAAGGGCACAGAAGATGTCTTGGACAACCTTCTTTCCGCCCAAGCCAAACGCGATCAACAAGAAATATCCCGAATACTAAAAGAAGCTGAAGACAAAGGCATGGGCGCACAAGTTGCGGCTGGTCTAAGTGCTCTGGCAACTGCTCCTGTAGATTTAATAGCAAACGCTTTTGGTACGGCTGTGCCTACTCTAGCTGCGGGTCTTGCGGGGCGTGCAGTAGGTCTGGGTGCTAAAGCTGTGGCTACTGGCGTAGGTGCATTGACCGGAGTTGGTGTTACTAAAGATGCTGTTTACAGTGCTGTGCTTGAAGAACTGACAAACGCCGGTGTACCAGAAGGACAAGCCAAAGAAGCAGCAAAAGAAGCACAGGCTTACGGAGGAGAGAACCTAGATAACATAGCGTTAGGCGGTGTGCTAGGGGCTGTGGCTGCTAGGTTCGGTTTGGAAGACACGTTGTTGTCTCGTGTAGGACAAAAACTGGCGGGTGGTGTATCTAAAGAAGGCGTAGAACAGGCTGCTAAGAGCGGCTTAATAAAAGAAGCTAGCCGCAAAGCACTGGAAGAAGCCATACCTGAAGCACTACAGGGTGGACAAGAACAGTTTGCACAGAACGTAGCACTACAAAGAGAAGGCTTTAACGTGCCTACTTTCCGTGGTGTTACAGCAGGAGCTACGTTAGAAGGTGCAGTCGGTGCGCCGGTTGGGGCGTTAGGTGAGGTTGCACCAGAGGCTATACAACGCGTGCGTGATCGCGCTACTGCGCCAGCGGCTGAAAAATTTCTGAATGAGTTAGCAGCAGAGGCTAGGAAAGAAACAGAAGAACGAGAAGCTACAGCTAAAGTAAGAGAAGTTGACGAAGCAAAAATGCAAGAGTTCCTAGGCCCGCTTGAAGAAGAAGCAGCCAGAGAAGAAAAAGCCAGACGTGCGTTAGCTAAAGAGCTAAGACGTGGCATAGATGACCCTGTAGTGGGAGAAGAACTCTTTCGTAGACAGCAAGCAGCGAGAGAAAGGGAGCTTGGGCTTAGGCCAGAATTTGTCGATCCAGAGTCGTACACAGAGCGCACAAGTGTAGAAGCCCAAGAAAAAGCAATTAGAAAAGCTGCCGGGCCAGAGGCAACTCTACAAGAAGAAGAGTTTATAGAAGACGTTTTGGAAGGTATGCAGGGTAAAACCTTGCAAAGACTTGCTGAGTCTATACTTGACGCTGATACAAAGAATTTTATAGAAGGCCGACGACAAGGCAGAGAAGATGCGCTTGTTGGTCAGTTAGGCCCAGAAGCACAACAACGTGCACAACAAAGACAACAAGAAAGGGAAGCACAACAGCAACCAGAAGAAGTAATAACTTTGGGTGATGACTTAACTAGTGAAGAACTAGATACGGTCAATGATTTCGTAGCTTCTCTGAAAGAAATAGTAGAAGAAAACCCAGAGAAAAAAGAAACTCTTGTAGATAAGTATCTGGAGAAAGTCACAGAAATTGAAAAAGATGACTTACTTGCCGTTAGACCTGTTGTAAATAGAGAATTTAGAGATTTAGCAGCGAAACAACAGCAAGGTATAACTGAAGCATATAACCAGTACCAAGAAACTATATTTAGAGCTTTGGAGGCTGGAGGCTATAGAAGAAAAGACTACGGTAAGTTTTTAGATGCCGAACAAAAACTATTGTTTGAAGGTGATCGAACAGCATTACAAAAAACCTTTCCTAAAATATCTGCAACTGCTTTAGAAGAAATAGCGCGGGCTAGGCAAGCAAAAGACCAAGCTTATGCCGCAGTTTTTGAAATGCGCGCTGCTCCCCCTGCACGTAGAAAAGCAGTGGAAGGGGAAGATAAAAGAACGCGTGAACAAGTAATAAGAGACGCAGCTATTACTTACGGTGTTTCTCGGGGTATAACTAGTGTAGACGAAGGTACTGATCCCAGCGGGTTAACACAAATACGAGCAGAACAAGAATTTTTAGAAGAAAGCTATGACAGAGTTGCTGACAGACTAGCAAATTTTACTACTGTTGACCGTAATGCAATAAAAGAAGTACAGAAGGCAAGACCTCCAAAAATAGCTAAAAAAGCTAGTAAGTATTTTAAACTACCTCAAGTAGACAAAAATCCTGAGCGTGCAATATTTGAGCTGGCTTATGACTACGCTAGTGACCCTGATACTATATTAGAGCTAGAGAAAAATACTACGGGTTCTTTGTCTTTAGACCAAAAAATAGCAGCTACACAACCGAAGACAGTTGCTAGGGAATTGTTAGACAATCCTCCACCTCCCACTACTAGCACTACTGGTTTTACTCTTGGTGCCATAGAAGAAAAAGAAGTAAGAGAAGCTCTAGGAGAAGTTTCTGCTGGGGTATTTAGAGGAGAAAAACAAAGGAAAAAAGCCGAAAGCAAAGACGTGCAAAGTGCAGTCAACTGGCTTTTGTATAGCTCAAATCTATCTCCAAGAATAAAAAATAACTTTTTAGATTTAGTAAAAGAATTTAGAGACCAGTATAGGCAAAACATAATACGCTCTGTGCGATCTAAACAGTTAGAAACTAAACTGGCAGAACGGGCTGAGAGACAGAAAGAAATTGATGCTCAGAGGTTTGAAGAAGATACTCAGGAAACAGAAGCACGGAAAGATAGACAAAGAGAAATCAGAGATCAACTGAGTGAAGAACTATCCGCGATAGCAGGTAAAAAAGTTTTTGTACGGCTAAATGACGACCGTGTGCTTCGTATGCTGAACAATGAACTAACTTTGGAAGACGCCAAAGAAGAATCTATCGCTCTTGAAGAAGAAGAGTTAGTAGTAGGGGAAGACCCTGACCTGCAAAAAGTAGCAGAAGAAATTGATGCCTTAGATACAGCTAGAGAGCAAAGCTTTAAAGAGCAAGCTATAGAGACTGTATCTAAAGAAATGCAAGAGAAGTACAAAGACAAGCCTCTGAGTAAATACCCCAGCAACAGAGCTGAAGAATTTGATAGGCGAGTACAAGAAGAAACAAAGAAACTGCGCGATGACGACGAGGCTAAGTTTAAAAACAAAACTCCAGAGGAAAGGGCTAAAGAAGTAGAAGAATTTTTAGCTAACAAAGGCAGGATAGAGGTATACCCGCCTGAAAAATTCTCCAGAGGTCTTACAGCAGATGGAAAAAGCGAACGAGATTGGCGCCCTAGAAAGGCTCTACCTGATACTAGCGTAGATACTACAATAGAAGCAGCAGCTCGCAGTGGGAACCTAAATAGCGCAATAGAATCAATAATAAACGAGGTGCCGAAAGAAGTACGTCCGTTGATACGCAAGATGCGTAGCATGGCTGCTGGTGTAACTATACGTCTGGAATCTTTCAATGATCCTGAAGATGTAGGTCGTTATTACTACGACGAAAGAGTAATAGCTCTTGACCCAGAGGGTGGACTAAACAAAGAGACCCTGTTGCATGAACTTTCTCATGCCGCTCTGGATCGCATCTTAGCTGACCCTAATTCTAAAGAAGTAAAAAAATTATTTAATTTCTACTCTTCTATAAAGACACAGATGGGGGATGCCCACGGTGGCACAGACTTGTACGAGTTTGTAGCTGAACTAGTAGGTAATTCAGAGTTTCAAAACTTACTGAAGAAAATTAAAGCACCTAAAAGTGAAACCTTTTGGGAAAACATACTTAATACTATTTTAGAATTTTTTAACATTCGTAAGGGGCAAGGTGCTTACGACGCGTCGTTTAAGTTCTTAAATGACATTATCACTGCACGTCCTGAGATAGAGCCTACTTCTTTGGAAGACGTGTTCTACGCTAACGAGAACCCAGACGAAGCACTAAAAGAGGTGTTAGATACTTTTCCTCCGTTTAGACCACGCCGTGTAAAAGAAGCCATAGAAAAGTCTGGTCTCGGAGATAACGCCCTAGAAGCCAGTTTCGGCGCTCTACGTCTTGATAACATATATGACATGTATGGGAGCGTGCTGAAAGGCATAAAACAAATAATTGATAATGTAGAAAAACGGCAGGCACAACAAGAACGAGACATAGAAAAGATAAACAAAAAGTACAACGCTTTTAATGTATTAGCACGGAAGTATAAACCTGCATATGAAGCTATGGGTAAGTTTGCTATAGAAATGAGGCTTGCACGCGTAGATATTTTTAAAGCACCACCTGATCCACTAAGCTCTAAAATAAACAGCAAAAAAGCAAAAGCTGCTGAAGAGGAAAAACTTAAAGCCTACAAAGAGGGCAAAGCTGCTTTTGAAAGGTTAGGAAAAATGCAGGGTGGTAAATCCATGCAGGACATGTACAGAGTTATGCGCGGTGACTTTGACAACACGTATGAAAGCTATAAAGACGTAATTTTGTCGTCAATAAGCGATGAAGAGCTAAGAAAGAAAATAAGTAAAGATTTTGATGATAATCCCCCTGTAGCTGGCTACATACCTGCACGTAGGTACGGTGAGTTCGTATTAGTTTACAAAGATAAAGATACAGGTAAGAAAATTGTTCGTGCGTTTGAGTCAAGAACTCAAAGAGATACAGAAGTAGCAACTCTTGGGTTGAACCAGAGGTTTGACATACAGAGTGAGCTTGATGCAGCAAATACAGACGAAGAGAAAGAAGCGTTACGTAAGAAGAAACGGGATGCAGACTTAAACGAAAACGAATATTTTACAATAGACAGCATAAAAGACTTGTCACAAAAAACCCTACCCCCAGAGGGTTTTATATCAGACGCTATGAATGCTGTTAAGCAAAGCGGTGCAGGTCAGGGGTTAAGCGAGTACCAAACGGATCGTTTGGCTAACAGTATATATGAAGCATATATTGATTTGTTCCCTGAATCTTCTCTTGCTCAAAGCTTTAGAACTTCTGACGACATACTCGGGCCATCTGAAGATGTAGTACGTGTCTATGGAGACACAATGGTCAAGTGGTCACGTAAGCTGGCAGACATAGAATACAACGGCAAGATACAAGAGGGCTTTAACAAGGTAAGAAGCGAGGGTGCAAACTATGTACGTAAGTCAGCTTCTGATCCTTCTGAGGCAACCATTAGAGCTGCTGCATCAAACATAGCAGCGAGAGAAGCTTTTACTCTTAATCCTACTTATGGGTATTGGGCAAGCCTAGCTACCAGTGGTAGTTATACGTTGTTTATGGCAGGGAACATATCTTCGGCTGTTGTAAACCTAAGCTCTGTACCACTACTATCATTTCCTATTCTTTCCGGTAGATTCGGCGGGGTAAAAACAGCAAACGCTTTGGCAAAAGCAGGGCGCATAGCCGTAAATGATTGGAGCACAAACCCAGAATACAAAGTGCTGTATGACAAGTTAAGTGACCACGCGCAACTACGACATACTTTAGAAAGAGAAGTATTAGAAGGCGCTCGGCAAACTACAACGGATTACAACACTTTTACAGCTAAAGCTCTTAGCTTTCTATCCACGCCCATATCTGCAACAGAAAGGCTTAACCGTGCCACTACTGGAATAATGGCATACGACTTAGCACGCTCCGATGGTATGTCTGAAGAAGAAGCCGCTGAGTACGCATTAAAAATAGTAAAAGATGTAAACACTTCGGGTATGGCAACAACTGCACCTAAATGGATGCAGAGTGACATAGGGCGTATCGCGTGGACTTTTAAAGGTTTCATATGGCAAAGCACATACGTCACAGCCAGAGCTTTTGTGCAAGCTACGAGTGGTCAAACTAAAGAGATAAAAAGACAGGCTTTCAGACAGCTAGTGTATATGTATGGCATGAGCTATGCAGTGGGGGGCATGTTTGGCTTACCTTTGTTTGGAGCAATATCTACGTTAGTTACTATGGTTGCAAACCTGTATAAGTATTTTGACGATGATGAAGATGCGCCATTCAATGCGCGTAGAGAACTTAGGTCTATGGGTCTTTCCGAGTTAATACTCAAAGGGCCAATGAACGAATACCTGAATATAGAAATATCTAACCGTGCAAGTATTGCGAATGGTATAGGGTTTAGAGAAGAACCCTATGAGATAGAAAAATTTGGTTACACCACTGCTATGGCTCTACAGCTTCTTGGCCCTATGGGTAGTTATCTTTTAGACGCCCCCGAAAACGTACCATTAGCTTTTAATGAAATTGTTAACGGTGAGTTAAGTAGAGGTGTAGAAAGATTGTCTCCTAGTTTCTTACGTAATGGCATAAAAACTAACCGCTTCTTACAAGAAGGTGCCAGAACTAAAGACGGTCGCCCAATAGACACAGACATAAATGCTTGGAACTTGTACATGCAAGCTCTAGGTTTTACCCCTGCTGATGCTACTAGCCTATATGAGACTCGCGCCCTTGCTAAACAGTACGAAAACCAAGTCATGGAAAGACGTTCTGAACTACTGCAAGACAGGTATCTAGCGATAACTACTGGTGATGCTGAATTACGTAGGCGTGTAGATGAGCGTATAAGAAACTTCAGAGCACTGTACCCCCGTCTAATAACAGCAGACACTCTGGAGCGGTCTTACAAGTCACGCAGGGCAGCCGAAAGAGAGTACATATCAGGTATACGTTACAGCCGTAACTTTAGAAGAGAACTTGATCCTCTGTTCCGTAGGCTAGATAACGTAACCTACTACGGCGGTTTAACCTAAACTCTCCATATACGGATGCCCCGCACCTCGTCTTCTATGGTTACTTTAGTAACCACTTTGTATTTAAGACGCTTGGTTTCCGCCAGTAATATTTTCTTGGCTTCACCAGAGTCAAGACACGGTATAAAGAATGACCAACCTTTCTTAAACTTCTTCCAGTTGATCTGGTATTTCACCTTCTCTATCTGCATCTTCTTTAGTCTTTTCCACTAGTTTGGACATATCCAAGAACTCAGGGTGTGATGTATCGAACATTGCACACCTCTGGGCGGGGGAAGATATAAGCATACCCTTAGACATACGTTTGTTTACGGTGTCCAAATATATCCCACGGTTCTTGAGATCACCTATAAAAGAGTTATAGTCCGTGCTATCTCTGTTAAGCTCGTTGCGTAGCTCCTTTACAGGCACGAATAACTTCTCCGTGTCTGGCTCGTGCCGCATAAGCAGTTTGCCATACTTAGGTTCAAGGATAGGTGCTTTTGGCTTGGAGGCACGCTGATCCACACCATCATCAACAACAAGCATGTTGTTCAGGTTGTTTGCTACAAAAGAGCCGAGTATTGATACGTAAGTATCCAGTGGAGCAATAGTGTCCTTTCTGAGTTGCGATATCAATGGGATCGCTGCTCTGTATATGCGACCCATATCAAAGTCTATCAAACCTAGTCTACAAGCAATAACCCCTGCTGTTATGTTAGCTGCAATAATCGCTGACCAGTTACGCTCTCGTGAAGTAAGGCGCATTTCTTTGTCTATCTTAGCTTGTATCTTCAATACATCCTGTTTGACACCCTCGGCATTAGCTATTACATACTGTATAAAAGGCACGATAGCATGGCCGTAGTTCTCGTTCAGTTGATGGTCAAACATTCGCTTGCCTTCTTCTACAGATATAGTGCCCTCGTCTGAATACTCTATGTAGAACTCCATCAGCCGCATTAGCTCACCATCTGGCAGGCTTTTCTCTGCAAACAGTTTCTGAGCGAAAGGAGAGTTAGAAGAACTAAGAGTCATACCACGCCATGTAGTGTCATTCTTGCGGTTCGCATTGGCTGTAGGAGTGCCCTTGTCCTTACCTTTTCCTTGAGATACTTCATAAGTAAAATCACTAATCTGCTTTGAGTCCATGTTACTCATTTCATCTACAGTGTTTACTATATTGTTTAGTATCCCTTGCTTATTTACGCGAGCCACTGCCGTGTCTTTTGGGTTACCGAGCAGTGCTTCAGGGTCACCACATATACTGTTTGCCATACGCAGTATAGTTGTCTTGCCTGTACCCGCGTTCCTGTGCACCAAGTTTATGATTGCGCCTTTCTGTCCTGTTAGTTTCAGTAGAGGAGAACCAAACCCTGCTAGTGCGGCAAAAGCGTGAATCTCCATGCCCTCCCTGCTATATATGTTGAACACTTCCTTCCATTTATCCAGAGTGCCTCTAGGTTCAAAGTAGGGTGCGTATGTTTTGGTTACTGAAGAAGCAGGGGTGTGGTATACCCCATCAGCAGTTATTTCTCTTTCCCCAACGATAAATTTTGTATCGTTGTCAGCCCATCCAAACTGTAATCTCATGATCTCTGACTTTTCCTTCGCTTGTATAAATTTAATAGACCTAGTTACGTATTCGTGTAGCAGTGCTGAATTACCGGTCTCTGAAATCACGCCGTTCTTAGATAACAGACGTAACAATATTCTCTTCTCTAGGTTTTCAGTGGGGATATTAAACTCCCTCACACCATCGTGAGGTGAGTGAAACACAGCTACAGCTACGTAGCCTTCTTCACTGTCCCACATGTGTTTCTTTATGTAGAAATCGTGCTCGTATACAAATACAGGATCGTCACCGTCCATCTTGTATACACCCCCTTTCTCCCCCCTGAAGTAAGGTTCAAACCTGTTTACAGGGCTAGCAGGGGCTTTCTTTATAATCTTACCCAGTGTGTACGGGTTTTTTATCTTTCCTTTGTGTACGCAACCTTTACAACCGCCGGGGTTGTTTTTCTCAAACTCCTCACAACTATGCGGCCCTTTTATGCTGACTATTTTCCGCTCTACCGCATTGTGGTCGTAGTCAGGGTGACCTCTGGATATGGAGTGTATGGCCTTACTGCCGTCAATGCAGAACTTAGCCTGAGACAGTGCGTTAAACCATCGAGGTTCCGACAGAGTTTCACGGTTTATCAAACTGTCTTTAAGCTGTAGGCAAGGGTCTTCTCTTGCTATTATTTTAGAAAACTTATAGTTCTCGTTTTGCTCAAGCAGCTTTTGCAAGAAGTCTGGCACAGGTTTACTGCTTTTCTTCTTGGCTACCGCGACTTCATCAGGGTCTACTCCAAGCAACGCACGGATATCATTGGGTGCATACCGGTCGGCTGTAGAGTTAAGTACCTCTACTAGCTTAGGAGTATCCTTCTTCTGGTTGTAGGTGTCCGGTACTCGTAGTATGCGAGCAGCGTCGAACACATTTGGATCAGCACAAAATTTCTTAGTAATACATACTTGCTCTAACCGCTTGGCAATAGGCAGCCATCTCTCAGTAGGCACTTCTTCCGTAAACGCCCAGTAAATATGTAGACCGTAACCTGAACTAACTATTACAGGTTCAGGGAGATCAACGGTGTTACAAAACTTCTTGAGAGCTTTCAGTCCTTCCTTCTGACTAGCATAGCCTTTTGGTAATCCTGTAGAGGGTTCTATCTCTTCTGCTTTGTCCCCGCCGCAGTCTATATCGAGCCATATGGCTCCAAGGGACTCTACATTTTCAACCTTCCTACTGCCTTTTTCTTTCAGCTTACCCAAAGCAAAGTACACATCCATGCCTTGCTCAGTAAACTTGTTAGCTATCTTGTATGCTTTTTCTAAGCTATGTGTAAACTTTGGTAGAAGCTTACCCTCCTTCATGCCGATCACATTGTATACGCCGCCTCTTGGGACAACATGGTCTATGAGATCGAATTTTTTCATTAGTCGTATTCAGCTATTATTTCTTCTATCAGTTCCGTAAGTTCTTGATTGGGTTCATGAACACCTGTAAACCAGTTGTAAACAGTCTGCCTGCTGACTCCCAACTGGGATGAAACCTCGGCAACGGGTACATCATAATCAATGCACACTCGGCCAAGGCGAACACCCAGAAGAGATTGGTCAGCTTCTTTGTTCAGACTACCTATACGTGTCGTATAGCCGTAGCTCATGAGTATTATTTACTCCAGTCTGAAATAAGGTCTTCGATGTCGTCATCGTCATCGTCGGCTTGAGGCTTTTGGTTTTTACGCTTAGAAGGCGTTTTGACTTCTTCAACATCATCGTCATCGTTGTCATCATCAGCTTCAAACCCATCACCTGAGTTATCAACACCAAAAGGAGTGGCAGCTCCATCGTCCACACTAAAACCTTCTTCTTTACCAAACGGAGAAGGTGCTTCGTATGGCACATACTTAATTACCTGCACCATTCGTAGCCAGAGTGCCACATTACCGCCGTTCATTTTGTGTGGGAAAAAATCAACGGCTATGTTTACTGTACTACCAGTAGTGAGCATGAAGTCTTCACCAAGTAATTTTTCTTGTGAGTCGTACTGCTTGGGTGGGTTAGTTAACTTACCGTTGTACTGGGCTTTTATACTAGTCTTAGCTAGATAAGTGCCGTCTTCTTGCTTGTTAAAAATCTTTTTAGCTTTAGGAAATTCTTCCGGCCAAGATTTTTCACGTCCTTCCATATATGCTTCTTTCATCAAAGCATACAGTTCCGCTGCCTGATCTTTGTTCATTGTGAAGCTCATCTCGTAAGCGGCTCCATCTTGTGTAGCACCACAAGGAACACTTTTGTTTTGTGATTCGCTCCAGTGGTAGGGCTGATTGATGCGTGGATACATTGCAGTTACTCCACGTATAACATGCGATTTAAATTTCTTACTAGCCATGTGCTGCTCCGTAAAAGGGGTTGGTTGTACAGCTTCTTCAAGCTGCTGTATATTTTCTAGTTCTTCCTCTGTTAAAGGTCGAACTGGTTTGAATAACATTTTGTAGGTATTTCCATGTTCTACAAAATATATTTCAGTTAACACGTTACCGATTTCCTCTCGGTTACGCTTTAGATGATCCTCATATTTATAAAGGCTCATCCTGTTATCTTCTTTTGAAAATAAACTTAAAGCTCCAAGCCTAATTTCATGAAGATACTTAGAATCAAGAAACGCTACCTTAATTAAAGTAAAGTATTTACAAGGCGCTCCCGCTGTTCCCCATCCTACTTTTATGCTTTGGTCGCAATCTAAGCATCTGGGTGCTTGTTTGTTAGCTACATCTTCGTGCGGAAAGTCGCACCCTACAGACCAACAAACAAGGTTGTCGTCCTTGTAATAGTTTCTTGATAATACTCCTCTATCTGTAATTACAACTTCTATAGAGCGCAGAGGCTCGTAAGTATCAGGGTGTATGAAACACCCATCCTTTACCCGAAGTCGGTTCATTTTTTAGAGGGTTTACGAACAGAGATAATGTTTTTTCGTATAACCTGAAGGCTTGGTGGTACTACATCTGGGTTAGCTTCCAGAAATTCCTTCATGTTTGTACTGTGCACTCGCTTCTCAAGCAGGTGCATAGCATCGTTCTCTTTTATAAAGATGTGCATCTCGTCCCAGTTACTTATCTGAAATGTAGTCTGTAACCTTCGAGATACAGTGCCGGATGCTAATTTAAGAGACTCACCTTTTTCACCAAAAAAAGAATCAAGTTTCTTAGCTACTTTATCTTGTTGTACTTTTATTTCTTTTATCTCTTCTTCTTTTTCTCTAATGGCGTCTCTCATACTGAGATACACAGCCGTTAGTTTATCTGCCTTGTCTGTTGCGTTCATCACTACTCCTTTTCAATCGGGACAAGTAGTGTACTGCTACGCTTTACAGTGTCAAGTATTTATTTCTTGTTTATATAAATCGACTATCTTGTGGTGGTGGTCGATGTTAGACCGCAACATTTTGTATAGGCGTGTCTCAACTTCACTACCGCGTATGTGAACAATAGTCATTGGGTTGTGTTGACCCGGCCTATCTATACGCGCATTAGCTTGTAAGTATGTCTCCACGCTAGTAACAGGTGCATACCATATGACTGTGTTAGCAGCAGTAAGAGTAAGACCATGTGAAGCTGCTTGTGGCTGAATAATAAGCACTCTAGGTTTTTCGTTTTCTTGAAAGTCTTTGATTACTTTGTTTCTTTTGTTAACAGAAACCTTTCCTGATATTACATCGCAAGATATTTTGTTAGACAACAAGAAGTCTCTTAGCAATTCAATAGTGTGAGTAAAAGGCACAAACACCAGAACCTTGTTAGATGACTCGTCTATCGCTTCTTTCACGATGTTCAATCTGTTGCTTACATCAAACTCAATGACTTCTTTGTCATCTGAGTAAACAGCACCGCCTGATATCTGTAGAAGTTTGTTGAGGTTAGTCGCTGCATTTACAGAAGTAACTTGCTCTCCATCAGCTTCCATCATCATCCGTTCTTTCAGCAGCTTGTAGTATGCTGCCTGCTGTTTGGTCAGAGGTGCTTCTCGTTCTACGTAAGTAACAGGGGGCAAGTCGAGGCATTGACTTTTCTCAAACCTAATCGCAGGTTGTAGAACTTCATGCACGATCTTGTCTGCGTCTCGTTTTGGCCTCCACGTAAACTGTGTAGCCTTGTACATCACTCTGTCTCTAAACTGCCCGAAGTATTTAGGGGCATTGGGGTTAACTAGTTTTGCCAGACCAAACGCATCAACGGGTGATTGGGCTGCGGGAGTACCAGTAAGCATCCAAAGCCACGGAATATCTGCAACGATATCTCGTAATACTTTCCACCTATTTGTTTGTGCGTTCTTGTAGGCGTTGGCTTCGTCTACGACAACCATGTCAAAGCCACCGTTCATGATCTCGTCTTTGACCACAGCTACCCCGTCAAAGTTTATAATCACGAACTCAGACCCTGCCTCTATTATTTTTTTCCTTCTAGTAGAAGTACCGTGGGCAATTGAACAGCTACGGTGCATAGCAAACTTAAACAAGTCTTCTTGCCATGCTGATTTCATAATAGACAGAGGGCATATAACCAACACGCGATCTACTAAACCCTGCTGCATAAGATAATCAGTCGCCCATATTACAGATGCAGTCTTTCCGGTGCCTTGCTCGTTAAAACAGAAACCCTTCTTGTGCAGGGTAAGAAAAGAAGCTGTCTCTTTCTGGTGGTCAAACGGCTCGTAGCGACCAGTAAATTCATAGTCGCGCATCATAGGAGAAGGCACTTTCTTAACTTTTAAGTCAGCTAGCACCTGTGATTCTTCCAGACCCCACGGTATTACGATCTTGTATATACCGTTCTCTTCTTTCAGAATCTTATAGTTACTTACTCTTTCCGTAATTAAATGGGGCTGCCTTGTATTTAGTATGACAGCCCTATCGTGGACTACTTTCACTTTTTCTTTCGCTCTCTTTTACTGGTTTCAGACACTAGATTACCTTTAGAGTCCCGTTTGAAGGATCGGTTCCGTGATTTACTCTCTACTTTAGTACCGTCAGAGTTCTTTCCGCCTTTATCTAAGGCTTTCTTGTGGGCTACATCCTTACCGTCACCTTTTTTAACTTTGCCTTCGCGCATTGCCTTACGTCGAGCAGCGTTGCGTTTAGCACGTTTCTTTTTCTGATCCTCTGTGCCTTGGTAGTTCTCGTATTCTTTCTTGTAGTTACGTTTCTTGGTTGGCATTTCTACCTCCTTCAGTATTGCAGATGCTTATGTACTGATATGTGGTTAGTCACTACAGGACGCCAATCTGTGTCAAATTTATTACCCTTGCCCATGTTGCAATCTTCACAAAGCACTTGCAAATTAGAAAAGCACAAGGCCAGATTCGGTTTGTGTGATTTAGGTATTATGTGATCTACATGTACCACCACTCCGTGTTGTTGCGGGGTACGGTTGCATATAGCACATTGTGCTTTATATGCCTCTAACACTTGCATTCTTACTTCACGCCATTCTTGTTTTATTTCTTGGCTATCCCATCTTTCATAAACATCTTCACGTTCTATTCTACGATAGTGAAGTTTAAGCATATCTTCTAATGCTACTTTAGGACGTACACCTTTACTAGCACGCCATCTTATCTGCTCAAAAATGTCCCACTGCCAATACTCTATATGCCTACCACACTTTTTTAACCTGTCAGTGAATCCTTTTGTAGGTTCTTCGCGGAGCAGTGCACGATACAAATCTTTTAGTAGGTGTAAATTTATCTCTGAATATTGCGGAGAACCAAAATTTTTTAACGTATCTAACAAAGGTTTATTAAGATATGTCCTCATACTGTTATAGATATGCCACTCATTATGGTCTTTATCATCAGTCCACCACACTACATTACAGCGTGGGGCATCTCTTCTAATATCTTCGTCAAAAAGATTTACTTGTTGTGGTGCACAGACTATACGCATATCATTTCCTATTATGTTCGCAGCTAATAACTGGACAAAACCCACATAAGGGGCCGTCTACTGGATTCCAAACACCTTCATTACCTGCTACTTCAATACGCTCAAGTATTTCATCAAACACACCAATGTAGGACTTATACATGTCTGCGGTATGCTCTTTAGTTACGAAGCCATCACATATAACAAATGACAATGCAGATTTAATCTTCTTAACTTCAGGGAAGTTTATAAATACAGCACCTGCAAGTAAGTCCAACTGTTTAGTGTCCGCATAGTTCGCGGTCTTACTAGTCTTGTAGTCAATCAGATAAGCTTTCTCTCCGTTGACTATAAGTAGGTCAGCTATACCTCGGTACCAAACATCAGGAGCCATAAATTTCGTCGGCTTAAATTCATCATCTTCTTTGGCTACACCAAGCCTAATCTCGCAGTGCTTCTCACCTTCTATCCGGTTAAAAGCATCCAGTGTTTTTCGTAAGAAGCCATATTCTTTTTCTAAAGGCTTGCCGTCTTTTATATATTTTTCAGCCGCTTTATGTACTTTATTACCGTATACAGTAGCAGGGCTACCTCGGTCTTTTACGTCTTTCTTGACGTTAAGATGGTAATACTTCTTAGGGCACTGCTTAAAGGTATTAACTTTACTGTAAGACCAAGCTGTCATAGCTTTCCTTCTTCTATCAATGCTAAACGGTTAGCCTCTTGTGCAGCAGCTATGTCTTTTTTATTTTGGCCGGTGTACGCGACAGCCAGCTTTTCTTTGATGAGTAGTTTATTAATGGTCGTCCGTCCAACTTTGATTTCACCCAAGTACCTTCCAAACTTTCCCTTCTCCCTTGTTCGGAGCGCATAAACTCCTCCCAACTTGAGAGCCTTTTGGGCGTAGGCTTTTGCGAGTAGTCCATGTGCTTTCTCCTGTTTATTTCTAGTGCGACATTCCGGAGTATCAATTCCGAAAAGACGGATACGCTGATTACGAACCCAACAATCAAAACCAAGATCAATATCAACATCTACTGTATCTCCATCGACTACTCTAATTATTGTTGCTTTGTATTCGTACATTATTTTTCCTCTACAATCTTCTCTCTAAGTATTGCGTCTTCCCAATTTTTACACCACGGGCAGTACCAACCTTTGCGGTATGCTTGCGAGCATCCATCACCGTCTTGCTTTTCTATATAGCCAAGCACCTCAAGCATCTTCTGGCCGCACTTGCACTTCTGTTCCAACTCTTTATACATCTTTATTTAAAACTCGCATGAACGGGTCTGACATCACCTGCTCCGGCCCTTCGTGTACCTTCGGCACTCTGAACCTGTTGCGGACAGGGTTGTCCACCATAGGTCTGCCTATCGGGGTCTTTAACTTAACCCCGTGATTAAAGAGTATTGTCCTGACGCTGTTGGGACTTAGCCCTAGTTCAGCAGCTATATCAACACCCTTCATGCCTTTCTTTGCCATGTCAATAATTGTTGGGTGCAAATCTTTATGTCCCTTCTTCGCCATCTCCGTCTTGTTCCTCTATAAATTCTTCTACTCTTTCTAAGGCATCAGTAAGCCTTTTAATCAACAATATGGCTTCTTCTACGTCTTGTTGTTCCAACTCTATTCGTACTTTCATAAGCTCCTCAATTCAATGCGTGCCCCCAAGGATAAAGGCACGGCTAACCTTAGCGCGGCTTAGTCGGCATATGCACACGGAGGAAAGAGAACGCCTTTGTTCAGGCCCCTCGATAGAAAACCTGAACTGGGGAGTAACGTGATCCATGTCATATACTGTGGGTGTTTTCGAGGCAAAACGAATGATAAAAACCTCTGCCCACCGCCCACTGGGGCTAACAGGCTCCGTAGGAATCACCAAACCCTCCCTCACAGTCGAGGGGCAGGTCTGGTGCCCATTTGGGCCGTATCTTCATAACCTTTTCTACTAGGCGCATACCCTGTTCTACCTCATCCTCTGGGACAATGCACCCGATTGCATCATGTACAGTCATCACGACCTTGTATTTTTGTGATACACGCAGGAGTTGCTCACCGATGACGATCCGTGCCAGTGCCTGACACACGTTCTCGATTACTTTACCTCCATATATTCTAGTATCTATAAGCGTTCTACCCTTCCGGGTCTTGTACAATAACTCGGTTTTACCGTCTTCGTCAGTCTCTTTCCGCAGTTCTGGATACTTTATATACAGTCCGTTGGGTAGCTTGATCCCTTTCTTGCCTTCCACCTCCAGTATGCCATCGCGCCCAAAGGAGCTACTCTGATCGCCCATAACCACGTCTAGCATCTTTCCTGCCTTGCGCCATAGCTTGGGTATCTCTGGGTATGTGTCTCTGTATACCTTTATGATGCGGTCACATTCTTCCTGTTCTAGCTCCACCCCGAAGTTCTTGAGTTGGGCTTTAAACTTGACGGCACCCATGCCGTACCCTGCACCTAGTATAGTAGTCTTACCTACGAATCTTTCTTCTTTGTTTATCTCATCTTCAGGCTTATCGTAAATGGCAGAAGCCATTATCTTGTATACATCGTCCCCTCTGTCGAACGCTTCAACTAGGTCGTCCTCCTCGGCCAACCACGCCAGTGTCCGTGCTTCTATCTGAGACAGGTCACAGTCCACAAACTTGTACCCAGCAGGGGCGCGCATAGCCTTTTTGAGCTGCGATCCACGGGGTAGGTTCTGCATATTGATCTTGTCGTCACCTCCCCAGCGCCCTGTGTGGGCCGCGTAATAACGTAACGGGATAGGCAGTGTACCCCTACCAGCTATGTCGATGAACCTCTGGGTGCGTGTCTCTTCGATGGTAGACCTTACACCTAGTCTAGCAACTACAATAGCTTGAACCTCTGGGTCGTCGTGTTCTTGAAGTTTTTTGAAGGCTTCATCACTTTTGGCAAATGCGTAGGTCTCCTTGCCCGTTGTAGGACTTATTTTAGTAGGAGGCTCGATGCCGTATTCCCGTAGTAATTCGGCAAACTGGGGATTACTTGTTAGTTTTTTCTTGTCGTGGTTGACCTTAGACAGCAGTTGTTCTTTTTTGTTCACAACATCCTCAAGGTGCGCGTTGAGTACATTCAAATCCAAGCGTAGCTGTGGCTCACTAAACATGCGGATCGTGAGATCAATCAGGGCCAGTTCAAAGTTTGGGAAGTCTTTTTTCAACACGTTGAATAACTTGTAGGTAAGCTCAACGTCCTGCACGCAGTAACCACCGTAGGCTTGCATCTCTTCCTCGGTGAAGTCCAGACGCTTCTTGCCTATAGCATTGTGTACCTCAGTGCCTTTCTTACCCAAACTATAGTATTCAGACAGGGCAGCGAGACTCCCCCCTACTTCTATAGAATGTATAGCACGTGCCATAGCTAGCGTATCAGCTATGTATCTGGGTCTAATATCGAAGTGCCAGTTGAGAATTGCCATGTCGAACATGGCGTTGTGCGCGAGCGCAATAGAGTTGTCCCAATCGAACTGGGTTAAAAATTCAGCAATCTGTTTCTTGCTACCAGAAAACCAAAGTGGCGCCTTAGCTCTAGTTGATGAT
>Ga0208645_1001463_pt1 | contig 20559 bp, 16 predicted proteins | sample VirMetDEL_Sep_01_FD_184519 | JGI IMG/M metagenome (GOLD analysis project Ga0208645, IMG submission 184519) | Aqueous microbial communities from the Delaware River and Bay under freshwater to marine salinity gradient to study organic matter... | ecosystem: Environmental > Aquatic > Marine >... | reverse complement strand
CAAACTTAACGAGGATCCAGTTGCTGACGCTGAAAGGAGAGAGGCGCAGAGACAGCAAGCCGCAAATGTTGCAGCACTAACTGCTGGTGGGCCTAGATCTTTGATTGGTGGTCTAAGTGGGGCTACTCGAGCTACTGCTGACACTATGGCTAATATTGAAGCAGGTGCCGACACGAGAGCGAAAGCAGGACTGAGAAACGTCATGCAGTTTGAATCCTCAAGAGATGCACAAAACCTTGCCACAACAAGAGCTTTTGAAAGAGAGAAGTTCGGAGCAGAGCTCGGGCTGACTCAAGCTCAACAACAGGCAGAAGAACAGCAAGCTGCGTTCAAGGGTAGCCTCCTTCCAGACCTGCTCGGAGCAGGTGCTTCATTAGCGCCAGCTATCGGTGGATTGGTTCAACAAAGACAAGCCGCTAATGCTGCGGCGGCTGGAGACGTAGCAGATCTATTTGGGCAGGTTACTCCGAGAGCAACTGAGGCTGGATTTAACACCGCACCAGCGATACAGGCTCTTGGCCTTGATCAGGGTACAAGCGGATCTACTGGCTCGCCTCAGTACTTCCCTATGACTCCGGGTTTTGATGCCAGCCCATCTACATTTAACACCAACCTTGGGTTTGGCACAGGCTCAAATCTTCAAAGCACACCAAGGTATAATCCGGTAACTGGTAGGATTGAGTTCAAGGACGGCGGTAAGATTAAAGACGGCTTCAAGACTGGCGGTGAGTTTGACCACGACACCAATGAAAAGATTGTTATCGACAAAGAAGATCTTGCTAAGGCAGTTGGTACTAAGGCAATGCGCCGTGTAATGAAGATGGTGACAGCAGCCCTGACTGGTGGCGAGTACGTTCTCAATCCAGAGCAGGTGAGAGAGGTAGCCAAGGACTCTAAGAAGTTTAGAGCCCTGAAGAAGAAGATGGATAGAGACGCAAAAGTTTAGTCATGGCTACACCATTCGAAGTAAGAAACATCCAAGCCCAGCAACCTGCAAACCCCTATGAAGAAGGTTACTTCTCCAAGGCGGCTGAAGGTATCATCGAGAATATCAACAACTACAAGGCTGGAGAAGCGTTGGAGCTAGCTAAGCTTGAGCAAGAAACCAAAGCCCAGCAAGCAGTAAAGAACCGCCTCAGGACTTCAGTAGGATCTCCTACCGAGGTGGGTATGTGGGGTAGAGACTTCAACGTAGCTCAAGAAGCAGCTAAGTTCTTGCAGCGTGAGGATGTGATCGCACAATACGCAGAGGACGAGGTTACTCAGGCTCAATATCAACAGGCAGTCAATGGTCTTAATGCATACATGAAGGGTGCTGAGGAATATTACTCAACCACTTACGGTGATCCATTGCAAGCTAAAGACCCTAAGGGTATCCAGAAAGGCACTTGGCTTTCTGCTACAGAAAGAGAAGCAAGGGGTGGCGGTATATATGAAGCTACTGGATTCACAGACAGGAATACATACGACATGTACTCCAACAACTACAACGCCCTTGAAGCACACGATGTAGTTCCGGGGACTATGCGTATTGAGAACGGTATGCTTACTTACGATAGGGTCAGTGGTGGCACAGGTACTCTGGATATGTCTGCATTCCAAGCTACAGATGTGTTCGCACCACAGCTTGAAAGAACTTCCTACAAAGATCCCGCAGAGTTCTACAGATCAAATCAGGCCGCACACGTTCGTAAGGCCAAGACAGAGGATGATGCTAGAGCATTTGCAACCAACTGGGTTCTCAACCATGACGAGAATCAGATGGATGCGCTACGCTACTACAACAACCGTAATGACGGTAACTACTCACGTCAAGAGTTTATGTCTAACGAGGAGTTGAGAAACGATATCATCAGCTCATACGTAGACGAAGCCATTGGTTTGTGGGAGAAGCCCAAGCCAAAAAGCACAGGTAGCACCACTAAGAAGAAGCCAAATGTCCCAAGCGCTGTAGCTCTTGGTGATGGCAGATTCATGGATATAACTAACCAGACTGGAAGCAATAAGCTCGCAACTACGTTTTACGAGAACATGGCCAATAAAGTTATTGGGCTTACGATGAGCGGCGAAGATATTGTGATTCAGTTTGCTGGAGGTATTGACGATGTCAATATACCTCTGACCCCGCAGACTAACGAAGAAAGAATGGACAGGCTTCGCCTTGAGGAATACTTAGATAAGGTATTTGGAGAAGGTGGATTTGACAAAGTTATTGCTGAGCTGAGCGGTGTCACTAGCGGAGGTGGCATGGACGTATTTTAAAAAATCAGGATGAACGAAGAAGCACTAGACGTATTGTTTGGCCTCGCCAAACGTGACGGGTATCAGAAATCCATTGAAGACTTTACTCTGCTCATGTCAGAAAATGAGGCGGCAGTAGACAGGATGTTTGGCTTGGCTAAGGGTGACGGTTACAAAAAGGGTAAGGAAGACTTTAAGACTCTTGTTGGATTCGGATCGAATGTGGGTGCTGACCCTCAAAAAAAAAATCAAAACGTATCTGGAGACGATGGATTAACCCCGGCTGGTTTCGAGCCTCTTCCACCAGAGGAGGATTTGCAATCAGTATCGGTAGCACCACCTTCGGTTGCTTCTGCATTAACTCGAGGAAGTCAGGAAGTAAGTCCTGAAAATCAATCTCAGATTGATGCTCTTGTGTCTCAAGCAAACGACCTTGAGGCTAGGCGTAGGGTTACAGACCCGTACATCTATGAGCAAGAAATGGCTGACATCAACAAGCAGCTTGATGCTCTTGGATACTTGCCAGAGATGGCAGCTACACCTGAGCAACTTGAAACACCTGAGGCACAGGCAAAAGTAAAAGAGGCATCAGACAGAGCTAAAGCAGCAAGAGCTGTTGATGGTGTTGCTGGTGCATTCGAAGCCCTTGAATTTAAAGGTGCTGGCGGTATTGAGGAGGGTGTTAGGGATCAAATCGTTCCAAAGCATGTTGTAACTCTTTCTGGTGATCACTCTATCTCCCTTCTAGATGAAAATGAATATCCAGAGTTAGGATTTTACGATATAAATCCTCAACTAGCAACTAGAGGTAAAGGTGGCGGCGCAGCTAGTAGGTATGCTGACCGCATGTCTTACGGCCCGCTAACCCTTGGTGTAGATTTACTTCTTCGGTCTTCAGATGAGAAGGCTCAAAGTCTTTACCAGAAGTCTCAGGAAGATGTCCTTGAGAGTGACGAGTTCAAGAAGTTTATCGAATCAGATGTTGTGTCCGAGTTGAGATATGGAAAATACGAGTATAGTATTCTTTCAGATAAAGGCTTTCAACTAGGAATGGATATTGATCAGTTTATAGTTGATGCTAACGAAAAGATGGGACTTACTGGTGAAGATGCCATCAGACGTAGAGATCTTTTCTTCTCTTCCGAGGAAGACGCAAATTATACAGCAAAAATTGTAGACAAGTATTTACAAGCAGGTATGCTCCTCGGTGAAGGTGGAGTCCCGGAGGACGAGAAAAAGGAAGCGGCAATAGCAAGACTGCTTCAGGGATTAGACGGAAGAACCGCTAACGAGATTGCTGTAGACCGCAGAAAACCTTCGGCCCCTTCTATGGTTAGAAGCGCTAAAGGTATGATCGGCTCGTATGTAGGATCTAAACTGCAAGAGAGATTTGACTCTGAGTATAAAGATGATCTGTTCAACTATGTGAACGAAAACGTACCAAGTGAGATCAGAGACAATGAGAATTTTCTCAATGCTTTTGATGACCACGTAAGGGATGCTATCGGGATTGGATTGAATCTTTCTGGTGACAAAAAGTACAATGACGCTGGATTCTGGGAAAACTTTCAGAATAGATTAGACATAGGTGCTGCTGATGGTCTCAACGGGTTTTTCAACTATTCGGCTGCGATTGACGCTGCGCTCGGATATGATACTTCCTATCAGGAATCTACTGAGGCGCAAGCCACAGCAAGAGAGGAGTTTAGAGCCGGACTTACTATAAGAGAGCAGAGCGTATCAGAGCTTCTTGAATCTGGAGATTACTACGGTGCATCAGCAGAGATCGGAAACACAGTCCTTGAGTCAATCCCTCAACTTTTTGCAGCCGTAGCTTTCAGAAACCCTACCGTGGGTGCCGCTGTCACGGGGGTGATTACTGCTGAAAGAACTTATGGTGACATTAGCATTGATGAAAGATTCGACGGTATGGACACCTTTGAAAAGGCCATCTATTCTGGTGAATCAGGAGTAACTGAAGGCTTCACCCAAAGGATTCTGGGGGGAATTGGAACTGGGACGCTCCCATCAATCAGTAAAAAACTAGGAGCAAGAGTAAATGATCTTACTAAGAGGGCTTATGATCAGTCACGAGCTCGGTTCTTGACCAGCGCAGCCACTGGGTATGCTCTTAAAACTGGTTACGCAGGATCTGCCGAGATGCTTGGCGAGATGACTACCGAGGCACTGAACTACGCTAACGAAATCGCCGCTACTGGAGAGGAGTTTAGCATGAAAGACTTCAAGGATAGAATGATCCTTGCTGCTGGTGCTGGTGGAATGATGGGTGGTGGATTAGCTCCCGTAGGTTTTGTCGCTCAGAGATCTAGAAATGCATCAAATGCAGCGGACGAAAGAGTCATGCTGTACAAGGATGATATTGCTACATCTGAAATATCAGCCATTGACAAAAAGCTAAGTGCGAACGCAAAGGCAGTTCAGGCTGGCTCTGACCCTATCATGACCGACTCGGAAGTGAGAGAGGCTACGACAAGGAAGCAGAAGCTTGAATCAGAGCGTAACCAAAGGACTGAGGCTAAACAACTTGAGCTGGAGTATTTCTACAGGATGATGCAGTATCGTCACCCTGATCAGTTCAGAGAGCTTGAGGAAAAAAAGAATGAGATCTCTATGCTGGTCGCTAGATCAAGGCGTGACGGAGCGACTAAAGAAGAGATTGACGCATACAGGGCTCGCATAGATCAGAGGATGGCTGAGATTCAAGAGATCAAGAGCCTGTACAGAAACGAAGGTCTTTCTCTCAGCACAAAAGAAGCTGCTCAATATTCAGCTGATTATTCGGGAGACAGTGTGGCAAGGCTTGAGGAGAATCTTGAAGGAATGAAGGTTAGTCTTGAAGCGATGGAGGCTAAGCTTGAAGCTGGTAGGGATGTAATCGACGCTGAAGGTGATGCTGGTTTTGATATTGAAGCGCAAGAGCAAAAAGTTAAAGAGAGAAGAGATCAGATCTCTGATCTTGAGAATCAAATAATTCAATACAAAGAAGCAGCAAGCTCGCTTGCTCAAGCTATAGCTCAAGGAGATGATGTAGAGATTAGAGAGGCAAATGAAAACCTAAGATCAGCAGCTAGTCAAACTGCCTACGTTCTTTCCGACTTAGCCGCACTGGAAACAGAGCAGCAGGTTGAACAGGCTTTCAATGACATTGAGGCCGACATCAACAACCTTGAGGGTGCTGATGCTGCCCCAGCTGTTGATGAGCAGCAGCAAATAGACGATGTTCTTGCTGAAGTTGAAGAGGGTAATGGGAAGATCACAATAGAAAAAGGCTTCCTAAATGAAGATCAGCTTCTCATGATCCCTGAGGAGTTGAGGCTGGAGTACGCAAACCTGATCAACGATGTACAAAAACTGTCTCAGGCAGATCGAGTAATCGTTGTATCTCCAGAGACGGGTGCTAAGATGGGTATGGGTGATACTGTTGGAATGGTTAGCGCAGATGGGAAGACCATCTACGTGAACCCAGAAGCAGCTGTAGGTGACACGAAAAAGTCATTCAAGTCTCACATGATTGAAGAGGTTCTTCACACCCACGTAACTAAACAGTGGGCAGGTCTCGGCACTGAGCAGAAGTTAAGCCTTCTAAATGAGGCTTACAAATTGTTCCCAGACAGTCTTGAGAGCATGAAGAGCAAGCTGGCCCAATACGGTGGTACTGGTGTTCTTGTATTCAATGATGCTACTAATCAGTTTGAGCTTGGCAAAAACTTTAATCCTGACAATGATGCTTCAGTTGAAAAACTGTCAGAGCTTACTGAGGAGCTTACTTTTGAACCGCTCCTCAAGTACGCAGAGAAGTCTACTCCAGACCCCGATCAAAGCCTCCTAGGAAAACTCAAAGACTTCTTCAACAAGTTGATCGGTAAGAGCGGCTCTTTCCAGATCACAGGCAGCGAGGATCTCAGATCTCTTGCTCAAGGATTCAAGAATGCTTACGCAGGTAAGCAGGTAAAGGTTGATCTGAAGGGAGAACAGAAGGCAGCAGATGGAGCTACTCCAAGAAAGAGCAAGGTTGAAAAGAAAATCGAAAGCAATAGCGACTTCATATTAAACGAGAATGGAGAGGTAGAGCTATTCTTTTTCGAGAAAGACTATACTGGGATATCAAGAGTCAAAAGCGTTACAGCTAAGAACCCTGTGCATGCTGGTCACCTGATCAATAAGATCACTAGGGGTGGGACTAACCCTAAAGTCAATGGGTTCTACCAATCAGTAAAAACTGACTCTGGATTCCAAGACACTTACGTTGATGTAGATTCAGTCATTAAGAACAGATTCCGCAAGCCTAGAAGATCTAAGGCTGGCACTCAAGACTTCTTCTTAGGCAAGAAGGTGAGAGCTACTCAAAGGGTTGACGCTGCATACGACCAAGGTCTGATAGACAAACCAGAAAGAAACAGAATGCTCTCCAATCTCCAATCATTGGAGCGCACCTACAATAGAGCTGGCAGATACTCTGGAGGAACTGACCTTAACTCTCCAAACTTCAAAAGAGCAGACGCACTGCTTGATCAGTTTGAAAGCAAGTCAGCAGCATACTTTGCTAAGCGAGCAAAAGATAAAGGCACCACATTCTTCTTTGGTCCAGACAGCAGGGCTACTAGAAAATCTCAAGCCGCACTCGACAAGGCTTCACTAACTACAGATCCAGTTGCGGTTGGTGAGTTTAACGAAGCTTTAGCTGAGCTGCTCTGTGGTAACAAAGTGAAAACCTGTAAGGCATACACTGCTATAACCGATAGCCAGAGACTTCAGCACCTTGTTTTCTCGGAATACCCTGAGTTAAAAGACCCAACCCTTACCAGCGAGCAGAGAACTGCGATCGGAACAGCCGCCCTTATTGACGCTATGGCCATGCAGCAATCCCTAGAGGGGTGGTTGGATACCTACTACGGCGGTAAGAATCCTATTGACTTCTACAAAGACACCAACGCAGCAGTTCAAGACTTGTTCAAACGTGCTGTAATGACTGGTCAGATTGGGAAGATGGTCGAGACGAATGCAGATTCGTTTGCGTTCGTTACCAACCTGATGCTTGCGATCACATCTCAAGTAAACACAGCTCAAAGAAACGTACTCGGTGCAGCACGTCTTTCTTTCGAAGCTCACAAAGAGATGGCCAACTCGTCACAACAAACTGATTCAGGCATCATTGCGGGTAGAGGTCTTATATCTCCAGCCGTAATTGATGAGTTGATGAAGCTCAGAAAAGGAGACAAGGCTCAAGGCACAGCGGCGGCTGTAAGCCCTGTGGCTAGAGAAGAAGTGGCTGGAAATCTAGAGAAGGTCAATCTCCTTTTCTCTGGCGAGAGCATCGTGGGTAGTGATGGAAAGACATACAAGTTCCCGAAATCAGTACTGAAGACTGACCCTGATGCTGGAATTGTAGTTGACTCTGAATCTGCCTTTGAGTACCTGAACGAGAGAGACCCAAAGACAGGCATGTACAATGCTCAAATGATATTCGGCCCTAAGGTCGGAGCATTCTTCCTCAACCTTGGTGGCAACCTAGATGTGGTTACTCTTGACACTCACGTACTTAGATCTCTCGCCACATACAGAGGTGAGTGGAACATGTTTGACACAGAGATCGACAGGGTGATTGGTACATTCTTGCGAGGTGATAAATCATCTTTGACTGCTGAGGAGAACAGGTTGGCTTCTAAGGCTATTGTTCTGGCAGGAATGGAGGGTCAGGCTGCAATTGATCCAAACGAAGTCATCCAAAAACTCATTGAGATTGGCGCTAAAAAAGACGAAGGTCTTCCTTACAGACAAAGATCTGAGGAGACTAAGATTGCAGAGAGTCTGATCTACATTGACGCTAAAGACATCAACCTTGATTCATCACGCAGAGCTGAACTTGATAAGATGATCGTTGGTTTGGCAGACGCTTTGACCGCAAGGAATGGAGAAGGTGGTAGAGTGGTTAAGCCCGCTGAGGCTATGCAATTGATATTTGCTGACCACCAGATCTTTACTTTCGGTAAAGTCAACTCATCTAAGTACACTCCATTTGCCACTGCCATTGAGCAGGTGATTGAGGACAAGAGCTTCTTCACTAAAGGGTTCAGAGAATCTATGGAGATGGGTGCAGAAGTCATGTATGACGGAGCTTACTCAGGGTTTCAGCTTCAAAGAAAATCTGAAGCTCAAGGTCAAATGACTGAACGAGTAGAAGCTGCTGCATCTGAGTCTGTATTTGGACTCAAGCCCGCTGATGTAGGGCAAGCAGCTACTGGCAACAAGATCGTAGCTGAGGACTCAAACACCTATAGAAGCAGAACCAAACCTAAGGGGGCCAAGAAGTCCAACACAAAGGTTCTTACTGACGTAAACTTAAATGTTAACGCATTGAAGAGTGAAGCATCTCTTGCTTCTATTCAGGAAGGGATCTTTGACATTCAAGGTAAGGAACAAGAGGTCAAGCCATCTGACGTAAGCTATGACGGTGTTATGGCTGTATTCAAGCCAGACAATGCTGCTGCATTTACAGATGTTGAAGGAAGACCAATCAAGTCAGCAAGCGAAGCAACAATCATTGAGACTGATTCAGGCGTACCAATGGTACTGCTTCGAGGCGAGATAGAATACCTTGACGTTCAGTCTGTTAGCGTTCCCCGAAGATCCAGAGCTTCTAGAGGTAATGTAGATCTAGAGATCAGACAGGACGCTATTGACACCGTTGCTGCTCTCGCTGAAGCGAATGGCACCCCAGTAGATGCTGCCGCTTCTGTTGGGCGTATGACCAATGCAGAAGCTGCGGAGCTCGTGAATAGTGAGCAGGGCCAGAAAGCATCTTCACTTAGAAGAAGTAGAAGAGCCGAGGATAAGATCCGTGGCACTGTAGATAGAACTGTAGGTAAATTCAGCAGCCCCACTAGAGCGAAGATTCTCGCCAACAAGAAGTCTTACTTCAAGCCGCAAAGCTTGGCAGAAAAAAGAGCTGAGCTTGACCGCCTGACAGATGATCAACTGGTTCAGGAGCTGAGTGACTTTGGCTTGGAGAGAGCATCTAAGGGTGATGACCCTACACAGGTCTTCAAGAAAGAAGACAGCTTCGCTGTTCTGGCAGGGATCGAAAGGATCAATCGAGCTATTAACAACGGAGCCGATCAGGATGCAATTGCTATCATGGAAGAACTTGCGGCTATGGGTACTACAGCGGGTAGAATCCTGAGATACCTGCAAGAGCTGAAGCATATTGATCCAGACTTCCTGTACAAACAACTTCGATTGCAAATCGACGACAGCGGAGCCCTTCTGTCTGACGCACAAGACTCTAAGTTGAAGGCCATGACCAATGCTTTCAACACAGCGAAAGACGCTTACATGGAGGCTAGAGAGAAGGCTGCTAATCTTGGCACTAAAGAGGCCGAGGCTGAACTCAGGAGGGCTGATAAGTCTTTTGCCATTGTAAAGCGAGACCTGAATGCTTTCATGAATAGTATGGTTCCGAGGAGCTGGGCTAGAATTATTCAGCAAAATATCCAAGGTAACCTGCTGGTGGTAAAATCTCACGTAGTAAACGTAGGGACAAACCTGTTCAGAGCTCTTGGTTTCATCGCATACAATACAATGGCCCACCCAATCGAGTCGGTGATCAACAGGCTTGGTGGAGAGTCAAAGAACAAGAGATCTTACTCTTTAATGGCTTACATTGACGGCATCAGATATGCAAGAAAATCTGGACGTATCTTGAAAGAAGATATTCTTGAAGGGTTGGACCCAGACAGACGCTCCGAGTGGAGGATGGAGAGAGGGCTGTCGCCTGTTCAGGCACTGCTTAAACTGTTCGGCAGAGGTGACACTCCCATCTATGCTGACAATATTAGAGGCAGAGCCAAGACGGTAGACAATGTTCTTAAGACTGCATTCCAAGGGGTCTTAGGCATACCTGCAAACATCAACTTCAAGCTTCTTACAGCTGGCGATATACCGTTTAGAATGTTTGGTGAGGGTGTAGCATTGGCTGAGATGGGTAGAGCTCGAGGACTGAAGGGTGATGCCCTGAGACAGTTCATGATGTTCCCACCGAAAGAGGCCGCTCTCGAAGCACAAAAGGAAGGAGCTAGGCTCACATTCCAAGAGGAGACAACTATCGGTGAGACAGCCAAAGGTGTCATCAATAGCTCAGTTAAGTTTATCGGTGGTGCCATGAATAAGATCCCCGGCTTTGGTAGAGGTAAGTTCCTCGACGGGGAAGCTTTCGTTAGATTCATCTTCAGAGCAGCAAACCTGCCGTACCTTGACACACCTGCTGCGATTGCGAACGAGGTGCTGACGTTTAGCTTGCCGCCCTACGCAGTTGCAAGGATGCTGAAAGATGCTAGAGCTGGTGACAGCAGGAAAGCATCGCAGCACTTGGCGAAGGCTATCCTTGGTGGTGTTACAATTCAGGCTGCTCTCTATATGATCAAGCATGGCTTGATGACAGGAGCTACGGACTGGGAGGATGATGAAGAAAGAAACATCAGAGGTGGCACATTCCACGCACAGGCGATTAACGTAACTAAGCTGAGAAGACACATCAACGGTGAGGATGACGGCAAGTACCACAAGGATGACTTGACCATTCAATACCCAAGACTTGGTGTTATTGGTGCAATCCTAGCCTCTGTTGCTGCATCAACCAACAAGGAGGAACTGAAGAACAGAGATCTGAGCAGCTTCGGTGGAGCTGAGCTCCTCAGAAAAAGCTTGGGTGTTGACGCTAGTTCTGCAACATCAGCGATGCTTGACCAGACCTTCATGCAAGGGATGGAGGGACTGCTTAAGGCTCTTGCTTCTAACAACGAGAAGCAACAGGAGTCGGCAGTGGCTAGATACTTCGGTACAATGTTTAACGCAGTATCTGCTTCTGTCCTCCCGAACCAGTTTGCATCACTGACTAGATACAATGCTGAGTACGCACCTATTGCAAACATTGACAAGGATGCTACTTGGGAAGAGCAGACTCTCCAAAGAATCGAGCACACTCTCAAGCTGAGAACCTTCAATACTGAAGGGATGCTCCCAAGGATTGATATCAAGGGTAACCCAATCCCATCTACCCCTGAGGGATCTAACCCTATCGTCTACCACTTCTTCGACCCATCGAAGGCAAGCCAAGGATCAGGTGATCCTGTGGATCTCGCACTGTATAGTCTGTACGAGGATACCGGAGTGTTCCACACCGTGTACTCGCACCGTAAGATCTACCAAGATGTGAAGAACAGAGTACCTTCATTCCCAAGGGGAAGAAAAGGTAAGCTTGCAGTACTCATGGCTGAGAAGAAGACTGGCAGAAAGTACACCTTCTTCAACGACCCAGACTTCTACTCTGAGTCTTACAGAAGGCTGCTTCCTGAAGATAGAATCGAGATCGCAAAGGCACTCAACAGCAGCAAGCACAGAGACCTGACTGCTTTGATCCAGACGCAAGAGTACATCAGTGCAACTCCTCAGGCTAGGCTCTCAATGCTCGATGAGATCGACGAGAACTACAAGAGCGCACTGGAGCTGGACGGACCAAGGTTCAGAGACTACTCGATAGTAGTACTGGATGCATTCCAAAACCTTTACGAAGAAATCTATGGAGAAGAATAAGAAGAAGTTTAAGGACACCAAACTGGGGGCGTGGTTAGGAACCAATGCTCCCAAGGTGCTTGATGTAGTGGGAGATCTGCTACCAGATCAGGGCGCTCTGGGTGTAGTAAAGAACCTGATTCAAGGTGATCCAGACTTAGAGCCATCACAGAAGGCTGAGTTTGCTAGGATGGCATTTGAACTGGAGTCTGCTGACCGTGCGTCTGCTCGTCAGCGTGAGGTGGAGGTAGTCAAGGCCACTGGAAAGGTAGACTGGATGATGATGGTTACCGGAATGGTAGGGTTGCTGTCATTCCTGTTCACGATCTACGCTGTCGTATACATCGAATCTGTGCGTGAGAACGAGCTATTCATCCACCTTATGGGTATGATTGAAGGTGTCGTTATCGGAAATATCTTTGCGTATTACTACGGGGCTTCCGTCAAGAAAGATAAATGAAACCAATAAAGACATTCCGCAAGCGCAAAGCTAGAAAGCTTAGAGAAGGCAAGGGGGTTCGGGTTAATCCTGATGGCACGGTGTCTACTCACTTGATGAGTACTTACAGCGGTGAAAACAAAAAAGGTAAGCCTGTTTACTACGCAGCGCCAAGTATTGCTCCTACAGGTAAAGACGGCAAGTATGAAGACCAGTCTTTTGATCAGGCTTTAGAACGTGGTGAAGTCTTTCAGTTTAGAAAAGAAAGAAAGGCCGACAAGTTTGCTCACGGCAGCTGGAAGAAAAAAAGAAATCGACAGCGCTAACGCTTGATGATTGTTGCGGGGTGACCCTTACCGATGGGTATCTGAAAGAACATCTCCCCTTTGTACCTGTACTTGTTGGGGACTTCAACTGGCTCAAGGTCTTTAACGTCATCACTCCAGAACGTGACTGCGTGTGACAGCTCTTTATTCCAGATAAAGAACAGTGTCCTCTTCTTAAAGAACTTCTTCTTCCTTTCTGGAAGCTGGACTGTATCATACGGGAAGTTCATACCATCCCAGTTCCTCAGGATCTTGACCTCGGTCTCTACGAGAAACTGCTTCCCATCCCTCTCAGCGATGAGGTCTTGGGCATACTTATCAGGGTTGTCGAACACGGCATAACCTTTCTTGCGGAGAGCATCTTTAGCTGCTTCCTTCGCTGCTTCATCGTACTTCTCGTACAAGTCTTTGTCGAATGGTTTCCGTACCCCCATACTATTTTATTAGTCCATGATACAGCTGGCTAATCCAGCACTGATCTATCCGTTTCAAAACGGTAGGTCTTTATCTAAACATTCCTCGGAGCAGTAGCTCGCAGAACAATGAGCACCACAATAGTAGCACTCATGCTCTGCGAACAGCTCCATTTGTTCTACCTTACTGGGCATGCTCCTGTATCGCAATCGGCGATGTCAATGTCATCCATGTTAAGGCTGTCAAGTGACGTGATCGGAGTCACGTTCTCTTTCATCTCCAAGTAGCGAGCTTCGGTGATCTCCTCCAGAGGAGCCTGATCAAACCCGTGGTCGCTGTGTAGGAGGAAGGAGACTGACTTCGTGTTCACATAGTTGACAGCCAACCATGCCTTGATTGCGTCGAGCTCTTCCTTTCGGTAGTAGATGGTCACCGATACTGAGTTGTCGCTCCATTCTGCTTGCAGTTTGCGGATTACGTTCAGCTGGTCGATGGCAGTCATGTCATCAGCGAACATAGTTCCAGCAGGGAACTGGCAGGGGAACTCGACAACGACAGTAGAGTGATCCTCTGTGCCGTCAAAGTTTCTTACATACTCTACGAAATACCCATTGTTCCTAGCCACCGATGCAAGTTCACTATCTGCCGCCATTCGGATTCGTCTAATGTAGTACTGACTGTATCCGGGGTGAGCTCCGGGAGTAACGCCAGCAAGCAGAGACAGCGTTCCACTTGGCTTAACTGTGGTAATCTTGATGGACTCAGGAAAATCATGGTGAGAAGAGTATTCTTTATCGTATGCACGAAGGTGGACGTATACATCTGACAGCCAGCTACGTTGCTCATCTGTAGCTTGCAGGTATCCTGTCACACCAATGCCCATACGCATGTTAGCGTGTACAATATCCTCGGTCTCCTTGACGGCGCATGGGATGGCGAGGCTATGCTTGTTGATTCTGTACAATAAGGTAGCAACTTTCTTGAGTTCTTCTTTGCTCTCGATGTTTGGCAAGTAGATCTCAGCCAGACAGCAAGTCTCGAAGTTGGCAAGTGATTGCTCAGCACAAGGATTATACCCCATCACATCAGGATCAGGATACTGGGTCTCACCTGTACGCCCTTGAATGCGTGAAGAGGCGAGGTTGATCAAGCCGTATGGCTCACCGTTACCTTTGTAACCTTCCCAGAACTCATCTGGCAGAGTGGTGATGTCCTCACAGGCAACAGAGTTGTTGCTCATGGCTCTCCAGTTTGGGATACCACCCAAGTCCCAACGCTTAGCTCTCAGGTACTCCAAGTCATCGTGGTCACCAATAGCAATCTGAGCTGATCTGCGGACGTTTCCTGCCACTACAATCTTCCCGATGATGTTCATGATGTCGAGACAATCAATAGGGCGCAGACGCTTCCCTGATCGCTCGTTGAGGATGCGGTTGATCTCCAGCATTCCCCACACCAGATCCTCTGGGCCAGAGGCAGTTCCTCCAAATCCCTTGATCGCAGATCCCTTACCACGAATAAGGTGGGTAGCGAAAGTAAAACTGTTTCCGGTCTCGAAGCTTGCTCTGAGCACACGATCCAGAAGCTCTACCCATCCCTCACGAGAATCAGGCACGATGAAGTCAGCGTCATTCTCATCCAGACGAGTGACCTTCACCTTACGTCTCACCTTGGGTAACTGGTATACGTGCTCACGTTGGATGTTGAATCCTACGCCGGACCCAAGCATCAGCATCTCGAAGGCCCAAGTAAATGGACGAACTGGATTGTCCACTACAGTGAAGGCACAGTTCTGCAATGATGGTAGGCCAAGCCTATCAACAGTCTTGGTACCAAGCTGCCACAGGAAGCGGCCAGCTACAGTACCCTTCAGGTTGAGCATCATCTCACGGATGCTGTCCTGTTCTTGCGTACTGAATCCACACTTGAGCTGCTTGTTGCAAGCTTCGATTACACGTTCTACAGTGTCTTCCCACTCCTCTGTCTTACCGTTCTTCAACGGTCGAGAGTAGGTACGTTTGAAGGTAGGGTAGCCCACCTCTCCCCAAGGGATAGTTTGTTTCTGAGTCATAAGTTTTGTGAAAAAAGGGACGACTAATTTACGTCATATCTTCGACATCTTTAGAGGCCAGTTCCTCTCTCTCTTTGAAGAGTTCTTTTACTAGGTCTAGCTCTAATCTGATGTAGTATTTCAGGTCGGAGATGAGGTGTCCCAGATCTTCCATGCTGACATCCGGCTCCCCTTCAGGGTGAATCTCATCATAGAACTCTGTAACTGCTTGCCCCATGCGGTTGCATGCGGAGAACAGCCTTTCACTTAGATCGTTCATTCTTGATTATTTCTATTGCTTCGACAACTTGCTGTGTATTCTTACAGATAAACAGCATTGGTAGTGGTTCGTCTAGCTCAACAAGGTGTTTCAAGAACAGCTTCCACCTCATGGGGAAGTCGTGGTGTGAAGGTGTATACCCTTTGGTCTCGATGATCCAGCTCCCGTCCTTGGCTACAAAGTCAGGTGTGTACTTGATGGGTAACACCACGCTGTTGCTTCGGTCGGTAAGAGTTTTCTTCTTGGCGGTCATCTTGTGGTACACGCCTTCAAACCTGAACTTGTCTATGAGGACATACTCTTTCTCCTCGTAGTTGAACGGAAGCTTTGCTTCTCTAAGCAAGTCCGCACAACTCTTTTCTAATCCGCTCTTGTACTTTCCTAGTTGCCTTTTCTTAGCAGACTTTCGTCGGGTGGTTCCCGCCTTTCGTCTCTTCATAAAGGCAAGTTACGTTTTAATCGTCGAAAAAGTTCTCCATTTCCATGGTAATCCTCATCTGCTCATCAGGAATGTGCTCGATGGGATCGTACAATTCCTTGAATGTACTGGTCACACGATACCCTGTACCCTGTGTATTGAAGCGGAATCTAACAGGATCATCCCACGGTGTAGGCTGACCTCCGGTCTCCGTCTCACGCACCTTACGGACATGGATCTCTGCGGTACGCTTCACATCATTGTCAGGCGCTTGGACCTTACGGTGTATGGTGATGAAGCAGTCTGCCCTGTTGACAAACTTGCCACCACCTTCGGTGTCCTCAGCGAATGGAGCTACTGGTAGACCATCGTCACCCTTGCGGCGCTGAGCCTCGGTCACTGCGTGAGCATTGAGCCACACTGCAACGTCATGCTTGTTGCTGAAGGTCAGCATCTCCGATGCGGCCTCGTAGTGGTACTGGTGCTCACTGACCTTACCAGAGTTCACCTTGAGTGAATTGTAGGGATCAATGAAAACTGCATCCACATCCTGCTGACGAATAATCTTCTCCAAGAAGACGATGATGTCTGTGTAGGTGTAGGTCTCACGGTTGCTGATGACAGTGAAGTGTTTCTGCACCCACTTGTATGCGAACTTACGCTCGGCGTATGACATCATACCAGCCTTCTTGTTACAGGCAAACTCCATGAGCTTCATCTTGATGGAGGCAGTTTTGTTCTCCGAGGAGTACACTACCCACCTCCAGTCGTGCCGGATAGCTGAGTTGACCATGAGGTACAGTGCAACTGTAGTCTTACCCACGTTGCTATGCCCGTTCATCACGAGGAACTCTTTCTTGTATCGGAAGTACTGGTCGAAGTTCTCGTCACCAGTATCCAACCCTACCTCGATCTTGCCCTGTGCGTAGTCATCAATCCATCGGAAGTCCTCATCATCTGATGATACAAACGACATATCACCGTCATTGATCAGGAGCTCACGCTGTGCGTCATGCTCTGCGTCGATGGTGTCACGTAAGGGGTCAGCCTTACCCATCTCGATACCGTCACGGATGGTACGTGTAGCGAGCTGCTCATCGTCGATGTCACGCTTGGTTATCTCACGAAGCAGTACTCGAACTGCCTCCTGTTCTTCCATCTTGCCAGCAGCGATGTACCCGCCACAGAGACGTGCAGCTTTGACAAGTGTCGCATGCTTCTGCCCGTCCTCTGCCTGACGTATCATACGTGCAGCGAGGTTGAGCTTCATGTAGTCTGTGTACTCACCAGTAACCTCGGCTACCTGCTTCTCTGATTTTTCAGACGCAAAGGCACCGAAGGGTCGGCTCGATGGGTTGACAATGATCTCAGGATCATAGCTCTCGAAGCATGCACGAGACTCGTTGATGCCTGACTCATCAACCTCTAGGTTGTACTGCTTCTCGAAGTACGTGCGGAGCGCTCGGAAGTGATCACGGTGCCGCTCTGGGTTGGTGACTCTGACGAGTGCCTTGAGTCCGTCACCAGATGGTGAAGTCCAGCAAGCGTAGACGTGATCGTCAGCACCGACAAAGCCCTTGCTCTCGTTAACGTCCACATGATCGAAGTCCAAGACGATGAGTCCAGAGTGTTCGAACAATGCATCATCTGCTCTGCGAGTGAACTCACCGCTGAAGCATACGAGCGGGAGGCTGTTCTTAAGGGACTTGTCCCCCGAGGTTCTGTACTCTTCGATCTGATGTCTGCTCTTGCCATCACGTATACGGTTGAGCGCCGTGGTCACATCAACGTGGTGTGGCTCGTCAGGCGCTTTAATGTCTTTGAAGAATGTTACTTGCATAACTCCTCCATTTGTTTCTCGTACCAAAGTGCTTTCTGAAAGTCATCGTGCGCTGATGCGCTGGGCTTTTTACCCGCTCTCATTCGGTACTTGAATGCGTTAAGTAGACAGAAGCTAATGTATGCTTCTACTCCAAAGCAGTCTATCATCATCTTCCAGACTTCTCTGTCTCCTTGCTTGTAGTGATCGGGGTTTATGTTATCGTAACTCATTTCAGTGCTTGTTTACTTTGACGTGTTAGGGGTGTCTTCTCTAAGATCTTCTTGATCATAATCTGCTTCTTGCTCTTGTACTTCTTGCCGTACAGTCTCTCCTCTAGCATACGCATCATCTTCTTGTCGTTGTTCATGATGCCTCCGGGTGTATCGTAGATACTGATCACCCATTCCTTTGCGCTGAAGGTGCTGCGGTTCTTCTTGTACGAGAGCTGCACGATCATGTAGTATATCATCGGTGGCTCATCCATAGTATAGGGGAAAAGAAACCCCGCCGAAGCGGGGTCTCGAACCTAACATAAACCAAAATCAGAACGGAAGATCTCCGTCCGACTGCTCGTTCTGGCGAGCCATTGCAGCCGCTCGTCTCTCCTTCGCAGCTTCGCTGTTGAAGTTGTAGACAGAGCCACAGGCTTTGCCGTTCTTGCTCATGAACAACTTGATACGAGCGTTACCGCCCTGACCTTTGTCGTCACGAGGTGTGACGTAGTTGTCCATGATGTCTTTCAATTCGTGATCTTTCAGCTTGATAGACCAGCTGATCAATTCACCTTGTTCATTGTAGACTGGTTCGTCTACCCAGCCAATCAATTCTGAATCATACTTTTTGTCGCTCATGGCATCAAAAATTTTAAAAGGTATACAAATAAATACATAGTCACTAAGTACAGGGCCATCCCGAAAGCAGCCCAAGCTAAGTGATTATACTTCGAATTCTTCAAAGAAGATAGTAGGCTTCTCATCGTCGTTGAGAAATTTGTGGATACGTTTAACTGCATCTTGGAACTTCATCTCACCAGTGAACAGGGTGTTCTCTGTACACTTGACGAGAGCAGGTAGGTATGGGTAGGTCTTCTCTTGCGCCACCCAGTAGAAGTCTTTGATCCCAAAGACAGTCGTGTAGATGTACGCTTGGATGTCATACCCGAAGTCACGCACACTGTAGCGGAACTTCCCTACAGATTTAGTAGACTTTGAGTCAGTGATGTACCCATCACCAAGGCAGTCGAGGAATCCCTTGACCCGTACAGGCCCGACAGATGTCTGGATATCTTCGTTGAACTCCACCTGATAATCACCAGTCATGTGGGACTGAATCAGTCCACACTCATGAAGGCGTTCGATCATTTCGTTCGCCATCTTCCAGTCCTCTGTACTGCACAGGATCTTGTCTGAAGCTGAAGCTTGCTCAGCCATAAACACCTTGCGCTCCTTGTACTCGTTGGTCATCTTGGGGCGCTTGGAGTTGCGTGTCTTCTCGCTGCAAGCATCGAGGATCTTGTCTTCAGACATGACGATGTACATATCCATTGCTTTCTCACGCTCGAACAAGAGCATGTCATACAGCGTCCCGAAGTTCAGTGCATCTGACGTGTAGCGAAGCTCGCCTTTCATGTAGCGGTCGAACTGAGCTATGTCGGTCAGAGCCTGTTTGATAGAGGAGTACGACAAGTGAGCCTTGTCGTACCTCTCATGCAGCTGTGCTGACAGGATCATCGCACAAACTTTTGCAGCCCAGTCTTCTGCTTGGCAGTCAGAGCATCACCGTACTTCTCGATGATAGCATCGAATGCTTTCTGCTTGTTGGTCTGCGACTTGATGTACGCAACTGCCTTGTCCATGATGTTCTCACGGAGCTCGTCAGCAGTATCTTGGATCTGCTTACCGATAGACTTCTTGGCTGCGGGCTTAGCATCCTGCTGAGCGATAGCCGTCTCAACTTCGTTGGCTGAAGCAATGCTGGTGTCGATACCGATACCGAGCATAGCCAGCGCACGTCCTACGGCTGATGTCTCACAGTTCTCCACGAAGGAGGTCTTGTTGATCATGCCGTTAGCCTTGAGCTCATGAGCATGCCCCTGTGCTACGGCCATACCGTCAGCGTTGGTGATGGTGCAGCGACACAGCGCCTCATCTGAGGTGAGCATAGGGAACTCTGTTTGGATGGCCCAGCCATCATACTTCTTTTCCAGCCGGAAGAACTTGATACGCTCGTTTACTTCGACGTAGTCCTTGCCCTTGATCTTGGTGGTCTTGAACTTGTAGGTACTCATTAAATTGTGATTTGCTTTGTTACATGTGCCTCCATCAGACCATCTGTGAGGAACTTGTTATAGTGATCTGCGAACTCAATCGCATCAGACTCGTAGGTGAAAACGCCAGCGACTTCTGCTGGTACTTTGTTATGCTCTGTTCTGCGGTCTAGGTGGACAACGTATACGTCATCCAATCTCAACGCCGTCCGCAGCCAGCTCTTTAATCCTCGCATCATTTTCTTCTTTCTTTTTGAGGTATTCGTCAATCTGTACTTGCAAAGCATCCTGCTTCTCCTTCAGGTAGGCGATCATGTCATCGAGGTCACCCACCAGTGCTGATCCAACGATAGCCTTGCACTTCTCGTAGGTCTTCCTGTACCCGCTCCACGTCTTGAGTTCATCAGCGTGGTGCTTACAGTGGTGGATGATTGTTGAGTGATCTCTGTTCACATAAGTCTTGATCTCCTCGTACTTCATACCATGCTCTCGCATGACGTTGGATAGTGCTGTACGGGCCTGAGCCTGATGTGTAACTCTGGAATTATCTCGTCTGAAACCGAGCTCCTTGTAGTAGATTTTGATGGCATCTAGGATGTCCTGTCTTGCTTCTTTCATGTGCCGCTGCAAATGTATTAAAGTGTTTAGGTAATTACAAATTTTAGAAGACCAAATGTCCCCATCGGGTGGCAATACAGACGGCTCCAATTATTGC
>Ga0208645_1001461_pt1 | contig 20587 bp, 34 predicted proteins | sample VirMetDEL_Sep_01_FD_184519 | JGI IMG/M metagenome (GOLD analysis project Ga0208645, IMG submission 184519) | Aqueous microbial communities from the Delaware River and Bay under freshwater to marine salinity gradient to study organic matter... | ecosystem: Environmental > Aquatic > Marine >... | reverse complement strand
GTAAAGCGTGAGCGAGCGAACAAAAGCAGTCAAGGCACTGGACGCAGCGTACAGCATATACGTCCGTAAAAGCCACGCCGATGAATACGGTATGGTAGCTTGCTGGACGTGCGGCAAAAAAACGTACTGGGAAAAAGAAGGGATGCAGGCAGGACATTTCCAGACACGCAACAAGTACAGCACGCGATGGCATTACGAGGAGATAGACGGTAAGGTAGTTACGCTAAATTGTAAGCCACAATGCGGAGGTTGCAATTTGGTGATGGGTGGCAGGAACTACGAGTTCGGCAACCGTCTCAACCAAGTGTACGGAGAAGGCACAGCCGAACGTATTATTGCCGAGAGTAATGCATTGCGCAAGTTCACCACGCCAGAGTTACGCGAGCTAACTCAATTCTTTAAGAAGCTAACCCACGACTGTGACCTGCATACATAAATTTTGGTCGGAGAACTACAAAGAAATAATCACAATCTCCAGCATATATATAGAATCTAAATACGCTGAAGACTTGGTGAATGACATAGCCTTGACTATCTTCGAACGCGAAGACGACAAGTACGAGGCGATGTGCGAGCGGGGCGAGTTGCTTTGGTACATCATTAGATGGATTAAAATCTGCAACTTCTCCAAGACCACACGCTTTTACTACAAGTACAAGAAATGGCAAGAGCATCTGACTTTCGAATATCCCCTCAATGCTTTGGGTACGATGCCCGACAGCTACAAGGAGATGGACTACAAAGAACAACTGGAGAACGTAGAACATCTGCTGGACGATTTGTATTGGTTCGATGCCGAAATTTTCAAGGTATATTACCTGCATAATCACAGCATAAACACACTAACCGATGCCACAGGAATCAGTAGAAAAACAATCCAAGTCAGTCTCCAAAAAACCAAGGACTACATCAAAGCGAACATCGAAAAAGTCCAAGGGTCTGGGAGATACAATCGAAAAGATAGCAGAAGCAACGGGAATAAAGGAGATAGTTGAAGCTATCACTGACGATTGCGGTTGCCAAGAGCGTAAGGAATGGCTGAACAAACGCTTTCCATATGCCACTACGATGAACGCACACCAAAAGAAGGTGTACGAAGACATCATTAAACCAGAAGCAGACAAAGGTGTGCTGACAGCAGTAACACAAAAAGCGGTAAACGATATGTACCGTGACCTGTACAAGTTCAAAGCACGCTTCACTCGATGCGGTAGCTGCCTCAAAGAACGTCTGGTCAAATTGCAACAGGTATACGAAGCGTCGTGCGAATCATAACGGCGGGCATCCTCGATGGCTACCAACGACGGAAAGACAAGACGGTAAGCCTACGCTTTGTAACTCAAGAAAAGACGAGTAGCGAAGTGATGACCATCGACGAACTGACCGACACTTATGGAATCTTATATTTCAAAGCAGGGGAGACGATGGAGGAATCCGAACTAGAAGAGTTAGAATCAATTGACCTCGACCTATATGACCAACCAAAGACGCAAAGCCAGAGGCTACGCAATGTCATATACAAGGTTTGGGAGTCACAAGGTAAACGAGGGGAGTTTAAAACCTTCTACAAGCAAAAGACGGATGCCATTATCGAATACCTAAAAAGTCAAATTGAGTTGTAAAGAACAAGCAAAAACAAGCAAATGACATTTGTAAAAGGGAAAAGCGGAAATCCAACTGGACGACCCAAGGGTTCTAAAGACAAAGTAGGGTCAGCGGCTCGTGAGTTGTTTGTGCAGGTAATGGAAGGCGAGATGGAAAACATCCAAGATTCACTTGCCGTCTTGCGAGAGAACAGCGACGAGAAATACCTCAAAGCTCTAAGCAGTCTGATGCCATACTTTATGCCTAAGCAACAAGAGACCGAGATTAAGTTTGACGAAGCAGTCAAGCCACCATCTTGGTTTGATGAGGTGCTGGAACGTGAGGGCGAATCAAACAACTTAATTGATGAATGAAGAACTGAAAAACATCCTAGTAGAAAACGAATGCCTCTTAGCCGACGGCTTTGATGATTGCGTCTTGACCTATACAGTAGGTTACAGTACTCGTGCGGTATACAGTACATCTCGGATAATATTGAAGTTAATGAAAGAAGGTATGGACGAGGAGACAGCGTTAGAACACTTTAGTTACAACATCATTGGAGGCATTCCATCAGGCGATAACGCACCTGTATTTATTTACGACACACCTTTTGATTGATTAAAAAAATATGTAGAATGTTTGCTTGTTTGTGGAAGATGTGTATATTTGTACAGATTTAAACACCAAACGAAATGAAAACATTTGCAAAGAAGATGGACACGGACTACCTCGAAAGCAACCAGTGCTGTATGTGCGGTAGAGAAACAGACGAGTCGCTCTGGGTTCACACATACGGAGGCGGGGACATCATCCACCCAAATGACCCAGACATTAACGATGAGGCAGGTTACACGGGGATGTTCACAATCGGCAGCACTTGTGCCAAACAGCTTCCACCAGAGTACATAGTGAAACTGTAGAAAGTAGGGCGAAAGCCCTATTTTTGTTTAGATGCGTCAAGCCAAAGCATATTACGATTTATTGCACTGCAAGACGAGGATTGCCGTACTGCAAGGTGGCACTCGTAGTGGCAAGACTTTCTCAACTATTACACTGCTATGCGAGTGGTGCTATCGCAATCCAAATGCAGGCTACCTCATCACCGTAGTACGGAAGTCATTCCCCTCTTTGCGTGCGTCTGTGATGCGGGACTTCTTCTTCATCTTAGACAGAGAGGATTGGTACGACGAACGCAACCACAACAAGACCGAGAACACGTACAGCCTATTTGGAAATACGTGGGAGTTCATTTCCATTGACCAGCCTCAAAAGATACGAGGAGCGAAACGACAGTTCTGTTTCATCAACGAAGCCAACGAGCTAGACCTCGAATCGTACAGGCAGTTAGCTTTGCGTACCTCCAATGACTTCCAAGGCGTTTCTATGATTCTGGACTACAACCCGTCTGATGAATACCACTGGATATATGACCACGTAATTCCACGCGACGATGCTTCGTTTTACAAGTCCACGTACCTAGACAACCCGTTTCTTAATCAGGAGACCATAGACGAGATTGAAAGGCTCAGAGATACTGACGAGTACTACTGGACGGTTTATGGTCTAGGTGAGCGCGGAATTAGCCGAGAGACCATCTTTAGGTCTGACGTGTACAGCGAGTTGCCAGAGCGAGCAAAGTTCTTGGCTTGGGGATTAGACTGGGGATATGCCAACGACCCGACGGCTTTAGTCAAAGTCTATGAACACGACCACGCTCTGTATATTGAAGAGGTACTGTACAGCGGTGGATTAACGAACAGCGACATAGGCGACAAGCTCAAGGATTTTGGCATTACAAGGCACGAAGAAATCATAGCAGACAGCAGTGAGCCGAAGAGTATCGAGGAGATTCACCGTATGAACTTCAACATCAAACCAGCCAAGAAAGGAGCAGACAGCGTGAGGATTGGTATTGACCTGATGCGTAGGTACAAGCTGTACATCAAAGACACGAGTACCAATGCTCAAAAAGAATTCCGCAACTACAAGTGGATGACCGACAAAAACGGCAAGGTGCTGAATCAACCCAAAGACGAATGGAATCACTGTATCGACGCAGTGCGGTATGTTTGTCTTAATAAACTGCTTCGTAGAACGGGCAAATACTTTATCCAATGAAGGTACGCATTACAATTCCAGAGAGCTACGCAGACATTACCATCTCTCAATACAAAGAGATGATGAAGCGATGGAAAGAAGGGCAGCGAAACAAGAAGACTATCACGGACGTGCTGGAAGTTTTGTGCGGTGCAGAAGCAGACCTCGTGGAACGGATGCACGTAGAAGATGTTGCCAAGCTCACGAAGGATTTGTTTTGGCTGTTCCAAGAACCACAAGTACACGAGTTTCCTCTGAAACAAACCTTTATGCTACACGGTGTAGAGTACGGGTTTATTCCGAATATGCAGGAATTGACGGTAGGTGAGTTTGCCGATTTGGAAACGTACTTAGAGAAAGGTATGTATGAAAACTTGCAAGAAGTGATGGCAGTTTTGTACCGACCTGTGATTGCCAAGAAAGCACAGTTGTACGAAATCGAAGCGTACAGCCCCAGCAAGATAAAGGTAGATGCGATGAGCGAATGCCCGATGGACGTAGCAATCGGTGCGGTGGTTTTTTTTTATCGTATCGAGATTCTATTAGCAAACGCTTTAGAGCGTTATTCACCAGCAGTGGAGAGCAGGACAAGATGAGTCAGAAATGGGGATGGTACGCAATCATCTACCAACTTGCTGACGGCGATATATTAAGAATGGAAGGAGTCACACGTATATTGGTAGAGGAAGCCTTCACCTTCTTGGCTTATGAAAAAGACCTCAACTTGTCTCAGAAAATAAATATCAATGCAGACCGTAAACGACGTTAACGACGTATTTCAAACCATCGTTACCAATCACCAGCAACTCAAATCGTTCTACACGCATTCCGTGGATGAGGTAGATATCGACCAGATTACGATTGACCAGTTTCCTTTGTTGTATGCTCAGGTCACGGAAGCCAGCGTACAGGGGACGCATACCGAATTTACATACGAGGTATTTGTAGCTACCGTGGTATTTGAAAACCAACGCGATTTCGTAACGCAAATCTATTCTGAGACGCTGGGCATTATGCAAGATGTCATTGCCGAGTTTCATCTCGCTTCGTCAGGTCAGAACAATTTCACACCTTCGGACTGGTCATTTGAGATGCCTGTGTCGTGTGAGCCGTTTACAGCTAAGTTGACAAACAGCCTTACGGGATGGTCTGCTTCGTTTACCATCAAAGTACCAAGCCCAACTAACTTGTGTAATGCCCTCTATTAAGTATCTCCTAGACATTGGCGGTGAGACTAAGAAACTGGAAATGTACCGAACTCAAAAAGAGTTTGAGAACTATGCCAACGCAGTCATAAAGCAAGCACGGTTCATCCTCGAAGAAGAAGGCAAAAACGCTTCAGGGAATTTGAGCAAGTCGATGAATCATAGCTTTCAAATTGACGACAAACAATTCGTTTTGAGTTTCGATTTTGACGGCGCACCGTATTGGGATTTTGTAGAGTCAGGGGTTCGTGGTGCTGTGTCTGAAAAGAAAGCACCAGACAGCCCTTTTAAATTTGGGTCAGGCACAGGCGAGAAAGGAAAGCTAGTGCCAGCCATTGACCGCTGGACGGTGGTTAAACCTATTAAAGCCGTGCGAGATGCCAAGGGACGCTTCATCCCTCGTAAGGAATTGGTACGAAAGATTGCCATTAACGTGTATCGTCACGGCATCAAACCAACTCCATTTATACGTCCTACAATGCGTATATTGTTTAAAAAGTACAAGAGCAAAATTGAAGAAGCTATGGCTTCAGACATCTGGCACTTTTACAAGAAAGAACTGCCCACCAACTTTGAAATCGTAATCACACTGTAATGGCTATTAGCATTACCCAAGCACCCACACCAGATTTGCTCGGTTCAGCAGACCGAATCGTATACGTAGTATTTGAAAACACTGGTCTGCCTTCTAACGCCAAGTTTCGATACATCTGCGAAATTACTCGTGAGTCAACTATCGTAGCGAAGCTCAAGCAATTACCAAACTCGGCTGATTGTGGGGTGTTTGATGTGTCGGGGGTCATTCACGCTTACCAACAGCAAGACCAGAATAAACACGACCTTGCATTGTTCTCTGGTAACGTAGATGCGATGAACAAGTTTAGCTGCAAGTTCTACTACGAGTACGCTACCACGACATCGGACACGCCAGTAGAATATCCAGCCGCTGGAGTTACCGATGTGACGTATGTAGTCAACGGGACATTCACGCCAGTGTACAACGCTTATGACAGTACGAATTACGATACGTATGTGTTGGACGGCAGCACCAAAAAATTCTTGTCTGTATACCAGCCTCAGAAGTTGGTTGCCCAACCGACCGACGAAGGCATCGTAGGCTTAATTAACGGCACTACAAACGCACCTTGGTCATCGAACCCATCGTACATACACGTCAAGTATTACGATGGCACTACCGCCCTTAATTCAGGCTACTTTACATCTCCCTATGTGCCGAGCGTAGTTACGACCTCATCGAATTTTTTGATTTGGTTTGGTATCTATCCTGCTAACCTAGAAGCGCAAACTTCTGTTACTACTTTACAACCTAGCGATTCAGGTAACGTAGGCTGGACTCACTATACCGTACAAGCGGCAAGCAGCACTACGTTATCTGGAAACGAAACCAGCATAGAGTACAAGGTGACTCGCAAGCCCGCGTGCAAATACACTCCGATTCGTTTAGCGTGGTGGAATGAATTGGGAGGTTGGGATTACTACACTTTTTATTCGAAGAACACGCACAGCGAAAAGATACAGCGCAGCACATACCGAGAGGTAGGGGGCAACAGTTACGTAGCGGACGGAAACATTACCAATTTTGCTATGTTGCCTTATGAAGGTGGACTGAAAGTAAGCAACGTCCGAACCACTAACGAGTGGGTGTTGAACACAGACCCAGAAGACGAGGACTTCAACTTTGTCGTCGACAGCATAATGAACAGTCCAATGGTTTTGTGGAATTACAACAACGTCTGGCGTGGATGCGTAGTGACGGATACGGGCATCGACTTTAAGACAAGCGTAAACGATAAAGGCATCGTCTATACGGTGACGATTGAAGAATCACGATACAAAGTCACGATATGACAGAGGTACTGGTAAAAGTTCAAGACGACGTACAGCAGGTCAGCCTCGACCTACAAGACCCACGGGTAGAACTCAACTTTGAGATTCAAAACAATACAAAGCTCAGTGAGCGTAGTAGCCCACATAGCCTTTCGTTTAATTGCCTACGCACAAAGAAGAACAACCAGTTCTTTGAGCATTACCACAACGTCAATATCTCGACATCAACTTGGTCAGCATACAGCGATACCATAGTCGAGGTGCTGGATGATGGTATCTTGGTCTTGAGTGGTGTACTTCAATTAAATGAAGTAAACGACGAGGCGTACAGCGTCAACGTATTGGGTATTACAGCCGATTTGTTTCGAGCGATACGCGGGAAGTCATTTGCTGATTTGTTTGATTTTATAGGCACGGATACCGACCACGCACTGACGGCTGCAAACATCATCAGTTCTTGGACAGTAACCAATGACATCACAAACGGTAGTGTAGGGAACGGCACGGTAGTGTATCCTTTGGTAGACCACGGTCAATATCCTTTTGGATGGTTTTTAGCGGGAAACTTTGTGCAAAGCGGACTGAACAATTACTATGTCATTCAGCCGAGCCATCTAAAGCCATCTATAAAAGTCCAGTACCTGTTTGAGCAAATACTGAATTACGCAGGGTATACAGCCGCTTACGATTCCGAACTGAGTACTCCCCGATGGACTAAGTTGTATATGCTGACGGGTACAGAGCAGAAGTCGGTAGCGGTACGACCTATGTATGGTGCTAAAGTGCGAACCAACAGTACACTTACGATTCCCGCTAATACTCAAACGACTACATCTTTACTATTTACTTACGAAACAGGAGCATACTTTGACCCAGACAATTTGTTTCAAAGTGGAGTATTTGTAGCTCCATTTACAGGGACGTTTACCTTCTTTGTTCAACTCGTTACTCAAACCACGGCAACAGGAGATTATTACTTCAGCGTAAACATCGCAAGCCCAGACGAGACATTTAACGACCAAGTAATTGTTCCCGCTTCTGCAAATTCGGGTTATCTGTATACGCAAACATTTGTAATGAATGTCACAGCAGGCGATAGCGTATCGTTAAGCGTAGGGGCAAACTGTTCTGCGGCGGTAGATGTTGTTCCCTCGTTAAATATAGGCGATTCCTTTATTAGCGTACCACAATACAATACGGAAAACCCGACGGGAGCGATTGTGGATATGGCAGCCAATATGCCCGATATGACTTTGGACAAATGGTTAAAAGGCATCATTGAAAAATTCAACATCATCCTTGAGTACGATAACGATACTCCCACGCGCATCAATGTGAGTACAGCCCTTACGTATTTCAGTAGTGGAGTCGAAAAGGACTGGACAGCAAAGCTAGATTTAAGTAAAAACAAAGTAATCAAACCGACCACCGAGTTACAGAGCAAACGCATCATCTTTGAAGACCACAAAGGTGAAGACCACCGTAACGAATGGTGGCAACGAAACTGGGGTTGGGTCAAAGGAAAATACACATATGAAAACCAGAATGATTTTGCGGTTGATGAAGAAACTATTGGCGGAACATTTGTTCCGTTTCGTAGTCAAGCAATTCGTAAAAACTCGCAAACGGAAGAAACATTAATCCCAAATGTGCTGGTCAGTCGCCAGTGGATTAACTCGGAAAACGGAGCGAAAAACATTAGCAACAAGCCTATACTAGCGTACTACAACGGATTACGAGACATAGGAAACGGTTACAATTTTATTGTCGATACAACATCGGTTACAGAATATCCATTGTTTAGTCCATACAGTAGGCTTACCGTAGCTTCAGCTACCGTGCATCTTAATTGGGGATACGACTATCCTGATGATGACTCTCATCCATTCGTAGAAGGCATTCCGTTCTCCTTTATGTTCCGAAAGTATTGGGCGAAGTACATTAACGAGATATACAGTGAAGATGCGCGATTGATGGAATGCTCTTTGTTTCTGACACCACAGGACGTGCGAGATATGCGGCACAACGACAACATATGGATTGAAGATTCATACTGGCGCATTTTAAGCATAAACAATTACGTAGTTAATGGAAGTCAACCGTGTAAAGCGAAGTTGCTGAAAGTCATTGACAAGGGAGACTGGGAGTGCCGATACTATCCAAAGTCTTACAACGCTAACGGAACAATTACTTTCACCGATTCGGTAACAGGTAGTAGCGGTGATGGCAATAAAGATTGTTGTGAGCTATTTGGCTACAAGTGGAATACAGCTACAAATAAATGTCACTACATAACGTCAGGCGGTACGATTGGAGGTAACCCTACCGTACCCAGTTTTGAATCTGCGTACACCTTAGATGGAGGTGCTACTAAAAACCCATTACCTATCCCAAACTCCTTTAACAAGAGTTACAGCGCAACTACGTTTACAGCTACGCAAAGTATGTTTGCTATGGAAGGGGAAACTACTAGCAACACCTATGCAACGCTCAAAATCATTGGTGGCGGTAGTACCATTCCCCTTGAGCCTAACACTTTTTACGGAGTTGAATTAGATGTTCTGGTTATCCAAACAGGTGGCACATCAGGAACTGTGGGTGATGTAGATTACATAAAAGCAACTGCGGCAGTAAAATCCATTTTAGGCACTAGCCAATCGGTAGGCAATTTCGTTACGTTAAGTACGCATTCTGACCACAATCACGTACACGGTTTGCAATGGTTTGTTGCGGCAGGAGCTACTCGACCTCCTATTCTTCAATTGCAAGTATCGGGACAAAATAACCATACCTTGACGTGGTATGTGAATGCCAAGGTCACGGCTATGAACGCAATCAATTTACTGTGATGGACACATTTATGAATAACGTGGGGCGAGGCATTACGCCTACCATTTTTTTGATGAACCAGCGTATATATAAAGGTAGCCCACTGTACAAGCAATGGTACGGCAGGTATGCTTTGGACGGTAAGTTCTGGCGTAAACTAAAACTAGCAATCTATAATGGCTAAGACAGCAGTAATTGAGACCAAGGTAAAGGCGGAAGTAAAAGAAGCAATTGAGGACGTAAAGAAGTTTGGTGATTCGGTAGACGACCTGCGTAAAAAGGTAGGGGAAGGCGCAGAAGATGCATCCAAAGACTGGGGAGGTTTTGCCAAGTTGTTTTCTGGCTTGTTGCCTCGTAACGTCCAGATGATGATTCGAAAGTTCGAAAGCACTTTTCGTGCTGTAGGGCGTTTGTCAAAAGGACTCAAGTTTTTAAAAGGCGCATTTGCTGGTCTTGGAATCGGTTTGCTCATCATTGCACTTGAAACGCTTATTGACCGTTGGGACGACATCTCGCGATTGATTAGCGGTGTTACAAAGGAACAGGAACGATACAATGAAAGAATCAATGCAGGCACAAAAGCCCTGGAAGAATACAACACTCGCAACTCGGAATACATTCGAATTGTCAATGACACTACGGAAGAAACCAATTTGCGTAGCGAAGCGTTAAGCAACCTTGCTACGTCACTGCGCGAAGTACGTGACCTAGATATTGAATCAGCCGACGGATTAGAACGATTTAACAAGGCTATTGAACGCCAGTTAGATTTAGTTAGGATTCAGAATGAGGAACAGACATTGCTGAATCAGATAGCCGATTTGCGCATCGAAAACAACGAAGCAGAAGGCAGTTGGTGGCAGCGTGCTGGACAAGATATGTTTAGGCGTGGTGGCGCAGCAGGAGCGTTAGAAGAAAAACGCGCAGGTATTCAAGCGCAGATGAACGCTTTGATTGCAGATTACCAACAACTGCAAAAAGACCGATTAGCGTTAGAAGCGGAAACCACTGCCGAACTCGACCGACAAGCAGCGAAACAAGAACGTCTGCGATTGCTTGAAGCCGCACGATTGAAGTACGGCAAGGATTGGGAATTCCAGATGCAACAAATGGAGGAGGCAGATGACGAGGCATTTGAGCGTGAAGCTAATAATGAGTTGATGGCTCAGTTTCGCCGTGACCAAGCATTAGAAGAGCGCAACCGTAGACAGAAAGAAGCGGACGAAGCTATGTATGCCGAGATGGATGCACAGCGTTTAGCAAATCAGTTGGCAGAAGAAGCAGCGAGAGATAAAGAATTGCGGGACGAGTTACGACTACTGGATTTAATTGCTCAAGCGAGAAACTCTAATTTTCGTGCAGCAGAAAACATCAGCACGCAACTGGAGCGATTGAGCGAAGAAGGGACAAACGCCCAAAAAGCCTTTGCGGTCACAAGCGTATTGTTGAGTCAAGCTCAAGCAGTACAGTCAGCTATTACGGGAGCATTAAAAGCAGCAGCACAAACGGGTGCAGCAGCACCATTTACAGCACCTTTGTTTATTGCACAGATGGTAGGTATTGCCTTAAGTTCATTTGCACAAGTACGTTCTATCCTTAAACAAGCTGGAGCAAACGCACCGAGTGGGGGTAGTGGAGGAGGAGGTGGAAGGGGTGTTACCAACGCTCTAGTGCCTCAAGGAGCAGGTGGGCGACAATTAGATTTAGGTATACCAGCGCAAGCATACGTAGTTCAGAGCCAGCTACAAGGACAGATGCACTTCCAATCCAATCTAGCAAAAAGGTTACGCCTTTAAGGATTGGTATATTTATGAATGAAGGGCAAATCATAGGTACTAGGATTTTATGTAAAAGTACATATATTTGACAAAACAACAGAGATATGGTTGAAGCAAACATCTATATAGATTACGCACGTCAGGAGGATGTGCTAGACGTAGCGCACGATGTAATTGCAATGCAAGGACTAAGCGCAAAAGCCCCAATTCGACAAGTTAAAGAAAAGGCAGGCGGCGTGGAGTTAATCGTAATTTATGAAAACTATATTGATTACGAAGAACTTGTATACGAATTGGAACTAGCCTTTGAGCGTGTGTCAACATTTGAATACTAAACAATAGAGATATGGGAGTATTTGGGAACACGCCTTACGAGGTAGCAGAAACAATAGCGCAGGATATTAGCGATATGTCAAATGCAGAAATGTTTGCATTAGGCTATGCGTATATGGCATTAGAGGATATGAATTACCATCCAGAGAATCGGGCAATGATTCAGAAGTTCGGGCAAATTGATGCGCACGTTGACCGTGTTATGAGTGGCGTTTATTACGATTTGACACCAGGCAGTAGTTTTGATTTCGACCCAGCAGTTGCAATTGAACTTGCCATTATTGTAGCTGAACGCAATTTCCCTGAATTAGCAAGTTGGTTGAAACGCATTTAAACAACAGAGATATGGGATTTTTGGGAGATAAAATTTTTATTGACGGGCTACGTAGTGATGCCTTCTATAATTGGGTGGAACTGTTAGACTTATATGGTTACAGTTTTGAAACATATCTCGAAGCATACGGAAGATACGAAATCATTGAAATTGACACCCGTAGTATAAGTAGCAAGGATAATGTTTTCCGAAGCATCTTAATTGAAATGGAGGCTGACGGGGCAACTATTACTTACAACTAAACAACAGAGATATGGATTACGTACACAATTTTGAAATGGCTTACGATGTTGATGCATTGCTGGATGAAGTGTTTTATCAAGATGTTTATTTAGGTCACTTAGATGATTTTGCGGCTGAATTAGGCATTACGAGAGACCAAGTATATGCCGCAATCTTAGCAATTGAGAAAGTATACAATTTGACTATTGAATTAGACAATCGGAATCAAGTGGTTGTAATGAACTAAACAACAGAGATATGAGTAACTACGGACAAGACAGTTCTACTTCATTTAATCAACTTGACTGGTTAATTAGTGAGATTTACGAAGAGGTTCGAGCTAAGGATATGGATTGGGCAGACGACATTATCGAAAAACTAGCTGACGCTTTATACGATGGAAACCCAATGCGTATGCACTTGATTTTGAATGAATGGGGAGCAAATCGTTATTTGCCTGCGCAATTTATTCGCAAGCTAGAAGATGCTATCGAACAATACGCCTTTGAAACCAACAGCTACGGCATTTAAACAACAGAGATATGACACAGGGAAGAAAAGGCGGTTATTTGATGCGTGTGAACGCAGACATTGAAGACGTGTTGGACGTTTTGTATAGTCAAGGGTCATACGATGACTTGCCATTTTGGGTTTACGACGTGTACGAAATAAGTGGATTACACCAATACGAAGTTATGATTGAAGTTGAAGATAGATATTTTGATGAAGCAGTGTTTATTCTAGAGCGCGAAGGAATGGGTGTAATGGCAGATGCATAAACCATCACAGAACTAAACAACAGAGATATGTATATGAAAGAGTACATTCTTTTTGAAACAGTCGAGGATTACGAGGACGCATTAGAATTTATAATGGAAGAGGATGTACGAGATGTTGTGCCAAATCCCGATAAATTAGAAATTGTTATCAATATGTTCGACCTGAGATTGGTCGAAGACATTTTAGATTCGGCGGCGATACCTTACAAGATTTGGAGGTAACTCACATTATTTAAACAACAGAGATATGTATCGGAACGAAAAACGCTCAATAAGTCAAAGAGAATTTGACAACTTCATTGAATATATGATGGATTTCTATGGGGCAGGAGAGGGGATGTATGAGTATGAAGTAAACAATGGACGAGGTTACACGGAAGATGAAATTATTGAGGCTACTGAAAAGTATTTAGCGACAACAAACGATTGGGGGGGGGGCGATTCTTTTGACCGCGAACAGGTGGCAATCATTCTTGACCCCGCGAACGCAAGCCGATTTTAAACAACAGAGATATGGCAGAACGCAAACTGATTGAATTACTTATTGAAGACGAGGCTGACGTAGCGGTAGAAGCTATCAGCCTTGTTAAGTTTCCTGCCATCGAGAGTAACTTCATTTTTTTCTCTAAGCAAGGCAAGAAGAAGGAGATGGTTTCGCTGGCGAGCATCGAGGATGAAGACCAGCGTATGCTCATTGGTGCAGCGTTAATTCCTGACAAGCACATCCCCCGCTACGACGAGTTTAGCGACGAAGAATACGATGTGTATTTCTCAAAGGAGACGGTAAAGAAAGCGTCGGAGATGTTCCTCAAGCAGAACCGAACCAATGCCCATACCTTTGAACACCAAGAATCAATCGACAACGTATCGGTAGTAGAGTCGTGGATTGTTTCAAATCCAGAGATGGACAAATCTAAGCATTACGGTTTGAGTGTCCCTGAAGGTACGTGGATGGTTCGTGTCCACGTCCAGAACGACGATATGTGGAAGTTCGTCAAAGAACAAGAAGTTCAGGGGTTCTCAATCGAGGGCTACTTTGTAGACAAAATTGAAAATATGAGTAAGCGCACAAATCCTATTATGGAAACGCTGACTGAGATTAAGAACTTGCTTTTGGGTAAGCGTAAGCTATATGCTGAAGCAAAGCTAGAAGACGGTCAGATGTTGATTACAGAAGCAGAAGAATTTGCTGCTGGCGTAGAGGTAAAGACGATTGACGAAGAAGGCAATCCCACCGACCTAAAAGACGGAAAGTATACTACGCTTGCTGGTGTAGAGCTAGAGGTATACGACGGTGTGTTGACGGAGTACGACGGCGAGGTAAAAGCTACTGAGGACAAAGCGGAAGCAGAAGCAGAAGAGGTAAAGAAGCAAGAGATGAGCCGAAAGAAACTCATCGTCAAGCATCGCTTGCAATTGCGGAAAATCTTGAATGAGGAATACGGAGGTATTGAAGAATTAAAACGCTGGCGATGAATAAAAACGCATTAATCCTTGACGACTACGAGCAGTGGGGTGAAGGCACAGAAGGTCTGACGATGGCAATTAGCAACGTCCGTATGGACGAAATCAATGCTACTGGTCGTCTAGATAAGTTGCTTAAGAGCGCAGAGGTATACGCTGAAAAAGGAGACATAGAAGCTGTCAAAGACTTTTTGTATACCGCCCACGACGAGGCGATGTTTAGCGCAGACCAAGAATGGATTGATGCTTTGCTGAATCTTATATTTCATATTGAACAGTACCAATGAATTTAACACACGAACTTGTTGTCTACTTTGACACACCATCTTCCCAATCATCACGAGCAAAAGAAATATTGGATTTTTGCGAAAGTGTGATAGACCCAAGAGGTAATGTGGAGATTACAACAGTAGGTTATGTCAACGGATGGGAAGTAGAAATTCTATTCTACAACGCAACTAATACTCAAGTGGATGAAGTAGAGGCTGCCTTGTTTCGTGCTGGATATAACGTAGAATACGCATAACGATGACATACAAAGAAGCAGTAGAAGAAATCGCCTACGAATTTGAGGCGGGATTTGGTTGCAAGTTAGGCGACATCAATCAACGTGGTAACTGGTTTACGGTTGAAATCAAAGACGCAAATGGATTCCCCCCAAAGGATTTCGAAGAAGCGGCATATGATGGTCTAGAATACTTGCTAGAAGATAAAGCGCACGGTGTATTTGTATCGGTCATTTGGGACGTGCTGTCTGGCAATCCAGTCGAGGTACGCTTTGAATTTGATTAATGCTCGACCGACTCTACGACATATGGATTGGTGACGAGGATGCGGAACTGCGTAATATGATTGCAGATTTCCGTATTGACTATGGACTCGACCGCAGGTTTATGCTTGTGCTAGACCTCATCGAGGATGCAATTGTCAACTGGGATTACGACCGAGCCTTGAGTCTATTTGAAACTTATGCTCCTGAAAGGATGGCGTACATAGACCAAAATTTATTTACAACTCTTTTAATTGACGCTCAATATGGCATTTAAAACATTATCTCTAAGTACGGTAAATAAGACGTTACCAGAGCCAGCATACATCCACAATCCGACAGCAAGTTCAATCACCTTGACTGTCACTATGAACAGCGAATTATTCAGCACCTTAAAATCAGGAGCTAGTTTAATTGACCGACCCTACACGCTTCCAACCCTTTTAGCTGCTCAAAGCTCAACAGAGTACAGTACGACAAGCAGCGGGCGCGGGTCTGGTGCTGTTTTGAATGTAACAACTGGAAATGTAGGTTCGGATTTAGGTGATTTCGTTAACGGTGCAACAGGTGTTATTTTCGGTGGAACTGCGCTGGGTAAGGATTATCAGACATATACGCCTACTGCAACAGGGTCAGGCGCGGGTTTTCAAGCTAGTTTTCAAGTACGCGGCACAGCCGTTGCTCAAGTTGTTGAAGGTCTAGAAATCATAAATGCTGGCACAGGATATGCCGTTGGTGATGTTTTGACATTTACTAATTCTGACACAACCACTTTTACTCGAACGCTTACTTCGGGCGATATAAGCGACGTATTTCAACCTACCGCAATTACGGTAAAAGCAGGAGCGTTAGGTGATAACTACAAAGCTGGAGATTGGCTGTACGTTACTTTGTCTCAAACTATTGAACTAGTAGAGTACACCTTTCCATTAGAGTTGCAAATAAAAGCTGCTGATTTGACGACCACTACATTTGATTACATACTTGCGTCGGGTAAAACTACTCCGTTCCAAGCGGAAACAATAAAAGCAGGAGCAACAACAACGATTCTAGCAATAAGTTAAATATGAAACGAAAGTTTGAAGAAGAAACGGTGGAGACTCCCGTAGAAGAAGTCCAAGAGGAATCGACCCCAGATTCCCACGAGCAGTTTATTAATATTTTGGTCGAGATGGGGTTATCGGCTGAACAAGCAGAAGCAGTACACGAAATGGCTATGAAATTAGTAGAAAACGGTTCTTCTGAAGAAACACAAACAGAAGAAACTAAAGTAGAAGCATCGCGTCAGCGTCGTGCAGAATTTGCTCGTCGTAAGCGTCGAGGTTATTCACGCCGAGGTTTTTCAGAAGAAGGACGAGAGCGACGACCAATGCGTCGTGAGATGTCACGAGAAGAAATGCAGATGCGTCGATTGGCGCGTCAAAACCGAATGTTGCGACAGCAGCTTTCAGAATTGGGTCAACAACCCGCGACCCAACCACTTCGCAACCGACCAGAGGTAAGCGCACCAGCTAACAAGATTGAGGCAGGCGGAGATATTAAGAGTCGGGTATTTGGTTACTTTAAAGACGTAATTTAATTATGAGTTATAATCGTTATCAGCGTCGCCACCGAGCGTTCGCTAATCCAACTATTAACCCTACTACTACATATGCAGGGGAAGCGGCGGATTTTTATGTAGCACCAGCTATTCACGGTGCTGACACAGTAGCTAACAACTGGGTCACTCAGTTGGACGGCATCCAAAACAAAGCAGTCATTTCTGGCGCGTCTGTTGCAGGAGACGTAATTCAATCGGCTTCGTGCGATTTTAGCGACGGCGACAGCGTAACAGTTAACGAGCGTGTTTTGACTTTGACAGATTTGAAAGTCAATGAATCTTTGTGCCGTGGAACTATCCTCCCTACTTGGCAGGGTATGACTGGCGCACGTCAGTCTATGGATTGGTCAAACGATTCTTTCCGAAACTTTGTGTTTGCTACAATTGCAGCTAAAACTGCTGAAAGTGTAGAAAACAACATCTGGGTAGGTGGAAAGATTACTGGTTTGTTGTCTAACGACGGTGTTTTCGATTCTGCTGGTTGGGCTGCTGGTCAGTTGCAAGGAGCGACTGAGCAAGTTATTCTTGCCCCAACTGCTAGTACGGCAATTGCTGAATTCAACAAGGTATATACAAAAATGGCTGAGACTACACCAGCCGTTTTGACAAAGCCAGACGTTGCGTTCTATGTCAACCCAAAGACGTATGCTTTGTACGTTCAGCAGTTGGCTGGATTGGGTGCTGCTTCATCTTCGCTCGCGGGTCAGGGTATTAACAACCAAGCAACTGCTCAAGCCTTCAACAACGTATCGTTTATGGGTATTCCAGTTCACGTTTCTGGCGGTATGCCTGATTCTTGTATCGTTATGGCACAAGAGTCAAACTTGTACGTTGGTTCTAACTTGCGCACTGACTATACTCAGGCGGCAGTTATCCCAGTTTATCAGTACGACGGTTCTGACAACATCCGAGTAACTATGCAATTCGGATTGGGCGTACAGGCTGGTCGTAAAGCTGAAATTGTTGTAGGAGCGTTAACCTCAATCCTCTAATGGCAATTACTTGTGGAGTAACACAGGGACGCACCATTGACTGTGCTGATGTAGTCGGAGGATTGAAGGCGGTATACTTTGCCGCTTCTTTCCAAGACTTGCCCGTCGTCGCAGACGTGACTAGCGGAGTAATGTCAGGACTTCCAGCAGACAATGGAAGCACAACAGGCAATTATACCGTATACCGTTATGAATTGCGCCCTGAGTTGTCCAGTATGACCATTAACATCCAAGGGGATACCAATAACGGAACTGTTTTCTATGAGCAGTCGCTCAGTTTGCAGTTCCACAAATTGGCATCTGGCGATGCAGACAAGATTGTAGAGTTGGCGAAAGGACGTTTGAACACGTTTGTGTTGGACAACAACGACAACTTGTACGTCTTGGGTGCTGAAAACGGATTGGATTTGAGTGGCGGTAACTTGACAACAGGTACGAGTTTCGGTGATGCAAATGGTTTCCAGTTGGAATTATCTGGACGCGAATTGTATCCCGTGTATTTCTTTACTGCTCCATCAGACCCTAGTGCAGCAACTTTCCCATTTGATGGTACAGGTGCTACGGTCTCTGGTGTGACGGCAGTAGTAAGCTAAATAAGCGAATAACTTTTGAAAAGGGGATGGATTTCGGTCTGTCCCCTTTTTTATTTTAGGTAGTATGAGCTATCGACCTCGTATTGACAGAAGCCTGAGTTATGCTTTAAAGCACTTGAAAGAAAAACAGCGCAGGATTTTGGTTATCGGTGACATCCACGCACCGTTCGAACATCCAGATTATTTGAATCACTGCAAAGAAGCCTATGCAAAGTTTGCTTGCAATCAAGTTATCTTCATTGGTGACATCATTGATTCTCACGCTTCCTCACGCCACGAATCCGACCCAGATGGATACAGCCCTAGGACAGAGCTAGATATTGCCATAGAAAGGCTTCAAAAGTGGAAAGAAGCATTTCCTGTGGCTGATGTCGTAATCGGTAATCACGACCGTATCGTTATGCGCAAGGCATTTAGCAGTATGATTCCCAGCGTATGGATTAAGAGTTTTAACGAGGTGCTGGGTACGGAATGGAATTGGTCACACAGCGTAGAATACGATGGTGTGCTGTATATTCACGGAGAAGGTGCTACAGCAAAGACACGGGCTAAAAATGAAATGCAAAGCATAGTTCAAGGACATAGACATACCGAAATGGAAGTGGTGCATTTGACTGGTAAAGAACATATTTTTGGAATGCAAACGGGTTGCGGCGTTGATGCGACAAGTTATGCTATGGCTTATGCCAAGAACTACAAAAAGCCTGCATTGGGTGTGGGTATCGTAATTGGAGGCAAGGTGGCATTTAACTACCCGATGGCATAAAACTTATATTAGAAAGTGATGATTCAGTTAGCCAATTACGAAGAAAGGACGTTCTATGTAGTCCTAGGACAAATTGTTACCTCGTGCGATGTCAAGTTCATCTTCCAAATGACAGAAGAGGAATTTGACGTTACTCTGACTCCCGTAACGAGTACGGAACGCGCCACAAAATTTGCGTTTACTGCTACTGGCTACCCAGAGGGGCAATATATTGTTACGTTTCTCGAGACTGGTAGACCAGCAGGTAATATAAACGTATTAGCGACAACATCTGCATTTGTTACGGGCAATCCGATTTTTGCCACGAGCCAGTACAATACGTACAACGACGACGGAACGTCTACTACGTATGTTCCGAGTGACGACCAAGGCTTAGTCCCTAGCGTAAGTCAAAAGCTAAGAGTAAGTACGGTAGACTTAGGTACTGACGTTTCATACGTGCGGTATCTCAAAGTCACAAACGGAACGCTGACGGATAACGGAGACAACAGCGTCACCATAAATACGTCTGGCGTAGATACGCTAGAAGCGTTGACGGATGTCTATATTGAAAACTTAGACAATAATCAGATTATTCAATACCAAAGTTTCTCGCTCCCAGGAAATCCAGCGGGATGGAAGAACCGTGTGTTGCAGTTGGCTTCTTTGAACGATACAAAAGGCATACCATCTGATGGTCAATTTTTAGTTTATACTGGTGGTTTTTGGCAACCCTACTCGCTCAGTTTGCCTAGTCCACCACCAAGCAATACAGACGGTCTTCCAGAAGGAACGGTAAACCTCTACTATACAGAAGCCCGAGTAAGTGCGAATTCTGACGTTGCCGCGAATACGGCAAAGGTGGGAATCACGGCTCAACAAGCCGCCGACATCCTCAACAATAACGCGAAGGTTGGGATTACCGCACAACAGGCGAGCGACATAACAACAAACAACGCGAAGGTTTCTCTCATAGCTGGAGGTGCGACGGGGCAAGCCCTCGTAAAAACGAGCGGGACGGATTACGACGTTGAGTGGGCAGATATTTCGATAGATGTTCAATACCACAACCGATACGCGACGGAATCGGAGACGCTACGAGCAGGAGGGGCAGAAACGATTGAACTCTATTATTCGGCACAAGCCGACGGGGACGGACTCGCTGAAAGTGCTTCGAGTGATACTCCTACGGCAGGTTACGACATACGAAGAAAGCTCTACTATTCGGAAGCAGGCTTTGCTGACCCTGACACGGGTACTTGGACGCAGTTTACAGCCATCGCCGATAATACGACATTCAACAACGCGAAGGCGGCTTTACTTGCTTACCTGAAGGAACGCACGGGGGGCACTGTACCGATTAGCCTCAAAATGACGTGGGAGGAAGTAGCGCAAGCCCCCGCGTTTACGGG
>Ga0208645_1001459_pt1 | contig 20607 bp, 29 predicted proteins | sample VirMetDEL_Sep_01_FD_184519 | JGI IMG/M metagenome (GOLD analysis project Ga0208645, IMG submission 184519) | Aqueous microbial communities from the Delaware River and Bay under freshwater to marine salinity gradient to study organic matter... | ecosystem: Environmental > Aquatic > Marine >... | reverse complement strand
GCGTCATCCAGATTCTCCTTCTAAGCCGAACGCTGAAGCTGAGTCACGCCAGCCGGGAGCCGACGCCGATTGAAATGAAATCTTTCCCACTACCTGAAAACTCCGACCCTCCAGGGGCTGGTGTTGATCTCCAGCGCCTTGTTCTGCTTGTCGGGATGCAACCGAGCCGCGCCGCATCGGTGGCGAAGAGAGTGGCCGACCTTGAGGCCGAACGCGATTTGTGGAGAGCGCGAGCGAGGGACATGAAAAAAAGATGCGATTATCTTGAAAAAACACTTGCGCGGAATCAAGATGGGGAGTAATCTCTAAACATGACAACGAAACAGGATCTCACCAACCGCCTCGCTCAACTCAAGACTATGGACTGGTTTGTTGCTGGCGACATCACAATCAATGAAATGTCCAAGACGTTTGACCGGATCAAGAAAAACCTTGTTCGCTATCGGTTCACCAAAAACGAAATGGCCGAGCAAATCGAAGCAATCGAAGCTCGCCACAAGGAAACCGGGGTCGCTGTCATCTAATGAGTCACGGCGGAAAAAGAAAGGGAGCGGGGCGAAAGCCCCGCTCAACCGCGTTGGAGGCGATCACCGTGAAAATCGAACCAGAACACGCGGAGAAGTTCCGCAAGCTCTGTCAGGCGAAGGGACGCAGCCAAGCGGGGCAAATCACCGAATGGATCAGACGCGCCAAGGTTTGAAGCCGAACAAGGAGATAACGCAACCTTGAAAGATTGAAAGTGTCACGAACCATGAACCCGAGAAAAACCATAGAAAGGGCGCGGAACCGTAGCGCCAAGATGAACAAATCCCGCTGGAACGCTGACCGGAAGCGTCGAGACGCGGAGGAAGCGGAGCGGGTGGCCGAAATGGAGTTCCGTCGCGTGATCGGGGAGGGACCAACGGAGCCGGGACAGTTTCTCGGGTCGCTATCCTGGCAGGGGGCTGACGGAGTAAAGCGCAAGTGGGTGATTCGCAGAGGACAGTCCCGCAACCGGATCTCTGTGGACGGGATCGAGAAAGAAAACGGGTGGTCATGGTTGTTCGACCGACTGCGGAGGCATTGCGCTTGCCTCACTCGCTACAACGCCGATTAGACAAATACGGGTCACGGTCGGCCGGGTAATAGTAATACTTCTTCCGTCCCCTCACGCCCGGCTCAGACGCCGCTACACGTCTCCACTTTCCCTGGCTAACCCGCCGCTGCAGTATTGCATAGGTGGCCGACGTGGGACGCTCGAGAAGGATTGCCCAGTCATCCGCAGACTTTGCAATCTCGGTGTTGATGTCTCCCGCCATCGCTGGCGGATCCTCTCCAAATCCCTCGTCGAGATCGTCGAGGGCGCGTTGCAGGGCATCGTCAAATTTTGAGGCGCAATCTTTCAAGTCCATTTCGCTCTGGGATCCATCCATTCGTTTTCGCCGCGTTGGCGCCTTAGAAACCATCCCTCCCATTTTCCCGTCCGGTTGTTCACCACCCCGAAAATCAACCCGTTATCGTGAGCAAGGGCGGCAACGCTTCGGTCGAGGTAGCGCATATTCAGGTCAGCCAGGCACGGCGCAGACATAGCCATTCCTCCGTCTACGTGGCGCGGTATGTGGAGATCACACTTGTGGACGTGTCCGCAGATCACGGAAGGGCCATAGTTCTCGCTGTGGGCCTTGGCGGGATACATGGTAGCGCGGAACCCATGAATCATGTTAATATCTCCCAACTTGTAAACCCCCCTCGCGCTGTGGTAGGGGACCAGGGTTTTAATTTCCAGTTTACGAAACAGACCGCCGAATTCCTTTACCGGCTCCCGGTCGTCGGTTCCCTGCAGGGCAATCACCATATCCCGCGCATAGGTGGCTGTGGCGCCGCAGTTGCTGTCCATCGCTTCCCATACGCGCACGTCGTGGTTTCCCAGTAGCAGCGTGTCGGGGCGATACCACTCAAGCAACTCCTGCCCAGCAATAAAATCATCCTGCATCCTTTCACGCCGCTCCTCGCCGCTTGCCCCCTTGCGCAGAGGGCGGAGATCAAATAAGTCACCGCCGTGTATACGATGCTTGGGTTTCCAATCTTCGATAAACTCCCGCGCTTTTGCGGCGGCCGATCGGTCGATCTGGTCCCCGTGTGTATCAGACAGGAACACGAAAGGCTCCCAGTTTAATCCGGCCATACATTTGGTTTTTTGATTAGAACACAAATACCGCGCTATATCGCTCTCGAATTGCCTTCACAGATGGAATTTCTAGGCCCGGGTTTTTTGCTTTGAACTCGCTCCATGCGTCGTTTTCCATGTGGAACGACCACCTGCTTATCGTTTGCCTCTCCAGTCCCGCCAGTCGATTTTCGAGCTTCTGCAAGCCCGAGCCGATGTAAAACGCGCCCCCGATGATCGAGAAAAAAATGCCCACCTGTATAGTGATGGGTGTATTTTTTGAGATTACTTCTTTCGTGCTATCGGTCATCTCATTTTTTGGTCGTTTCCTGCATGTTGGCCTCAAGCAGGTCGATCCTTTGCATGACATCGCTGGGACGGACAACGAGACTCTCCTCAAGTGCATAGCGAAGTGAGCGCATTTCAGTGGAAACCCAGATTGCCCACACAAAAAAGTTTGCATAGAGAAAGATAATTCCGGCCTCTGCCAGTGCCTCTGTGATTCTTATTCTCATGTTATCCAAATGCCAGCAACAGCAGCCCGATAACGGCCGCCCATGCCAGGAGTTCCCAAAACTGCTCTTTTTCAATCATTCTCACGAGTAGATTTTGATCATCAATTCGCCTTGATGTGTTTCGGTAGACCATGTCGTGCGTAGTAGCTGCCCGGGCTGATGTGGGGAATAGCCGCCTGGAAGTGCATGTAGTCTTTGTTCCACGCCCGACCGCCAGAAAGAAACCCGTGTTTTTCCATGATCTCAATCGCCTCGTCGGAAAACGAAGTGGAGGAGCTGCGCAAGGTGTTTTCGTTCGGATTGATGTCGATCGCGATTCCCCAGGAGTGTGTCGAGAGATTGGATCCTCCGCGCTTCCTGCGATAGTTGTAGCATCCGCCATAAACGTGCCAGCCTTCTTTTTCGAATCGTTTCCGGCCAAGGGTGTCGAAGATCTCCTTGAGAGCAGCCTGTAGGGCGTCCTTTACTGCTTTGTGACATCGGTGATCATCAAGGCCGTTTCCGGTTCGATCACTGAGTCCCGCGCCGGATCGGTTATAGAGCCGAATATTGTCCGAAGGGAATGAAAACCAATCCAGGTAATCCGCTCCCGGTTTCGCTGTTCCGTAATAGGCGTTTAGCGATTGTGTGCCCTCTCGCGGCAGTCGGATAGATTGCGGGGGCTCATAATCGCCGCTGTCATATGCGGGGGGCGCTGGTTCCGGCGGCACTGGCGCGGCAGCCTCTTGTCCGTTCCACTCGTTGGCGATGGCGGCGACTTTATCCCAGCGATTTACTAGCCCTTTCCAAAAATTGGCGCGATAGCCGACCAGATTACGCTCGTATCTCTCGCGAGATTCTCGCAGCCGGCGGACGATGTGGTCAGACTGGTCACGATCTGCCGCCTCGAGCGCGGCTCGGGTTTTAGGCCCCCAATGGCGGTCTCGGATAATGCAATGCCCGAGAGCGCGGAGAGCCGTTTGCACAATCCACGCAGAACCTCCCCCGCCTCGGTTAAAAGTCGAATCAAGCACAAAAAACTCCGTGCCATCACGAAGGGCGCTTGATATGCCAATTCCGGTCATTTCCCGGGTGTATTTCTCTATATACTCAGCGGCCGCCTGTTCGCGTTCCGACGGTGGCAGCGTCTTGAGCCGGGCGAGCGCCTCCGGGTGATACTTATCATTGATGCCGGCGATCTCATACGATCCGCCCCGGTCGTTGCCGGGGAGCTTGTAGATTTTAACATGCCCGTTGGCGTCTCGTCGCGCTTCTAGGTCTACAATCGCAAGGCCAATTCGCCCCTCTGCCGGCTCTGGGCCTGACGGGGGAGCCGGCGGCGTCCTTCGTGGTTCTGGTTGCGGTTCGGGATCGCTTCCGAAAATCAACTGCAGAAACCGCAAGATTCCTTCGAAAACCGCTTTCATCGGGTGCCTTTCATATTGCGGAAACGATCCGCCACACGTTCCAGCCAGCCTCCGCCGTTCGCGTTTGGCAGAATAATGGATTTCTCTACCGATCTGCCCAGAACGTAGGAAGCGCCGAAGAACGTCACCAGACTAAAAAGACTGGCCCCAAGCTTAGTAAGTAGTTCAACTTGGTATTCGGTCATTTCCGTTCGGAGAACGAGAACAGCGACCAACGCAACGGCAGCATAAACAAGGGCAGCGGCAAGGCTGATTGCGAGGGATAGAGGGCGAATATTTTTTGAGAGCCAACTGTCGCTCATCATGTCTGCTTCCCAACGGCGCGTAACGCCGTCGATGGCGGCCCTCTCGGTTTCCTGTATCGACTCGATCTCTCTGGCCTTTAACTCAAGTATTGCCGCCCTCTGCTCTGGCGTTTCGTTGCCGAGCAAATCCGCGACCGCATCGGGGTCGTCGGTATCCTTGCCGAGAATCCGCCCCATTCCGCGCACGATCGAAAAAACCGTTCCGGCAGGCGTTCCGCTTAGGAGCACCTCCGCGACCTCGTCCAGTTTAGAATCCCGCAGTTTGCCGCGCAATCTGTAAAGCCCTTCCTGTATGTCGTCCAGTCCCATGTTGTTTTCCGGTATTTCTTCGGCTTCCTAGAATCGCTCCCAAACTCCGGGAGCTGCTTTTTCCTGATACTCAAAATCCTGAGCGAATCGATCAAGGACGATCTCCGCAGTCTCGCGATCGTAGTAATCTCGCCAGTCCTTACGCTCCGTCCGGTTGAAGTGCGGGAGATCGGGAATCTCCAGGTAGGAGAGGCGCTTGCGAACGTCGCTCCATCCCTGCTGAAGCTGCTCGAAAAAATAGACATTCTCCACGAGGAGAGTCCCGTCCGAATCAGTCAGCAGATAGAGCTGATCCCGCCATTCGTAATTGTCTTCATTCGGAGCGACTACGGAGAGCATGAAATCCCGGAAGCTGTCTCCCTCGTATCGGTTCGGATTTCCCTTCTCTAGGAGCTGCCTGCGGTATTCGAAGGAGCTGACCATCCGATCGAACGGATTGCGGAGAAACGCAAACGTGAAAAACTCGGACCAGAGCTGCGGACCGATTGCCGTGAGCAGCACTCGTGCAGGATCGTGACTCCCTCGCATATGCGGGAGATCCTCGTACTGGCGCAGAGCCTCCGTCATGGAGGTTCCGCCTGCTTTGTTCACATGAACGAAAGCAAATTCCCCACAAAGCGAGATCATGAGCGAGCCGCCTCCTTCAGCAGGTATCGAGCGCGAGCTGCTGCCTGCTGCGCTGCTAGTTTGATGTCGAGGCAATCCTGCCTGCGCGCAGTCTCGCGCAAGTGGTAATGATAGGACCGGACCTCCTGCCACGGAGATTCGAATCGCCATTTCCCGAAATTGTGAAGCGGAGAGAAATAGTCCGCATGGAAGAGGCGCGGAACCTGATCGAGACATTTCTGCTCATAGAATCCAAACTCCCCGCTCTCATAGGTTTCCTTCCACCAACGGCAGAAGTCCGCGCTGCGAGTGAGCAGCATTCCCGCATTAAAAAGTCCGTCTCTCTCCCAGATCGGAACGCAACCCTTTGAGAAGTCCGCAGGATCCGCGTGAGTCTGCATCTGGAGGTTTCCCCAATAGAAGGGAGAGAGAACGACATCCCCGAAAAAATGGCGCTCAAAAGGCGCTGCAAAGGTGATGTCGCAATCAAGCATGAGTATTCCAGAATCCGGGAGTCTCTCCTGCACTCGCTGGAGTGCGTCCAGCTTTACCCATATGTATTCTTTATTCCAGTAGTCGGAGACGGTCGAAACCTTGCGGATCCGCTTCCTAGCTTCTGCGATGCGCAGTGGAATCCGAGTGACCTTTTCTGTGAGATGGAGCGACTCGCAGAGAGCGCGCAGCTCCGCTGCAGAAATGTCCGTCGCTACAAAAATCCGCGCCCTCGGAAATGCGACATTTACGGACGGGAGAAACTCGCGCAGCTCATGCGCAAGCTCCTTAGTGCAGACAGTGACGATCGCATCCGCGATGAGCGGGCGCGCGGGATCCTGAGTCGAGGACCGCTGCAGGACTGCTTCCGCTTTGCTATGCCTCGATTTCTCGTCTATCCTGCTGCATGGCTCCTCGATCATTAGTCCGGATCAATCGCAAACCAGAACGCGAGCTTTAGCGCTCCCTGCGCAGCGGATCCGCTTCCGCCGGATCCGTTACTCGTTACCTCGATCGTAATGGCATCTCCCGCGTCTGCGTCTATATCGAGAGCTGCGGTCCCGTATTTTTTGGATCCGGTAGCGGCAGCGGTTGCGATGGTCAGAGGGTTTCCTACCGTCGTTCCGTTTTTCTTCAAATCCACCGTTACGTCTACGCTCCCAGCAGTCGCGATCTCTCCATCCCACCAGAGGAAACGGAGATTGTCCCTACAGACCCAAACGTCCTCTGGACTTCCCGAGCTGAGAGAGGTTCCCGCGTAGTAGGATCTCTCTATCACTTTCGGACCGATCATCGCGTCCGCTCTGCACATTTGCGCGATCCGGGTTGTCCCTGTCGGAATGACTCCTGCGTCAAAGCGGAGCAGTTTCGTCTCATCCGCCGGATCCTTTACGATGGTCTGCGTATCGAGGACAGGGAGAGAGGATCCGCCTCCAGGCGCATTCCAGTTTGTCCCGTCATGGTAGAGAACCACGATCTTGTGGGACTCATCGAGAGTGATGTCCGCTCCGTCGAAAGTCTTGATATTCCCGGTCCCATGTTTCACTACAACAGTCCGAGTCCCGTCCGCCGGCCGGATGACGAGAACGTCTCCGTTCTCTCCTCCGCTGATCGTGGCTAGATCGTCCGAGGCTGCGTCCGCCTCTGTATCGACCGTATGGAATCCCTGAGTGGCAGTAACGGCGCCGGTTGCAATTGTCAGCTCTGTCGCGTCCGTCAGGTTTAGAAGGGAAAGCTCTTGTCGAGATGTTCCCGCCACCGAACCATCTGCCTGTAAGGGCGTCCCGGTCGGGATCGTGAGGCGCAGCTTAAAAATTTTTTCGTTTGTTGATGCTGCAAAATCATCTGGGCGGATTGTCTCGGGGGCGCTTTCGGCATCGGTCCCGGCGACCAGTTCATATACTCGAAATACCGAGCTGGCATCATCGTCGAAAAATGCGAACGCCTCACCTGCGGATCGGTTGACAGTCTCGACGGAATCGAAATCTGCGGCCGTTCCTCCCGTCTGTGAACTAACCGCCGGCAGAAATTGGATTGTGTCTGCGGTGAGGGCGTAGTCGCTGGGCGTTGCCGCGCTCGCTGGGGTTCCCTCGCTACCGGAGAGAACGTCGTGCTTGATCGTGACAGTTACGTCATCAATGGACGACCTCACCCCCGCTGTCGGCGAGGACTTGAAAGTCATCTCAAACAATGCATCCTCAATCGCTGCCGTGTCGTTCGTGTCGTCGGCGTCGTCCCTGTTTAGGGCGGTGTTGATCTCGGTGGTGTTAAGATTGAGGTCGAAAGTGTAGGTTTTCGCCTCGGTATCCTCGGTAAAGCTGGACGTTCCCGACAAGAGATCTCCGTCGTGGTAGTCGCCGCTGGCCTTGATCCCGATCGAGATTGTCGCGCCGGCGCTGAGACTTTCCGCCGTCCAGGTTGGTGAGGTGATAACCGAACTAGGAGCGGATGCGTCCGGCGACCGCCCGAACTGCAATACAATCTCTTCCGTGTCTCCAGCTTTAAACTCCAACGAATCAAGGGCGTCGTCGAGGCCGGGCGTCGTAACGAATCGACGCAACCGGAGATCATAATACAAATTCATGTGATCGAGTCAAAAGGTCCGTTCCGGTCAGCAAATCCCGGAATAACATACCATAACATGGGGATTTTCAAAACGCGCCCGGTCGTGGTAGATTGTAGCATGGCTGGCTTTGCTGATTTGGATTTAGACGTTTCTGAGCTTATCGAGGCGATGCGCCTCTATGAGCAAGCCACAAAAAAAGACGCTGCAGAGATCGTTAACCGAGCCGCTAGGAATGCGGTCTTTGATAAGACATACGGAGCGTTTGCACACGCCCCAAAAAGCACAGTCGGAAAAATGGGAAAATACGAGCCGAAGCAGCGGCGGCGGTATTCGGAGGCAAACACGTTGTTTCACGCATTAGCGACCGAGGGAAACCGCTTTGGAAAAGCCAAACGTGGCCAGGGAAACCGGGACGTAGCTGCAAAAACTTGGAGAGCCCGGCGGAGGGCCTTCGGATATTCCCGAGCCGTCTGGGCTGCCATCGCAAAAGACTTCGGGGCAAGGCTCCGTGGAAAGTTTGACGTGGACACCCACAAGACAAGAAAGGCTACGCCGCTCAATCCCGTGGCCCTGTTCGACACCGGCCCTTTTTCCGACAGTCGCAGCGATTCAGAAAACGCTAAATATCGCGGCGAACAAACCAGGGCACTGCAACGGGGAATTAACGGTGCCGCCAAAGACATGGCCGAGTATGCAGCATCAAAACTGCAGGAACGAGCAGATAGGTTTTCCGGCTGATTCCTTGCGCTAAGACTGCCACGATCCTGATTCCCAGAGTTCTTTGGGGGAAATCGTAAGCGTTAACGAGTAAGTCCAGGGATCATAAGCCCCAATCTCAAGAGATCCGAGATCGAAAAGCAGAAACGGCAACCCGCAGAAAGTCACCCCGGAATAAGTGCTGCCCCTGTCGTCAATCTCATCCCCAAACACGAGTGTGGTTGCAAGGGACTGTGACGTGCCTACGCCTTCATCGTCCAACACTGACAAAGAAATCGAAAAATAAATCTCTGGCAGGTAAACGCCGTCAACCGGATCCGCGAAAAGATGCTCTTGGGCGTTTGAAATATCTACAGCATTTCCTCCAGCGATTGATGCGGTAATGTTTACATTGCTATCCTCGTTGCTGTCGGTCAGGCTGCACGCGAATCCATATCTCCCGCGCTTCCCGCTATTGGGGCGAGTGCCCGGTGAGCCAAGGGTTGTAATTGCCCCTGCCGGAATATCTTGATCGAAACTAACTCCCGCGACGGTCGCCTGAAGTCTCCACGTTTTCACGTTGTAAATGATGTGCGCGGAAAGGCTGCGGCTCTGCGGCTCGCCCCAGCCGGTGAGGTCGATAGGCGCGTATTTGTAGCCCTCTTGCTCCCTCTCAAACCTCTCCTTTCGGTTTAAGACCTCTCCGATGCTTCCCTCTCCGCCGTCTCCGTATGTTGGGAATGGAATAATGGGTTGAAAAGGGATCCAAGGGCCGCCGGATTCATTCCTGACGTTGTCGCCCGATCCATCTACCTCAAGGCCAACTACGTCCGACGGGGTCGTTGATCCCGCCCCTCCCCATATCTCATTAGAGAGGAAATTGTGACGACGGCGCAATGCGTATTGCCCGGCCGGCCTCAACTCTTGTAAAAAGATACTGCTCATGCCGGAAGGCAGGAAATTGACGGCTCCGGCCAATAGCAGGGTATCAAGCGGCCGTTGTCGTCCTCAATCAAGGTTTCGTAAAGCTGCAAGTCTGCGTTCGGCGCAATCCTGATTGCTGAAATGGTGCTGTTGACGGTTGCCGCGTCCGACGGGGCACCCGTCGATGAAACAAAAGCCCAGAGAGGATAATAAACATTATTCACCGTATACAGCCCCGACGTTGCATCTAGAGTGGTGTCGAGCGGCTGCGGGTATCCCGTCCAAGCCGCCGTAACCTTTGCAGTCGTGGTCAAGTTTGGCTGGATCTCCAAAACAAGCCAGGAATCAACCGCAGCCGTATGATCTGCCCCAATGTCGGTAATCGTGACAAGCCCCGAACTATTCAGGGCGTGGGTCTTTTTCAGCGTCCCTGGGTTGGTAATCTGAACAGTTGCCGCCTCGTCATCTTGAACAGCAAGGCCCCATTTCGGATTCTGGATCGACGAAGGCTCTGGAATTGGCGGCGGTTTTACACCTCCTGCAGTTCGCTCCCAACCCGGAATACCGTCACAGAGGATCCAGTTGGACCGGAGGAGTTTCAGGATGCGGTTAAAGGTGCGTTTCCCGAATCCTTTCTCTACCTGCTTGAAATCGGGCTGATTCATCCGTCATTCTCAATGCGAATTGTCCAACTCTCGGTAACGCCCCAAACGCCCGTAGCCAACTCGACAAGAACGAAGTCAGTAAGGCGCCCCTCTACTTTTGTCTGCAGCGTTCCCGTGTAGGATGCGGGGTAATGACCAAAAAGGGTATTGGTAGGAACCTCCGTCGGAACCACCGCCTTATACCGAGGGGCGGTCGGGGCGGATCGGCCTCGGTGAATCCACCTGGTTGTAGCTGATTGTGCGTAAAACTGCGCCTGGACGTTCTGCGACTGTCCATTTTCGCCGGGTTCGTCCGTGGTAAAGGTTCCGCTCTGCAGGGGTGTGGATTGCTCCACTGAAATGGGGTTTGCTACAGCGCTGGTAAGGTATCCGGCAAAATTGAGAGTAATTTGGCCGATTGAACTTTTATTTTGCGTAACGCGCTTACTCTGCAAATACATATTAGGGTACCCCAGAGACGTGCCTACGCGCCCCCGTGTCCACAGGGCGCTTTCTGTGTCCAGCCCGCTGGCTGCCCCTTCTCGGATAATCGTGACCGTATCAACCCCCTCGGAGTTTTCAAACTCGTCCGTGCTAACGGTGCGGAAAGCCGTGTTTCCTACGTATGATGCGGTTGCCATTACGTCGCGAGCCCCTCCCGCAGCACAGCAAGTTGCTCCTCCTGAATCCTGATTTGCTCGTTTGCGGCGGAGAGCTGGTCTTGGAACACTCGCTTTCCTTCGGCCGCGTCGGCTGCCTCCTTGCGCCCTACTGCTTTCACGGCGCCGAGGCCTCCTGTGGCACCGATGCCTCCGGCTCCAACTGCGACACCGGCGCGCCTCATTGCGTTTAGCGTTCCGAGCGGAGCGCCCCCAAGTCCCCCTTTTGCTCCGATCCCATAGAATCCAGGGGAAACTCCATCCGCTTTGTCAATTTGTAGCTGCTCCAGTGCTGCGAGTCCGTGAAATCCTCGGGATTTGTGATCTGATCCCGGTTTTGGCAGAGCCGGCATGAGCGCCATTCCTTTTCCGAACATATCGCGATGCTGATCCAGCCGGGAAACTCGCTTGCTTGCTTTCTCCGCGCCTCTGGCAAGTGCCGCGTCAATTGCGTGGTGTCCACCCCCTGTCGGTGCAGGAAGGCTGCCGCCGGGGGGCGCGGTTGTGCCAAGAGCCCCTCCGTTGCGATCCGCTGGCGGCCCTGACGGCTTCGTGAGCGCCTCAACCGCATCTTTTAGGTTCTTTGTGGCATCCTCTAGTCCGAAAAAATCTCCGTCTAACTTGTCATCCAAAAAGTCCGTAACCATGCCGCCGAGATCCGCCTTACCTTGTTTTCCCTTTGCCAAACCATCGAGGCCGGCAATAACAACGCCGAAAGGGGCGAGAACGGCAACAAGGGCTCGAGCGAGCCCTTCCTCAAGGCCGTTCTTGAGCCCATCAACCCAATGCTTTGACATCTTGGCCCACAACTCCCCAAATGCGACTGTAGCCCTCGCTAGGGCTTCCAAAACAGCGTTTCCTAAAAATGCTGCAGCAACCTTGAAAGCCGCCTTGATAACCTCCAGCGCATTCTCCATGTTGAGATTTGAGGCGATGTTCTGCCCGAGTTGCGCGAGGTCGAGCGTGTTAAACTTTTCGAGCACTTCAAGTATTTTGGGGGCGGCTACGCTGGCGATGCCGACAAAGAAACCCTGCAGCTTTTTCCCGGCCGAATTGAGAAGGTCTGAGATGCGGTCAAATGTTTGCGCGTTCTTGTCGAGGATGTCGGCCTGCGTTCCTATGGTTTGCGCCGCCTTCCCGATGGCCCCAGCATCATTAAACAGCGCTTGCAGTTCGCCGCCAGACCTTCCGAAAATGTCCATTGCAGTAGCCGCCCGCAAAGTTGGGTCTGGAATTTTTGCGAGGGAGTTTTGCAGCATTTGAAACTGCTGCAAAGGCGACTTGTTGCGGATGTCATCGTAAGTGATGCCGAGCCTCTCAAATGCTCGCACCTGAGTAGAAAGGCCCGCGCCAAAGTCGGAAATGCCTTTCTGCATCTTGTTGATAATTGCCCCAACTTTATCGGCGGAAATTCCGTTGTCTTCAAAAGCCTGTTCAAGTATGACCAGCTCCTTTACAGCAATCCCGGTTCGGCTTGATAAATCAGATAAAGCGCCTCCTACATCAAAGGCTTTGCGAAGCTCTCGTCCCAGCTTAACCGCGCCGGCCGTAGCGGCCGCAAAAGTGACCGTCGCAGCGATGGCGGCAAACTTGGCTAGGCTTGCCGTGATTTTCTGCAACGATCCGCCAATCTGCCGAAAGCTGTTTCCGATGGTCTTTGCCGTTGCGGCACTAGCTAACTTCACACGCCGCAATCCGGCTTGAAATTCGGTAGAGTCGAGGGAAACCTTCCCTTTGAGGTTGAAAGACGGCATGGCACGGTGCCCCTTCAGTCCGTAAATATCCCGCTATATGTTACACCATGTTATGGCGTTTCTCAATCCTGCAGCCCTGCGTCGAAGAGTTCGGACGCGGCCTGTATCATCTCCTCTTCCTTTTCCTGCTGGGGGCTGGCCCATCCGCCGTCATGGCCGTCCTGGTCCGCAAGTGCATATCCTTCGTAATCTGGCGGGTCAGGTTGGTTCGTAGTCTGGTCGCTGTCTGCCTTCTTCTGGCACAGCTTGCAGACGTAGTTGAGCTCGGGGAGACATACGCAGGGAGTCTCAGCCATCCATGAAGGGCGTTTCATTCGTCAATGATCCAGTCATCAAAATGGTCGCCGAGAATTTCACGAACCTGGTTCCGTAGTTTTCCGCCACCCGCAGGGCGCATTTTCACGTTTTGCCGCATTAGTCCGAGTGTTCGCAGTTGGAGCATCTGTGCCACGGGCAACTCGAGTATCTCGGCGACGGTATAGGCGCCTCCCGTGGCAATCGCTATTAAGCCGACGTTTTCGCAGATGCTCCCGATTGTTCCCCCAGGCTTTCCCCCGGTTCGGCCGGGTTGCTCTGGTCGATCTCAGCGGCACTCTCAACGATTTCCTGCACGATGTCGCCGAATGCTTCGACTAGATGCCCGTGATTCGCGTTACCGAACCGGATTCCGTTCTGGTTGGCCCAGTTCATTGCCTCCTCTCGCACCGATGACGAAACCCGGAGCGCCCTCTTCGACACGGATAGCGGGGAAATGCACAGAAACACGACCAGCACCGCGTCGAGGAAAATGCCGTTGTAGGTTCCTCGATCCTGAAACTCTGAAATCGCTTCCTCGCCCATGTTAAAAAACTCCATGCCGAGCTTCTGGGCGGCAATCTGCCGATGCGTGTTGAAGGGCTCGATTTTGGCCGGCCCTCCATGTTTTCCGCCGAAAGGCAACTCTTTCGTCTCGTCCGCAGCCTTCAAAAAGGCAACGTCTTTGCTGCTAATGTCCCCAATCCCGTCGCCGGGATCGTCCAAGTCCAAGTTTAGATCGCTCATGTCCACCTCTCTATTAATTCTTTGAATTTCGGCCCTCTCTCCAACACCAGCGGCGGCAGACCGTGGCCGCGCTTGATCCTTATGGCTTGTGGCACATCTTGCCACAGGTTGGAGAGTTCCAATCGGTTCTGGCGGTAAGCCTTGAGCCATCCAACCATTGCAGGGCGCCAACACCGAATCATTACGCTTGCGGCGCGATTTCTGTCTTTCTGCTCTATGGCGCTCTCCAGGTGGGTGACTTCGAACTTGTCGAGCGTGTCAATCCCGTATTGCTCCTCTTTCCCGATCTCCCACACATCAGGGACAGCAATGCGCCCCCGGGAGAGTTCTTTCATGTGAGCGACGATGGCAGATAAGTAGACCGGCTGAAATGCGTGGACGACCTCCACCAGCTTCTGCCCGTCTTTCGCGCCCTTGATGCGCTGGGGAAACGCCTCGGCCGATCGGAACGCCGCCTCCGGGTCGTTCCAAACCTCGATAAACTCGTTAATGTTGATGTCATTCGCGAGCTGCGGGAGATACATCCGCACATCGCCGGGCTGCCCCGGCTCAAATGGGTGCCCTTGGTCGTAAACGTTCGATACCTTTGGAGTCCCCTCGCAGAGTTCAAAGCCGATTGTTGTTGCGGCGGCGACAAAGGCGAGCCGGTCGTCCTTATCGACCGGCTGCGCCTTGAAGCCTACGCGTGTCAGTTCGTTGCCACTTCCCATATACCCCAATCGTTTGCAATCCCGTTTATATGGCTTCAGGCAACTGTTACGCCATTGAGCCGCGTCATGTTGAGCGTTGCAGATTGGAACGCGTCCCGGCTCATCGAAATCTCGATGTCATCAAGGAGATAATCGCCCGTCGTGGTATCGTATCCGTCTGTGGAGTTCGCCACGGTGAGGGCAGCGCCGAAAGAGGCGCCAAAAACGCCAGTGAGGGCAGTAGTGACCTCGCCCTCGATCGTTACGGTTGAGTTCGGGTCGAAATCATGGGCAAAGCCGGTGCGGCCGCCGTAGATGTCGAAAACGTATTCTTTCGGATTCTCGAAACGCTCCCGGAAAGATGAAATGTTGATGCTGCTCTCTGTGCTGCTGATTCCGCGAACGTGGGAGCCGCCTTGAATGTAAGAAGGTGTTGCCATTGTAAAATAGGTGTTGGGTGTTGGGTTGCTGGAATCAGGCAGCGTCAGAAATTTCTTTCGTCTGCGCCCAGACTCCGAATGTATAAGTAAATGTCTCGTCGAGGCCGGATCCGGTCTTTGTGCCGCCGTCCAGGTCAATTGCCTGGCCCTGCGGCATCACGAACTGGGTCGCGCCCTCAGTAGCGAGAGCGGTTGAAAACTCGTAGGCGTTGTCAAAAACCTCCTCCAGAGTGTCTAGGGTCTGGTCGGTGTGCTGCCCGTGTGCGGTCACAGTGACGGAATGCGAAAACATGCCAGAGCCGACGGGGTCCTCTGACACGCGAACGGCACGAACCGCAATGTAGTCTTTCTCGGCTTTTTCGCCGTCGCCGAACTGGATTACCTGGGCAGAGGGAAGCGCCGCGTCGATCAATGCGACGATTGCAGTCTCAAGTCGTTTTGCTAACGGCGCGGACATTACGGTGTCTCAATGGTGAGCGTTTTCGCTCGTGTGCCCTCCTCGGACACCTCAAGAATGCGAAACGTCGTTGCGCCGATGATGACGGTTGATTCCTCGTCGATTGTTGCCGGAAGGTCCGAGGCCGCAATCGTGATCTGCGTTTGCCCTACGTCGTGGAGTATCCCTTCCCCGTCCATGTCCAGCGTAGACGACAGCTCGTATGGCAGGATAGCCTGGATGCCGGCAGTTCCGTTGATTGTCACGGTCTGCTCTCCAGTGAGATCCCACACTTCAGAAAAAGCCTTATCGTGATCCGCTGTAACGTTGGTAGCCATGTAAGAAAGGGGGAGCGAAGAAAACTCAAAAACTCCGCTCCCCCTTCGTGCTGGGATTTACAAACCGAGGGTAACGGTTGTGGTAAAAAATTTGTTACTTCTGCTTTCGGGTGGCGGATTGAGTTACGGCTTTTTGTGAATCCTTGCTCTCGGGGCGTGCGGAAAGGAGATCTTTCGCCGAGTTCACAAGGGCGCTTGCGTCGATGCCAAGCGCCTCCTCTGCTGCCTTCTTTTCGGATCCCGAGAATCCTTCCCACGCGCCAAGGCTGCGTTCCGCATCGGACAGGCCGCGAAGGGCTTGCCTCGTCTGCTGTTGCAGGCCGTAAAGGATGCGAGCAGACCGGCCACCGCTGGAAGGGGCGGCGCTTGGTGCTAGGTAGGAGGGGAGGGATTTCATCGGACACATGGGGAAAATCAGTCGTCAGCCTTTTTCTGGGCTGCCTTCTTTTTGGCCGCCTTCTTTTTCGGCGGCTCTGATTTCTGATCGCTCTTTTCTTCCGGTTCCGGGGACGGAGTCGGGGCGGGTTCGGGCGCTGGCCTTTCGTCGCCTTTCACGGGGACGGCTCCGGCGCACATGAGGCCGCCGGCATGGTTCTTGTCGTCCTCGGTAACGATCTCGCCAGCGGCTTTTGGGACGCCCCGGTGAATTGTTCCGTTTTTCGTAATCTTGAGCTTCATAGAAAATGATCTTACGGGGCTGCGTGGGTGTATGATTTGTTTCCCCTTCAATGACCCTCCCCCGTAAAGGGGAGGGCCTGAAAGGTGTCATGCGCTATTAGCTGAGCGCGCCAGCGTGTGCGGTTCCGTCGTCGCCGATGACAAACGCATTCGGCTGGAGGAGTCCGCAGTCTGCGAAGGTCTCTGCGTAAAGCTCGACCTGCCCGGACTTCTTCTGACTGTAGGGGTCGTAGGTCAGCATGATGCCGCCCCACATCGCCACGAACAAACGCGAGAAGTCTCCGAGGATAACCTTCGTCGCAGTAACGTCGGTGTGCTCGTAGAACGGGCGCCCTGCGACTGTGTAGCCGCCGCTGTTCGGGTTTTCCTCGATAACAAACTTGCCGGTAGAGGCGGCAAGCTGCGTCTGATACCAGTTCGACCAGGTGGCCGTGTCGGTGAGGAACGTTCCTCGCTCAAGCGGGGCGTTGTTGTCTCGGTAATCTTCGATCTGCTCGACGATGTTCACCCAGAGTGCGGAGCCGACCTGCCAAGTGTAGGAATCGGTTCCAGAGGCACTCAGGACGCCAGTAGGGGCGTCTCCACCGGCTCCGGTGATGGCTGCGCGGTCCACTGCGGTTGCGATGGCGTATTGCAGCTCTCCACGAACCCACGACTCGAAATCGACCGAGGACTGAGCCAGGAGTTGCTTCGATACTGCCGTTCCTGCGCCTACTCGCTTGGGCGAAAGGGTGAGGTTGGCCGCAAACGTTGCGTCGGCGTTGGCGATCGTGTCCGTCTCCGCGTCCCAGGTGCCGCTGTAGCCAGCGGTGGAACGAGGAAATTCAAGGTTGCCAACAGCATCCCGAAAGATCGTCGCGCCAACACGAGGAAGGATCGAGTAGTCCTTGAGGTAATCGGTGAGGCCCTGCATCTCGGTTTCGACCGTGTTACCGCCCGACGTTCCGGTTCCGACCGTAGCGGCATTCTGAATGCCGGAACTCTTGGCGTTCCAGTATTCGGCCGGGATCAGGAGGCCGTCTGCAACCTTGCCGGTTGCGTTGCGGTAATTGGCTGCAAGTTCGTCCTGCACCTCTTTCTCCAGCCCGTCGAGCCGCCCTTCGTTGACGTGCTGCTTAAGAGCCTTGAAAAGAGAATAACGCTCGGCGCCTTTGTCTCCTACGTGAGCGGAGTTCTTGAGCTCGTTGGCGTTGATTTGCCCACCGGCAACGGTGGCTGTGAAGCTCTCCGGGTCGAAACCGTCGAGGACGGAATTGCGGAAAGTTTCGATTTCGACGCCGTCCTCAATCGCTTTGGAGATCTGGTCGTCGGAAAGATTGAATTTCTTACCGATTGCCTGGATCTCGTCGCGACGCGGCTTATCTGCCGCGAGGGCGTCCTTGATGCTGATTTGCGGCTTTTCTGCCGGCTTGGGTTCTTCACTCATTGCAATGGGTGTTTCGATTGGTTCTTGTGGGGTTGGTTTGGGTTCGGGTGTGGGTTCCGGCTCTGGCTCTGCCTTTCCGAATACCAACCCTTTTGGAAATTCCTTTTCTCCGATGCGCTCCTTCCATGCAGAAGCACAGGCGGCGGCCTTCACCGTCTCCATGACCGTGTCGGCAAAACCGCGTTCGACAGCTTCGGCGCCGTCCATAAAAGTTTCGTGGCGCATGAGATCCTCGACCGTCTCCGCATCGAGCCCAGTGCGCTTAACGTATGCTGAGACAATCCCGTTTTGGATTTTCTCAAGGGTCGCCGCCATGTCGATCATCTCTTGGGCGTCTCCGATGACCCCGGCCCAGGGGTTGTGAATCATCAGAAAAGCGTTTTCCGGCATTGAGATGTGATCGGCAGCCATCAGGATGACAGAAGCCATAGACCCGGCGAAGCCTTCTACTTTAGCGTGGATCTGAGCGGGGTGTTCCTGCAATGCGTTGAAGATCGCCCAGCCGTCGAGAACATCGCCGCCCGGCGAGTGGACAGATAGCGAAATGGTATCGACCGCATGAAGGGATTTCAGATCGTCGATAAATTGCTTGGCGTTCACGCCGAAGTATCCGATCTCGTCATGGATCGAAATGTCGGCCGTGTTAGCCTTTGCGTTGATGGAATACCAAGAATTTTTCATGGATGCGCCCCTCGTTGCGCATCCCAGCATTTAATACTTTACGATATGTTATGATTCTTGCAAATTCGGCAATCCTGAGAGGATAATTTGAGCACCACAGGCAGCACCGATAGGACGGTCGATCCGAACGAAACCACATGCCCTCGGCGCACTGTCAACAGGGTTGGATCAGTCACCCGACCCTGTCACGCCACTGTCACATGCGCCGTCATGCCCGGAGTCGCTCCCCCGCCGCCCGAACTGTGATCTTGATACGCTCCGATGTTGTCTGGGTTGTCGGGATCTGCGTTCGTGATGATCGCCGCGCCGATAGAACTTGCACCCGAGTTCAAGGAGTAATCACCCGAGGCCGCATTCGTGTAGGGATCACTCGACTCCGTCACGTTTGAGAAGCTCAGAGATCCCGTATCTGACGAAACATCCGTGGTATTGTTGTAGAATGCATTATTACCGAGAATGGTTGGCCCAGCACCGGAAATCGCCAACGATATTGCGACAGCGCCGCTTCCAGAAAAGTTCGTTACCAGATTATTGAATACCCGGCATCCCTCTTGCGCGCTATTCGCTGAGATCCCTATCGCAGAGGCCCCGCTTCCCGTCCCATCGACCGTGTTGTTTGAGACCATCAAAGATTCGTCAATCTCGATGCCCGTGCCAGAAAAACCATGCACGAGATTATTTGCAAATATTGCATCGCCAATTAGAGCCCGATAGCCCGAGGCTCCACCTTTTAACTCAGAAAACAAGACCGTCCTGCTCTGATAACACAACCCAGAGGATGGCATATTTGTTGTGTCGTGAATGTAAGAGTTATAGATTCGATCGGGTGCCCTTACAGCATATGTAGACCCGACATCATAGATTTCGCATTCCGTTATAGTGGAATTGGCGCCAAAACGCGCACAGTAACTCGTCGTGCCATGCATCTTGATCCTGTAAAAGGAAAGATACGCTTGCAATGAGACTATGTTTGCTACCGCGTCGTTACCGTCAATTTCTCCGACATTTGAAAATGTTTGCCCCCACGGTCCAGTTGCCGTCAGGCTCCCCCCGTTATCCCATCCCGCTATCGTTAGCGGGTTCTTCTGCCCCGGTGAGTGAGTTGCAAAGCTGAGGGTGGAAGAAAGCACATCTGCCGAGGTATTTGCGAGTCGGATGGTATTCGGCGCTGCCGTGTCGAATGTGAAATTATCCAGCGCACCTTGCACAGAAGCGTACGGAGACCCGCTGGAACCATCTCCGGTTCCGTCGTCCCCATTGGTTGGATCTACGTGTGCGATTGCCATATCATTCCGCGACCCACCGTGGATCGTCCGTTGTCACATTTTCATTCCAGTCCACGACGGGAGCATTCCACAGGAATGATCGCCCGTCCATATGCTGCCGTCGTATGTATATCGCAGACGGATCCGACTTTGGAGACGCCTCGATCACTTGGTAGTCGATCTCGCCAGTATCGTTTTCGATCCTCTCGCCACCTGGTAGAGCGACTACGTCGACCCGACCAGCCGTCTGAATCACTTGCTTCGCCATCTTACCTGCCTCCGAATATTTCGTTGCTCAGTTCGTTCACACGCGCGATCCGCTGATAGAGCGCCGGGTAGCTCGTCGCCAGCACCTGCATGCGTGTCGTCGTGTGCAGGTGCGATAGCTTTTCCAGCACATCGATCACCTCTTCCAGCGCCGACTGGATCGCCGCCTCCGACTTGTCCGAGAAATCTGCCGTGGTATCACTCATCGCTTCATGCCGCCGTTGTTTCGAGAGTCACCTTGATCCAGTCCGGGGCTCCCGAGACCGAATCCACATTCCACGCCATCCAGTGCCCCTCCGTCAGCGAGGTCGTCCAACCCGTCAGCGTGCCATCCGTCGCGTAGACCTCACTCGACAGCGTCGGCTGCGCGCTCGCTGTGATCGAGTCCGCGTCCGTCACATCCGTAGGCGGGTCCGTCGTGATCGAGTCCACCCAAATATCCACCACCGCACTGCACGATCCCGATGCCAAGATCGACGCGCTGTTGATCGTGTAGCCCTTCGGGATTCGGTGATACCCCGCCACTCCCGCAGTCGGGTTGTTGATTACGATTGTGATCTCGCCCGCCTTCACCGATGCAGGCTCCGCCGTCGCGCCCACCTCGATTCCATCCAGCTTCGTCTTGTCGCCGTCCACGAAGGCACCCTCCACCGGCGGCTGCTGCGCCGAGGTCGCGAGAGCCCCCTGTGCCGCAGAAGCGAGCTTCGAATCGTCCGAGAACACTTTCGTCGCCGCGCCGTCGCCCACCTTGATCTGGTTGTCGTCCGTATCCCACTGGATGTCCCCCTCCGCTGTCGGCGCGGGAGCCGTTCCTTGTTTCAGCGT
>Ga0208645_1001456_pt1 | contig 20632 bp, 32 predicted proteins | sample VirMetDEL_Sep_01_FD_184519 | JGI IMG/M metagenome (GOLD analysis project Ga0208645, IMG submission 184519) | Aqueous microbial communities from the Delaware River and Bay under freshwater to marine salinity gradient to study organic matter... | ecosystem: Environmental > Aquatic > Marine >... | reverse complement strand
CTTGCCTGCCGGTTGCCCTAGGCGCTTCTTCTGCGCTATACGGGACTTCTTCTCTGCCGCTGTCATCTCACCAGAGGTCTTAGGCGTTTTACTAGAGACTCGCTTTGTTGGTCTACAGTACGGGGTTCCCCGCTTATCGCCCTTTTTACGCCCACAAGCCTTGCCTGTCTTGACGTCTTTCCAGTCCTCTTTGAACCACCGCTTTAGGGCTTTGCCCTTTTCGGTTTTACGAACGGCCACTAGCTTTCTTCTTTCGACACTTAGCTATAGCACCCGAGGCGTACGCAGATGGGAAGACTTTGTACGATGCCTTCACCTTGCGGTAACAGTCGTCTTTGACCGTGCCGCCCTTTTTAAACGTAATGGGCTTCATTTTGCCCATACCCCGGCACTTCATCATCGCAGTTCTCCTTAGCGCATCTTGCAGGGTCTACCGCCCCGCGCCATACCGTAGCCACGGATTTTGCCGCCCTTATTGTACTGCATGACTTTGCCGCCCATGTTCATCTTGCCTACACCGTCAGCCGCGTAAAACGGGACTTTTTTACCGCCCTTCTCTACCATAGGCAAACCGCCAGCCTTGTACTTCATAACCTTTTTATCCGCTTTCATGTAATCTTCTCCTACCGTTTGTGGGATGCCCGCTTTCTTGGCGAACTTAGGATTATTTGCTACTGCCGCCATTAAGTTATGCTGAGCTTTACTTTTGCTAGGCATTACCACTTAACCTTGTCAGCCCAGTAAGCTGCGCTCATTTTACCCTTAGCAATGTTCTTACCGTGACGAGCCTTAAACGACTTGCGCTTAGCCTTCATCCGTGCGGATTCGCCCTTCTTGGGTTTACCAGCAGTACTTGCGCCTTTCTCACCAAAACGAATTATTTTCTCCTTCCCATTCTCACAAGCCTTCACAATGTGGGACTTCTTAGCATGGGACGGAGTTCGTCTTGGCTTATTACAAGCCATCGCTTTCTTATCTACTTGCTTAGCCATATTGCTTATTCACAGTAAATATAAAAGTGTAGGTATCTCCAGCAGTTGGAGAGACTGTAGTTGCTACGATGTCGCCAGTTTTACCGGCTCCAGCGTTGTTGGGTATGCCCGTAAAGTCAGAGAAATCGTACTCCTCCGTCCAGTTTACTGGCAGATCAAAAATAAGAACGTTAGCCGTGGCGTCCCATTCTAGTTTGACCCCTACCCCAACACCTACGTACACAAGCTTTGCCAAAACAACGCCAGTACAGGCCCTACGGCTTACCGGATCAACCGATAATGTAGAGACATCAACCATTGTGCTAGTTACTACGTCGGTATTTCCTACAACCGCAGTAACCTTAATGATCGCCTGCTTGCTGCCATCTTGGATTATTTGAGTCGATACTGTATCAGCCATGAGTTAGCTCCTTATGAAAGAGCAGCGCCCGTAGCAGTAACCCAAGCAGCGCCTGTGTTAATTACTAGACAAAACTCGTTATTGCCTGCGCCATTATCGCTGACGATGTACACCGTACCAGCGGAAACAGAACCAAAAGCGGGAAGATTAGCCGTAGTTACAATAGGAAAGTCAAAACCATTTGTAGAAACGACGGGACCTGAAAAGGTAGTTGTAGCCATTTTGAAACCTCACATGCGAGTTATGGGGTGTATCTGTCTGCATGTCGTCAGCCGGAAGCTGTCAGATACACCGGTTAGTTCCGGATTTAGGTAAGTATATAACACTTATTTAGCTAACGCACAAACAAAAAAACCCGTCGATTAGGACGGGCAACATCTCAGGGGAAGATATAAGGCAATATAGCACTAAATTTAAGGCAAAAGAAAGGGGGCCGAAGCCCCCAATCTAACACCTTTTGCTTATTAAGCGCCGGGTGAGCCGAAAATGCCCAGTGGGTCAGATACGCCGAAGCTGTATCGCTCACGAGCCTTATAACGGCTGTTGCCTGTGTCGAAGTCTGCGTCCATGCTAGTGCTCATAGGTGAGCGGACGAAGTGCTTCAGGCCGTTGGGGATGTCAGTCATCAAGAACCAAGCATTGGTATCAGTCAGGTAGTTGTTAACTGTGTAACCACCCGGAATTGAACCATTGTTGTTCAGTGCGTTGATGTCGTTATCCGCCGTACCTACACGAAGATCGGTATCCAACAAGCGAGTAGCAACGAATTGCAACGCAGGTGGGATAACAAGCTTACTAGGTTTAGCTGCAATAAGCAGACCGCGCTCATCAGTCCAACCAGCTATCTGAATAACAGCAGCTTCTAGTGAAGCCTCGTTAAGGTCAGCAGCAACAGCAGGAGTGTTTGAGTTTACACCGCCAGATACGAGAGGGTGAACAGTCGAACATAGCGGCTGTCCATCACCGTACGTAGTACCGGCAGCAAAGGCGTTGTTAAGAATAGCAGCACCTTTGGTTTGCTTAGTGTACGCCATAGCGCGGGCAAGTGCCTTTGTATAACGTGAAGAAAGTGAATCGTAGAGGTTATCTTCGATTGCTTCCTCAGTGAGCGAGAAGCCCATTGCAACTGTCTCGTGAGTGTAACGAGCAGTCCACGCTTCTTGCGCATTGTCATACTCGATTGCAGAACCTTCACCTTTAACAGGTGCGGCACTGAAACCTGACAACTTAGTTTCTTCCTCGAAAGACCGATCCGAAGATTCAGTCTCGAAGATTGCAGCGGCCTCGTCACCATACTTCTCGTATTCGAGACCAAATAGGGCGTTTAGACCCGGTAGTAGCTCCTTAAGGAGTTGCGCTCTTGAAATAGCCATTTGCTAGTCTCCTTATACGCCAGTTGTGTTGTTGTACTGGTGCAGGTTGATCTTGACGATCAGCTCCACAAAAGTATCAGCAGCAGTTTTAGTTTCGTCTACTGTGTCAATAACTCGCACAACTAGACCCGCTGTTGCAGCTTCTGAACCCGCTAGTACTGATGCGCCAGAGTTGCCAGTAGCTGTGTCACCCGTACCTGCCAAAACAGACATGTTAGCACCTACGGAAGCGCGAGCTGCCGAGGACATGGTGCTGTTAGCAGCAGTTACGGCAACTTTAAACGCCGCTAGTGGGTCGTCAACTACGATAGCAAAAGCTTCAGTAACGCTAGTGCCGGGGTAGTACTGAGCCGGTGTGAACTGACTCAATGAATTGACGTACTGAACACCTACACAGACGCCCGAAGGGGAACCAGTAGTAGTGCCAGTAAACTTCTCGATTGTGCCTGCCGCTACGATTTTAACCAAATCACCTGCAAAGATAGCCGTGTTGTAGGTGCTCGCTATAGGAATAAGGCGAGTTTGACCTGCATAAGGCATACCGTCTACACGGTTAATTGGCTGAAAGCCGTAGGGAGCACTGACTGTTGGATAAGCCATTATAAATCACTCCTAAAAATAAGTTAATTTCCTTTGCCGAAAGTAACCTTCGTCTTTCTGTCGTTAAACAGAGGCATTCGAGGGTCGTTTTCGCGCATCAGGCCTTGGTCAACAGACCGCATTTGAGACTCCGTTAAGTTTTCGTAGTACTCAGTGCGTTCTTTGACAAGTTCTATTGGGGCCTTACACAGCATTAACCCACCAACAATGACATTATCTTTGAACCGTGCGTCGGCAACGGCGTCACTAAATATCTCGGGGTGGTCTTCTGCGCGTACTGGCTCCCAACCTTCACGTAATTTTGAGGACACATTAGTGGAATCAGGTTGACCCATAGTGCTTACACGAACCCAGTGAAACTTGTAACCTTCTTGAGGAATGGGATCAGGCAACACTGTTGGTCGCACCCACGCCTTTTTACGTACAGTGTTCTCACGGGTTTCCGCGTCTCGCTTAAGTCTATTTTCAGCCATTATTGTTTCCTCATTAATGCAGCAGCCTGTTTGGCGTAAGTTTCCAAGGGTACCCCAAGTTTTTTTGCGATAGCTATTTGTGACTGCGTTAGCCTAATCTTATTAGGCGCTGTGCTCCGCGTAGCGGGTGCAACCACATTGCTAGATTTTTGCTTGGGTGCCTCTGGTTCATCCTCTATCCCATCATCAAATTGATCGGGAAATACTTGTTGCATACGAGTGTTAATTTTCTCGTAGTAAGTATCAGTTTTGGGGTCTACCCCCTCTTTTGTTAACTTGTTATGCAACCCCAATGCAAAGGCAGTCATTTCGTCGTCTGAGCCGAACCACGGGTTATTATCGCGCCACGCTTCTGCTTTTTCGTCTCGCTGCACTTGAGGCTGGGGTGCCTCTACCTGCGTTTGTACAGGAGTAGTTGTTGATTGTAAAGGGGTTTCTGTTTGAGTTTCTATGGGCTTTGCACGCATTCCGTTGGCTCTATTAACCATCAACTGCGCGTTATTCATAACTTGTTGAGCTTCTACTACTGCATCAGCGTCGCCAGATTCGTAAGCCTGTTTGTAGTTATGTTTAGCGGCCCCCAGTTCCGCTTCTGCTTTCTGTTTAGCCGCCGCTATCATAGCGTTGTAACTACGAGCACTAGTGGCTTGGAGGTTTTTGTTTTCTTCTATAAGGTTTTTAGCATACGACTCTAGGGCTTCTCGCTCACGTAAGGCTTCTTCTTTAGCCCTACGCTCATCGTGGTAGCCCTTACTAAAGTGCTTGATGCGGTTTTTAACCTTATCAGAGTAGTTTTCTAGTTCTTCGTTAGTAACTTCCTCTGGTGGTGGAGATGCTTTTCGCCCACGGTCCTCTTCAGGAGTGTCGTCCTCCACTTCGATTTCTACTTCCCCCGCTTTAATAACATTTTTAGCGGACTTCAGGTCTTCTCGACCCACAGCACCTTCTACTTCAAGGGGGGCGTCTTCTTCCACAACATCTACTTCAACCTCTTGAGTTGCTTCATCTTTATCAGGATCGGGAAACTCAAATTCTACATTTTGTCTAGGCATGGTCTACTCCTTATGCACGCGAAACAGCTCGCGGATCGTCTACAACGGCCTCAATAGAGTCGTCATTCATTAAGCGAAATTCCTGATTCCCCACCTTAAAACGCGTGCCGGTGTTGGCTCGGAACATCACGTGGTCACCTACTTTGCACCAAGGCCCAGTAGGAAAACGCTCTTTATCGCTGTATGCTTGCTCGCCCATATCAAGCACAGACCCCACAGTAGACAGGATATATTCCTCTCGACGAGTAGATTCTGCCTTGAGAAGCCCGCTTTCCCCGAAAGTATCTTCGACGTTAGGCAGGGCAATAAGCACCCTATACCCCACAGGCTTAGGGATAGAGGCTTCTAACTCTGCCTCTTTTGCAGCTTCTACTTCGATACGTGCGCTTCTTTTTTGTTCTAATGCAGTCATTGTGGAAGATACGGACGCGTCAGCGCCGACCCCACTAACGGTTACTGTTTCAGTCATCTTCGTCATCCATATAGTTACGCGAAAGGTCACCTACTTCTCTTAATGCAGCGTTTAGACCTCGAATCACACCACACACCTCCTTATACTCGGCAAAGTCTTTAGGACCCCCCGAGGTTAAGAATTCTTCGCTAGAGCCTTTAAGCTCTGTTAATTTTTCGTTCAGCACGTCAAAGACGGTTGTAGCCACTATCTACCCTCCACCTGCGCATCTAAATAATTTACACGCTCAATTAACTCCATTATTACTTTTTCATCTACCTTAGATTCTTCGCGGCGACGCGTTTCGATATATTCTATCCTTGCCTCTAACTCGCTAATTTTGTACCCCGTATCGTCTTGCCGTTCTTGTTCTTCGGAATCATGTTCCAGCCAATAGCCGTTCGGGTAGTTGCCCGGGCAATGTGAAAGTCTGTGCCCATCCCCAGCCCCATGAAAATGACGGCGGTCGCACTTTTCACAATTGAAGACATAATTAACCCCGTCTTTGCTTATATAACACTTCATTATTGGCGCATTGTTTATATTCGACATTTCCATTAAATTTATCTCCCTAAATTATCTAGGATATCAAGCGCGTTCGCTATGTTTAGCGCTGCTTGAGAGGACTTCATAGCTTCGTTAGGCTCCTCTACTGCGGCATCATGGCAAAGGCAGTACATAGCTCTTAATGCTGCAATATGTACCTCTCTAATCGAGTATTCTTGCCCATTGTTTACCTTTTTAGGGTCACGTCGTACATCTTTCATAGGGTTCTAACTCCTGTGGTTTAAAAATAGAGGATCACCTCCTTATTGGGGCCTTTGCCCCTCCTTTCTAGCTTTTGCTAAATCTAGTATGGCTTTCGCCTCGTCCAAATCGTTCTTAGCTTGCGCTTGTTCGTTCTGCGCTGCTATACGGCTCGCTTCAATAGTAGCGGTGGTTTGGGCTTTTTCTGCATCAAGCTGTAATCTTGCCGCGTTAAGTTGCGTATCTGCTTGATCTTTCTGAGCTTTACGCTGCTGCTCAGCCTGTTTAATTTGCAATTCTTGCTGCTGCATCTGGATGATGGGGTCTTGGGCTTTTTGCTGGGCCTGCTGCTCTGCTGCTGCGGCCTGTTTTTGTTGTGTAAGCTGTTTAGCACCGTCCGAGATAAGTCGAGCAAGAAGCACTTCGTCTTTCTCATCTAACTCTTCATTTGGAGGAGGGAGAGGTACGCCAAGTTTAGTTTCCATCTGGCTTCTATAATCAAAGGCAATATGCTCAGCTATGTGGGCATTAAGCGCCGCCATAATTTGCTGAGCTGCTGGGTTTTGCCCAACAAACGCCATGATCTGCGGGTCTTGCATAAAAGCTTGGTGAGCAGCGATATGCGCTGCATGGTCTTGATAAATAAACGCTTTTATCGGCTTGCCAACTATAGCGTTCATGTTTTCGCTTACCGGATCGGTAGGTTTAATGTCGTCTTTAGTAGGCACAAGTTTGTCGGCGTTCTTAATACCTAAAACCTCAATCATTTGGCGATGGAGTTGAGGCAAATCGTAAATTTGTGGGGTGGCCTGTGCCATCTGCAACACGGTTTGGTACTGCACAACGCGTTGTGCCATCGTGCTGCTATTAGGATCACTGACGGGAATTACTTCCACCATAGCGTAATCGTCGCGTCTTGCGCGAGGTTCACCACGGTCAGGCACGTACAAATACTCTTCTGGCGCGTACTCAGCAATGATCTTTCTCAGGAGTTTAAATTCCTGTTTCATTGAGAAATGGACACGGGATTGCACCGCAGCCATTGGTTTGAGCGTACGCTCTAGTAGCGCAAGAGTAGTTCCAACAGGAGCATTAGCACTCATGTCGGATATGTTCATGTCTGAGATAGCCCCTAAACGTCGGCCCTCTTCAGTAATCTGTTTAAGTAAAGCAAAGAGAGTTTGGCTAGGTTCCGTGTAAGGAAGAGTCATAATGTTGTCGCGGATCGAGCCTGAAGGCACATCTACATCACGAAACTCACCGGGACCAATCGGCGTGTCGTCCCCTTTAACCCGTAACCCACGAGATTTAAGGCCCCCGGGGAGGTTAGATAGCGTTCCAGCGTCAACTAATTGACGGATTAAACTAGTTCCGGCGCGAGCGTAGCCACCAATAATGTGAATTAAACCAAGGCCATAGAAGCCAAATCCGGGGACGTATGCATAATGAACAAAATGTTGACGCTTGAGCGTCAAAGAATCGTCGGGGTTCCAGTTACGGCGTATGGCTAGTACCTTGCCCGTACCCTTCTCAAGCGTTACTACATAAGGCTTTGCGACTTGCATGGAATCTTCGCCATCTGCCCCGTCTACACCGTCAATATTCAGGTCAGCGTGCACTTCAAGCACGGTGTAACGGTCATCAGAAGTTAAAGAAACGCCTGATTGCTCTGCTTTAGCCTCCTCAACATCGGAGAAAAACGACACAGGATCGCCCAATTCTATTTCTCGATAGAACCCAGCAGCCTGTAGCTTAACCATTTCGTTCTTTGTCTTGCGCATGACATGCGTAACGCGCTCTGCGGACTCAATATTAGAGGCACCGTAGGGCACAATCACGTCTTCAGCAGGGATATACAGGGCAATCTGACGACCTAAACTAGGGTCAAAATACACCTTTTTAAACGCTGAACCAGCCAAACCAAGGCTGTATAGTAGCCTTTCATGCTCGGGACGGTACTCGACCATAACCTCAGTCAGTTCGTAATTCATATCCGTCTTAACACGGAGAGCTGCGTCTTCTTTGTCTTGAGTGACTTCCCCTAGAATCTTAGTCTTTACAGGCCCCGCAGCAGGAAACGTCTCACTCATGGCCTCCGCTTGGAACCGGATAGCCGCTTCTGCTAGGACGTTAGAGTACACACCACAGGCGTTTTCCCAAGGCTCAGTACGCTCCTCGTACTTCATGCCCAAAACGTCAAGACCCGTAACATACGTCTCCGCCCAGTCACGTCGAGCGGCCATGTCACCTTCCACAGCCTCACACAGATCACCAGAAATCTCTTCCAGTTGATTGTCTTCTAAGTAATCGGCCAAGTTCGCATCGAACGGCGCGGCATCAATTTCTTCAATTTCTTCGCCAAAACTTATTTCAACGCTGCCATCTTCAAGCTCTACCATAACGGGCATGTCTTCGTCAGTAGCGATAGCCATTTCTATTACAGCATCCGGCTCGCCCATTTCTTCGATGCCTTCTGGCATACCGTACAAACCTTTTTCAATTGCCATTACCTAATCCTCTAAATACAAATCTACTGGTCTAGCGTTGCGCTCTACCATGTTTGCTAAATACTCAAAAAGTACTTCTGGACTATTAGCTACATTTCTAAGCGCTGCCAAACCACCGGGCAGCTTTCTTTCCTTTGGGTTAAAATCGTACGTGTCTTTTATACGTAACCCTCCGTTATCGTCTTCAGCCACATACTTACCTAAGCTAGTAGCTACATTGTATTGAGGGTCGGTAAACGATTTAATCAAAGAGGAGGAGTAGCCTTGGTCCACTACTTCCCTGCTTTTTTTATAGGGGTCAGTTATAGCTGTAGTGCCCCTAGTTTTACCGTATGTACCCAAATCACTTAGTGCTTCCTCTAGTCTTTTTTCAGGATTTACTAGTCTTAATCCGGAAGTTGCTTGCGATTGCTGCTGTAAAAAATCAACTTCGTCTCTAAGTTTTTGTTCTTGCAACATATTTTGTTGCTGCTGCTGCGTTACTTGTTGGCGAATAAACGCCAATTCTTCTGGCTTAAAGTCTTTTGCAGTGATGGGGGTATCTACGCCAACTAAATACTCGCCTAACAACCGCATGTTGGTAGGTAGCCTCCTATATAAACTAGCTAGCCCCGCTCCAATATCCATCTTCTTATCCTTTAATAGTATCCGCCACGGTGCCTGTACAAAGGCTCGCTCTCAGCTTCGTCGGTTGGTAGGGATATGAAGCCACCTTGCCTAAACCGCATCAACGCCATTATAGTTGTGTCCACCAAGTCATCGTTAGACATGAACGGAAACCCTGCAACTTCCTCAACTACTTCTTCTGCCCAACGTGTTTGTGGAACCCATACAAGTCCTGAGCGTACTATATCAGCAACAGAGTTTAAACGTGCAGTTTTATCCCCCGAGCCTCGGTGCGGTGTATATTCTTGGACCATTAGCCCAGACCTACGCATTTCTTGGTATAGAGGTGTACCACTACTCTTTTTCTCCACAATAAACGCATCTGGCTCCCATTCTTCGTACTGCTCCATCGCTAGTTCTTTTAGCTCTGGGAATTCGAGACGACGCTTGATGGAATTAAGCAAGATAATACAGTAGCAGTTCTCTTCTTCGTTAAAGAAAACGCCCCACGTAGTGAGTGCCGTGTAGTCAGCCCTGTTGTTCTTCTCGGCGGCGGCGTCAAGCGTCATAATTATGTACTCGCACTTGGGCGGGTCGTCGTGGGGCCACTCTTGCCACCATTCGCGCTTAACTATCGCCGCTTCTTCCGCCGTAGGAGTCTGCTGAAACTGGGCATTCCACTGAAATACCGGCATTGACGCTTTTGTACGGTATAGCGCGTCTAAATTAAAGAACTCAGGCCATAGTGGCTTTTCTACAGTCTTTTTTACGGTCAGTAGCCGGTTCTTAGGGTCCGGTACTTCGGACTCTACCTCTAAAATAGCTGGAAATTCAACAACTTCGTACTTATCAGCCAATTCATTCTGCGACATGTCCCGTACAACGCGCCCAGTCAGGTCATCTAAGTGCCATCGGGTCTGTACTATGGCTATTCTACCGCCGGGCATTAGACGAGTACGCGCACCGAACGTAAACCACTCGTATGCTTTGTCGAAAACGTCCAAATTACCACTAATAATGTCTTGTTCGTTGTGCGGGTCGTCCACAAGAAGCAAGTGAGCACCACGACCGGCAAGGGCTGAGCCTACACCACAGGCGAAATACTCTCCCCCCGCACTAGTGTTCCATCTTCCTGCTGATTTAGAGTCACTCGCTAGCTTTACAGTGGGGAATATTGCTTGATATTCGGGTGTAGCTATTAAGTTTCGTACCTTTCTGCCGAAATCAACCGCTAAATCAGTAGTGTGCGAGACCATCAGGACCTTTTTATCTGGGTTACGCCCCAAAAACCACGCTGGAAAGTAAATAGAGATAAGCTGGCTCTTACCGTGGCGCGGGGGCATGTTTACACAGATACGGTCTTTGCCTGTGCCTGTTAGCGCTCTCCCCTCGTCGTCGTAGTCTTTGCCTAGCTCAATCTCCATGAGCATATCCGCTAGAATTCGATGGTGTTTGCCTACTTTATAATCAGCCTGCATCTGTTTGCAGAACTCTATTAGGTCTTTGTACGCCGCTTCGGACTTACGCCTAGCCTCCAACTCTTCTACAATTTTTAAAATCTCTCCTTGTTCTTCTGGGGTGTACGAGTTTATGTTTTGTAGAAGCAGGTCAATCTCTTCTGCGCTAAATTCAGGGGGTGGGGGTACTACTTTAAGGCTAGTTGAATTCGCCTTTACTTTGCCGATGATCGCGGCCCCCACTTCTTTAGCGGGCAACCTGCACCCATTAACCATATTTTCGCTTCCATCCAGCACCCACACTTCTTACATGTGTGCATAACAGGACGGAACTCCGGGCAGTCACGGCAAATAATCCCTCGTTCTGAGGCTACTTCCGTTCTAGTTTTGGGTTTATCCTTCATCCGCAGCCTCGTACACACCTTCGGCGTTTTGTTTCATTACCGTGAGTTTTTCTCGCAGCTTCTCACGCAGTTCGTCTGCGTTTTGATGAGTTACTGTAATTTCTTTGCGGTCTGTAAACAGGCCAACGTCAGTCATCTTGCCCAAAAGCTCTAGTGCCTTAATCCGTATTCTAGCGTCGGCGTTCTCAGTCTCTAGGACTAACTTGTTTACCACCGTGTTGCGGATTTCAGCGGAGTGGGTAGCGACCAAGTGCCCGAACTCTTTCAGGATGTCATTGGTCTGGATGATGACAGCGGGGGTCAGACTGTCGAACCGTTTGTGGTTCATAATTTTAGAGGTGTGTTCGACGTCTTCTGCGTAGGCAGTGACAAGTGCAGCAGCCGTATCGTTATCTACGTCGTCAGGGGTGGTGTCGAGTCCGTGTTCTTCTAGCTCCCTTACAGTATTACAGGCAGCTTCTGCGCGGGACCGCAAATCCATATAGGGAACGTCGTCTGGTATTTCCATACCAAACTCAGGATTAAGGGCTATTGCCATCTGCGTAGTACCTTTTTGCAAGCTGTGAAGCTGTTGCGCGCAGTATAAGAGGTTGTAGGGTGGGAGGCAAGGGGCAAGGGGAAGGACGCAAATAGAAAGTTTCGATCCTTTTCTGTTTTTTGCAAAAAATTTTTTGGTTTATCGAAATAAAAGAAGGTGGGGGGTGTTTCTGTGTGAGAGGGGGTGGGGTGCAAGTCATACGGCGTATAAAAAAGAGGGGGTGGGGTAGGCTAACTTGTTTTGGGTTCGCACTTACGCCCGGGGGGCCTTATGTATTACTGAATAACTGGAATAACTGAATATCTGGAATAACTGAATATCTGGAATAACTGAATATCTGGAATAACTGAATATCTGGAATAACTAGCTAACTCAGCTGCCATGCGGGTTGTGGGTAAAAACTGAGGAAAACTCCCCAAAAACCAAATCATTTGAGTAAATTAGTATGTATAGGGGCGCGCGTACCTTGTTGTCAGCTCGGCGGGGGTGGGGGGTAGGTGGGGGTTAGCCGCCCCATAGGCTCAGAAAAAAGGGTGCGCTATGCAATTAAACTGCACGATACCCTACCAAAACAAGTCTCTCTACGGTTTAATAGCTCCATCGTTTCAGAGAGAAGCGATACCGCGCACTTTCGCGCATAACCTGCGGACACGTGTCCGCAGCATTAGGAGTAATCGCATGACTAATACAATTAAGCAAATCACTTTCACTAAAACTATGGTATCTAAAGGTGTTGCCGCCGTAGGCGCAGCAGAAAGCGCAGAGGCATTGAAGCTAGCATTCTTTAAGTCTATCAAGGGGCGCGTAGCACGTGATCAAATAACGCAAGCTAGATCGGCGTTTCAATCGGTAGCCTACGCTTACTATGATGAGCACCACAAGCTAGACGGCGCGCTTATCGAGGCGATAGTCGAGGGTAAGTTAAAAGAAACCACGAAACTAGGCGCGTTAACTATTCGCCAATATAAGGATAATATCCGCAAAATGGCTGTCCGATGGGGCAAGTATTATGCTAAGTGGTTAGATACTAAGGAAATCGGCAAGGTAGGCGGCAAGGTGGGCACCAAGAAGCGCGCAACAAAAGGAGCGGTAAAGCCTAAGAAACCAGTCGATAAGGTTGAGTTAAACCAAGCGCCGGAAACAACGCCAGTAAAGCGCGCGATCGAGCAAGTATCGAGTATCCCGCGCACTGTTTTAATGGATACCAATTGGAGGGATTGTGACGAGGGATTGCGACAGGAAATTGAAGTCGCCGCATTGCAGCTGGTCGAGCTGCTCTCGAAAATCAAGTAACGCTAACCCATCGGGGCGGCTCTTCGGAGTCGCCCTTTTTTTGTGCCTGCAATTCCTGCATCGCCGAGAGGCGAATGAAACCAGTTCCCGATTAGCTAACTGCCCCCCCCCCATCACTTCGCGCTTACTCCCTCCAATACCAGTTCCCGATCGGCTAACTGTCCCCTGTCCAACACCGCTAACCGCGCCAATACCAGTTCCCGACCGGCTAACTGCCTCAAAGCTGCGGACACGTGTCCGCAAGACCACGTAGTGCGTTGTCCCTAATGTTACTAATGTTACTTTTGGCTTTTTCTGAAAAGTAACAAAAGGTTTTGGTTTTCTCATTTTTTTATTTTCAGTTTTGTTTTGTTTTGTTTATTACTACCTACTATATATATATATATATTTTATTTTTTTTTTATTATTAACTAATGTTACTTTGTTACTAACGTTACTTCGAGAATCGCCCGACATTTTCAGCTTCGCTGTGGGGGGATATTCTTCCCCCCGTTCCCCCCTCTTTTTCCTATGTTTTGGGAGACGTGTTTTTCGAGGTAACATTAGTAACAAAGTAACAATATACCTCTAGCCCGCACCACTACTGACTTCTCTCTGTTACTTCCCAAAAAACCCCAAAGTAACGTTAGTAACATTACACCCACTTAGAATAAACATGTTTTTACAGCTTGACATAAGAATACAAAACAGCGACAATATACACAGTTCGAAGCAATACCAAGTCGAACACAGCAGCACGCAGTAATACGCTGCTAAACAAAAACCTGCGGACACGTGTCCGCAACAACAGGAGCAACACAATGAGAAAAATCGAAAAGCAAATGAACGCAGCAATCAAAGCCAATAAGTATTGGAAAAGCGGTAACACCGAGGTCGTACCTGCCGGTGACCAAGTAGACGTGTATTTGCATGGTAATCACATCGCTACTGTACCTTGGCACGATCCCATATACGTCAACATCCAGACCTTTAGTAACTGGCCTACTACAACAACCCGAAGCCGACTGCGTGCACTGGGTGTAAATGCGTCTATCAAAAACGGAGCCGCGCATATCGACGGCATGGAGGTTACAGTATGAGAAAGATTGTTATCAACGCGTGTTTTGGCGGCTTCGGGCTTTCCGAAAAGGCAGAGTCTTTACTGGGCGAAAACTACTTCGGAGAATGGGAAATCCAACGTGACGACCCCGAGTTAGTCCGCGTGGTGGAGGCTTTGGGTGCGGAGGCTAACGGCAAGTACGCGGAGCTAAAAGTAATTCAGATACCCGACGATGTGGATTGGGAAATTAACGAGTATGACGGCGTTGAACACGTTGCTGAAAAACACAGAACTTGGAGGTAACAGCATGAAGATCAAAGACGAGTTAGAACGACAGCGCGAGATCGAAGAGATCAAAGAAACAATATTGCAGCGAGCAGCTGCGGAGAAGGGGAACTACAACGCTATGCTCGCCCAAACCATGCCTTTCGGCGATGGGCGTAGACTCAAACCCCTACCAAACCACGCGGTAGGTGAGGTATACAAACCCGCTGCGCTAAACACCCACGACCCTGACAACAAGTACGTGTGGGCAGACGAGAACCTGCCTTGGTGGGCTTGGCCGCTACGCTTACTCGGAGGCTTGGCGTTTATCGCAGGCATTTATTCATTAGTATTTTTGGGGATGTTGTTATGAGGGGAGTTATTTGTGTAGAGCGCAGCGTGCGCGGCGTGATCGAGTGGCTACCTTTAGCCGACCAACATCATTACAGGGAGTGGCAAGGCTGCTTCTCATTACTGGGAGAACGACAATGAGACTAAAAGAGTTAGAAGCAGAACTGGAAGAAACACGGAAGAAGATTTCCGAACAACTATCTATGGTAGGTAGGAGCATACAGTCGATAGACCCAACACTGTACGACAAGGAGCGGGAGCTAGAGCAAGCAGTTATTGACGCACACTTGGATGCACCACTGGTGGAAGACGCACATGTGCCTGCCGCTACGATAACATTACAAGACTTACTAGAAGCACAGGAGCAAGACGATGAAAGATAAAGAAGATGCGCAAACCATTGACTGGGTGGGTGACACTCAGAAACAAGTACCTGTAGCACCCGCTACAACATCACCAGAGCTAGCGATAGCTCTAAACCATATCACCAACGTAACCCTGCAAGATTTGCTTGCAGACTATGAAGACTAAGGAGCAAGATCAATGGAAAATCTAAACCAAGCACAATCTGTAACTGAGTTACCAGAACTAACTATCCCAAGTATCTCATCGAGCGCACTGCGCGTGGGACTATCTATCAGCGTACCGACAATGCGCAAGATGGATAAGCGGGCAACGCGCCAAGTAATCGCAACCAACCATGCGCAAACTGGTTCGGCTAACGTGAGCAAGAAACTTATCAGGAGTACTGCCCACGAGGATATGACCAAGCTAGTGGCATCGATGCGCGCATTCCATAGAGATCAGACCGTACCTTGGGGTGATCTGGGTGACAGGCTTGTATCTAACCAAGCCCTGATCGACTACAAGAACAACATGGCGCAGTTAGAGGACGAGTTCTGGGGCTTAGCGCAACAAATCCTAGACAGCTACCCACAGGCAGTGGCACAGGCACAGTTACAACTGGGCGATATGTTCAACGAGGACGAGTACCCAAGTGTCGAGGCACTGCGGCGCAAGTTCAAGTTCTCGCTAGTGTTCGAGGCAGTGCCAGACGTGGGAGATTTCAGAGTAGACATCGGCAACCAAGCAGCGAGCGAGATGCGTGAGCAGTACAAACAAGTTCTAGCAGACCGTATCAACGCAGTAAAACAAGACCTAGCCGAGCGATTACTCGAACCATTACAGCGTATGAGCAAGGGACTGGACTACGCCGAGGGTGAGAAGCCCACAGGGTTCAGAGACACGTTAGTGTCGAACGTCCTATCTATTGTCGAGCTAATGCGCACCTGCAACTTGAACGGCGATGCGCATATCACTGGCATACAGCAACAGCTTAAGCAGACTCTCACTGGTGTAACACCTGATGGACTGCGTAACGATCCCAACCTACGCGCAAATACCAAGCGTAACGTTGACTCGATCATCAAGAACCTCCCCTCGCTAGGCTTCTAGCGGGTGGGAACACTGTTGACATAACACAACAGAACCTTATAATAGACACCGTAACAGCAACAAACAGCACGACCTAAACCAACCACTGCGGACACGTGTCCGCAACAAAGGAGCAACACAATGAATAACGCAAACACAGCACAAGCAATGTACGCGCTGAGCATCAACCAAACAGCCGACCTGATCGGCACCATCGGGCGGGACATAACGGTAGTGGTGCAAGGTAACATGGGGACAGGCAAGTCCTCGATCATCAACATCCTCGCTGACCGTTTTCCAAACCACAAACCTGTTTACCTAGACTGCACAACGCTAGTCGATTCGGCTGACATGTTTATGGTCAAGTATTCAGATGACGGTAAGACATTCAAGACCGTACCACTCGAAGACCTTGGGCTACACCTGCCCGACCAACCAGTGATATTGATGTTGGATGAAATAGGTAAGTGTAATCGCTCAGTGATACTCGCCTGTAACCGCATCATGCTCGAACGTAAGCACAGCAGGTATGAGCTGCACCTTGACAGCATTGTGTTCGCTACAACTAACTTAGGTGCGGAGGGTCTAGGTGACCTGTTACCTGCACATACTCGTAACCGCATCACCGTAGTGACCATGCGTAACCCTGACAACATGGAGTTCATCGAGGACTTTGGCATCAACAACGACCTTGACCCTGCACTACTTGGTTTCTGTAAGGAGAAGCCCGAGCTGTTCCACAGCTTCGAGCAGTACGAGAACCCCGATGAGAACCCTTACATACCTCACCCACGCAGCAACCGTGCTGCCTTTACTACCCCGCGCTCACTGCACAGGGCTAGTGACATACTCAAAATGCGCCACTTGTTGGACGACACACAGCTCACCGCTGCGCTCATTGGTACGATTGGTGACCGTGCTGCGCTAGACCTAGCTGCCTTTATTGCACTGGCTGACAAGCTACCAACCCGCGAACAGATAGAGACCGACCCGATGAATGCGCCTGTACCTGACAGCCCTGCCGCTGTGTGTATGGTGGTGTATCGAGCACTGGCAACTATCGAGCGCAAGTGGGTAGGTGAGTGGCTGACTTACATGAACAGGTTATCCAAGGAAGCACAGGGCTTGTTCGTCAATGGTGTGCGTGCCCCACAGTACAGCCGACGTGACTACGTAGTGCAGAACAAGAAGTTCCAAGACTGGTGCATGGCTAACAACTACATGTTCAGTGCTGACAAGTAAGGAGACAAATCATGCTAGCAATCAACACACAACTATCCGCCGAACAGCGGCTATCTAAAAACATCACAGCGATCATGGGCAACCCGAAGTACGTGGCTCTCGCAGGTGTACTGATGATCGGTGACAAGGGTATCAAGGACGACTGCCCAACTGCTTACACTAACGGACGTGATGACTACTATGGACGAGCGTTTGTCGATGGACTGACAGACTCAGAGTTCCGGTTTCTTATCTTGCACGAGACATACCACAAGTTATTCAAGCATCTCACTACATGGGAACACCTATATAAAGACGACCCTAAGCTAGCCAACATGGCATGTGACTACGTGATTAACCTGATGATCTCAGACGAGAACCGTGACTTGTTTGCAGTAATGCCCAAGGACGCAGAGGGTAACAACATAGGCTTGCTCGATGAGAAGTTCCGCAACATGGACACAGCGCAGGTCTACAAGATACTCAAACAAGATCAGGAAGATAACTCAGACGATGGCGACCAAGGTGAGGGTGAGGGTGAGGGTGAGGGTGCAGGTGGTGGGCTAGACGAGCACGACTGGGAAGGTGCGCAAGAGATGGACGCAGACGAACAGCGTGAGCTAGCACAAGAGATCGACCAAGCTATACGCCAAGGTGCGCTGACCGCAGGTAAGGTAGGTAGTGGAGGTAACCGAGCTATCGATCAACTGCTACAGCCCGAGGTTAATTGGCGCGAGGTGTTACGTGAGTTCATTACAGAAACGTGTCGAGGTAACGACGACAGCACATGGAGGCAGCCTAGCCGACGACACATGGCTATGGGTATCTTGCGACCCAGTGGTATTACCGAACGAGTGGGCGAGTTAGTCATTGCCATAGACACATCGGGAAGTATTGGACAGCAAGAACTAACCAAGTGCCTGAGTGAGATCAAGGGTGTTTGCGATACAGTAAAGCCCGAGTCCATTCGCGTACTGTACTGGGATACCAAGGTGTGCAGCGAGGAAGTATACGGTGTCCACGGTACGCCACTCGAACAGCTTACACAAACAACTAAGCCCGCAGGTGGTGGAGGTACGAGGGTGCAGTGTGTACCTGACTACATACGGGACAACAACATCAACGCACAGGCAGTAATCGTGCTGACTGATGGCTATCTAGGTGGTGACTGGGGTGCATGGACTATGCCCCTGCTATGGGGCATCCTAGATAACAAGAGTGCCAAGCCCACAACAGGCAAGACCTTACACATAAACCTATAACTGACAGGAGCAACACCATGAGAAACCACATAGAAACCATATTCGGATTTGACGCATCACTTAACCGCGAGAACAGCTATTATTCCCCACAAATGGCAGATGAGTTAGCCGCGTTACAGAAACGTGTTAAGAAGTCTCACCCATTCGCTAAGTTCAGACACACAGCAGACGACGCGTTAGCTATACAACTTAGCCCCCAGAGTATGTGCTTCGATGCCAAGGTATTGTGGGACAAGGATGCCTACATAGTTATGACTGTAAGCACCCGCCGCGAACGCGAAATAACATACGCCGACTTGGATAGGTACGGCATAGCCTACAGTGATAGAAGTTTCACTAGCCTAACTAAGACCCTAGCCCGCGCGACTAAGCTAGTCAAAGATACACGAAGCGTGACAGGTGAGCGTGTGTTAGAGGAAGTTATGCAGGGAACCATAGACCCCTTTGGTCGAGGTCTTAAGCTAGCACAGGAGAAGTTAGACACCTTACAACGTGACGTGTTCAGCTCAATGAGGCACGCCAAAAGCAATGAGGCGCTGCTCGAATACTCCTTAGCTACTATGGAACAACGCCCAGTACGTGCTGACATACGACACCAAATTGAGGACTGCACTAACAAGTACCTAGAGAGTAAGCGGGACTTGGGTGACTCTGTTGCTGCGTGCGATGGGCTACAGACTCTCTCTATATACAAGCTAAAGAACATAGACAAGGTGTTCTACCACTACAGAGACACGACCGCAGGTGAGATGCAGCGCGTCAAGCACGTAGACGACGTAAACAAGTTACCCCAAGAAGTTCTGGCTAAGCTGTCTGTGCTGCAAGCTACAGGTGTAGATGCGATGGAGACCGTAGGGTATTCGTATGACACTAAGGTGCTGACTAGTATTGGCTGCGTGAGGAGAGGCGCACACGACTATGACTTTGTTGAAGAAGCTATGTGTGTCTACGTCTCGCCCGAAACAATGACGGAGGTAGAAGCCCTTGCCGAATACTAACGCACCACTGTCACCAGACAAGTATACCTACCGCGTCGAATTCATTGGGGGTACAGCTAGAGTGCAGTGTTTTGGTATACCCATACACACATACGCAGAGTTCGAGAAAGAGACAGTGTTACCTGTTGCTGACTTGCCTGACTGGATAACACGGCGTGTTGCTGTACTGTGCACCATGTCATACGAACCACCTACCGAGTTTGTTAATGAAATCGGTAGGAGGATAGACAAATATGTTTACTGGGTATTCTACGAAGGAGACGAAGATAATGGCATTGACACCGGAGAAGAAAGTTAAAGATAATGTAGTAAAACAGTTGAAACAGCTTGGAAGTCATGTATATTATTTCTTTCCGGCAACAGGTGGTTACGGACGTAGTGGCGTGCCTGACATAGTTGGATGTTTTAACGGAAAGTTCTGGGCAATAGAATGCAAGGCAGGTAAGAACACAACGACTGCATTGCAGGACAGAGAACTAAACGCCATACGTAGTGCACGAGGCGAAGCGTGGGTAGTCAATGAAGATAACGTCGATGCTATAGGTACGATGCTTAGGAAGTTGTTGTAGTAAGAGTTAGGGTTGATTTGTTCCCTACTCGATGTCCCAGTGGGCGGTGGGCATATTCAGCAAAACACCCTCAGTTAACGATCGCATATACGGTACCGAACCTTGAGTTTTGTATTTCCTACGTGATGCGTTGCCGAAGAAACCGCGCTAAGGTTAGCCGTGCGAAGCTAGCAAGTTGAACTGAATAGGTGGGGATACTTGTTAGTGGGACACGCACTAACTAAAACAAACTTAAGGAGGAAACACCGTGAACGGTGAATCGTTCTACGTGGATATAGACGGAGAGCAGTGGCAGTACATGTTGGTCACCGATCCAGAAGCTGCACTGTACTGGCAACCGTCGAGCTACAAACTAAAACTAAGCGACATCAAGATCGCAACTAAATGTTCGCCCGAAGATCGCAAGAGACTAAGGCGGGAGATACTAAAAGATATTCAGGAGGATGATAATGGACAATAGAGACAGAGTAATGGTTGAGTTAGACGCGTACCTTGATACTTTAGAAGAAGATTACGTAGACCCTGCCGAGCGTAAGCGAGAGATGGCGGAACGTGCGGCGGATGAAGCTATGTCTACGTGGTTTGAAGAATAACAGATACC
>Ga0208645_1001453_pt1 | contig 20680 bp, 21 predicted proteins | sample VirMetDEL_Sep_01_FD_184519 | JGI IMG/M metagenome (GOLD analysis project Ga0208645, IMG submission 184519) | Aqueous microbial communities from the Delaware River and Bay under freshwater to marine salinity gradient to study organic matter... | ecosystem: Environmental > Aquatic > Marine >... | reverse complement strand
CAGAACGCCCGGCTCGATGCGCTGCTGGCGATCATGTCCGGGCTCACCGACACCTGTGTACTGCACCGCGCTGGCCTAGACGGCCTGACCCGCATGCAAGCCGGCGCCCGCGCCGTGCTCGCCGCCGGTGGTTGCGCCAGCCTCGCCGGTCGCCGTCAGCTGCGTGAACTGGACCGCGACATGCTCGCGTTGAATGCCTCGCCAGGCGGCGCCGCCGACCTGCTCGCCGCCACCTTATTCCTCGACCGCCTGATGCCTGCCGCGTCGGCGCCGATTGGGAGCAACTGATCATGGAAACCCTGTCTTTCGAATTTCCCGCCGGGCAACCCGCCCGCGGCAAGGCCCTGGTCGGCGTGGTCGGCTCGGGCGATCTGGAAGTGCTGCTCGAACCCGGCCAGGCCGGCAAGCTGGCGATCCAGGTGGTCACCTCGGTCAATGGCGCCGAGCAACGTTGGCAGCAACTGTTCGAGCGGATGTTCCGCGAGCAGACCCTGCCGGCGCTGAACATCGATATTCACGATTTTGGGGCCACGCCCGGTGTAGTGCGTCTGCGCCTGGAGCAGGGACTGGAGGAGGTCGGCCATGACTGATGTGTCCGCTAATACCGTGGCCCGTTTACTCGAGTCGCGCAGCTTCGTCGAACTCGGTGCCCGCCAGCGTGCCCGCGCACTGCTGGATGCGGGTAGCTTTCGCGAATTGCTCGATCCCTTCGCCCGTGTCACTTCACCCTGGCTGCCGAAGCAGGGCATCGTCACCCAGGCCGATGATGGCGTGGTGGTCGCCAAGGGCACCATCGACGGCCAGCCGGCAGTGATCGCCGCCATCGAAGGCGCCTTCCAGGGCGGCAGCATGGGTGAAGTCGGGGGCGCAAAGATCGCCGGCGCGCTGGAGCTGGCCGCCGAGGACAACCGCAACGGCATCCCGACCCGTGCCGTGCTGCTGCTGGAAACCGGCGGCGTGCGCCTGCAGGAAGCCAACCTGGGCCTGGCCGCCATCGCCGAAATCCAGGCGGCGATCGTTGAGCTGCGCCAATACCAGCCGGTGATCGGTGTGGTCGCCGGCTCCGTCGGCTGCTTCGGCGGCATGTCCATCGCCGCCGGGCTGTGCAGTTATCTGGTCGTCACCCGTGAGGCCCGCGTCGGCCTCAACGGCCCGCAGGTGATCGAGCAGGAAGCCGGTCTCGACGAGTACGACTCGCGCGACCGCCCGTTCATCTGGAGCCTGACCGGCGGCGAGCAGCGCTATGCCAGCGGCTTGGTGGATGCCTACGTCGCTGACGACACCGACGCCATTCGCGAGCAGCTGCACGAGCTGTTTGCCCTGGGCAGACCCGTTCAACCACGTAGCCGTCGCCATGCCTGGTTTCTGCAGCGCCTGGCCGACGTTGATACCCGCACGCAGCTCGATGCTGCCGCCGTGCGTGCCCTCTACGAAGGAGATGCCCAATGAGCCGTGGACTGAACTGGTTGCAAGCCTTGGCCGGCGGTCAGGCACTGGCGGGCTACCCGGCCTCGGTAAAGGTGGTCGATGGCACCCTTGGTGACCGTACCGCCCGCTATATCGCCGTGGTGCCGGATGCCGAGAATCCCTTCCCGCGCGCGCGCAACGGCGAGGTTGGCCTGTTGGAAGGCTGGGCGCTGGGTCAGGCGCTGGATGAGGTGATCGAGGCGGATCGCGACAAGGCGGACAAGCGCGTGGTGGTCGCCATCGTCGACGTGCCGAGTCAGGCCTATGGCCGTCGCGAGGAGGCGCTGGGCATCCATCAGGCGCTGGCCGGTGCGGTGGACGGTTATGCCCGTGCGCGCTTGGCTGGGCATCCGGTGGTCTCGCTGCTGGTGGGCAAGGCGATGTCCGGAGCCTTTCTCGCCCACGGTTACCAGGCCCAGCGGATCATTGCCCTACGCGATCCGGGCGTAATGGTGCATGCCATGGGCAAGGCCGCCGCGGCGCGTATCACCCTGCGCAGCGTCGAGGAGCTGGAAGCCCTGGCCGAATCGGTGCCGCCGATGGCCTATGACATCGACAACTACGCGACCCTCGGTTTGCTCTGGGAAACTCTCTCGGTGGACAGCATCGAGCAGCCGTCAGCCGGTGATCTGCAGCAGGTGCGTGACCGCCTACAGCAGGCCGTCGCCGACATCGGCAACAGCACTGACCTGCGCGGTCGTCTCGGCGCGCCGAACCGTGAGGCCTCGTCGCGTGTGCGCGACCTGCTGCGTGAGCAGTGGTAGGCAAAACGTAGCGGGCGCCCCTCGCAAACGAACTCAGCACTCGACAACAACAATCACGAGGAGGCTGTAGATGCATGACATGACACGCCCCCATGACCTGCTCTGGGGCATGACCCCAGCGCAGTTGCCCGCTGATGCGCCCGATTGGGCGCGTCAGGTGGTCGATGCCGGCCAGCCGGTTGTGGTCCGCCGGGCCGTGGTGGCAAGCGGTCAGATCGCGGTGGGCCTGCGCGGCAGCCGCCGTGAAGAGCGTTACGCCTCGGTGATGGTGGCGAGCGCGGTGCTGAGGCGCGTGCGTCCGGAACAGCTTGTCGAGCGGCTGCCCATTACCGAACTACCGGCGCTGTGTGCGCTGGCTGAGCTGAAGCCAGCGCTCGATGCGCTCGGTCTGTGCTGGGGTGTCACGGGTTCGGTCGGTTATCAACTGGCGACCGGGCTGCCGACGGCCCATGCCGACAGCGACCTCGATCTCTTGCTGCGCACGCCCCTGGCGCTCTCACGCCCCAGGGCGCGGGAACTCCAGCGCTTGTTAGACGAGGCGCCTTGCCGCGTCGATATGCAGCTGGAAACTCCCGCCGGTGCGATTGCCTTGCGCGAATGGGCCGGCCACTCGCCCCGAGTGTTGGTCAAGTGCGCTACCGGCGCGCGGCTTGTCCGCGATCCGTGGGCCCCTGAGGAGCTGGCCGCATGAGCAGCCTGTTCGCCTTTCCTGGCCAGGGTGCGCAGAAGCCTGGCATGTTGCATCGCCTACCGCAGGAGCCGGAGGTACTGGACTGTCTGCAGCAGGCCAGCGATGTGCTTGGCGAAGATGCGCTGACGCTGGACAGCGAAGCGGCTCTGGATTCGACCCGTTCCGTGCAGCTGTGCCTGCTGATCGCCGGTGTTGCCGGTGCTCGATTATTGATGCGGGGCGGCCAGGCGCCCGACTACGTCGCAGGTCTGTCGATCGGCGCCTACGCCGCGGCCGTGGTAGCCGGCTCGCTGGACTATCGGGACGCCGTGCGGCTGGTCGCGCTGCGCGGTGAGCTGATGCAGCAGGCCTACCCGCAAGGCTATGGCATGACGGCCATCCTCGGCCTGTCACTAACTGCAGTTGAAGGCCTGCTGGCCGAGGCCGAGGAACCTGCGTACCTGGCCAATATCAATGCCGACAACCAGCTCGTGATTGCCGGTAGCGATGCGGCCATGGCTGCGTTGGCCGTGCGCGCCAAGGCTCTTGGTGCTTCCTGTGCGCGGCGCCTGGCGATGAGTGTGCCCTCGCATTGCGCGCTCCTGGCAGAGCCGGCGCGGCAGCTTGCCGAAGCCTTTGCTGCCGTCGAGCTGCGTGCCCCGCGGATTCGCTATCTGAGCGGCTCGTCAGCACGCCCGGTGTTCGATGCTGAGCGTCTGCGCGACGACCTGGCCTTCAACATGTGCCGCGTCGTCGACTGGCACGGCACCCTGCGCACCGCCTACGAACGCGGCGTGCGCTTGCATATCGAACTGCCCCCCGGCTCGGTACTGACCGGCCTGGCGCGGCGGGTTTTTGAACAAGGTACGCTGATCGCCTTTGACGGCGCCCGGTTGGACACACTGGACGCCTTGCTGCGTCAGGAGGGCAGCCAGAGCCGATAGATCGCGTGCATTCAGAGCGAGCGAGCCGTACTCGCCACTGTTCGATGGATAAAAACAACGACCTCGACAACACACGCGCATCGGAGCCGGTAGCACCGGTCCTGAGCGCAACCCAAAAGGACAATAACAATGATTATTTTCGGTGTGGCCTTCCTGGCCTTGTGCACCCTGACAGGCATCTTCGTCGGTGAACTGTTGGGCAAACTGATTGGCGTCCCTGCCAACGTCGGCGGCGTCGGTATCGCCATGGTGTTACTGATTTTGCTTGGCAGCTATCTCAAGTCGCGTGGCCTGTTCACGATGGATTCGGAGCAGGGCGTCAAGTTCTGGAGCGCCGTCTACATCCCGATCGTGGTCGCCATGGCGGCGCAGCAGAACGTGTATGGCGCCCTCAGCGGTGGCCCGATGGCCATCCTCGCCGGCGTCGCCGCGGTGGCCATCGCCTTTGCCCTGGTACCGGTGCTCGACCGGATCGGCCGAAAAAAGCTTGAAGCCGATGAAGCCAAACCACTGACCAACGAGGGCTAAGCCATGTACGAATCTCTACTCAAGGTCGTCTCCGGCTATGGTCTGATCAGCGGCTTCGCCATCATCGGCGCCACCATGTGGTTCTCCTACTGGCTGTCGGACAAACTCACCAAGGGTCGTCTGCACGGCTCGGCGGTGGCCATTCTCATCGGTCTATTGCTGTCCTACATCGGCGGCGTGATGACCGGCGGACAGAAAGGCCTGGTTGATATCGCGCTGTTCTCCGGCATTGGCTTGCTGGGCGGCTCGATGCTGCGGGACTTCGCCATTGTCGCCACTGGCTTCGGCGTCAGCATCGAGGAACTCAAGCGCGCCGGGATGGTGGGCGTGCTGGCATTGTTCGTCGGCGTGTTCTCGTCGTTTATTGCGGGCGTCTCGGTGGCCATGGCCTTCGGCTACACCGATGCGGTCAGTCTGACCACCATCGGCACCGGCGCAGTGACGTACATCGTTGGCCCGGTAACCGGCGCGGCGATTGGCGCCAGCTCGGAGGTGATGGCGCTGTCCATCGCGGCGGGACTGGTCAAGGCGATTCTGGTGATGATCGCGACGCCGTTCTTCGCACCGATGATCGGCTTGAACAACCCGCGCGCGGCGGTGATCTTCGGCGGCCTGATCGGCACGTCCAGTGGCGTTGCCGGTGGTCTGGCGGCGACCGACGCCAAGCTGGTGCCCTACGGTTGCCTCACCGCAGCGTTCTATACCGCACTCGGTTGCCTGCTTGGCCCGTCGCTGCTGTTCTTTATCATGCGCGGACTGCTCGGTTGATTTGCGTCGAGGTGGACAAGGCGTTGCCATTGTCCACCCTGCGGTGCGTCAACTCGGATTCTTAAGGCTGTACATGCGGCATTCGGCCAGGAGCGCGAGCAGGTTGGGATCGCGCTCCTTGGCTTTCAGAAACACCACGCCGATGTGCTGTTGCAGGTGATACCGCGCCTGCAACGGCACCAGCTTGACCCGCGCCTCGTAGACCATCCCCACCCGACCGGGCAATAGCGCATAGCCCACCCCCGAATTGACCATGCTCATCAAGGTGAAGATGTCATTGACCTGCATCGCCACCTTGGGCTCGAAGCCTGCCTGCTGGAATACCCGATTGCCGTCCTGATGGGTGGCGAAGCCTTGTGAAAGCGTAATAAAGGTGGCGTCGCGCAGATCGCTCAAGTCGACTTCCGCCTGTTGCGCGAACGGCGAATCAGCCGGCGCGGCGAGAAAGATGTCGTCGGCAAACAGGGGCAGTTGTGCACAGTCCGGGTCGTGGCTGACGCTGTCGTTGAGCGACACAAGGATCGCGTCCAGCTCCATGTTCTTCAGTTTGTAGAACAGGTCCACATTTGAGCCGAGGATCAGGTCGATGTTGAGCTCGCTACGGCGCAGCTTCAGCCCCATGATCAGCTGCGGCACGGTTTTCACCGTCAGCGAATACAGTGCCCCGAGCTTGAACCGCTCGGCCGAGAACCCTGCGGCCTCGCGCGTTTGGCGAACCGTCTCAAGCACGTCCTGGACCAGCTTCTGCGCGCGTTCTTCCAGTACGTAGGCGCTCTCCAATGGAATCAGGTTGCGCCCCTCGTGCTTGAACAGCGGGCAGCGCAGGGCGCTCTCCAATGAGTGGATGGCGCGGTGCACGCTGACATTGCTGGTGTTCAGCTCGGCGGCCGCTTTGCTCAGATTACCGCTGCGCATGAAGGCCAGAAACACCTCCAGCTTTTTCAGCGTGAGTTCTTCATCGATCTGCATGGCACGTGCTCAAGGGCGGGCTACCAATTATGCCGAAAGGCCGGGCCTGTTCGTGTACCGCTGGCGAAGACACGGGCTGTGGACTGGTCATTATCCTGACTCCATTTTTGTGACCTGCAGCACAGACGGGCAGACATGCACATCGCAAGGGTACAGATTGTAAATCGTGCATCTTGCAACAGTTGCTGGAACTCACTGGTTCCGTAAGTAATTGATATGAAAGCGTAAATTCGCTTTCCAATGTTGGCACGCAGGATGCTGCAGTTGCGTGTCGCCAACAGGCGTAGCAAAACAATTCGAACGCACGGCTGAGTGGGCGCGCAGCCTAGGATATGGAAAGCATGGATAACAGACTGAACGGCAAAACCGAAATATGGGCCGATGGCTATTCATTCATGGAAATGAGCGAGACATTGCTGGTCGCGTTAGGTATTCGATCTGAAGAACCTAAACCTTCGGAGTTGTCTTCGCGCCCTGCCGAGGCCGTCTCTTCGACGGCTGAAAAAGCCTGCCCTGATGTGGAGGTCGACCGGTAACGACGCCGGTTCATTGCGGCAGCCAGACTTAATTGCTCGCTACCTATGCTAGCGAGCCAGGGTTGGTGTGGGTCCGTCGTTGCCGGACGACGCGCAACGACTTGAGCTCCCTGCAGGTGCGGCACTGTGCTGTACGCTGCCGCTCGGTTCAGAGCAGATGTTTGGATATGTGCTTCGATATCTCGACGATCGAGGTCTTGCCGGTGAACTCGAACTTCACCTTCCCAAGCGATGAGAAATAGACCTCCAGCTCCGAGTCCAGATCGAAAGTCCCGGACGTCTCCACCGAATAAGCAACGATGTTGTTGTAGGGCAGGGAAGTGAAATCCTTCTTGCTGCCGGTGATGCCCTGCACGTTGACCGCAATGATCCGCTTGTTGGTAAACACCACGCCGTCACGCATGGACTTGTAAGAGTCGATCACCTGCTCGTCGTCCAGCAGCAGCGACCTGACCCGCTCTGCGTATTCATCGTTCTGCTTCAGCTTGAAAAAACCTTTGTTGTCGAAATCGATCATCGCTGCGTACCTCGTCATGAGCCGTTAACGCCGCATGCTGCCCTAGCTGTACCCAGCTTTCCAGAAGGGCGTGCGGCCTTGACAGTCAGAGACAGCTTCCGATCAAATGTTACGGTATAACATTTAATTGGAAGCAGGCATGAACAGCAGTTGGGTTGCAGCAAGGGTATGGGGCATTGCCGCCATGGCAGGCTTAGGCAGCCTGTCGGCGTTGGCACAGGAATCGGACAGCGCTGTTCTCGAGGAAGTGGTAGTCACGGCCGAGCGTGGACAAGCCGAGGTAAACGGCTACCGCGCCGGCCGTTCAGCGAGCGCCACCAAGACCGATAGTCCGCTGGAGGAGGTTCCCCAGGCGGTCAGCGTCATCCCCGCCACGGTCCTGGAAGACCTGGACAGCCCGCGTATCGAAAAGGCCCTGGATTATGCCGGAGGCGTGGCCCGACAGAACGACTTCGGCGGTCTGACCATGTACGAATACAGCATCCGCGGGCTGACCACGTCCGAGTTTTACAAGGATGGCTTCAGCGTCAACCGCGGTTATATGAACCCGCAGGACCCTTCCAACATCGAGCGTATCGACGTGCTCAAGGGCCCGGCGTCCAGCCTGTATGGCCGCGGCGACCCAGGCGGCACCATCAACATCGTCAGCAAGCGCCCGCAGAATGACCAGTTTGCGCGCCTGGACCTGAGCGCCGGCCGCTGGGATCGTTACCGCAGCAGCCTGGACGTCAACACACCGTTGGATGATGCGGGCACGATGCTCTACCGCATGAATCTGGCGGTGGAGGACAACAAGAGCTTCCGTGATTACCGCTCCAGCGAGCGGCAGTTCTTCGCTCCGGCGTTCAGCTGGGAACTGACGCCGCAGACGCGCCTGCTGGTGCAGGCCGAAGTCATCCGCAGCAGCCAGGTATTCGACCGCGGTGTGGTTGCGCCGAACGACCACCTTGGCAGCGTCTCGCGCTCCGACTTTTTCGGAGAACCTCGGGACGGTGAAATCGACAACAACAACGAAAGCCTGCAGGCCGAGATCGAGCACGACCTGAACGCCAGCTGGACGGTCCGCGTGGCCAGCCACTACAAGCAAGGACGCCTGAACGGTGGCGCCACCGAGGCAAGCTTTCTGGCCGACGATGCCCGCACCCTCAACCGCGAGTACCGCTATCGCGATTTCGACTGGCAGGACAGCATCACCCAGCTGGAGCTGCGTGGCCTGGTCTATACCGGCGACATCGAACACAACCTGCTGATCGGCACCGAGTACGAGCGGTATGCCAAAGATGAGCGCTTGATGCGCAGTCGACCGGTTTCGCAAATCGATATCTACGAGCCGGTGTACGGACAGCCACGACCGCCATTCAGCGTGGGTACTGGCGGGCGAAGCACCGATCGTCACGAGTTGGTCCATTCCCGCTCGCTGAACCTGCAGGACCAGATGCGCTTCAGCGAAAAGCTGTTCGGCGTCATCGGTGCGCGCTACGACCATTACGAGCAGCGCCTCGACAACGAAGTCGCCGGCACGCGCGTGGAGCAGACCCATGAAAAGGTCACGCCACGCATTGGGGCGCTGTATCAGCTGACGCCTGAGGTCGGCGTGTTCGCCAATGCCTCGCAGTCGTTCAAGCCCAATAGCGGCGCTGATGCGTCAGGCACGGCATTCGATCCGGAGGAGGGCGTCGGCTACGAAGCCGGCTTCAAGTTCGATCTGCTCGACAGCCGTCTGGGCATGACCATCGCTGCGTTTCACCTGACCAAGGAAAACGTGCTCACCGCGGACCCCGCGGATTCGGCCTATCAGATCGCCGCTGGCGAGGTGCGCAGCCGCGGTATCGATTTACAGCTGACCGGACAGTTGACCGACGAAATCCGTGTGATCGGCGCCTACGCCTATGTCGATGCCGAAGTGACCGAGGACAACACTCTCGCGCGCGGCAGCCGCCTGCTCAACGTGCCCGAGCACAGCGGTAGCCTGCTGGGCGTGTATGAGTTCCTCGATGGCGGTCTGCAAGGCCTGGAGCTCGGCGGTGGCGTCAATTATGTCGGCGATCGTTCCGGCAACGTCGCGGACAGCGGTTTCGAACTGCCGGGGTACACGACCGTGGATCTGCTGGCGCGCTACAAGGCGACGCAGGACCTTACCCTCGGTGTGAACCTCAACAACGCCTTCGACCGCACCTACTACGAACGCTCCTACAGCAATGTTTGGGTCATGCCAGGCGAACCGCGCAACCTGAGCGTGAGCCTGTCGCTAGATCTGTAACGCAGCACCGGCTCAACCCGAGCCGGCCCGCCACTCGATGTATCCATAAGGAAAGAAGATGAACATGCACCACGCGAAATACGCCATGGCTTTGATCGCTGCACTAATGGCAGGGCAGGCCTGTGCCCACGGGATGTGGACGGAAGAGCGTCGCGGCAACATCGAGGTGATCTACGGTCATGGCGCCGAGGACAATGCCTATGACCCGAAGAAGATTTCCGGAGCCTGGGCAAGCGACCAGCGGGGCGGCCGTATCCCGGTCACCGTCGAACGACTCGAAGACCATGCACGGCTCAAGCCGCTTGAGTCGCCGGCGGTACTCAGCGTCGCGCTGGACAACGGCTACTGGACGCAGGCGCCGGACAAGAAGTGGCTCAACGTTGGTGAATCTAAGGTTCCCGGCGCGCTGGATTCCGGTCGCTACTACAAGTACAGCCTGGCGGTGCTGCATGAGGGTGCGAAGCTGCCGGCGCTGGACAAGCTGAAGCTGGCCATCGTCCCGCAACGTGATCCCTTGTCAGTTGAAGTAGGAGAGGAGCTGGAGGTTCAGGTCCTGGTCGACGGAAAACCGGCTTCCAACGTCGAGCTGATCGCCGATTACGTGAACACCCCGGATGAAGTGGCAGCAACCACCGACAAGCAGGGCAAGGCAAAAATCATCGTGCGCAACCACGGGCTCAACGTCATCGCCGCGTCCACCACCGTCCCGAGCGAAGACCCGGACGCACGCGTGCGCGGCATGTTCTCTTCGCTGAGTTTCGTCAGCGCCAAGCACGAGCACTGATCTACCCATCGCAGGTGACGGGCCCAAATCCTCTTCGTTGCATCGCTTCAACGCCTGTGAGACCGGCAAGCGTCGTCTCTTTCACAGGCGTTTCCCTAGGGTGCGAAGCACAGGTGCCTTGCCGGTCTAGGTGGGCTCGGCACCGTGCTGACACAGCAGCTTCAAGATCTCAGCATGGTGCAGTCTAAAATCTAGATATTGACATTTATCGATATGGTGACCAGCATAGCCAGTTCAGTGGTCGCCACTGCCCACGTTTGAAGCTCGACGCTGGGGTGGAGACGGCGCACTTCTCGGTAAGGCAGCCCATGTCTTTTAATATCCATAAATCACGATATCTAAATCTAACGTTATGAATTACAAATCACTCTTCACCCAGACTTCGCTCGGCCCCTTCGTTCTGCGCAACCGCATTGTCCTGCCTCCTCTCACGCGCTCGCGGAGTTCGCAACCGGGCAATGTCCCCAACTCACTGATGGCGACCTATTACAGGCAACGAGCCGGTGCAGGCTTCATGGTGACCGAAGGCACCCAGATCGAGCCACGAGGCCAGGGCTACGCCTGGACCCCCGGCATCCATAGCCAGGAACAGGTCGAAGGCTGGAAGGCCATCACTCAAGCGGTGCATGCCGAAGGTGGCGTGATTTTCGCGCAGTTGTGGCATGTCGGGCGCGTGTCCCACACATCGCTCCAGCCTGACGGGGCTGATCCGGTGGGGCCCTCTGCAATCCCCGCACGCAACGTCAAAGTCTTCATCGAGACCGGGCCCGGCGAAGGGATGCTGGCTGATCCGTCGACCCCGAGAGCGCTATCAACCGGGGAGGTCAAAGAGCTGGTGCAACTCTATGTCCAGGCTGCGCGAAACGCTTTGGAGGCAGGGTTCGACGGCATCGAGGTGCACTGCGCCAATGGTTATCTAGTGAATCAGTTCATCTCGGCTCACACCAACACCCGAACCGACGAATACGGTGGTTCGCTGCAGAACCGCCTGCGCTTTTTGCGCGAGATCGCGCAGGCGATCTCCGATGCAATAGGTGCGGACCGGGTCGGGATACGCTTTGCGCCGCTCTTTGCTAGCACCGATGAGGAGCGCGTCTACCTGGGGCTGGTCGAGGAAGACCCCCACGAGACGTACATCGAAGCCGTGAAAGTCCTGGAAGAGATCGGCGTAGCGTATGTGTCACTGGCTGAAGCTGATTGGGACAGCGCGCCGGAGTTGCCCAACAGCTTCAGGCAGGCTGTACGTAAGGCGTTCAGCGGCAAAATCATCTACGCGGGTAAATACACGCCAGAGCGGGCTGCCGCGGCAATCGAAGCCGGCTGGGCCGACCTTGTCGCATTTGGACGCGCGTTCATTGCCAATCCTGATCTGCCGTCTCGGATTGCCCATGGGTCGCCCATGAACACGCTTGATCCGAGCAGCATGTATGGCGGAACGGGCCAGGGCTATACCGACTATCCGGCTTACTCGGAATAAACCGCCGCTGCGTGCCCTCCGTCGCAGGGCACGCAGCGATCCGGACCGAAGTATCGTAAGATCGCGAAAACCCACTACCCGCGGCGAATATGAACATAGACGTCAGTGAAGCGCTGAAGGCGTTGGACAACCCCACCCGCCTGGCCATCCTTACCCTGCTGAAGGACCCGAAGACCAACTTCCCGGAGCAGGAAGCCGATCCCGAGCAGCTGGGCGTCTGCGTCAGCATCATCCAGGAGCGCGTCGGGCTGTCCCAATCGACCGTCTCGAACTACCTCGCCGCGCTCCAGCGTGCGCAACTGGTGACCTCGCAACGCATCGGCCCCTGGACGTACTACAAGCGAAACGAGCAGAAGATCGCCATGCTGCTCGAAGCGCTCGGAAAAGCCATTTGAGACGATGGTGGGCTAGGCAGAGGCCATGCCGACCCAGGATGGGTCGTTGATGGAGTATCGCTTCTACCTGTGCGAGAGGGATGGCAGAACCTATTCGGTCCGCCAGACGCGGCGGATCACCTACGCATTTGCTAGTGCCCAACTGAATCACAACGAACGCTGTTGTTTAGTTGCGCCCGGCGGTCACACCGCCATCGACCGGCAGTATCGCGCCAGTAATCCAGGAGGCATCGGTCGAAGCCAGAAACAGGATGGCCGCAGCTACGTCACCGGGTTGTCCGTTACGCCCCAACGGGTGGAACGCATTGAAGGTCGGAAGCACTTCCTTGACCTGCTCAGCATCCATGAAGGTGTTGTATACCGGCGTCTCGACCACGGCTGGTGCCACGGTGTTGATGCGGATGTTTGACCCAGCCAGCTCGATCGCCAGGTTACGCGTCAAGGCATGCACGCCGGCATTCGCTGCGGAGTAGGCAGCGGAAGGCGTCGCGCCGATTGCCTGAATCGCCCACAGCGAACCGGTTTGCACGATAACGCCGCCGCCGCGCTGGAGCATCGCTTTAGCAGCAGCCTGGGCCATGAAGAACTTGCCCTTGAGGATGGTATCGAGGAACCAGTCGTACTCATCAGGATTGACCTCAAGGAACGGCTTCGGATTGAAGACACCCGCGTTGTTGATCAGAACGTCCACACCGCCGAACTCGCGAACCGCTAGGTCAGCCAATGCCCGAGCAGTGGCGGGTTGGGCGATATCGCCAGCGAGTGAACGTACCTGACGACCGCTGGCATCTATATCCTGGGCTGCCCGGGTCAGCTTGTCCGCGTCGCGACCGCCGATCACCACCGAGGCGCCAGCTTCGACCAGACGCTTGGCGACTTCCTTACCAATTCCTGAACTACCGCCCGTAACGATGGCTACCTTGTTAGAAAAACTATGCATGTTTGATCTCCGCAGTGTTGCTGAGCATAAGGTTGATGATCGCCGCCAACCTCAGGTGGCGCAGAGGTTCCCCATCTGCGGGACGTTTAGCTGTCGTCCTGATGCAATTGTTGTTTCGCTCAGGCACTGCCAACAACGCATAAAATCTTGCCTATCGAGATAGGAAATCTATCGATGACTGCCCCTGCCAACCTCAACGCCTTGCGCGCATTCGAAGCCGCAGCGCGGCACCGTAGTTTTTCTGCAGCCGCAACTGAGTTGAACGTCACGCCGGCGGCCGTAGGGCATCAGGTCCGCAACCTGGAATCGTGGCTTGGGGTCGCTTTATTCATCCGCGCCGCAAGTGGTTCGGCGCGCCTTGAATTGACGGATGCGGCGCGCTCGGCACTGCCTGACATTCGCGAAGGCTTCGAAAAATTGCGATTGGGCTTGTCACTGCTTAGGGACGCGGGCGCGAATGTCGAGCTCACCGTTACCGTGAGCCCGGCCTTTGCCGCGAAATGGCTGCTGCCTCGCATCGAGCGGTTTCAGCAGGCTTATCCGGAGCTGGATGTGCTGCTGGACACCAGCTCGCGCTCGGCGGATTTTCAGGCTGAGCGTATCGATGTCGGTGTCCGCTACGGTTCCGGCAGCTGGCCGGGTCTAACCGCCGTTCGGCTGATGGACGAAGTTATATTTCCAGTCTGCTCGCCAAGCTATCCGCTATTGGAGGGAGGGCGGCTGCCAACAGAACGCTTGCCGCACGCTACGTTGATCCACGACCTGTCGATGGCGACCGATGCGGACTACCCGACCTGGCGAATGTGGTTGGACGCCTCAGGTTTCAATCAAATAAACACCAGTCACGGCCTGCGTATTAACAACTCGGCTGCTGTCCTGCAGGCAGCCACGAACGGGCAGGGGATCGCACTGGCGCGCAGTGTGATGGTGAAGGACGACCTGGAGGCCGGTCGACTGATCCGTCCCCTAGCCAACAGCGGCCTGGATTGCCCGCTAACCCAGGCGTACTACGTAGTTTATCGGGCCGAAAGCGGCGACCTGCCCAAGGTGCAAGCCTTTCGCGACTGGTTGCTGGCCGAGGCTGGCAAGGCTGCGTCTGAAGTTTAGGGGCTGTGCGGCATGGCACAGAACGGGCAAAGCCCAAAGCAAAAAAAGGCCCCACGTTTTCACGTGAGGCCTTTTCCGTATTTGGCGCACCAGGCGGGATTCGAACCCACGACCCCTGCCTTCGGAGTCCTAAAAGTCGGCGTTTAGAATCAATACGTTAGCTGGGATTAGCTTGGTAATCAACAACTTGGGTTAGCTCGTGTTAGCCGCGTTTCGCCCTGATTAGCGGGACGAGTGTGGCAAATTTGTGGCATTGCAGCCGCAGGAACGTTTGGTTGGTGAGAACGTCTGGGCGCTACGCGATAGGTATGGTTTTCCATTGCGAAAAGTCGAGCGCCGCCACCTGCTCATCAATTTGCTCATCCGTAAGCGGTTGCGACTCCGTCAGGCCTAACCTGTTGTTCTCCCTGATTGCCTCCGCAACCGCTCGACTCATGAGCCGGGAGCGCTTGAGTAGAAAGCTCTTCTCGTCAGGTGTCATGGCAATCCTCCGAGCGTGCAGGCATAAGCTGACTGTAGCTGACGATCGATTGTGGCTCATCAACGCCTTGTCGCCAAAGGGACGCCGGTGACCTACAACAGTCCTCAGACGACAGCTGTTTCTTCTCCTTCCCGATTGCTGAGAGCTTGTTCGAAAGAATCGATAAGGGTGTAGAGATCACTACCCATAACTTGGCATAGATCGCGAAGCTGAACGATATCCAGCCGCCTGATACCTCGCTCCACATCGCTCATGAATGACTGCGGCCTGCCTAGCGCAGCGGAGCATTGGGCTTGAGTCATCCCAGACTGCACACGCATGCGTTTCAGAACATCCAGAAAAACTGAGTGCTCTCGTCGGTAAATAGCCTTTGTCATCGCCGTGTCCGTGACAGATGTGGCCGATGAAGCTATATCTGTTTTACCGATATCTGATATCCAGATAAGCACAGCAGAAAATGAGAGGTGGGGCTGATATGAGGCTGATATGGGAGCTGTTTCGAATCGCATGGGCAGTTGGGTGCCTGCCGGTCGGTGCGCTTTTACTCGTCGTGGTGGTCTTTAGTGGTTTCAATTTGCCCTTCTTTCTGGGCTTCTATGCGCGAATAGATCCCGCCATCAGGGGCCTGTTCTGGGTCCTGGTTCTCTACATTGCGGGAGGAGGCTGGCTGTTCTGGCAGGTAAATCGAACCTACGCAGCCAAGCTAAAGCGGATAGTTGCTGGGCATCAGGGGAACGGCTTCAAGCCGCAGGTGGAGGTATTCGCGAAGATCAACGATGCCTATCTGGGCATTGATGCGGAATCAGGCATGCTGCTTGCCTATCCGGTAAACGGAGCGGCACATTTCTTCCGGTTCGCTGATATTAGATCGTGGCACATTGTTCCGATCGGCAAGCGCAACTACAGGTTGAACGTTCTAACTAGCGATCTAAACATTCCTGTTTTCAGCATGGCCTTACCGCCGCATGAGGCTGTTGCGACCGAGGCACGTCTCCACGCGGTATTCGGCTCCTAAGCAAACTATTTCTGCCTGGCCGCACTGGCAGAGTGGCACATCGTAGCTACTTCATTGCTCAAGACAGGAGGTTGGGAATGCTAGTAAACGATAGCCTACTCAGGATCGCTTCCAACGTATTAGAGGACTCGACCATCAAATCTGTGTTGCGCTCCGGCTCGTATCATTCTCGCGGTTGGCGAATTCTGGACCGCTGGGCTTTCTACTCTCCCGACCGGCTTCTTGCGCTTGAAGCACAAGGAGAAATCGTTTTGTTGATACGCCTGTTGGAGCAGCAAAACATCGAGCACGACGCGCTAATTTCAGCCGCTGGGTTGGCGCAACGTGCAAACGGTCTTTCAGAGCATGAAGTCCTTATGGGGTGGGGGATTTCTACCGAGTTGTAAAGGCAGTTAATCGCCTCAGTAAGCGTACTTGCAGTCAGTCGCGTCAGGTGCTGGGGTCTCGGGGCTCGCCCTGAGCAGGACGGTAGGCAGGGCGAGGAAGTGAAACGACTGTAGCGCTGCCGCTTGCGTGGACGCCATTTATGGCGGTAGCACAAACCCTACCCTGTCCTCTCATTTACGCCTCGCTGAATCCAAGTGACTTCCAATAAAGTCGGTAACACCGCAGAGGGCGGCGGTCAGCGATTTCTCTCGCCAGGGTCGATTAGATTTTTACAAGCCGGGAGCAAAAAATCAGCGTCTCGACTTTGATAATGCTTTGTGCTCCCAGCCTAAAAATCTTGAAAGAGCTGGGAGAAAAAATGCTGATTGCTGGCGAAAAAGTCCGATGAGCGTTCCGCAAACATTGAGCTTAAAGATCTGCGAAATTGAGTTTGGATTGTTCGTGAAAAAGGGCGTCAAGCTTTTGCCTTCGAGACTCACCAAGAGTTGCGTTTGACTAAGCTGGTTTCCTACCAAGGGTAGACGTCCGCTTTGCTTGGGCCGCATGCCTGCCTATCAAAGTTCTCCAGTACACTTGACGCATCTCTAGCTCGGCTATCGCAGCTGGCTTTCCGTGAAGCGCTGAAGGCTTTCCCAAGCAGAAAATGACCCTTATTAAATTAAAAGACCTTGAAGCTCACCTATGGCACGCCGCGCACATCATCACCGGCCCCATCGATGCATCCGACTACAAGACCTACATCTTCCCGATCCTGTTCTTCAAACGGATCTGCGATGTATATGACGAGGAGTTTGAGGAGGTACTGGCCAAAGTCGGCAGTGCTGAGCTAGCGAGGGAGAAAATCTTTCACCGGATTCAAGTGCCTTTGGGCTGCCATTGGGATGACGTGTTCGCCAAATCCCACGACATCGGCAAGGCGCTTAAAGATTCCTTCCTAGGCATTGAGCAGGCCAACGCTCCGTTGCACGGCATCTTCGGTGACGCCAGCTGGACAAATAAAGATCGGCTACCCGATGAATTGCTCGCCACGCTGCTCAACCACTTCAACCAGGTCAATCTTGGGGTGGCCAGCGTTCGTAACGACGATATGGGCCGCGCCTACGAATACCTGATCAAGCGCTTTGCCGACAAAGCCAACAAGAAAGCAGGTGAGTTCTACACCCCGCGCACAATCGTGCGGTTGATGGTCAACATCCTCGATCCCCAAGCAGGTGAAAGCGTTTATGACCCGGCCTGCGGTACGGGCGGCATGTTGCTGGAAACTATTCACCACGTTCGTGAGAACGGCGGCGATCCCCGCTTAGTGAAGCTCAAGGGCCAGGAAAAAAACCTGACCACTGAAGCCATTGCCCGCATGAACCTGTTCCTCCATGGCCAGGAAGACTTCGAGATCGTGCGCGGCGATACCCTGCGCGAACCTAAGTTCCTGATCTACGACCGGCTCGAAACCTTTGACTGCGTGATCGCCAACCCACCATTCAGCCTCAGCGAGTGGGGTCATGAGCAGTGGGTAGCGGATGCTTACAGCCGCAACAAGTACGGGCTCGCGCCGAAAACCAATGGCGATTTTGCCTGGGTTCAGCACATGTTTGCATCGCTCAACGAAAACGGGCGTATGGCGGTTGTACTACCTCACGGGGTGCTGTTCCGTGGTGCGGCAGAGGGCAGAATCCGCACCAGCCTGCTCAAAGAAAACCGCATTGAAGCCTTTATCGGCGTGGCCCCCAACCTATTTTACGGCACCTCTATACCGGCGTGTATTCTGCTACTGCGCAAGCAGCGTCCTGATGAGCATCGTGACCATGTTCTGGTCATCAATGCCGAGGAAATATTCACTAAAGGCCGTGCGCAGAACACCCTTAGCAACGCCCAGGCGGATCAGATCTACCAGATCTACCTGGAGCAGTATCAGCAAGGCCCCAATGCCGAAGCACTGGAAGGCGTGGCGCGCTGGGTGCCATTGAGCGAAATCGCGGAAAACGACTTCAACCTGAACATTGCCCGCTATGTGCAAAAGCCACTGGAAGAAGAAACCATCACCGTCGAAGAAGCGCTGAAGGACTTCCAGCAGAAACTGGCCGCACTGGAACAAGCCGAGCAGGAACTGGAAGAGCTACTGATCAAGGAAGGCTTTGAGCTATGAGCACGCGCAGCGCCAACAGCAACACCTCGCAGCTCATCATCTACCAGAACAATGCGCGCCAGCGCAGACACACGCTTCACCGACCTGAGCCAGCTCGCTCACCCGCTATCAGACAAGACCCGCAAAAATGATTGAGCGACAAAAACACCAGGCTTCCCGCCTCGGCAAAAAGAAACTCGAAGACCTGCTCTGGGGCGCCGCCGAGTTTCTGCGTGGGCAGATCGATGCCTCCGACTACAAGCAGTACGTTTTCCCGTTGCTGTTCTACAAACGCCTGTCCGACGTTTACCTCGAAGAGTATGTCGAGGCCCTAGAAGTCAGCGAAGGCGACGCGGAATACGCGGTTATGCCAATGTTCCACCGCTTCCACATTCCTCAGGAAGCCCGCTGGGAAAAGGTGCGCCACACCAGCAAGAATATCGGCGAGGCGATCCAGAATGCCCTGCGCTTGATCGAGACCCATAACGAACGCCTGCACGGTGTATTCGGCGATGCCCAGTGGACTAACAAAGAGCGCCTGCCCGACCACCTGCTGGCTGACCTGATTCAGCACTTCAGCAAGATCCCTCTGGGCATCAAGTCGGTGGCCCAAGACGATCTCGGCGAAGCCTACGAGTACCTGATCAAGAAGTTTGCCGACGACTCCGGTCACACTGCCGCCGAGTTCTACACCAACCGCACCGTGGTGCACCTGATGACCCGCATCATGGGTTTGAAGCCAGGTGAAACCGCCTACGACCCCACCTGCGGCACTGGCGGCATGCTGCTTAATGCGGTGATGGACCTGCGTGATGAAGGCAAGGAATGGCGCAGCGTTAAACTCTATGGTCAGGAAGTGAATCTACTCACCTCAGCCATCGCCCGTATGAACATGTTCCTGCACGAGATCGAAGAGTTCGAGGTGCTACGCGGCGACACTTTAGCCGAACCCAAATTTATCGAGGGTGATCAGCTCAAGCAGTTCGACGTGATCTTCGCTAACCCGCCGTATTCCATCAAAAAATGGAATCGTGACAAGTTCGCCGCCGACCCCTATGGCCGTAACCTCTACGGCGTACCTCCCCAGGGCTGCGCCGACTATGGTTTCTACACCCATATCATCAAAAGCCTGAAACCCGACACCGGTCGCGCCGCAATGCTCTGGCCTCACGGCGTGCTGTTCCGCGACTCCGAACAGGCCATCCGCAAGCAGGTGATCGAGTCGGACATTATTGAAGCCGTGATCGGTCTCGGCCCAAACCTGTTCTACAACTCGCCAATGGAATCCTGCGTTGTGGTGCTCAACTGCAACAAGCCCGCCGAACGCAGAGGCAAGATCCTCTTTATCAATGGCGTCGAGCATGTCACCCGCGAGCGCGCGCATAGCCGACTCTCGGACGATAACCTCGCCGTGTTATCCGAGGCCTATTTGGCACCGGACAAGCTTCCGACCATTACCGCACTGGCGGATATCGAAGCGATTCGCGAGAACCAATACAATTTATCGATTCCACTTTATGTGCAGGCCGTCGATGACGAGGAAGTACACGACATTGAGCATGCTATCGAGAACTGGAAAATCAGTCGGACTCAGCTGAAAAAGCAGACCAGTAAATTGTTTAAAAGCCTCGCAGAGTTGGGGTACGAGGTGAGCAACACATGACAGCGCAGCAGTTACCCGAAGGCTGGCAGATGGTGAAGTTTGGCGATATTGCTCAGCATATCTCCAAGCGCGTTGAGCCCAGCGAAACCAAGCTTAATATTTATGTGGGTTTGGAGCACTTGGATCCGGAAAGCTTAAAGATCCAGCGTCATGGCGTGCCCAGTGATGTAGCTGGGCAAAAGCTGCTAGTTAAAAAAGGTCAGATTATTTTTGGTAAGCGCAGGGCTTATCAGCGCAAGATTGCCGTCGCAGATTGGGACTGCATTTGTTCTGCGCATGCAATGGTGCTGGAAGCAAAATCGGATAAAGTAATCCCGGGTTTTTTGCCATTTTTTATGCAGTCTGATGTATTCATGAATCGGGCCGTGTCGATTTCTGAAGGCTCGCTATCGCCAACAATAAAATGGGGGGCATTAGAGCGGCAGATATTTCGATTTCCAGGAAAAAAAGAACAGCAACGACTTCTGACTATACTAACCGCGATAGAAAAGGCTGCCACCGACAATGAAACGGTACTTGAGTCGGCCAACTTACTACTAAAAAAACTGTTAGGTAACACGCTGATTAAAAACAAGAAGCAAATATCTATTTCAGATGTTTGTGAAATTATATCAGGGCAGCATATTGAAAGCTCACTATACGATGCCAACCCTGCGGGAACTCCGTATTTGACAGGGCCTGATGATTTTCCCGATGGGAAAATTGTTCTGACAAAGTATACAAAATCCCCGAAGGCCATGTGCAGAAAAGGAGATGTACGGCGGCGGCAAAAACTGAGTGCAACACCTGACCTTTCCGGTACGGTGCTGCCCCTATGTCTTATACCGAACTCAGCGTTGAAGAGCGCGCCACCATTCAAATCGGTCGTACCCAAGGCTTCAGCCTG
>Ga0208645_1001447_pt1 | contig 20717 bp, 29 predicted proteins | sample VirMetDEL_Sep_01_FD_184519 | JGI IMG/M metagenome (GOLD analysis project Ga0208645, IMG submission 184519) | Aqueous microbial communities from the Delaware River and Bay under freshwater to marine salinity gradient to study organic matter... | ecosystem: Environmental > Aquatic > Marine >... | reverse complement strand
GCAAAGAGATCACTGGTTGTGCGAGTAACGAAGTCTCCATTCTCTCTAAACTTGAATTCCACTTGGGGAACTGAATCACCTTCTTTTTTCATTGGAACCTCCCAATTAACGTGTTTGATAATCATTGATTAGTTGAGTAAGCGGGTTGCATAAGACCGCCACCTGGACCATCTTGGTCATCATCCTCTTGATTATCTAAGATCAAATAAACAATTACAAAACCCACCAACAGTCCGAGGTAGGCTTTAAACATCACCAAATCCCTGGGATTAGTTGGCCGGTCGCAGCATAAGCACCGAATGCTGCAACGATGCCGATCATGGCTGCCCAGCCATTAATTCTTTCTGCCTTTTCGTTCATTGTTTTACTCCTTAGTAAGTTTCTGAAAGTTGATTTACTGAGTGTGCCAGAAGAACAAAGAATGTAACACTGGTCACTGTAAAAATAAGTTCGGTCATTAGAACAGGTTCTCCTCTTGTTCTGTGAGAATTACACTGTCGCTTGTGGGATAGGCAACACACAGAAGAGTGTAACCTTCTTCAGTTTGGTCGTCGTCCAAGAATGTTTGGTCTTCATTATCGACCGATCCAGAAAGGACTTTGCCTGCACAGGAAGAGCAAGCACCAGCGCGACATGAGTAGGGAAGGTCAACGCCTTGCTCCTCAGCAGCGTCAAGAATATATTGATCCTCTGGACAATCGATGACTGTTTGATTCCCATCAGGAGATTGAAGTGTGACCTTAAAGTTTGCCATTTTTATCAGAAGACTCCGAAGAATAGTTTACCAGTGAAAGCGTAAGAAAGCAACCCAGCAACAATACCGACCATAGCCCAGCGTCCATTTGCTTTCTCCGCCTTCTCGGCATAAGGTTCAATTCCGTAGCGCTCAAGATCTTCCTTGGTCATGTACATGGAAGGCTCCTTAGCCCACATATTCATTTGTCCAAACTCGTTTTTAGTAACTGTCATTGTAATAATGTTAAGTTTAGTTACATTATTTATTATTTCTTTAGTTTTGTCAAGTAAGTAAGATTACTTAGTTAGAGATCCCTAACAATTTCCCTACACTTGTCTCTGTTTTGTCTACAGAAAGAGTGAACATAAGACTCCACGTCTACATCCATAGACCTGTGTGCAGATACATGTATCCCCTGGATTATTAGGAGAGATGCCAACAACAAAGTTGGAATCATCCACATATCTCTTAGGAATTTTAACATAAAAAAAAGGGGTCCGAGTGGACCCCTTGATTATAACAGATGTTATCAGAAGCTGTACTTAACGCCCAGCTTACCACCAACACCCAGGTTCTCAGCGGAGAAGTCGCTATCGGCGGTGGCGGCACTCAGCTCACCATAAACACCAACGCTGCTGCTCAGAGCGGCAGAAGCACCGACCTTACCTGACCAGACTTGCTCGTTCTGAGCACCGTCAGCAGCAACGACGGAAGGACCACCCTGGATGTACCAGGAGGAGTCGCCGTCACCGATTTGACCTTCGTAACCAACGTGGAAGTCAGTTGTGGCTCCAGTGTAGTCGTCGCCAGTCCAACCAGCGTTGGTCTCAACGTTCACATAAGGACCTGCAAAAGCAGCGCCTGCGAACAGAGTTGAAGAAGCAGCCAGGGCTGCGAATGCGGATTTGATCATTTTAGTTACCTTATTTTCTCGCAGAGTTATCCTGCGGATGAGAGGAGACTCGACATGTCTCCGTTAGACTCACGGCACCTCGACGAGTAGTTGAGGTGTTGGTGCCGCTTCGTTGGTTTATTTATAACCTTTTTGTTTCAGTTTGTTAAGTACCAGATGCGTACATCTCTGGAGGTGGTGGTGATGGTGTTGTGTTTACAACTCTTCCAAGATAAGGATCATAGTCCATCAGTTCATTGATAGACATCTGTGCTCCTTTGTTTTGCCAGAAGTTCATCTGTGCTTGGAAGTTTCCTTTGTGGAAAGCATCGACGTGCTCTGGGTGGATTGAGGATCCCAACTCTGTTCTGTAAAGAAGCAGAGGTAGAGCATAAGTGTTTCCAGAGTTGTAGATAAGATCATCTGCAACAGGACGTGGTTTGACACCATTGTCCAGTTTGTACTTATCTCCCCTTGTGTGAAGTCTCACAAGTTTCTCAGCGTGGTGTCTGGTGATCAGATAACAAGCAGTTGAGAACTCATTTACAAATCTTTTGTGGACCTTGATGTGGATGTCTCCAGTACAAATGATTGCAATCTGACAGACATCCCAGTCATAAGGTATCTTACAATAGAAGTCTCTCCATGTAAAGTTCCAGAACCTTACCAGATCCAGACTCACATCATCCTCCATAAGGATGCAGTAAGGTTCATCAGTCTCCAGGAACATCTTGAGTGCCTTGAGGTGAGAGGTGGTGCATCCAATCTCACCACCACTCATCATGTCAGGGTAACGACCCTTGAGTAAGTGACTCAGATCATCATCCCTTCCATCATAAGCAGAGACACGAGTGTAGTTCTCAATCTCCCAGTACTTGAACTGGTCCTCCATATACTCCTTCCTTTCTGGTTGCCCGTCCAGGTTCAGATAATAGATGGGACCAATCCCTTGGAGTTTGTATGCTGATTTATTTCTGTCTCTGTTCATAGATCCACTTGATTACATCAATCTCAGGTTTCCACCCGATTACTTTTCCGATCTTAGTTATGTCAGCCAGAGTTGTATCTGCTTCACCCTGACGGGGTGGGAGATAAACCTGGTTATCAGAGATGGCATTTGCCAGTTCCTGGATAGAGTAGTTAGTTCCACTACCCACATTGAAGAACTCACCCTCGTGCCCTTGCAGAGGCATCACAGCAGCAAGGTAGTTTGCTCTGGCAACATCCTTCACATGAATGAAGTCCCTCCTCTGAGAACCATCACCCACAATGGTTAGTGCATCACCAACTGCTGCCTGTCTTTGGAACACACCAATCACAGGAGAATACTGTCCCTTAGTGGGAGACCTGTCACCAAACACATTGAAGTAACGAAGAGATACCGTCTCCAGTCCATAGAGGTCAGTGTACATCTTACAAAACTTCTCAGCAGCAATCTTGGATGCTGAGTAAGGGTTCAGGCAATCATCAGGTTGTGTCTCCACATTAGGCCATGGATTACGTCCATAACCAGAAGAAGTGGAGGAATAAACCAAACGCTTCACATTTGCCTCCCTGGCACATTGGAGAACCACTGTAGTACCCACACAGTTCTTCTGGACTGCATTGATGGGGTTCCTGATAGCAGGTTGGAGACGTGACTCTGCTGCCAGGTGGAACACATAATCCACACCCTCAAACAGTTCTCTCATGGCATCATAATCTGTGATGTCCACAAGATGAGACTTACTGGTGTCAGACCAGTAGAAGTTATCGTTGTTAGCACTCTGGTTATCAACCTGGATAACTGAGTGTCCTTGTTCCGTCAAATATTCAACCAGGTGAGACCCGATGAAACCAGCGGCACCTGTAACTAAGCTGCGTGTCATTTCTTATAAGATTGATAGATTAGAGTCTTAACTCTGGTGGTAGAGTAAGGGTGTTCGGATCTAGGAATCCAAACGATTGGTAAACCGATTCCAACTCCCGTGTAGCTGCCGTCACTGTAATCATCCCCAAGGAAACGCATATGATATTCACCACTATCAAGCAGAGCAAGATATTGATCTTCGTGAGAATAGGTGACAACTTCATCGACATCTTTCAGTGACAGAAGAATCTCTTTACGATCTTCCACAGACTGGACTGGTTTTAGTTTCCAATCCCTTTCTGTGTTTGGATCCTCATGAAGAGCCACTGTAAGGTGATTACAGTAGTTCTTCGCGTACTTGAACATTCTAATGTATCCTGGGTGCAAGATATCAAAAGCACCAGCAACGATACCCTTCGTTACAGGAAGAGTCTTTCTCCAGTCTTCAACGTTTACACCCTTGTCATCAATGAACAAGTCGGCATTGGGTTTATGAAACATAGGTTCTAGTTCATGGAACTTCAAACCCCAATCCTTCAGTTGTTGTTTGGTCTTCAGACTCCAGTCCATTCCTGAACCACGACCACGAGCAGTCATCAGGATAATGTGATGACCCTCATCATAAAGACGGTTCACAGTCTCAACCATGAACCTCTTCGGTGTGGAGTTGTCATAGTCATTCTTCCCCTTGTCTGTCACAGGAGTGTCACAGATGGTTCCGTCAATGTCAAAACAATATCTCATCCAACAACTCCATGAAGGAAAATCTGGTGGACACATTCTATCACACCATAATTATCGCTGTCAATATAATAATTCCACAGTGCTTTCTTAGCACGAGTTCTCAGTCTGTTGTTGATAAGGAACCCACTCAGAATTCCATAAGCGATGTTCTTATCTTCACAATACTTCTGACACTTAATGATGTTCTCAGACTCACCACTGGAACTAATCAGAATCACCAGAGTGTCTGGTTCTACATGATACTTCAGGAACTGAAGGTATGACTCCTCATAACCAAAGTCATTGGCAAGCATGGTGATCATTGAAGCATCAGAGAAGATCGACACCTTCTTATTGTGAAACTTCATGTAATCCTGAGAGATGTGAGAAGCGACAGAACTGCTTCCTCCGTTTCCCAGAATCAAAATTCTCTTATGGTTACCAAACGCTTCCTGGAACTTTACAAATTCTTCTTCAGCATGAGCACTCTTCAGTGCTTCCACATACTCATCAAATGGATTCACCACGCACTCCATCACTTACTAGATTGATTTTAACATTATCGTAAGGGATTCTCAAACTATCCTTTTCAGAAAAGGTAAGAAAGAATCCTCCGTTACCAGCACCACAGAGACGATGTGCAAGGACAGTTGGTTCCTGTGTCAGTTCCTCATCCATCTGTCTGATGTATTTGTTATCTGTGATGAGGCTACAGGTTTGTTTCTTCTTCTCCCATCCCTCTCCAATCAGATAGAGTAATTCATCATGCTCATTGAACTTGATGGCATCATAAGCATGTTTCACTGTTTCCAACAGTGGTTTTACCTTGTCCAGGTTTTGGGTAATTCCTTGGAGAACCACCTTTGAATTTCTTGTAACTCCTGTAAACACAAGATGTAAATCATAAAAGCCCAATACACTATCAGGAAGATACTCAAACCTAACAGTGCCGTCACGAAGGAACTCAATTCTCTTGAAACCCCCAACACCACACCCATAGGGATCCTGATAACCGCAGTAAGGATTGAACTTAAGTTCGAGTTTATAAGCGAGTGCACAGATCTCTGTTTCTGATAAGTTAATATTTAGAAACATTGAGCAAGCTTTGATCAAACTGATCAGGTAAGAAGACGAAGACGCTAACCCGCTTCCCTGTGAGTAAGCATCACTTGTCAATGTAACCTGACATGGTGGCATGTTGAAGTGTTCCAACACAACTCTTACCACCTCGTTTTGGATGTCCTTGATCTCAGACACCTCTTCTCGTCGTGAGTAATTGATAATGTATTTGTGGTCCTTATTGAAACCAAACTTATCCTGACTGATGGTCACATAAGTCTTCAGGTCACAAGTGAAACTGATGACAGATCCATAACCATACTTTTCAACGAAGTAAGGGTTATCAGTGGATCCACCAAACAATGACACCCTCAACGGACACGAAGCAATAAACATCAGTCACCTTTCTCCAGTCTGTAACTGTCTTCTTCAAAGTGTGTGGTTGAGAACTCAAACAGTTCAGTGTCCTTCAGTGCCACAAACTGGTGTCTCATTCCTGTGGGGATATGCATCTTGTCTCCCTCCACCAGGATCTTCATGTCAGCAGTCTCCAAATGGTTCTGGAAACTGTAATACATTTCAATAGCACCCTTCTGAACATAAAAGACTTCATCCTTCAGTTCATGATAATGGAAAGAACACTTCCTTCCCTTGGCAATGAACAGAAGTTTTCCACAGTACTCAGGACAGTTGGCAATCCACTTCTCATAACCCCATCCCTTCGGGACAAACTTGATGGGATCACTCGCAAACATCTCTACATCTCCTGATGATTTCACTGGATGAATACCCTCCAACCCGATTAAAGAACCGAGTCTCTTTCGCAAACTCTCTTCCGACTCCATCATGATCTCTCCAATCACCTCCATCAACTAGAATGTCGGGTCGGTAAAACTGAATCAGTTCTTCCAACTCTTCTCGCGTGTCAAATCCTAACACGAGATCAATGTATTTAATCGCCTCTAAGAGAGCCTTTCTGTCAGCAAAGGTGTTGATGGGTCTTGATGGACCCTTGTCTCTTGCGATCTTGGCATCTGAATCGAGGCCAACAATGAGCCTTCCTTCAGTTCCTGCCAAGGACTTGGCTGCAGCAAAGAGTGAAATATGACCAGGATGTAAAAGATCATAACACCCGTTGCACCACACTACTTTCGACATAATCTTTCACAGTTTTAAACTCATAATCACCCCACTCTTGTTTTGCACAGGTGAATTCCTGATACTTTCCTTTGAGATGTGGTGGGAAACCAATGTACTTTATCTCAGCATTATAACACTTCGAGACCACATCTGCAACCTCTTGGAAAGAAATTGGTTGGCTGGTTCCCAGATCATAAATTCCTGATGGTTTATCATTGTCCAGAACAATGTTGATCAGGTCATCAACATGAACAAAGTCTCTACAGAATCTTTCAGACATGTGGAACAGAGTGATCTCACCTTTGTCCTTTGCCTGTTGAATGAACTTGGAGATGGGTGAAGATTGGTTTCTTTCAATCTTTTCTTCCTCATGTGGTCCATACACATTGAAGTATCTAAATCCCTGAATGTGTTTGAACTCCTCAATGTGATCCTGAACCCAGTAATCTACCTGGAGTTTGGAGATGGCATAATAATTCAGAGGATTGTAATAGGGGAAGTGGTTGCCATAAACAGATGCAGAGGATGCATACTTGACAGGAATGCCCTTGACCTTGGCAATCTCAAACAATGAGATGGTGAAACAAACATTGTAATCATGGATCTTACTAATGTTTGTCTCTGTGGTGTCAGAGATTGCACCCTGGTGAAGAATGACCTCCACATCATCCCAGTCCTCAAATGTCTTGAGGAAAGTCCAACAGTCATTGAACTCAACAGGGATGACTTCCCAAGTCTGTTCCAATACTTTTCTGAAGTTCTTCCCAATGAAACCATTGGCTCCAGTAAGAATTACTTTTGGCATAGCGTGGTTACTCCTTTGTGTTGTACAACTTCAGAGGCACACTTATTAGCAAAGTTTATTGCGGACTCAAGATCTTTGGTCTTTGTGTATTGAAATACCAAACCTGCCATAAAGGTATCACCTGCACCAGACACATCCAAAACCTCAACTTTATTCATAACAGGAAATATTTTATCACGATATACGCAACCATCACCACCGACTGTCTTGATAACCTTACCGCTGATTTCACGGTCGATGAATGTTTTAGATCGCTCGTATTCGTAGTTGTTGATCTTAATAAACTTTGCTTTGAGTGCCCATGGTCCTAGATCTTTCTTCGTGTCTAGGAATACCTGAGGGTGATTATCACAAATGTGATAGATGTCTTCTCTGGTTAGAAACCCCTTATCATAGTCAGAGATGACAATTGAATCATAATCAAAGCTAATATTATTTAGATCAATTGGAGTTAGGGGGTGAGTTGTATCAACTCTTACAAACATGTGATTGCTTTTATCATCCACAAACCTCGTCTTCTTGACTGCCTTCCAGTTGTCATTGGTGACAATGCTGACAGCATTAGACAACCCCTGGAGGTTCTTGTAGACGTTGTAAGCCATTCCAGGAGTCTCAACAACCTTTATCGTTTCCAACACGGGGACAGGACGATCTGGTGCGAGTCTGGATGTCTTACAATAGGTGTAGACATCAAGACAACTATCCCCAATAACAAGGATTCCCATCAGTACCTGGACTTACGCTCAACAATCATAGCAGGTCTGCCACTCTCTTTGGCACCACGGAAGGCACGAATGACATCATCACCTGTCACGGGGTCATGAACAGGGAAACTTACTGCTTCTTTGAAGACTCTGGTGAAGTCTTGTGAGTGTGTGATGCCAGAGTAGAAAGGACCAGCGTCAGCAGTCACAGCACGGATAATGACAGGACACTTGAACTCACCGTGAGAGATGCGTTCGATCTTATCGATGTGGTTGATGATTGCATCAGCAGCAACCAACATGAAGTCATGGCGTTCATAATAAACCACAGGAAGGAAACCTTCAAACGACATACCAATCGCAAGACCTGCCATCAGGTTCTCTGCCACAGGTGTCTCAAGTTTCTGTTCATCAGGAACATCCTTCAGAGTTCCAATGGCATTACCATACTTGACATTGTAACCAATGAAGATGGCACCCTGTTCACCCAATTCAGTCTGGGTTTGGATCATTGCTTCCTTGTAAGAGAGATCGGTCTTCTCATACTCAGGATAAACAAATGGTTCCAGAGGAGGGAAGTATTCATTATCAGTCTTCTTCACTGCCTTGGACAGATCAATCATCCCAGGTTTGCGACAGTGAGGATAGGTGCAGGTGTATTGGTATCGAATGACGTTGGGAGAGTTCCAGTCAGGATGTGCTGTCTTACCCCAGCGGTCCTCATTGGTAGCCTCACAACTGCGGTCATTACTTTCAATAACAAAAGTGCAGGGAAGATCAAAGCCATCAACATAACGAACTGCCTCTGCCAGGTGTCCGTTATCTTCCGTACCATCTCCCACAAAACACCAGACTCTCTGATCTGATCCTTTCCGTTTGAGTGCCCACGCAACACCAGCAGCAATAGCAGGAGTGCCACCAATGATAGCAGAGAGGAAGAAGTTCCGCTCTCTATCATAGACAAACATGCTGCGTCCATCTTTAATCTTCTGCTCCAGTTCCTCAGGGGGAATACCATGCAACAGAGCGTGATAGTGATTACGGTGGTTGGAGATTACATAATCACCCTCCTTGATACCCTTGAAGATATCAATCAGTTGTTCCTCGTTACCACCCGACAGGTGAAACAAAAAGGGCAACTGGTTGTCCATGTAAAGGTCACCAATCCTATCCTCAAAGGCAATCAGTTCCTCTTTAGTCCACACCTTTCTCATTCTTCTTCTCCAATTTTAATCATGATTCTACCTGCGCCACCGCTCCTCAACAAGTCAAATGCGTCATTCACTTCATCGAGCGTGAACGTATGAGTATGTAGTGTCTCAAAATCTAGGTGTCCTTCCATCGCTAGTTTGATGTACCTAGGAATATCTTTCTCTGGATTTGTCCGACCACCTTGTGTGGCTCTGACTGACTTTCCTTCACCATCAAACATGGACACAGCATTACCAAAGGAAACAGTAGCCTCTGGTTTGGGTTGTCCTACAAGAATCAAACGACCACTGGGTGCCAACCTCTTGAAGGCAGCTGCGATGACACCAGGGACACCAGTAGTATCAATAATCACATCACACTGAGGAAGATCGGTGACATTAGAAATGAATTTATCAGCACCCATCTGAATGGATAGATCCTCCATCTTTGGATTGATATCCACACCAATGATGGGTGAAGCTGATTTCATCTTAGCTGCCTGAATCAGATTCAGACCAACACCACCACAACCAGTTACGGCCAAGGTCTCCCCGAACTTAAGGTCGCACTCGTTGTCAATAATACCGAGAGCGGTAGTGAGAGAACACCCAAGCATAGCAGCAAGAACAGAGGGAGTTTCATGAGGGATACCTGTGATACGGTTTTCTGAGACAATGGAGAACTCACTAAGTGTTGTGACTTTACCACTGGAGATAATCTTTCCATCCAAATCATACTTGGGGAAGGGTGACTCAATGCCACTCCCTGGTCTCCAGTGCATGACAACTTTATCATTAACCTTGACTGTTGTTACACCAGGACCAATTGCCTTTACAATTCCACACCCTTCGTGACCCATCAGGTGAGGGAGGAACTTGGCATTGCCCTTGTGACCTCGGATCTCATGGAGTTGTGCTCCACACAAACCACTCACAAGAACCTGAACTAAAACCTGTCCAATTCCAAGTTCAGTGAGACCAACCTCTCTGACTGCCAGAGGTGCGTCAATCTTTTCTAGAACTGCTGCCTTCATCTGTTTCTCTTCCTCAGTTTGATTTCATTTACATAATGGTGTTTTCTATTCACCAAATCCAAAACCTGATTGGCAACTTCATTAGCATCCATCAGAGTATCATAGTTATCTCTGTCTTCTGTCATCCTTGTCTGAATACCACCAGGATAAACATCAATAATCTCCACACCAGTTCCCACAGCACCTGCTTGGAGTGCCTTGGAGAACCCCATCATGGCATACTTACTGGCACAGTAAATTGCCTCATCAATATTGGGATGATCCACAGACAGAGAGTTGATGTTGATGATAAGTCCACCTCCACTTCTCCTGAAGTAATTGAAGACTCTCTTGAGCATCAGGATCTGTGCTGTGACATTGGTGTCAATAATCTCCTTGACCTTATCATCACTGGTCACCTCGGGACTAATGTTCCAGTAGACAGCAGCGTTATTGATGAAGACCTGAGTGTTACACTGCTGCAACCAGTCATAAAACCTGTCCATGAACTGAGGGTCAGTAATGTCACCTGTGATGCGACACTTACCCTTCCTCATGTGAGGAAAGATTACATGACCTCTCTGAATGCCATTATCCATGAGTGCTCTTCCAAGACCAGAAGAACACCCAGTGATCATAATATGTTTTCCCCTCTTCAGGTCAGGATCCCTGAAGGCAAGTTTTTCTACCATTCCACACCTCTGTAAGCAGGACCACACCCATAGAAGTCCTCACACAGGAAGTCGAAGTCTTCCACAAGAGTTTCCAATGGTGTCTTCTCTTCTGGTTTGGCAACTTCATTCAACTCTGCCTCCAACTGTTTCAGATCCAGAGGAGGAAGATCGGGTGGAGTGGTTGCCAATAAGAATGGGAGGATCATAAGGTAACGATGTAATCAACACAGTCGAGATAGAAAGCACCAAAGGGTGGTACATCTCCGTCTAACCATTGTATCATATTACCATAAAGTGTTTGGGAAACAAACACATTAATGTTAAGAGATTCGTTAAACCTTTGGACTGCTGCTGCCAGAGCAACTGACCCACTGTGAAGACCCCACAGAGCATAAGCAGAGTTCATCAGGTCACAGTAATGGTAAATGGATGTGACAACCACCTCTGTGTCACAGTCCACGTCCACCTTAGACTCACTTACGGACTGGTCAAAGACAACCCTAGCAAACCTTTTGTTGGGATGCATCTCTTTGAGTTCAGCATAAGTCCACTCCAGCCTGTTGAGTTCATAACCATTTCCAACACCATCAAACTTCAGACTGGTTGCTGTGAAGTCCACCAGGATGGTGTCCTCAAACCCTGAAAACTTTTTAGGTTCATAATAAATCTTTGGTCTGGTGTTGGTGGGTTTCAGACCATGAAGATGTTCCCAGTTACTGATCCAGTTTCCTGTGTGGTTCTTAACTTCAATCTCAGGGATGTCTCCTGCTGTTCTCTTCCCTTCCTTGACTCCCTTGATGTAAGGATTCATTCCCCACACCAGGTCATAAATTTCTTTGTTACGGAAATCACTTCCGTCTGCAATATAAGTTTCTCTTCCTTGTTGCTTATAAAACTCTTCGGGCAATGTGGAAAACTGGAGTTGATCTCCAAGTCCTCCGTTCCATGCACCAAGAATTACATCAGGCCCCTTTCTCATAACTTGTCATCAACTTCCCATCTAAGTGATCAACTTCATGTTGAACGATGCGTGCTTCGATACCATCTAACACCCATCTCTTATATTTACCATTGGCATCTTGGAACTTTACCTTGATGATGCTTGGTCTTGCAATGTCAATGTAATGGTCTGGGATACTCAAACACCCCTCTTCCATGGTTACCAGATCGTCTGAGAACTCAGTGATCTTAGGATTGATCATCTCTTGAATCTCACCATTCTCCATCTGCACAATGATCAGACGAAGGTTATAACCCACCTGGGGAGCAGCAAGACCCACACCTTTGAGTTCAACCATCTTATAAATCATTGCCTCCATGAGGTCACAGAGTTCCATGTTAATAAGAGTTGGGACAGATTCCCTTGCTAAACAGGGATCTCCATCCAGTTTGAGTTCGAGTTCCATTAAAGTCTCCAGAGGATTTGATATCCATCATGAAGAAGTTCAGCACCAATGTCATCCATAAAGTGTTCAATGAATGCTGCCTTACCACCACGGGCAAGTGATGCCCTGTATTGATCAAAGTTTGGAGTGTTGAGGTGGTCGTCAACACACACAATGGTTCCCTTCTGTAAATTCTTCATCACAGCACACAACTCTTTGAGGTGGTGTTCTTGAGAAGGGATGGGGTTGTCAGGTTCAAAGTCAAAAGAATCCAGATAAAGAAAGTCAATCTTCTTCTCTTCTGGCAGTGACCACAGATACTTCACAGAGTCAGAACAAGTTACCTTGGTCTTATCGGATGTCATCCTTGTGGCATGTTCCACATTACTTGGGTTGATATCAACAGACAGAACCTCACCATCATAATAATTTATAAAATCATCAAAGATAAAAGTGCTTGCACCATCATCACCAAGAGCAAGTTGACCATGGTCTGCTCTCATACATCCTGTCTCAACAATCAGAAAGTTTTTATCTTCTTTTTGATCCAGGAGTTCAAAGACAATCGACAGAGAAGATGCTCTGTCTCTCTGAGGATTTCGACCTTCTGGTTGAAGGAGTTTAGCAAAGAACTTGCTGCTGAATCTCTTACTGTACGTCATCTTTTACCCAGGTCCCATAGTAACAATCAGATTGGTGGAAGTTTGTTTTGTAAACACTTCCTCCCACATAAACTTGTCCAAAGTCTCCCATCACATCAGTGATCAGTTCCTTGGTGATGGTGTGGGGGTGTGCAACAGATGGAGCAAGACCATTGGTTGCCTCAAAGACACGAACCACCTTGGAGGTTGCCATTGCCTTTTGGAGTTGTTCCACAGGGTCAATCACATGCTCAATGCAATTGAAGAACCAAGTCTCATCCACTTCCTCTTCAATGTCAAGGTACTCATATGCTTCAGCAATAACCTCAACACCTTGCTCTTCACAATACTTTCTCTGGTCATGCCACTTTGCCATCAGAGGTTCAATAGCAATCCTTCTCTTTGCTCCCTCTGCCATCAACACACCAGGAACAGAACCAGCAGCAACCTCAACAATAACCTTGTCCTTGAAGTCTACCTTTGGATCCACACCCAGAAGTTCAAAGGTCTTACCAAACCTGTCCTGGGAGTGTTGGATATTGTGATCTCTGTACTCTTCAAACTCTGCTGCTTGTGCTTGCAACCATCTCTCATGACTTACTGCGCTCATTCTGCTACCTCTCTGTTTTCAATAATTCTGTAGTCATCCAAGACATCAGCATTCCTCTCAAAGAAGATCTTGCTGTTCTTGTGTTGTGCTTTGAACAACCATGGTGCTGGTTGTCCTGTCTCCTTTCTGGTTCCTCCCCATGAAGGGTCAGACTCAAAGTCAATCCAGTAGCAACCACAGACCTTATTTAGTTTCTTCCTCATACGGAACATCAGATCATGATCATCCATGTCCTGTGGTGAGAATGCTTCATCCAGGTAATCCATCTTGACCAGATCATCTCTGTCAATCATCAGAGGACCACGGTTGACAGTTCCTCTGACGGCAAAGACATTGCGTGGTGTGTTGCTTCTGTTTGCTTCATCACAGGGTTCCACAATGTCACACCAGCAGTTGTCCTTATCTTCCTGACCCAGGTGTGTTCCTGCTCCTCTGGTGTAGTTGTGTGCTGTCCTTGCAGTCACAGCAAACACATCATTGAATTCTTGGAAGGGTTTCCTCATTCGGGTGTTCCAACCTTTCTCTTTGATCACCATGTCATCCTGAACGATGATCACATAATCACCCTTTGCTTCCTTCAGACCAATGTTGTTTGCCTTGGTCTCGAAGACATTATCAGCGTGAAGGATCGTTACCCTGCTGGTGATGGTGGAGTTGTTCAGATAATCATCCAGAACTGCTTCACTGTTGTCGGTGCATCCATCCAGAACAACAATGATCTCATAGTTACCTTCTGTGTTCTTCTCAATGCCTTCCAGAACCTGCTCCAGGATGTCTCCCTGATTGTGAACTGTGAGGATAATGCTGTCTGTCAGAGTCTCTCTGATGTAAGGAACCTTTTCTTTGATTGCCACAAGATAAGTGTCAATGGGACGGTAGATCTGAACGGAGTTATTGTTGTATCGTTCGTACCAGTAATCAGCGTTACATTCAATCAGAGCACGAATCTCTGTTCCAACCACAGACAGACCATCTCTGATTGCCATATTAGTAAGAATGCTCTGGTCATGACGACATTCCTTGAACCCATCCACCTGTGGGAGTCCAGACTCATCTGTCAGTTCTCCATTCACACGTTCATCAATACACCACATCAACCACTCTTTCAGGATGTCCTTTGCTTCATCACAGACACGCCAGAAAGTAAATCCTGCTTCCAGTTGATTGGAGTTGTAGTAATCCTCATCATCACAATCCATGAAGTGAAAACAATCACGTTTGGTGTAATCACCATTGCGAGAGTTACCAAGAGGAAGAAGACAGGGATCATCACCCATCACTTCATCAACATACTTGAAGATGTCGGGATGAACAATGTCCAGAGCATCCAGACAGAGGATCTTGTCACCCTCTTCCAGTTGCTTCATTGCTTCCAGGATGAAGTAAGGTTTCCAAGCAAACCATTCATGAAGATCAGTGTGCCCAACCTGCAGGTCAGTTTCATCAAACCCAATGTGATTGACCTTCCAGGTCTTTGCTTGGTTCTCTAAAAACTTCTGTCCTTTCTTATACTTCTTATCACCGAAGGCAACTGTAACAAGATTCCAACTCATAATCAAAAACGATAAGGTTTGTTAGATTCAAAGTGAACATGTGGACCTGAACTGTAAGCACCTGTGTCACCACAGAGTCCAATCACATCACCTTCAAGAACATAAGTCTTGGGACCAACCTCTCCCAGGTGGGAATAAGAGGTCACTCTGTCTTCATATCTTACTGTATAAACCCAACCCATTTCATAGTCATACTTGAATGATCCTGCTCCAGCATGAACTGTTCTTACTGGAGATCCTGGAATACAAGAAAAATCATATGCTTGATGGTAATGACTAGGTTCCTGTGTAATAACTCCTTCAACAGGAGGAAGATAAACGAACATTAATTGTAAGGGATAATTTTCCAGTGGGGAGGATACAAGTCCTCTGTAGATTTATCTGCGTTATTTGGACCAAACCATTTGTTGGGTACAACTACCTTTCCACGGTCTGCCAAATAAGCACCCCACCAGGAATATGTAGAATTTGCAATAATGAAATCACTACATTGTGACATAAGATAAAGATCATGATAAGAACTGTTACCTTCTGATACAAGAAATCTATCTTCAGAGAAGAGAGACTGAACCATACACCACTGTGGATCATCAGAGAAGATGACTACCTGTCTGTCAGAATCAAACTCTTCCAGTGCCTTCTCATAGTATTCCATCGACAGGTTGTGATGGTTAGCAGAGTTGATGATGTAATCACCACGTCTGATGTGAAGGGCAACGGGGTTGTCAAAGTAACCCAACAACTCCTGACAGTCATCAACAATGTGTTGCTTGAACTTGAAGTGTTCTTTTACTTTGTCTTTGACATCTTCGAAGTAACGATAAGACTGAAAGAAACCAACCAATGATGCATCAGTGTCTGGTGATAGTTTGAGAAGTTCTGGATCATAAGTAAATCCTTTCTCTTGAAGATCAGAAGCAGGAATAAACCCAACATGTTCTTCAGGAATCTCAAACACATCAAAGAGTTCAACTCTCAGTTTGTTTCCGAGACCATCAACGACAACTTGTTCATGCTTAGGCACACAAAAAGATGTCCCAATACCACATGCCACTCCCATGACAGATGCATATTGGAACATCTGGTTACCAAGTTGCCCGAGTCTCCCCAGGTAATTGAATCCTATCATTTATATTTCTTTAGATACTTTTGGTCTCTATAATATAGACGCAACTCATCAGGACTCAATCCAGATAGGAAGTTCCAGAGTGCAATATTATCTTGCATATGAGGATTGCCATGGTAAGAAACAGGCCATGAGTTGTTCCCACGACTATGCTCCAGGTGATAGATCCAATTTTCAATCCTTCCTACATTATATCCTAATGTAGTAAATCTGTGAATGCGTTCTTTGTCTTCTGGTGCTGACCCACGGAAGTTCTCGTTCTCCATTCCACCTTCAATGTAAGCAGAACGTCTGAAGAACTGGACGTGACCACTCTCGGCATTATCAATCTCAACCTTCTTCTCTAAGTAAGAGAACTCACAATCATTGGAGAGAAACTCAGAGACCATCTTGTCAGTGGCAAACACTTTCTTCTGCCAAGGACCAAGACCATAAGGATAAATGACATCAAACTCACCCTCTGTGAGTTGCTTCTGTGCCTCCAAGTAAGTCTGGATGGGCATCAGAACATCACAATCATAGTTGGCAATGACAGGTGTGTCTGCCTTATGGAGCATCTCATTGATGTAACGCATCCTGTAGAACACAGAATCATCAGGATCTTCCTGCTCAAACATATGAGTCAGGTTATCAATGGCATCCTCCACATACTCAGAGATCTGTGGGAGAGCAACTTGCTCAAACACAGATTCATTATCAACTTCTTTGATGATCACCTTGGTGTCGAAGTTCTCCAGAAGAAAACAACAGACAGTGATCACATTCCTTAGGCGATCATCAGACTCAATCTTGATTGGAATGATGAATGTGGTGTCTTTGAGATTATGTTTCATCAGTTCGGAATCACAGTCCATTCGGGGGGATAAAGATCCTCACAGTTGTTCACTGCTTCCAACACAGGACCATACCAGTGTTCAGGAACAACAATGGGATTGGTTCTGTTCTGTTGTAACCATGCTCCCCACCAACCCAGAGTGCTGGCAGAAAGGATTGCTCCGTTACACAAAGACATCAGACACAGATCAGTGTAAGGAACCTTGGAGTGTCTCTGAGAACCATCACCTTCCAGACAGAGGTGATCATACTCAGGAACATCTGTGTTGATCAGGAACCTTTCACTATCAAAGAACTCTTGCTCCGAACACCACTCAGGATCATCAGAACAAACCAGAACATGAGCATCCTCAGGGAACTCCTTCAGTGCACGTTCATAGTAATCGAATGTCATCATCCGATAGTATTCTTCTCTCCCAACATTATCTCCTCGTCGGACATGAAGGAATAGAATGTTATCGAACTCAGATAAGAACTCACGACATGGGTCAGCGATTTCATCTTTGAACTCAAGACCCTTACGAATGTCATTCTCAATGTGCTTGAAATAACGCTCAGTTTGTAGATAGCCATCAAGGTTGCAATTATCCTCAAAGTTATCAAAGAGATCCTGGTCAAAGTTATAACAAGACTCGGTGACATTTTTAGTATTGTTGAGTGCTTTCAGGTTGTCAAAACTAAACATTGCCTGGGGTGAAACATTCTTGTTCACAAATCCAGTTGGTGCTTGTTCTTTGAAAGGATGATGCATCCCATAGTTTGCATAGGTGGGATGATCATCTGGTGGAATACACCAGTCATAACCATGGTGAGCAGCAATACCTCTCAGTGCTGCATACTGAAACAGTTGGTTACCAAACCTTCCGTTCGTTCCAAGTCTATCGTAACCAATCATACATTCACCACAAATACGCCTTCAGTAATATTGTCCTTACTGTCTACAAATTTTACCTTATCTCCATAAGTCGTTTGAAGGTCAGTGTAAACCTGGGGATCGATCTTTGGATCAACCAAGATATAAACCGACTTGTCCCATGCCAGAAGATCTTGTGCCAACCTAAACTGTTGACTCTCTGTCAGAATGTCAGTTCCTTTCTTATAGGTAATGGATTCAAAGTAAAAAGGCAATCCCTTCTCATTGATCTTGATGTAGAAGTCACGGAGGAATCTTGCGTGCTGGTTATTAATCTCATCAGTCACAATACCCAAGTTATATTCCAGTCCAAGACTCTGAGCATAAGCACCGAATGCTCTGTTATCCCTGGGGAGACAAGGACCACCGTAACCAAAACCATAACCAAGATACTTGGAACCCACACGGGAGTCTGTTCCGATAGTTCTCAGAACAGCAGTAACCTCATCACCACATCCTGCCTGTTGGAGAAGGTCACCAAGCATATTGGCATAACTGATCTTGGTGGTGAGGAAACAGTTCAGTGCAATCTTTGTGATCTCTGCTGCCTTTGCTGACATCCCACAGACAATTGCTCTGGTAGTTTGGATCTTCTTATAAAGATCCTTGATGTCAGAGACAATCCTTTCAGCATACTGATCTGATTGGTCATAACCCAGAAGAACCATGTCTGCCTTTCTCAGGTCATTGACAATGGAACCTTGTGCAATGAACTCGGGGTTATAGAGAACCTTGACACAGTTAGGAAGTTTCTCCTTGAACCTGTCACAATCACCAGGGTTCACTGTGGAACCAATAACAAAATACTTGGTCTTCTCACAGTAAGCGAATTCCTCAACCACCTGCCAGACTGCAGAGACATCATAGTTACCATCTTCCAATGAAGGTGTGGCAACCAGTGTGTAAATCAAATCACACTCTTCAATAACCTCATGGTTATTAGTGGTTGCTCTCAGATTGGTTGATGCTCTGAGGAGATTCAGAACTTCGGGTTCATTTGTTTTAATTCTTTTGTTGTTGATGGACTTAACATAATCCTCTCGGATGTCAGAGACCAACACATCATAACCTGCTGCTTCACACAGGAGGGCAAAGCAGATGCCAAGTCTGCCTGCCCCAATTACACCGATTTTCATAACTTGAATGTAGGAATAGGATTCATTTTATGTTTGTTCTTACAGTTAAACTCATGCAAGATTTTAACTGCTGGTCCAGTGCCATGTTCCATGGCATACTCAAGGTCTTCATAAGAGGCACCCAGTTGATCTTCATCAGTTCTCTTGTCGTCCCAGAGACCATCAGTTGGTTTTGCTTCGATAATGCCCTGGTTCACACCAAGATGTTTTCCAAGTTCCCATACTTCAGTCTTATAGAGATCAGCAATGGGAGCAATGTCCACACCACCGTCTCCATATTTAGTGTAGAAACCTACACCATAGTCTTCTACCTTATTACCTGTACCGACGACCAGACCAGAATTCTCACCAGCAATCTGATAAAGAGTAACCATTCTCAGACGTGAGCGAGTGTTGGCAAGTGCCAGTGGGTCCTGAGCGTAACCAGACAGAGACTTCTTAAACTGCTCAAACACATCGGTCAGATCAAACTGAACCATTGACACGTTCTTATAGTTCTCATTCAACCAAAGCAGATGGTTGACCGAGAGAGTTCTTTGTCCTTCATCCTGGTGGATGGGCATCCCAACCACATAAACAGGAAGTCCAGTCTCAGCACAAAGGGTCGAAACCACAGCAGAGTCGATGCCACCAGAGACACCGACCACAAATGATTTCAACCCACTACCTTGAAGATAATTAGACAGCCACGAGGTTATTCTCGTTTTCAGTTGCTCGTAGTTCTCGATCCTGTTCATTGTCAATCTGTTGCTTAATCCAATTATAAGTCTTTGAGATACCTTCTTCAAGGGTCATCCCATAATCCCATCCCAATTCTTTACGGATGATATCGTTGTTACTGTTACGACCACGAACACCCAGAGGTGCATCCAGTTTGTGGCGACGTTGAACTGCCTTACCAGAAACCTTGGCAACAGTCTCAACCAGTTGGTTGATGGTGACCATCTCTTCAGAACCAATGTTCACTGGTCCAATGAAGTTAGAGTCCATCAATCGACGAGTTGCTTCGATGCACTCATCGACATATAGAAAAGATCGAGTTTGTTCACCGTCTCCCCAGACTTCGATTGCTCCACCAACTTCTGGGAGTCTTCCGACTTTACGGCAGATGGCAGCAGGAGCCTTCTCTCGACCCCCGTCCCAAGTTCCCTCTGGGCCAAAGATATTATGGTAACGGGCAACACGCACAGCAATACCATAATTCCGATGGTATGCAAAGTAAAGTCTTTCAGAGAATAGCTTTTCCCATCCGTATTCGCTATCTGGATTAGCGGGGTATGCAGATTGTTCACGGCAGTCAGGGTTGTCGGGATCGAGTTGGTTGTGTTCTGGATACATGCAGGCAGATCCAGAATAGAAGATCTTAGTGTAGTTTCGACCAGTCCTCTCGTTCCTTTGACGTTGACTCTCCAGTACGTTTAGGTTGATGGTTGCAGAGTTATGCATGATATCTGCGTCGTTCTCACCTGTGAAGACAAAACCTGCTCCACCCATATCAGCAGCAAACTGATAAATCTCATCAAATGAGTGAACATAACGATAAGGAACTTCCTTGTAGAAGTTACCTGCTGTTCCCTTGTACTCCAGGACACGACCAACGAAGTCGAAGTCTCGGAGGTCACCAAGGATAAACTCATCCGCTTCAGAGTCTGAGAACTCAGGACGCTTGAGGTCAACACCACGCACCCAGTAACCCTCAGACTTGAGGCGTTTCACCATATGACTTCCAATAAA
>Ga0208645_1001446_pt1 | contig 20731 bp, 35 predicted proteins | sample VirMetDEL_Sep_01_FD_184519 | JGI IMG/M metagenome (GOLD analysis project Ga0208645, IMG submission 184519) | Aqueous microbial communities from the Delaware River and Bay under freshwater to marine salinity gradient to study organic matter... | ecosystem: Environmental > Aquatic > Marine >... | reverse complement strand
TCCCATACCATGTGCTCGATACCTTGGTCGGCCAAGGCGCGGAGGAATAGTCGGGCATCGCAGTCTTCTTCGAGCGCGTATGTCCTGAACTCCGCGGAGTAGTAAGAGTAAGGGGAGAAGGTCGCGGTCTGGATACCGCTCTCCTTCATCTGTTCTTCGGTGACCAGTAGCCAACCGTGTGCCGGATCACTTGTCCAGCCAAGACTCATTGGTGCTTTCATAAAAAGTTCGGGGGCTTTCGCCCCCGCCTCCTTTACAGGTTATCCATTATCTCGCGAACGCGAGCGTCAATGTCTTCGGGCATCTCGATGCCGTCGTGCTCGAACGTGTTGCACGCTGTCGAGTTCAGGCCATAGAACCGCGCACACTGCGCCAAGAATGGCATGTGCTCGATGATCAAGGCGCGGTTGGTTGTATCGAGAGGAGAGAATGCACGATGGCACGCGGCCAACGCGTCCTCGATGTAGAACTGACGGGTATCGGCGATGCCGATGTCGTTAAACTTCTTTCTTAGTTCATTCATGTTTTAGTCCTCCAAAACGTCGGGTTATTCCGACAAAGAAAGTATCTCAAAATACACACGTTTACACAAGTATTTATTCTTACACAAAGGTCTAATACCCTGCGCCCTGCGAGCCGGGCACTTGATAAAGACCTGCGTCTCTGCGGCCCCGGGCCAAGAGCCGGGGAACACAAATAAAAAAGGGGGCTTACGCCCCCAGTCTCCGCCGAATCCTCGGCCTCGCCTTGTGCTCGCGGAGCTTGATCGCTGGGCGACCTGCCATCCGCATCGCAGGCAAGACGTAGGTTGGAATGACCCACCGCCGAAGCTTGAGCATGGAGTCCATGCCCCAGATATTACGAATCTCCCCGTCCCAGAACTCGGCCAGCATGACCCCAGATTGGGGCTTACGAACCTTGATCTTGTGTGGGTTTTTAAGTTTGACCCTACCGAATCGATAAAAATTTGGCTTGTTCATGTTTAGTCCTCCAAAAGACGGGGCCCGCAGGCCCCGATAGTCACTCTGTTTCGTCGCGGGTTGCCTTGACGAAGCACTCGAGGTCAGGGTTGCGCTCGAGCAGTCGCGCTCGACCGTGCGCCATCAGGTATGCTTCGTCGTCCCCGTTGCGCTCGATGGAGTAGGTGTACTCCTCCTGCCACTCGCCTGCTGGTCTCCGGCCTTTCTTCGAGACACGGCACATGACCGCCCATGCATTGGGGTCGAAGTCCTCGACCCAACGGCACCCGTTCACATACCGGCTGTCGTCATTGGCGTACCGCATGTAACCGGTCGATGACTCCTTGTGCGGTGCTGTCCCGCCCATGACCATCGACTCGCCGAACATGTCACCCTCGCACACTGGCTTGAGTGAATCGGAGTAGCGGAGAGTGCATGGCACTCCGCGCCAGTTGGTGTCAGTGATAATTGTTTTCATTGATAGTCCTCCAAAGGTGCCCCCCGAAGGGGGCGGTTGATTAAAGCTTTATCCACTCATACTTCCGACGTTCGGTCGCAGGATTTTCGATTGGGATGATCCCGATCAATCGCTTTTCTGCCTCACCGTCCTCGATCAAACCCTTCTCAACGTGGTTGAGTTGAGCCTTGAGACCCGCAATACACTCTTTGAGGAGTAGACGTTGAGTCCAACGGTCTTCGGTATTGAGTGCTTTTTCAAGCTTGTATTTTGTAATCATAAGTAGTCCTCCAATGGATTATGAGAAATGACGCAGTTCGCCTGCGTCGGGCTTCCGGTGTATCGCTTGACGGCCTACCGCGTGCGCGGATCAGAGGCGTGCGCCCGACTTTCACGGGAGGGGTGAGACTGAACTCGGGCGGTGTCATCCGCGACCCTGTATGCATACAGGTTAACACAATTTCTTGTGCGGATATACCCCTACACAAGTATTTATGTACTAATTGGTCTAATACGTTTGGTGCAGTGCACAACGCTCGGGGGTAACTTGGGCAAAATATGTACACGCACGAGGTGCGTGTTGGGGGTCACCCCCTAAATCTGGGACGGTGGCAAACTGGCACGCGTCTTGCAGTTAGTTCAATAGTTTCATTGGCCGGTTTTTCTGTTGCTAGGCCGACCCTATTGCTTTTCCGCAAGATGTTGTGCAGAATAAGCCCCTGGAGTCCCAGGCCCCCGGAAAAATTTCAAATGTATTTTCATTCGGATACACAATTACTTGTTGATGCGCTCAAGGTCCTAGGTTCGAGCACCTATCACCGAGGCATGACAGTTGAGAAGTTAGAGCGATATATCATTGCGGCTATAAAAACTCGTCGTCTTATAATTATTCGCAATAAGGATGAGCAACCGATTGGTTTGTTTACTTGGGCTTATTTGCCCGCGGACCGCGAACCTCGGTACATGGCTGATCCGACTTGCATTCTGGCTAGTGATTTTGCGTCAGAAGATGGTACTCTATGGGCGATTGACTTTGCTGCCCCGTTTGGATATTGCCGTGAGGTAGTCCGGGCGTTGAGGAAGATGTTCCCCAAGGGCACTAAGTTTAGGATATACCGTACTGAACAGAACCGCTTTGGCTGGATGATCGCATGAGAAGACTGAACCCCGCACGCCCGTCTGACAATCCTATGTATGAAATGCTTTTCTGCTTCGGCAGTGGCGGCAACACCAGCGGTGGATCTGCTAGTGATTTTGATGATTCGTATAATCAGTCGATGGGTTACACCGGGGGTAGTTACGATTCTGAGATTGAGAGAAGGGTTGCTGCTGGAGAGGACGCGAGAACTGACGACGCTTTTGCGGAAGCTCAAGCGCGAACATCTAGCCCTGGGGCCGGAGCCGGAGCTGATCCATCACCGGCCCCTTCGCCCGCGGACCAAGGAACTTTCGACCCACGCATTTCTGCAGGTGTCATGTCAGACAGCCCACAGCAGTTTGACCTTGAGCAGATGCAGTTGGCTAATGATTTAATTTCTAGATCAACTGCTGCTGCAAACAGAACTCCGGTGACTTTAGACAGGGCGATGCAGAAGGATCGTGAAGGTTACTTCCGCCCCGGGGAATATGAGACCGATATTGATGTTTTTAACACAGCTTATACGGGCGGAGCCACTCCAGCCGCGGATGTGACGCGTGCTGCTGGTGTTGAGCAGGCTCGAAGTGTGGCTGCTGGTTCACCGAACGATATTCGTAACTTAGACCGTGCTTTGAATGAAGAGTCAATTGACGGTGGTGACGTTGGAGATTTTTACGAATTTTTGGCACCAGAGGTCCGAGAAAAAGCAGACGCAGAAGCAAACGTCATCCGCGAGGCCGTAGAAAAGGGGGAGTCTCTTCCGGGAGAAGTTAATCCGTTACAACCGTTTGGAGTTGCAAAAAACCTTTTGCGTAACCTTTTTGAGCGTGATGAAGAGTTTGCTCGTCAGGCGAACCTTCCAGGATCGCAGTTTCAGGTCAATGATCAAGGACAGATTACAGGGGTCTATAACCCTCAAACGAACGCTGTGTATACGCCAGAATCTGTCGGGCTGTTTGATTTAAAGGGTCAAGAAGCAGTGGCGGGTGATTTATTTGCCATGCAAAGGCAACAACGGGAAGAAGAACTCGCTCGACGCGGCGACGGCGATGGCGGAAATGCAGCAGCTCCGATGGCCGCGGTCCGCGATCCATGCCCAGACGGCTATCAATTCAACGAGCAAACGCAATCGTGTGAATATACTGGGGTCGCGGCCCAAGGTGCGATGTCCTATACGGGTGCTCCGATTACTCAAACGACTCAATATACTGGGATCGGGGGTCTTGAACCTTTCGTGTTGCGTCCAACTTACACAGCACCAACATCGTTTGCCCCGTCGTATAACGTAAATGTGTAATGAGCACAACGGCACTTGAAGCACTCCCGGAGGAGGTTCTTAAAGAAATCCTCTCTCTCAAGGAGGCGGAGATCCGTCTCGAGACTCGTGAAAAGGCACAAGACCAGTTCATGCCTTTCGTCCATCACGTCTACGACAACTTTATTGAAGGACAACATCACCGAATTATTGCCGAAAAACTCGAGCGAATTGCCCGAGGAGAGCTAAAGCGGTTGATTGTCAACATGCCACCGCGGCATTCTAAGTCAGAATTTGCCTCTTATCTTATGCCTGCTTGGTTCTTGGGCCGTAATCCGAAGTTGAAGATCATTCAGGCCACTCACAACACAGAACTAGCTGTGCGATTTGGTAGAAAAGTGCGTGATTTAATGGGATCTGAGAACTACCATGATATTTTCCCCGAGACCTTGTTAAAATCTGATGATAAAGCAGCGGGCCGATGGGGGACTGCGGCAGGTGGCGAATATTTTGCCGCCGGTGTAGGCGCGGCGGTCACGGGTCGTGGTGCTGACCTCTTCATTATTGACGACCCGCACTCTGAGCAAGACGCATTGAGCGATACCGCGTTCGATAACGCCTACGAATGGTACACATCTGGCCCTCGTCAGCGTTTGCAACCGGGCGGAGCGATCATTTTGGTCATGACTCGCTGGGGTACGAAGGATTTGACGGGTGCTTTGATGAAAGCACAGAGCAATGACACCATGTCGGATCAGTGGGAGGTCGTTGAATTTCCTGCAATTATGCCTTCAGACAAACCTTTGTGGCCTGAGTTCTGGGAAAAAGACGATTTACTCAAGGTTAAGGCGGCTTTGCCTGTCGCAAAGTGGAATGCACAGTGGCAACAGCAACCAACGGCTTCCGAAGGTGCAATCGTCAAGAAAGAGTGGTGGCGGATGTGGGAAGAAGAAGAGATCCCGCCAATTCAGTACATTATGCAGAGCTACGATACAGCGTTTTCTAAAAAAGAGACGGCTGACTACTCTGCCATCACGACGTGGGGCATTTTCCAGCCAGAAGAAGGCGGTCCAGATCACATTATTTTGCTTGATGCTCGCAAAGGGCGGTGGAACTTCCCGGAATTGAAGGAAGTGGCACTAGAGGAGCACGATTATTGGGAGCCAGATATGGTGATCGTAGAGGCGAAAGCATCTGGAACCCCATTAACTGATGAGTTACGCAGGACAGGCATACCCGTACTGAATTATACTCCGTCAAAGGGGCGTGATAAAGTGACCCGCATGCATATGGTGGCTCCGCTATTTGAAGCGGGCTTTGTTTGGGCCCCAGACAAGAAGTTTTCTGACGAGGTGATCGAGGAGTGCGCTGCATTTCCGATGGGAGACCATGATGACCTCGTGGATAGTATGACAATGGCGTTGATTCGTTTCCGACAAGGTGGGTTTATCTCACTTGAAGGGGAAGAAAGCGACGATTCCGAAGGAATTCCGACGATGAGAGAGTACTACTAATGTCAATCCCTCCAAATCAAATGCAAGGCATGATCGACTCTTCGATTGAAGCAGTCCCAGGAATGGAGGTAGAGATTCCTCAAGTAGAGGACTTTGCTGGTGGGGCAGAAATTATGGACGATGGCGCAGGAGGCGCGATTATTCAAGCTTTATTAGGAGGCGAGAGCACTGAAGTCATCACACAAGAATACGAGCATGATGCAAACCTTGCTGAAATCCTTGATGAATCAATCTTGGGTGAAATATCGAGCGACCTTCGAGCTAAATACGAAGAAGATCAAGATTCAAGATCCGAGTGGGAAGAAGGATACACCAAAGGTCTCGATCTCCTCGGAATCAGATATGAAGAGCGAACCCAACCTTTCGCAGGAGCCTCCGGAGTAACGCATCCATTGATTGCAGAGTCTGTCACTCAGTTTCAGGCTCAGTCATACAAAGAGCTGTTGCCCGCGGGCGGTCCAGTTCGTACCAATATTATTGGATCTAAGACTCCAGAGATTGAAGCGCAAGCTAATCGCGTCAAAGATTTTATGAACTATATGATTACGGAGGTCATGGAAGAGTATGATCCCGACACCGACCAGATGCTGTTCTATTTACCGCTATCTGGCTCAACATTTAAGAAGGTTTATTATGATGAAACCAGACAAAGACCTGTCTCTCGATTTGTTCCGGCTGAAGACCTTGTTGTCCCGTATACAGCTACGGATCTTGCGACTGCTTCTCGAATTACACACGTTCTTAGAATGGACGAGAACCAAGTTCGTAAGCTACAGGTCGTTGGTTCTTACAGGGATGTTGACCTTCAAGCAGGCTACGATACAGAAGATGATCCCGTTACGGACAAGATTCGTGAGTTGGACGGTCTCGAACGTTCGGGCGATTCAAACGATTTCCTTACGGTCCTTGAAGTCCATGTGGACTTGGATATTGAAGGCTTTGAAGATTTAGGACAAGATGGCGAGCCGACTGGAGTCAAGCTCCCGTACATCGTGACGGTTGAGATGGGTTCCGGTGAGGTCCTTTCAATCCGCCGTAACTATGCGGAAGGCGATCCTTTAAAGCGTAAACAACAGTATTTTGTGCATTACAAATTTTTGCCGGGTCTAGGGTTTTATGGATTTGGCTTAATCCATATGATCGGTGGCTTAGGAAAAGCTGCGACATCTATCTTGAGGCAGTTGATTGATGCGGGGACGTTATCCAATCTGCCCGCCGGTTTCAAAGCCCGCGGTATCAGAATTCGTAACAGTGATGAGCCGCTTGCCCCTGGCGAGTTCCGGGATATCGATGCTCCTGGCGGAGACATTCGGAATTCAATCATCCCGCTCCCCTTCAAAGAGCCGTCTGCTACGCTAGGACAGTTGCTTGGTGTTCTGATTGAGTCTGGCCGTCGGTTTGTGTCTATCGCGGATCAACAGACAGGTAACCCAGGATCACAACAACAGCCTGTCGGTACAACCGTTGCACTACTTGAGCGCGGCATGAAAGTGATGAGCGCGATTCATAAGCGTCTTCATTATGCTCAGAAGGTAGAGTTCAGATTACTCGCAGGCGTTATTCGCGATTACATGCCTCCTATGTATCCGTACATGATCACAGGCGGTGATGCACAGGTGATGCAATCAGACTTCGATAATCGCATTGATGTTCTTCCTGTTTCTGATCCGAACATCTTTTCTATGGCACAACGGGTCACACTTGCACAAACTCAGTTGCAGTTGGCGCAATCCAACCCGGAAATGCACAACCTGCATGCCGCGTACAAGCGTATGTATCAAGCGTTGGAAGTTCAGAATATCGACGATATTTTGCCCCCTCCTCCACAGCCCCAGCCTACAGATCCCGGCATCGAGAATGCTAGGGCGTTGTCCGGGCAAGTACTTCAGGCATTCCAAGAACAGGATCATGACGCGCATATTCAGGTTCACTTACAGTTCATGCAGTTACCGATTGTGCAGGCATCCCCGCAGTCATATGGAATGTTTTTGTCGCACATTCAAGAGCACATTGCTTTCAAGGCGCGGGCTTTAGTTCAGCAGGAAGCTGAGATTACAGTTGCTCAGAACCCACAAGCACAGCAGGTGATGACAGCCGAGTTCATTGAAGCGCGTGTCGCGCAAGTTGAAGCAGAGTTAAACGCTCAAATGCTTCAAAGTTTGATGCCACAGGGAGATCAACAAGATCCGCTTGTAGCGATACGACAGCAAGAGCTTGCTATAAAAGCGGCGGACGTAGAGCGTAAGGCTAAGTTAGATCAAGCCGAGCTTCAGCTAGAACAGCAAAAGATGATGCAACGAGCCGCAACAGATGCGGCTCGTATTGAGTCTCAAGAGGAGATTGCAGGAAACAGGAATGATGTGAACGTAGAGCGAATCGATGTTCAGCGTGAAGCAATGTTGAGACGCACTCAAAGGTAGGAAAAGTCGCCATGATCCTAGAAGCGGTAGCCGCAATCGAGCTGGCTAATCAAGCGATTAATGGTATTAAAGAACTCGCCGGTCATGTCACATCTGTAGGGCAGATGGGGCCGCAGTTGACGAAGCTGGCTGACGCGCATGAGGCGATTGAGAAAAAAGCTAAAGACGGCGACATGAGCGCATTTTGGGCGCTAGAGGACATCAAGAAAAAAGAATATGAGATAAAACAAATGTTTATCTACGCCGGACGCGCAGGTCTTTGGGACGACTATCAGACCTTTATTCGCAATCGAAAGGAATTAAAAAAGAAGCAACTGGAGCGTGAGAAGGCTAAAAAACTGGCTAAACGAAAAGCCATTAAGAATGGACTTATGTATGGTGCTGTTGGCATTGCTATTCTCGGTGTGGTGGGCGGGGCCGTGGCCTTATTACTTTGGCTTATTTCTCTTAAAGGCGGCCAATGAATGAGCGACTTATTCATCAGTCCTTTTCATCCCGCCTATCGAAAGCCAGACGTTGTGTCTCCGGTTACTCCGGCTCAAATGAATTCAAAGGAACATCCATATATCGATTGGCAGAAGCAGTCGAGTCGACACAAGATCGAATCAATAACTTACAATTATAGGGGCAGGATTATTATAGCGTCAGGGAATACACTGGAGGCACTGGCATGACGGAGCTTGACAAATATGACACGAACGGGAATGGCGTTCTCGATCCGGATGAGCTTACTCTTATTGAACTTGAGGATCGCCGTCGTCGCATGGAAGATGAAGACCTTAATCGCAATTCGATCAGGGCGATGGCGTGGTTTGCGCTTATTGGCTTACTGCTTTATCCCTTTGGTATTTTTCTATGTGATTTGTTTGGACTTGAAAAAGCGGCTAGTTTAATCGCTGATATTGCTCCAACGTATTTTGCCTCAATAGCGGTGCTTGTATCCGCATTTTTTGGTGCCAGTGCTTTAGCTAAAAAAGGTGACTAATCATGTTAAACCTGCTCATCGGTCCCGCCATAGACCTCGCAAAAGATTTCGTCAAGGGCAAAGCGGACGAGAAGAAAGCGATTCAACAACGAAAGATCAGCGCGATCCAGAACGACGCGGATTGGGAAAAAAAGATGGCTGATGCTACTTCTAATAGTTGGAAGGACGAATTTTGGTCAATTATCCTCGCTCTTCCAATCGTTGCCGTAGCATATAGTGTGGCGCTTGATGATGTATCAATCATTGATCGTGTTAATCAAGGCTTTGCAGCCTTAAATCAACTGCCGGAGTGGTATCAGTATTTGCTGTTTATAGCGGTCAGTGCTAGTTTTGGCTTAAAATCAGCGGACAAGATCATGTCCATGAAAAAAGGAGGCAAGTGATGCCCGGTAAGAAGTTCCCAGATTTAACGGGTGACGGCAAAGTCACACGGAAAGATATCTTAAAAGGCCGTGGCGTTGAAGGCTTTAAAAAAGGTGGCAAAGTATTAAACACTGCGGCGATGGAAGATGCATACACGGATAAAAAGGTTAAGTATGCTCGTGTTCCAATGGAGCCTGTATCTGGAAAAGAACCAGATGCTCTCGAAGATGCTATGCGTTATGAAAGGCGTCGTGAAGGCAAAGCGGAAACTTACCGCGATGGCGGCATGGTCAAAGGCTACAGCAAAGGGGGCTGTATTCAGTTGACTGGCAGAAAGTTTAGCGGATCTTACTAATGTACAGTATTACGATCACAATGGGCGACACGCCTATTGACAAGATGCAGACGACGGAGGAAGGCAATACCTGTCCTCCAGCAACTCAAGACATTGATTTAAATTTAGACAACAGAAAAACAGCGATTGACGAGTACGATTACGGTCCTTTAAATCCTGAACTTGATGATGTCGGTCAAAACGATGAGTTTTGGTCAAAAATTGCAAGTGAGTTTAATACTGACATTGATTCGGCTTTAGACAGCCGTTGTGGAAATTGTGCCGCATTCAACGTGACTGACAAGATTAAAGAGTGTATTGCAGAAGGGATTGGAGACGATGGATCTGACCCGTATGCCTCAGTTGAGGCAGGGGATATAGGGTACTGCCAGTTTTTAAAATTCAAGTGTGCTTCTCAAAGAGTATGTAATGCTTGGGTGTCTGGTGGTCCAATAACAGATACTGATAACAGCTCAGAACGAGACATTTTATAAAATGGATGTTGTGCAATTCAGTCAGGCATTGTATAAAGTCTTGCGAGAACGCGAACAAGATTTGTGTGATCAATTAGCAAACGGTTCTGCTCAAACTTTTGAGCAGTATCGCAGTATGGTAGGGGAGCTACAGGGTGTTGCTTTTGCCATCGATGAAATGAAAACCCTGCTGGAGAAAACAGAAGACGATGTCGAAGAGTTCCTTGCTAATTCCGGAGCACGTCGCCGCTAGTATAGCCGCGAAAGATGCAAAACCAGAAACCAAAGAGGACAAGCCATCGCTAGAAGCCGCTTATGTTGAAGCGTCAGAACGCGTCCTTGATCCATCCTTAATAGAAAAAACACTCAAAGAGCGGCTCCCAAAGCCAACAGGTTGGCGTCTCCTCGTTATGCCTTATCAAGGAAAAGCAACCACAGACGGGGGCATTGTGCTTCCAGATGAAGTTGTTCGACGAGAGCAGTTAGCCACTGTAGTTGCCTATGTCCTTAAAGTTGGACCACTAGCTTACAAAGACCCCGCAAAGTTTGGGGAAGATTGTGAGCCCTGGTGCAAAGAAGGAGAGTGGGTGTGCATTGGGCGTTACTCAGGCTCCCGCTTTAAAATTGACGGCGGAGAGATTCGAGTGATCAACGATGACGAGGTCATCGCAACTATTTTAGAACCAGGGGACGTGATGAATGTCTGAAGAAAATCTGAAAGAAGAAACGGTAATTTCAACGGAGGATTCTGTTGAGGTTGAACTTGGAGAAGTTGAAGAGACGACATCAGATTCTGTTGAGGTTGAGGAAGAAGAGGCTCCTGTAGAGGCTAAACAAGAAGCGCCCGAGGGAGAGTTAGAAACGTACAGTAAGAACGTACAGAAACGTATTAAAAAACTCACAGAGAAATATCGTCAGGAGGAGCGGGACAAGGATGAGGCAACCCGTCTTGCTCAAGAGCTTCGCGCTGAAAACGAAAAACTTCGTTCCGAGATGCAGAACTCTAAACAAGCTCATCTAACTGAGTATGGGTCTCGGATTGATAACCAACTTAGCGTTGCTAAACAAGCTTATAAAGATGCCCATGACCGTGGTGATGTGGATAAAATGTTTGAGGCTCAAGAAGCTCTTTCAAAGATAGCCATTGAACAAGAACGATATCGTTTAGCGAAGGATCGGCAAGAAAGGGTTCAAGTTCAGTCTGAACCGCAACAGAAACAATCGCAACAATCCCCCGCACCGCAACAATCCTCCGCACCGCAACCTGATCCAAGGGCTGAAGACTGGGCGTCAAAAAACGACTGGTTTGGTCAAGATGAGGTGATGACATACGCCGCTTTTGGCATTCACAAAAAGCTTGTGGAAGAAGAAGGGTTTGATCCAGCCTCAGATGAGTACTACAATGAAATAGATAAGCAGATTCGTTCGGAGTTTCCGCACAAATTTGCAGGTCAAATAAATGGGAGAAGTGGACAGGTCGCATCTGCTGACACTTCAGCTTCCCGTAAAAAACAATCAGGGCGCAGGAAAGTCAAGCTATCCCCATCTCAGGTGGCAATAGCCAACAAGCTTGGTGTTCCTTTAGAAGAGTACGCCAAGTACGTTAAGGACTGAGGAGAGACAGAATGACTGAAGCAAATACTCGCGCACCTCGCGCAACAAAGAATCGTTCTGAAGAAGAGCGCAGAAAACCGTGGGCCCCACCAAGTCGGTTAGAGGCCCCACCAGCCCCGGAGGGCTTTGTACATCGTTGGATACGGACTTCAATCCGCAACGAAGAGGACACGATGAACGTCCATACGCGGTTACGCGAAGGATGGGAACCGGTTCGAGCAGAAGAGTTTCCGGGCTATGATTACCCCGTCATTGACGAGGGAAAACACGCAGGAGTTATAGGTCAAGGGGGCTTAATGCTCTGTCGAATTCCTGCCGAAACAGCACAAGAAAGATCCGAGTATTACGGCATCCGGACCCGCGAACAGATGACTGCTGTTGACCAAGACATGATGAAAGAACAACACCCGTCTATGCCTATGCATTCGGATAGATCAAGTCGGGTTAGTTTTGGCGGTCGCAAAAGCGACACTAAGTAGTTTTAAAGGAGCTTTCTAATGGCTAACTCTAATGGAGCCTTTGGTCTAAGAGCCATAGGTGTGCTGGGTTCAGCACCAAATTCCACCGGTACCACTGAGTATCGTATAGCCTCCGACAACACGAACAAGATTTACAAAGGGATGGCTGTTATCCCGTTGGCTGCTGGCGTCATCGACGACCTGCAAGCTGCGGCTGGCGGTACTGTCTCTATCTTAGGTGTGTTTAACGGATGCGAATACGTTAGTTCAACCACTGGTGAAACAGTATTTTCAAACTATTGGCCTGGTTCTGGCGCGGATTCAAACTTCCCTGTCAAGGCTTTTGTCTACGATAACCCTAATCAGTTGTTTACTATCGCTACATCTAATGTAGTGGCAGCAGCAAATACTGAAGCAGAAGTTCGTGCTGCTGTGTTCTCAAACATTCAGATGGCTTCGGGCAATAGCGGTACAGACAGCACAGGTATTTCTTCAGCTACAGCAGACTTAAATACCATTGCTACTACGGCGGCTCACGCTCTTCGTATTGTTGGTATTCAAGATGATGTAGATAACGAAGACTTTACAGTGGCAGGTATTCCACTGATCGTCCGTATCAACAACCACTTCAATGCTCCGAACGGCTCTATCGTTCAGGGTACTGTAAGTACAACTGGTGTATAAGGGGATTAAGAAATGGCTATTTCTCGCGCACAATTAGCGAAAGAACTGGAGCCGGGACTAAATGCCCTTTTCGGCATGGAGTACGCTCGGTACGAAAATCAACATTCTGAGATCTTTACAACGGAATCTTCTGACCGTGCGTTTGAAGAAGAAGTTATGCTCTCAGGTTTTGGTGCTGCACCAACTAAGTCAGAAGGTTCATCAGTTAACTTTGACGATGCACAAGAAGCTTACACAGCACGTTACAACCACGAGACTATTGCTCTGGCATTCTCGATCACTGAAGAAGCAGTGGAAGACAATCTGTATGATCGTCTCTCTTCTCGTTACACTCGTGCTCTTGCCCGTTCAATGGCTCACACCAAGCAGGTTAAGGCCGCTTCAGTATTGAACAATGCGTTCACTGCTGGTGCGAGTGCTGGTGGCGACGGAGTTGCTCTTTGTGCAACCGATCACCCACTAACGTCTGGCGGAACTTTCGCCAACGAGCCGACTACTGCGGCTGACCTTAACGAAACGTCTCTCGAAGATGCATTGATCAACATTGCAGGCTTTGTAGATGAGCGTGGGCTTAAAGTTGCATTGCGCGGAACTAAGTTGGTGATCCCTCGTCAGCTTCAGTTTATCGCAGAGCGGCTGATGGTTTCCAACCTTCGTGTTGGTACAGCAGACAATGATGTTAATGCTCTACGTTCTATGGGTATGTTGCCTGATGGTTATGCCGTCAACGACTTCCTCACAGATCCAGACGCATTCTTCGTCATGACTGACGCTCCTCGTGGATTTGTCCACTTTGAGCGGACTCCTCTTTCAACCAACATGGAAGCGGACTTCGACACAGGTAACATGCGCTTCAAGGCGCGTGAGCGTTATAGCTTTGGATTCTCGGATCCACGGGCTATCTTCGGGTCACCCGGCGCGGCGTAATAAAAAGGGGCTCCGGCCCCTTTTTTTATCTTTAAAAATGTGTTTTTATTAAGGCTCATTTGAGAGTACCCCCATTTAAGGACGCTATGCGTCCTTATTTTTTATGTGTATACTCAAACATAACTTCTGACAAATACATCCCGTATTTGACCTTAGCCACGACAGGAGATTCTCATGGCGAACACAACTTTCAGCGGCCCAGTCCGTTCCGAAAACGGATTTGTATCCGTCACTAAAAATACAACTACAGGTGCGTTTACTACAGGTACTTCATACACAGACATTATTACGGGCAGTGTTCAATCACTTTCCGGTGCTGGTGCGGTTAATTTGACGGACCTCATCACGGAGGTTACGACAACTGGCGCGGATGCTTTGACTTTAGCAAACGGGTCGGCAGGGCAAGTCAAGATCATTACAATGATTGTTGACGGAGGCGATGGAACTCTTACTCCAACAACTCTTGCAGGCGGGACTACTATAACCTTTGCTGATGTAGGCGATGGCGTGGTTCTTGTTTATGGAACTGCGGGTTGGGTTGTTGTAGGCAACAATGGCGCGGCAATCGCGTAAAGGGGTGACCTATGGCTAGCGGAATTACGGCTAAAACAGCCACAGCCACGGGGACCCTGCTTGGTGGCAGGACCCGGCTAAAATCCTTTTACGTCAAGACAGCCTCCAGCGGTTCTCCAGCGGTTGTTTTCAAAGACGGGAGTGGCGGAGCCACTATGTTGTCTATGGTGTTCCACACTTCGGATGATAATCAGATAACGGTGCCTGATCACGGGATTATTTTTGAAAGCGAGTGCCATGTTACGTTGACTAATGTTGACTCCATAACTGGATTCTTTGGCTAATGCCCGCCAAGAAAGCAACAATGCCTGCTCGGAACAAGAAGAACTTCCGTTCGACTAAATCTGGAGCAGGCATGACTAAGGCTGGGGTTGCGGCGTACCGTCGAAAAAACCCTGGGAGTAAATTACAAACAGCGGTAACGGAAAAGAAACCCTCAAAAGCGGGGGCAAAGCGCCGTAAGTCATACTGTGCTCGCTCCGCAGGTCAGATGAAAACTCACAATATCAGTTGTAAAAAAACCCCTAAAAAGCGTATTTGCGCGGCGAGACGTAGATGGAGATGTTAGTGAAATCCGAAGACGTGTTAGTGAGACTCGAGCAGCACGAAGCAGAATGTAACCTTCGTTATAAGCGTATTGAAGAGCGGTTAAATGAACAAAGGGACACTTTAAAAGGGCTTGATCTTCGCATCTGGGGAATTGGGGCGTTAATTATTGGACTGGCAGTTGCAGAGAGCTTTGTATAGTGGCGATCAGTCGTTCACAAACCGCCAAACAGGTGACTAAAGCGCCGGGGAGAGGACAAGTGGCTAAAGATGCGTGTTACAAAAAAGTAAAGGCTAGGTACAAAGTCTTCCCAAGTGCGTATGCAAGCGGTGCAATCGCAAAATGCAGAAAAGTCGGCGCAAAGAACTGGGGCAATAGTACTAAAAGTTCTAAAAAATCTCGTTCTAAGAAGGCTAAGTCATATTAATGGCTGTTCGCAAGACAAAGAAAGGCGCGGAACTTCGTAAGTGGTTCGGCCAAAACAAAGGCAAAGGCTGGGTTGACTGCAAAACAGGTAAACCTTGCGGGCGTTCGGGTAAGAGTGACAAGCGCAGAAGCTACCCCGCTTGCCGTCCTACCAAGGCGCAGTGTAAGTCTGCGGGCGCAGAAACTGCGATGAAGAAGAAAACTTCTTCTAAGCGTGTTAGTTGGAAAAAGAAGAAATAGTTCAGTGGGTTGAGGAATGGGTAGATGTACTATCCAAACCTGATTCAGCGACAAAAGGAACACCTTTGTGTCCTTTTGCTAAACAGGCGTGGCATAAAGGACAGGTTAATGTCCAGACAGATCAAGACCTTTGGGGCCTGGTTTGTCGAGAGATAGAAAAGTTTGATGATACATACAAGGTTGTAATGTGTGTACAAGATGAGCCGGAGCAGGATTACTTTGAGTTAGAGGCGGCCTGTCATTCATTAAACCGATGGCTTGTTTACAGCGGCCTAGACATTTGGTTGTTGTCGTATCAAGAAGACAGGTCCATTATCTTTATACAGCGATTGTCAGATCTTGATGACGCTGCGGACACCCTTCAAAAGTTGGGGTACTATGCTAATTATTCTGCTGAAGATTATCAGCGGTTAATTAAACAACGGAGTGAACTCCGAAGGAGATTGTAAGATGCCTGGAATGATGCGTGGAAAGAAAGCACCTAAGATTAAAAAAGCTCGCGGCGGCATGGTCAAAAAACCCACTAAGATGATGCGCGGTGGCATGGTCAAAAAACCTGGCAGCGGTCCTGTTAAGATGATGCGCGGTGGCATGGTCAAAAAGAAGAAGTAATTTATGGCAACTTCAGGATCACGCGACTTCGATTTAGATGTTGCTGACATTGTCGAAGAAGCATACGAAAGATGCGGGCTTGAGGTTCGCACAGGCTACGATGCAAGGACTGCTCGTCGATCACTTAATATCATGTTCTCCGAATGGGCGAACCGTGGCGTTAATTTATGGACCGTAAAACAAGCAACTTTGACTCTGACCTCTGGTACGGCGACGTACACTTCGGCGAATGGCCTTGCTTCCCCGATGAACGATATCTTGGAAGTAGCGGTCCGACGTTCCGGGACAGACTTCGATATCAACAGGATCAGTCGTGGCGAGTACTTAAATGTGCCGAACAAGACGACGACTGGCCGACCATCTCAATTTTATTTTAACCGACAGACAAGTCCCGAAATCACGCTTTGGCCGACCCCTGACAGTAGCTCCGATCAACTTGTGTATTACTATATCACTCGGATAGAGGACGCTGACACGTTGCAAAACACTACGGACGTTCCTTACAGGTTCTTGCCCTGTATGGTGTCTGGGCTTGCGTATTATCTATCGGTTAAAAAGGCTCCTGAAAGGGTTCAGTTGTTAAAAGCCGTATATGAAGAAGAGTTTCAGAGGGCCGCAGATGAGGATGAGGACCGCGTGTCTTTAAAACTACAGCCCGATATTCAGTACATTAGGTTCTGATATGGCGCGTTACGCTTCGGACAAAAACGCTTACGGTATTTCTGATCGGTCAGGCTTCAGGTATCGTTTGCGTGATATGCGGAAAGAGTGGAACGGGCTTGTTGTCGGTTCGGACGAGTATGAACAGAAGCATCCTCAACTAGAGTCCCCTAATGTTGGTGCTGACCCGCAAGCTTTAAGGAATCCTAGACCGGATAAAAGCGAAGCATTAAGCGTGTTTGTTTATACAAATGTAGTAGGACAACCTATTGTGAGCCCTAGAGCTGTCGGGCAAGCAGGGTTAGTAACGGTGACGACAACATGAGCTTTACATACGCGCAGTTAAAACAAGCAATTCAAGATTACACAGAAAACGACGAAACCACTTTTGTAACTAATCTTCCTATTTTTATTCGTGCGGCAGAAGAGAGGATCTTTAAAAACGTTCAACTCAACTTGTTCCGTAAAAATGCGTCAGCGGCGATGACATCTTCTAATCAGTTTTTAGCGTCCCCGACTGATTTTTTAGCTCCGTTTTCTTTGTCTTACACGGATGGCAGTGGGAATAAAGATTTTCTGTTACTAAAAGACGTGAATTTTCTTCAAGAATATAATCCTAAACCAACTGACACAGGAACTCCTCGGTATTACGCTGTTTTTGATAGTGATAACTTTATAATTAGCCCTACACCGAACTCATCATACGCTGTAGAAATACACTATTTTTACAGGCCGACGAGCCTAACATCCGGAGCAGATTCTGGAACAACCTGGTTGTCGCAAAATGCTACAATGGCGATGTTATATGGATCGTTAATTGAGGCGTACACCTTTATGAAAGGTGAAGCAGACCTTATCCAAAACTATAATCAACGGTTTGCTGAAGCAATCAACGGCTTAAAACTGCTCGGAGAAGCAGAAGAGACTACACAAGAATATCGTGTAGGTCGGGTCCTAAGACCAAAACAATAAGGGGGTGTATGAAACACACTAAATTAAAAGGCGCTAAAATCGCCATTGTAGCGATGGGTCGCTCACAATTAAATTTTGCTATTTCTCTGTCTCATTCTGAAACGTATGACGAAGTTTGGACTATTAATGCTACTGCGGGTATTTATAAAACAGACCGTATGTTCATGATGGATCCTCCGGCTCGTTTTCTCGACGAAGATGCCGCGGGGAATCAAACGGGAGTTGTTTCTAAGGTAATTAGAGAAAAACAAGACTTTCCTATTTACAGTTGCACTGAAGATCCTCGATGCCCTTCTATAGAAAAATATCCTATTTCTGAGGTAATCAAAGACACAGGGCTTTGTTACTTTAACAATACTGCCGCGTATACACTTGCATACGCTGTATATCAAGAAGTCAAAGAAGTTCACATCTTTGGGATTGATTTTTCTTACGCAAATCAACTTCATTTTGCCGAGGCGGGAAGAGCATGTTGCGAGTTTTGGTGCGGCATTCTGACCTCAAAGGGAGTGCGTCTTTCTGTTGCCCCTGAATCTGCTTTCATGGACACAAATGTTCCTTCTGAGCAAAAATTGTACGGATATCATCGGTTAGACGATCCTCCACATGTATCTTTTGATAAAGGTATGTTAAAAATAGTTCCTTTATCGGAAGTAAAAGCACCGCCAGATCCAACAGATGGCGCAGGAATTTTATATAAGGGTTAAATATGTTTGATATGAAACTTGATGTGGCGGAGACTTTAACGCCTTTTGTCAAAACTACGAACGGAAGGGGGCATACCCCAGAAGAAGTAGCTGAGATGTGCGTAGATCGTTTGATTACTGTGGGAGACAAGTCTCATCCCCTTTTGCAGGCTCAAGCCCGAGCTTTCAAAGAACAAATGCTTGTAGTTGTTACCAGTTATATTAAAATGGGAATTAAACAAGACCGTGCTACACTGTGCGGGGACCTCCGTAAGGCTGGTCAAATAGAACTTGCCGATCAACTTAGGAGACTATGATATGGCGTTTTCAGGAAACTTTATGTGTACATCTTTTAAGGGTCAACTCTTAGAAGGCACACATAACTTTAAAACTGACGGAAATACTTTTAAGTTGGCGTTGTACACTAATAGTGCTTCTTTTACTGCGGCAACGACTGCCTATACGACAACAAATGAAGTTGCGGCTTCTGGTTCATATGCCTTGGCTGGTGGAGCTTTGTCAAAGCAGGGCGTAACAACGTCTGGAACAAAGGCTTTTACAGATTTTGCTGATTTATCCTTCACTACGGCTACTATCACGGCTCGTGGCGCGTTGATTTATAATGACACCGCTTCAGGTGATCCGTCAGTGGTTGTCTTGGACTTTACTGCGGATAAAACCTCAACTGCTGGCACGTTTACAGTTGTGTTTCCAACAGCTAACGCGACTTCAGCGATCATTAGGGTCGAGTAATGTCTAGCCCTCCTGACGGCTGGGGCCGTGCGGGATGGGGACAACTTGCATGGGGTTAAGGCGAAGCTGACGCCACCGTCCCTTTTACTGGCTGGGGCCGTGCGGGCTTTGGCGAACTTGCTTGGGATGAAGGCGATGTTTCTGTCGCTAATTCTTCGGGGCAGGTTGGCTCTGTCACCGTTTCTACCAATGTAAATGCTTCTGTAACAGGTCTTGGTGCTCGGGGTAACCCAGATCTAGCCGGGGCTCAAAACGCTGAATACTTTGTTCCTACCGATTCAGATAGCCCAAATGTCACAGTCATGGCATTTGAAGACAGCACCACTGTTTTCTCTGATGGGTCTTCTCTCGGCACAATCACTTCCGCTGGTGGAACGCTTACTGTCAGTGCGTCCGACTACGAAAACAAACTGATATCTGCCGACAAGCCAATCACACTACAGAGTTCTAACAATGAAACTACTGGTGTGCCTACATCTTGGCAGGGTACGTCGTTCGGTCTTCGGAACACACGAAACGATGTTCATTTACAATTTAGATCTATATCAGGCACGGCAACTGTTGAGATATTCAAAAAGGGGTCGCTGGTAACCACACTCAGTGTTCCAGACAACACTACAACGATACAAATCTACGCAGAGGATACCGATGATCCTGAGTATCGAATATTCTCAGATTTGCCGATTGTTAGCTTCTTGTCGCGTGATGCGAGTTTCAATGACACACATCCTTTATTCCCCGCAAGCAGAGAGTTGTATGGCTTTGCTTCAACCACTGCAAACATCGTCAAGGTAGAAAACTACGGCGTATCATCTAGTTATGCAGAGTTTGAGTCAGATGGTACGACTAGTAGCACCACAACCATAAGCACAATTCGAGGCACAGGAGGAAGCAGTGCAGACTTCAGGGGTCCATCTATCCGAGTCGTAACAGCGGAAGATGTGGCGGGTTTTCAGATAGCAGATGGTGATGGGGGAGAAAAAACAAGTTTTATACCAGAAGGATGTTTTGCTCACGAGTTTAGGTTAATCGAAGACGCAGAGTTTCTCGCCATCATGGGTGCGCCGGGAACAAATGGACGCAATATTAATGTCTTTGACTCAAGCGGCAACCTGATTGACACCGTTCAGCTTAGTGGCGACACAAGTAGTTCAAATTTTCCAACTAAGGTTCAAATAGTCTCTAACTCTACGACAGACTCTAACCTTACGCCGATTGCAAAATCTTACGATTTGACCGCAGGTGTGCGGATCGTATCCGAAGTTCCTGTCGGAGTCATTGTCGAAGACGATAGCAGTAACAACGAAGAAAACCTCTTCGGGCTTCGTACTTTTGCAGGATTAGTCAATTGTGACGCTAACGTCTCTGTTGTAGGGGTCAAAGCCGATGGTGAGGTAGGAACTTCTACTGTTACTGCTGACGCCAACGTTTCTGCCACCGGGGTCAAAGCCGATGGTGAGGTAGGAACTTCTACTGTTACCGCAGGATCCAGTGTTTCTGTCACCGGAGTTAAATCTGATGGTGAGGTAGGAACTTCCACTGTCACCGCAGGGGCCAGCACTCCCGCCACGGGTCTTAGTACCGACGGTGAGGTAGGAACTTCCACTGTTACTGCTGACGCTAACGTTTCTGTCACCGGAGTTAAATCTGATGGTGAGGTAGGAACTTCCACTGTTACTGC
>Ga0208645_1001445_pt1 | contig 20732 bp, 36 predicted proteins | sample VirMetDEL_Sep_01_FD_184519 | JGI IMG/M metagenome (GOLD analysis project Ga0208645, IMG submission 184519) | Aqueous microbial communities from the Delaware River and Bay under freshwater to marine salinity gradient to study organic matter... | ecosystem: Environmental > Aquatic > Marine >... | reverse complement strand
GAACTCCATCTGATATATTCCAGCATGGACGGTTGCTTTCGATCTGGCTACCTGTGCGGCGTCCATAAAGCCATCTGGTAGAAGCTCGTAGGGTATACGAATGACTGAGTATTCTCTCCAGTCAAAATCTACAGGAGGATCTTCACCTCCAAACACCTCTCTTAACCTTTCTCTACTACCACTACTCTTAATTATAGATTTCCATTTTTTCCAATACGTGGCAAAGTGATTAAAGTCATAATAGGCCGTACCGGATAGAATAATCTGGTTATCTTTATTTTTAACAACGTCTTTTTCGTCCTCGTCTATTTCAATGCCGAGTTCAACCGCTTTATTTTTAGAAGCTATCTTTTTGACATTTTCAATAGGGTCGGAACTTACTGCCGCAAATCCCGCAACAACCGTTTCAAAAATATCACGAGGTATGGACGCAAATTCGTCGCTGATAATATCATTAGCGCGCTGACCTCTAATTTTTTGTCCGTCACCAAGTGGTAAGCATGTGACCCTGCTCTCATTAATCCTCATAACGCAGCGGTCAACATCTCTACGTGGTCCGCTGTCACTATCGCAAATATCACGCAATATTGGAGAATTATTCCAGATTGTTTCCATGTATTCAAATAGAACTTTTGACTGTCTGAACGCTGCACCAACAACGACTACTTTTCTATTTGGTATTAATAATGCTCTTAGCATTGAGTACAATGATAACATAAAAGATTTACCAAATCCACGGCTTGCGATAAGCATTGGAAATTTTCTATTCCAAAGTTCTTGTAAAATTAAAGCCTGTGATGGTAAAATCTGAATATTAAATATCTGTTTACAAAGAAATGAAAAATACTCTGGGCGAGTCATTAACCAAGTGAGTTTTAAATGGTAGTCATCGTCATTTGGGTCAAGTATTTCCATAGGGTTGAATAAGTTATCGTCATTAACAGATATACCCAACCACGCTTCGTTGATATCTTTAAGTATTTGAGACATTAAACAACCTTATCCATAAAGCCATAGTAAACTGCTTCTTCCGCCGTCATCCACCAATCTGTGAGTTTTTCTATCTGTTTTTTAATAAAGTTAAACGTCTTTTGGTAGTCCATGCCTTTATTGTAAAAATACTCGCCGTTTACGCATCTGCCTGCGTAGATTCCAATCATAACATCTATTGACTTTTGTGAAAATTTAGCACCATTAATAACCTGCCTGAAATCACCGCCATCTCCATAGGTTCCGTAGTGAACCATAAAATCTGCATGTTGTGATATATATCTTACTTTAGCGGCTTGCGGTATAATAGAACTCATAGATCTCGCGTGTGCGTATGATGTGCAGTTTACTTGTGACTTTGAATTAGCTATAACATCATACATTGCCATGCCATAATTCCAGTCGCCTCCCCAGTTCATCATTTTTACATGGATTAACTTATTGCTTATTGTATTTAAATAATCTATATTTCTCATAAAAGTTCTTGCCATCTTGTGGTCTACACCTGACTCTTCTCCTTCATATTCACTTTCAGAATTTACATATACTATTCTATTTTCTACATCTATACCGTGGTTGTGAATATCCTCTAGCTGGTAGATTTTACTCATATTTTTCTCCCAACCGTATACATTTCGTTTATTCTTTTAAGAATACTAGTCGTAGTAAGTTTAGCATTTTTCCTATTTCCACAGAATAACACATGGATATTATCATATAGTTGAAACTCCATTAACATCTTGAGCATATATTTATTTGTAATTTTTATTGAGTTCAAATTTTCCTGTGGTATACCGGCCCCTTCTGGAAAATTCATAAGATCTTCAAGTGTAAATTCAAGGATTATAAACTTATGTGGAAACGCCCTCATTCTCTCAATCTCTTTAAGAAATCTATACTTATCTTTTCCGAGATTATTTGCAAGCTCTGATGTGCTTGCTTTTCTTTCTATGCATATCTTATCTTCAAATCCTAATAAGCTGTAATCTCCAGTATCCAGCTTCTTGTTAATCATACCAAGACACTCAAAGCCTCTGGCTTTTTCTTTTATAAAGGTGTATCCATCCTGCTCTCTGGTGTCTTTTATTACAGTGAACGGTGGAGCATTTTTGAATGTCATTTTTTACTCCTGACTATATCTATAAACAACGCCTCATAATATTCTTCTGATTTACTAATACTATCATGGCATTGTCTACATAACGTTATGCCATTATCTAAATCATACCTTAAAGCAGAGGCTGTTGACCATTTTCTGATATGATGGGCCTGTATTTGTCTTTTAGATTTACAGCCCGGCATCTGACAGGTAAACTTATCTCTTTTGTATACTGATAATCTCCAGTCTTTGTAAACCGGGTCATCAAAATTTCTTTTTCTCATGGGTTGTAAACCTTAATAACTCTTATGTCGTATGCTAAGTCTCTAAACAATAATTTAGTTTCTATTGAACTATCCTGTTTATACATAATTTCAAAAAGTCCATAGACAGCGGCGTGACATGCTCCGTCTGGATCTTTTGCTTCCACGAATATTATTGGTGTGTCGTAGTTATATCTTCCAAGGTCATATCGTTTTAACCTATGTATAACTAGTAATAAAGATAGTTTTAATTTATATATTTTCATTATGGTTAATATCGTGATCAACCATTAGTTTTACAAGATCTTTAAATGAAGTTTTAATAGTCCATCCTAGTTGATTGTTTGCCTTTGAGCAATCTCCTCGTAGGTAATCTACTTCGGCTGGTCTATAAAATTCTGGATCTTGTACTACATAACTTGACCAATCACTGATACCTATATGTGAAAACGCTACGTCTAGGAACTGTCGAATCGTATGAGTTTCACCTGTGCAAATGACGTAATCATCAGGGGTGTCCTGTTGTAACATCATCCACATGGCTTCCACATAATCTCCTGCATACCCCCAATCTCGGAATGCTTCTAAGTTACCTAGACGTAGCTTTGGGAACTTAAATGAGTTGGATTTGTTTATAATGAAGTCGTCGTCTGGGATTAATTCTCCCAACTTTCTACCTTCGCTAAAATTTATAAACTCTCCAATCCATTTTGTAATCTTACGGGTGACAAATGATTCGCCTCTACGCGGACCCTCATGGTTGAATAAAATACCAGAGCTAGCGTGTAGCCCATATCCTTCACGAAACAGTCTTGTCATATGGTGGGCAGCGCATTTAGCAATAGCGTATGGACTTTGTGGCATAAATTTGGTGTCTTCGTTTTGATACTTCGTTTCGCTAAACTGTTCAGATGGATCTTCTTTAGGTTCTAATTTGATATCATAATTCTTACCAAACATTTCACTGGAACTAGCTTGATAAAATCTTGTGTTGATCATATTAAGGTCAACTAATGACTGTAAAATATTTAAACATCCCTTGCCTGTTATATCCCATGTTAAGGCTGGCTGCTTAAACGATACAGCTACGTGTGATTGCGCTGCTAGGTTATAGACCTCATCAACTTCACCGTTTCCCCTTAAAATGTTCATTACGCTATGGTAATCAGTAATATCACCAGATGCCAATTCAAAGCCATCTGTACCAAACAGGTGCTTGATACGCTGCGTATTGTCAGTACTTACTCGCCGGGATACCCCAACTACCTGATATCCTTTCGAGAGTAAAAGCTCTGCGAGATGGCTACCGTCTTGTCCTGTGATTCCAAATATAATTGCCTTCATTATTTTTCCTTTATAATCCAAGAAGCGTTAAAAAAATGCGTACAGTATCTATCTTTGTTTTTAACAGACCAGAAGTCGTTGTCTAAAACGGTACACTTATCATAGTGAAGATTTAAAATATTGGACTGTCTATCAGATCCTGATAGCTTTACTAGCCTGTTTGTAAAGTAGGCTGGGCCGAATAGGTAGCTTCTCTTTTTGTTTACAACACCTCTTGAGTGAATCGCTATATTATCAATTAGATCTAATAAAAACGGATGGTTTGCCGTGGATGCAAAAAATGCATTAGTTAACCAGTTTGATCTATCGTGTGGTTTTAGCACTATTAATTCTTGTTCTGGCGTAATAAAATCTAGAGTTTTGTGGCATTCTATATCCGTATCCGAATAGAATCCACCAAACTTGTTTACTGCGATATACCTAATGATGTCGGCTTGATAGGCATAGATACCAGCTCCGACCTCTATAGCTTTCATGCAGTTTTCGTTTATATCTAAGTCGTGTATATTTGATTCTTCCCATATTTTTATTTCTAATTCTGGGTTAAACTTATGCCAAGAGGCTATATTGCGCTTTTCTTTATCTGGAATTTGTGACCCCAGCCACACGAAGTGTAGATTGTTATTTATCATTTTTATAAACCCAGCAAGAATTTGCCCCACAGGAAACCACTTCAATATTCTCTTTTCCTAATGTTTCATGGACAGCCTTTTGTACGCCGTCCTTCCATCTTTTAGAGCCATAGTCGTGACCCGCTAAAGTGCCCCCCTTTTTTACTTTCGGTAACCAATCTTTTATATCCTCTTTTACAGATTCGTAAGTATGCTCCATATCTATAAAAACCACATCACAAGAGCCGTGTTGGAACGAATTGCACACTTCATGTGAAAGTCCTCTTATGTGATTAAATTTTCTACCCCTCATGTTTTCAAGAAAAATTTGGTATATATCTTTTCTTGTGACCAGCGCGTGAGAAGACCCTCTTTCTACAGAGGAGCCAAGCCAGCTATCTATGATCCATAAATTTAAATCTTTTCCAGATTCTTCAATTGCATCACACAGAAAGGCAGAACTTTTGCCTAGCCATGATCCACACTCAATAAATATTCCGCCGTCAGGTATCTCTTGAATAAACCTCTTGAATAAATGACCATAATCAAAAAATCCCTGTATGTCTCTATATGATTTCATTTTTTGTATCCCAATAATGCAAAGTCTTCTTTATAGAGAGAGTAAACAACGTCCTTCATTTTTGTAGTGTACGCATCCATTGGATTCGTGTGATTTTTCATTCCAGTAGTTTTAGAGTAGTGGTACTTTACATCCAAGCCGACCTTTTTACAATCTGAATTGAAATTTTCCAATTTGATTATCTCGTCGGCTTCATATGCATGATAATACTGTGAAAAAAAGTGCCCCGATGAATGCTTGGCTATATTTGTTCTTGCAAGCATGTCTGGTAAATGATTTAGCACGAAGTCCTCGAATTCAAACTTGTTGCTTTTCCCGTTATAGTAGTAGCATGACAGAAGTCTTGTGTAAGGATTTCTTACCGTACAGATGGTTTTGTATTCCTTGTAGGGAACGCCCAAGATAGAATATAGTCTTAAGTCTGCATGTTGCAAGTAGCACTGATGTTCTTTATCGAACCCAAACATTATTTTTCTATCTGAAACATTAGATTCGAGCTTTAACCCCGGAAGGTAAAGATCTCTTAGGGTGTGCTCTATAGAGGTGCCGCCAGTTTTTCCGGGATGAAGCAGTATGATTTTTTGATCATCTATTTTCATTTTAATCCTTAACGGTATCGGGGGTAAGGAACGGCTGGTCTATAATTCCATCCTCATATTTATGCAGTTGTGCAAGTCTTGCTTTTTCGTTTTCCATGCCAAGGCGCATTTTTTCCATTTCCAGCCCATATTTTCTAGTTTGCTCAGGGTGTGTCATTAGGTGAATCATCCAGCCGGTAAAACTTTGTTTACTATCTTCAAGTCGCTTAACTCGCTGTTCGCGGGTAGCCCGCATCTCCTTGAGCATTCCGTTTTTCTTAGCCTGCAACTCCCGGTAGTCTCTATTCATAGACTCCTGAGAAGCCCTGTAGGACGCCATCTGACGCTCCATATTTAGAATCTGATCTATGTCTTGCTGGTCTGGATCTCTAGCCCTCTCAGCTTGAACTAGAGCCTCTAGAGTGGAAATCTGCTCTATGCTATCCTTGTTATTTTTTAAGCAGCGGTTCATCAGTAGTTCCAGCTTGATTAGGTCTACCACCTGTAGTTCTTCAGTAGGAATTACATCATCTTTAAACTGATTGATGATTCTGGTCCAGTGATACTTAAAGAGCTTGAGTTCGTCCTGTGTAAACTGAAGGGCAAGTTCAGTCCAGTAAGGGCGATCCTCAAGCTCAAAAGCCGCTTCTTCCAAAGAAGAAATCCCCACCTTAAACTTCCGTTTAATGTAGAGATCTATACTATCTGGGTCTCTATCTAGCTCAGCACCTATCTCAACAGCCGATAGTCTCTCGTAATTTTTCTCAATATATTCCATTTCATCAATAGAGAATCTACCCTTCTTCATTTGCTTCCTCCAGATACCCGTAGGATTGTAAAATATAATTGATGTAATCCATTACCTCCTGACGGCGACTTTTAGGTACTGGAACCTCGTGAACTATCTTCAGGTAGTCCATCCGTATAGAGGCAGGTATTTCTCTGTTTAGTATTTCTATTGCATCTGAATAGTCTGTTAAGTATTCTGGTATACAGAATTTTTCTTGTTTATCTACTATTGTATGATCATTATCTAGTTGGCCGGGTTGTAATACTCTACCTTTATCTTCATCTTCTGATGAAAAATGATTATCTCGTACAAAATTTTTAAGTCTGTTGGATAGGTGGACCGATAGAAAGTTTTCAAGTGGTCTATTACTGTCATATCTAGTAAGGGCGTCCATACAGATAATGAAAGATTCCTGCTTGATATCGTCTAATGTAAAACCATAAAATACATATCCGGGGGCGATTCTCTTAATTACTTTATCTATCTTATCCATTGTCTCTTCGTATGTCATATTTTCTGGTATTTTCATAATTTACTCCATACTCAACGTCTTCCAGCTTTCACCATCATATCCCTCAAAACATTTTCTGTCTCTATTGAAAATAATCATGCCCGGTTTTGGTTTTGTTGGGCGCTTTTTATTTGTATATTCTGGCTTTGCCCGTAATATTGGTGACTCAACAGATGAATTTGGCGTAAGCATGTCAATTATTTTAGATTTCGTAGTAATCCCGTCAGAATTGTTACGGATGGTTTCAAAAATTACATTTTTAATATTTTTAAATACATGTTGTATCTCTTGGTCGGTGAGTTTCAGATAAATATCACTGTCACCATTAAGAATTTGTCGTAACTCTTTAGAATCTATGGATTGTATAACATCATCAAGTCTACCGAGTAACGTGCCCTCCTGTAGTTCTACTGGAGATGGTGTTCTTTCTTCTACTGAACACAGAACACTATAAGGGGCTGCTAATGCGTCAAAATAATTTTCTGGCTTATATGTTTGTAAGATGATATAATCGTCTGCCAGACTAAAACGATACGGAGAACCATTACGAGGTTTACTGTATGAATTCTGATCGTAGTTATAAAGGGCAAAGTGTCTCTTCATAAAGAAATTTTTACGCTTTTTATAAATCTCGCCTATGCCATTTTCTCCAGAGACAAGTGTCTTCTTGCCCCTGTACATCTCATACTTATCAATTTTGTAAAAAAATCTCTGGTTTAGGCCGATTGCGTCTTGAGGGCCACTAACAATATCTGAAAATTCAACATTTTCGTCCTTATAGACGGCGAGCTTAGAAAGTGATTCGATTTTCATGTCCGTTGAGTCAGCTATAGCTGATGCGGAGCATAGAAAATAATTATTCCCCGTCTGAATCGTTTGAACTGGCATCAATCAGCTCCTCTAGGCTCGCGTCTTCCTTTTTCAGATCATCGACGACCTGCTCGTTTACGGCGGCTGTCGCTTTGCAGTTAAGCTCACTATCGCATTTCTTGATATACTTTTCTTTTTCGCAACTCATGTATACCTCCTTAAAAAAATTTACACTACCTATGATACACTTGAAACGGGAAAAATCCAAAAAAAATATGGATTCTTCTGGGAGAAAGCGTGATTTTCTGCTATAATAGGTGGGGCAATGGTTGCATAGTGCCCCGATTTCTGAAAAACTTGTACAAAATGGTTAAAACTGGAGTGAAGTTGTCAGGGAGACCTGCGAAGCCATCTTACTCCGTCAGAAAACTCAGGTCATACGAGGGTGAACGAGCACCCCGAGGATAGGCAGACTCAAAAATTCTAGGCACTACAGCCATGTAACCTAGACCTGTGAAAATAAAGTTTGTCCGTAAGCAAGAAAATTCCTATTGCATTGAAGACCTATCTGCCTGAGAACGCAACCTGTTACCTGTCTATTCACAGGTATAAATGGACTCGGTACGCCCATGCTAAAAATACCCTGCAAAACATGCTCTTGCAAGAATTTTTGAAAATTCTCAAGATTGCGATTGGAAAAAGGCCGTTTGAAGACTATAATAGGGCAAAGAAAATGACATCGGGTTAGATAGGTACTAGAGAACAATCTAGTCTAGCCCCTAGAACCTATAAGTGGAGTTCAATAGAGAATCTCGTCTTGGGATTCAGTACCTCACTCCACATCAAATATAAGCGGGGTTCATCTTCATATCTATTAACTTAGATTCACACAGATATCCCGCTACAATAAATATGGCGTTCACTGAAATATTCCGTATCGGAATTCAATCCTATACGCCAAAATATATCCTTTGACTGTTGTTAGACTTGTCATGTTGACAGTTTTCAAAACAACAGCAGTTGTTTCCTGCCCGATTTGGGCTATTTTTGAAAGGTGGTCATAAGATGACTCCGAATTTTGTTTTAGATTGTGGACAGAACGACGCAACGATTTACGACACTAAGACTGGCAGTGTAAAAAAAATACGCCACAGTGAAGCGTTAAATTTACCTGAGAGTTTACCAGCAGGTAGTGTTATTGTCTGTGAGTATGCACACTTGGGATGTCCACGCAGAGAGAGATCATTGTCGCAGCCTTTCTCGGCGGGTGAGCTACTCCATTTGTATGAAAGGTTTAGGGATCGTAATATTATATTAAAGTTATTCCCACACCAGTCAACCCCACGGGCCATTAATTACGCGAGGGGTGTTACAAATGACCCGGAACGAGAAAAGGGAGACATGCAAGACCCGGAGAGCCTCTTCCTGCTTTTGAAGGATTTTCCAGAAATTTCCCTCATGAATCCGCCGTCTTCTTTTGAACTGACGGATGTCCGTAAGGAAAGCTATGATTGGGTAGCGGACAGTAATATGTATCTTAATATTGCTCGCCGTTATAAGTATGTTAATAACGTCAACCCAGAAGAATCCGTCGAATTTGGTGAAAAAAGAGGCGACGTGGATTTTATTACTCAAAATATACAACGAGTTTACGAGATGGTGTCTGAATCTTGTAGATCCGCATTTGGTCTCAAATGCTACAAAAAGGGTAATAAGAAAACCGGCGCTAAAGCCGGTGAGGTAAATTTAAACGAAATGAAAAAGGCTCAAGTTTATTCAGTATTGACTCAGTTAGTACGACCAGACGGCAGCTTGCGGTTTCGCAGTAATGGACAGCTTGCATCTTGGAAGTTCGTTAAGCGATACAGTATCAAGATGACGCCTTTTCACTTCAAGGGCGGCGTAGCGCGAAGTAACCTGTATTACCACGGTGCCCGTCACTGGGTTGCTGCTAGAATCGCAGATGAACTTGGTGTTACATCAGAATCTATCAAGAAAAAGCGACGTGGTGGATATGTAAAAGAAGAAGACGGCAAGTACGTTGAGGGATTTAACGCCGAGGAAAATCGCCTGTTTAGAAAGTACCGCACTGAATACTGCAACGCCGTGAGAGAGTTGTTTAGAGCATTCAAAACGATTGCAGAAGAACAAATTGGAGTTCACGAAAATATACAGGAAACGGCAGATTCTGCCGTGTGAATGTATTCAATGCTATACTCCATACTATAATTAGAGCGGCTGGGTTCAGTTCGGTATCTCATATTTTATGGGATTCATTCACGTACCTAGCCGCTTTTTCTATATAATTCATTCTGTGGCAAATAGTGGCAAATTGTTGCAAGTGATATCACAAATATCTTTTCTATATATGATCCATACGACGGGTTCTTCAAGTGGTATGCGGGTAGTTTGGGATTGCTTGTTGGTGGTATGCTGGTAGTTTGGGATTGCTTGTGTGTGGTATGTGAGTAGTTTGGGAAAGACTTTTGATTGGATGTTGGGGATTGTGTTTGAACCACCCCTGCCGTTTTGGCAGGGAAAAAACTACCCTATTTTGAAGATAAAACCCCACCCCGTCAACCCCAAAAGTCGGTTTTTTTGGAAAAAGTCAAAAATTCTGACCTGAACACGGGATGCGGCCTCTCAAAACATCGAAAAAAAACCAAAATTGCTACAGATTGGGCTTGCAGCAGCCGATAATTAGAGTATAATTCGCTCACACAAGTCAACAACACAACACAAAGGGATTCAAGATGCTGATTCAACTGCCTTACGTTTATCATGCTGATCTGAATGATCCTTATGGTTACAGCCAAACTGGCTGGGATGCTCTCGCGGGAGCGATTGAAGAAGGCTATTGGGAAAAGTTTGAAGATTTGTTGTTCTAGTCTCTTGACGATACCTTGCGGGCATCGCTAAGATGCCCGCTCCTTCAACCAAACGGAGTTTTATCATGCTGATGACCAAAGAACTCGAAACGGCGATTGACGAAAAGATTCTGGCAATGTTGCCGGATGCCGATGTGTTTAATGAAGATGATGCTTGGGATTGCTTCATTGACACGCTGCAAGAATGCGAGATGCGACTGTCTCAAATCGACGAAGTGCTGTTGTTTCAAAAGTATCTTGACTGGACTTTTTTGAACATTCAGTAGAGATGAAATTTCGATTTACAACAACTTTGGAATTCTTTCCAGAATAACTACAGACTGGGCTTGCAGAATGCCGATAACTAGAATATAATTCGCTCACACAAGTCAACAGCACAACACAAAGGAAAAAGCAATGCAATGCCAACTCTGTTCACACGAAGTTGACGAAGACGAGATTGAAGTTTTGGAAATTTATAACGATTACTATGGTGAAGCGGATCGTTTTTGGGCGTGTCCTGATTGCGTTGAAGAAAACGCACTAAAATCAAAAAAAGATGAAGATACCCCTTGACAAATACCGATAACTAGAATATAATTCGCTCACACAAGTCAACGACACAAGGAGACAAAAGATGATTCAGGTTTGCCTCAAAGATGGTTTTGTTGTTTACGAATTCGCAAGCGTTGCCGAATTCAAAGAAGCGTTTCCAAATGGACTCGATGCAGACTCGATTGCTTCCGGCTGCTTTGTCAAAGGGTAATGTGATGACTTATGCACTTCTGGATTGTACACCGTATATCATTGCAGGTGTAGTGTTTTTGTGCGTCATGCAATGGTTGCAGGATAGGGATATCTTCTAGCCTATCTATACGGCTAGACCGCAAACCCTTATGGGGTAAGGACTTAGGGCTTGCCCGGCCCCCGGCGGGAGCCGTAAGTTCTTACGCCGCAATGACTTACGTCAATTCTAGAAAACTTTGAAATTCTCCCCCGAATAGCTGGCCGCTGGGGTTGCAAGGTGCCGATATATAAAGTACAATACCAGTATCTGACAACCAACAAGGAAAACCAACAAGGAAAACCAACATGCAAAATCATCAACAGCTTATCGACTCTTTGGCTTGGATTGCTACTCTCGACGATATCGACCACGATATCTGTGATACTGCTCGTGAAGCTCAAGGCGTAATTGAACAACAGGAAACGCTGATTCAGCTACTCGCTGAAAACGAGAGGCGACTGCGAAACGAATTAGACGAAATTCGCGGAATTATTCGATAAACCCCTTGACGAATGCCGATAACTATAGTACAATACAAGCACAAGAAACAAAAACAAGCACAAGGAAAACAACATGAGCTACGGAATGTACATGGCAATTGAGAGAGACAAGCAACTCAAGGCGATTGACCGATATCGTCGGGCTAACGTCAAGAGCGTCGAAGAAGCTGAGAAGATCGAGAAGAAATATTTCGATCAGTACAATGAAAACGGCGGTGAGAAGAATAAGCGGCTGATGTACTGGTCTCGCTCCGTCGCACTAGGTGCGAAGCTTGTACACGGCAAGGCTACTCGCTGGGTACAAATTCCCAAGGATGACGAATACGAGCATCAGGATAAGCTTGAAGCGATGGGCTTTGATGTTTAGACAACGCTTGAGTACTTCCAACAATCACAGGGTGAACACATGAGACACATGACAAACGAGCACGGTACACAGGTTAAGGTTATCGAGCACATCATGCTTCGTAACTTCTGGGAGTATTACATACTTGAGGAAGCCGGTGACGATGGTGTCGCCTTCGCTTTAGTAGTAGGCGACTACACTGAGATGGGATATGTATCACTGAACGAAATCGCACCGTACATAGTATCACGCACCAAGTACCTTGGTGATGTCATGCCTGCACCAATGTGGTCATGGTGTACAGATAAGCATGACTTCGATCATAGCTATAACGCAGAGGCTGAATTGTATTAGCCCATCCACACGCTTAGGGCCGCACAGGGGAAGGGACATAAAGCCTTACTATATAAGGACTTATGACTCGCCCTGCCCCCGGCGGGAGCCGTAAGTCCTTACGCCACAACGACTTACGACAACTTTGGAAAACTTTGGAATTCTGACCAAAATACGTGGCCGCTGGGCTTGCAGCATGACGATATAGAGGGTACAATTCGCGCATCACAAGTCAAAAAGAAAGAGGTTGAGTAATGGAAGTTCAGGTTAAGCAGTTCTCTGGTTTCTGGGTTGTCAACGTCGTGAATAACGGCAAAGTCGTGAGGACTTGGACAGGTAAGGATAGCAACCACTCGTGGTTCCGCGAATGTATGCGGAACGCGAAAGACATGGAGAAAAACGCTTGACGGCGTGGTTTTCTTCTGGTACAATTCGCGTGTCACAAATCTTTTCTTTTGGAGGTGTTGAGATGGATTGGGATATTCAGTGTGACGAGTTGCAGGCTTGCGAGGACTACGCCGACTGGATGTGGTTCCGTGAGCAGGAACGACAGGCCGCTCTGGATGCAGAGCAGGACATCTGTCCAAGCTGTGGGCGGATTGGCGGCGAGTACACGCCGACTTTGGATTGTTGTGCATACTGCTAGGCCGCAAACCCTTATGGGGCAAGGACTTAGGGCTTGCCCGGCCCCCGGCGGGAGCCGTAAGTCCTTACGCCACAACGACTTACGACAACTTTGGAAAACTTTGAAATTATTTGCAGAATAGCTGGCCGCTGGGGTTGTGGTGTGACGATATAGAGGGTAGAATTCGCGTATCACAAGTCAATCACTTTTGGAGATGTAGAGATGAACAATCTGCTGAACAAGATCAACGCTCAAACGAAGTTCTCAAACGGATACACAGCTTCAGTTGTGTACTTTCCAGAAACTGACGAGCATGAAGTTTCAGTACTGTACAATGGGAAGCTGGTGTATGATACGCCAGTGACTAACGACGTTGTTCGCTGTTCTTCGGCTCATGAAGCTTTTGAAATTGTTTCCGAAATTATGATGCTTCCGAAAAGAAACGCTTGACATTGCGTTTCTGGATTGTATAATAGAGAAAATCAATCACCTTGTTTTGTGGAGTTGACATGAACTACGATTCGACCAAGCCGTACTGTGGATTTGAAAGTGCCGAAGCCCTGTTCGCTGATCTGGCACAGGCGTTCAGGGATGCGATTGTTGTTCCGAATGAGTGGCTCCCTGAAGAATATCACAACCGCAAGCAGTGGGAATCCGGGAATCTCCGCGACCTTGACGGCAAGGTGTTCGGGCCTACACTTGCACAGATTGAGAAAACGTATCAGCGTCTGCATGGTGAGCGTATTCAGAAGCAGAACGAAGAAGCGGAACGAGAAGCCCGGATTCAACGATATGCCGACCAGTACGCCGAAAGTGAATCGTTTGAATATGAAGTGAATGAAGATAAGCTATACAGAAACGAGGTCGCGTTCTGTTCAGCTTCACAACTTATCGACCAAGACGACATTGACGAGGAGGGATTCTTTGGCTAAGGTTGTTTGCACGGCTGTAAGGCCGTCAACTCAGTCTAGTATTGAAGTTGTGTTGCCTGATGAAGTTGTCGAAGAAGTAGAAAAGTCCGGCGACATTGCCAAAGCCACCGGCTGGATTGGTAACGAATTCAACTGGCAATTTATTCCACTGAAATATGAGGTACAACAATGTTCACAGTAGCAATCGCTATCATTCTATCACTGACACCAAAATCGTACACGCTACCGGCAAGGCACTTTGACTGGAACGAATTCCATTATGTGGAAACTAAGCCAGTGCCAAAGTCTACCGCTAAGCCTAAGTTCATCAGACCGATTTATATTCCTGATGCGGCTAAGGTTAAGCGTCCCATTTATACAGCGGCACCGCTTATCACTAGCGATTCGATCACTATTGATTGCGGGCCACGGTTTAACTAACTGATCGGGGATTGCATTTAAGCTCCACGCCTGTGCAATTAAACACTGAATTAACAGTCGGTTTCCCCGTTCTTTCTTATTGCCGCAAGTCCTTGCCCCGTAAGGAGTTAGGGCTTGCCCGGCCCCCGCCGCGTGACGTAAGTCCTTGCTATCAAACGACTTATGACAATTTTAAAAAACTTTGGAAAACTTTCCCTAATAACTAAAGAATTTCCTTGAGAATGCCGATAGATATTGTATAATAGAGATGTGGACAGCGGGGCGGCGAGGAACCGCCTGACGCCATCACGGTTAAATTCACATGCTGCTGCGGTGGTATGTGTACGTCAGTAGACTGGTAGGAAATCCAGTGAATACCGCTGTTTACTAATCACGGGGTGTACATCCTCACACCTTCTAGCAAGGCTAGTACTGCACCGGTGTATCGTGTGGGGGTGTACACACTACCCGTGTACAACCTAAACCCTCCGGGTAATGTTTTGAATGTACAGTCAGCGAATGTACAGCCCAAACCATAAAGATAATGCCGCGAATGTACAGTCAGCAAAAAGTCGAAAAACACTAAAGTTTGCTCTTGACAATGCCGATAAAGATAGTATAATAGAGTCATGAAGAACAAAACAACAATCAAAATTGAAGCCACGCCGATCTGGAAAATTCCAACCGGCCACAAGTCGCACAAAAGCGGTGCGGGTGTTCATGCGGACAAGCGTACCAAACGGGAACGAACCCGAGGTGCAAAACTTCGGAAAGTTCTTGAAGATTATTCTTGACATAGCCGCAGGCTATGGTATAATAGAGATGTCAACACGGGGTTGACACTCACAACTGTCCTGAAAGGGGAAAACGATGAAAGTTAAGCAGGTTGTTGAAGCGGGTCCAGTCAGTAGCTTCTACATGTCGTCTTGGACCGACAACGAAATGGAGTTGACTGTCGAAGGAGGCGAGATCAAACTGAGCCTGCCGGAAGGTGTCATGAAGCGACTGCACCAGTGTCTTGGTGAAAAGCTCACCGCCCTCGCAGAAAAACGCTTGACAGAAGCGAAAGAAATGGTAGAATCTACACAGGAGGATTCTGATGAGTAATCAGGTGCCGCTTATCAAAGCGGGAACGGTTTTGTCGATTGGCACCGTGAAGTCAATCGAAAACGATTGTGTGCGACTGGTTTTCAAGGGTAATGAGTTTACCGCCAGTTTTGCAGCAGTGGAAAAAGTTTTTTTTGAGGAGAATTGATCTATGGCTACGCTTGCAACGAACTTCGTGAAGGGTCAGACGCTGACATGCAAATATCCAAAGCATGGCAGGATGAATATTCTCAAACGTCACACCGGCACGATTAAGGCTGTTGGTTGCTCAGTAAATGGCATTTATGCCACCATCCATCAGGCGGATGGCACTTACCGCTCACTTCTGTTGAGCAAAATGATTGATCCCGTCGCTTCCTGACGCGACTTCGTTGCTGGGGAGTGGTGGTGTAGCCACTCCCCTTTTCTAACGTGTAAAAACAGGAGTGTAAAAATGGATCAGTGGCAGGAAGATGAACTGTACGGCGGAATGGTCGATTGGGATGAACACTATGACCAAGACGACGTGAGAGCCGCAGAAGAAGAACTTTCATATCTGGAAAATTTTGACTGGACAGACGATGAGTACGAAGACGAAATCGACTATTGAGACCGCCGCCGTTTTTGCCTGGGTGTCAGGCTGTACATTCCTGATCATCATGACTTGAAACACCTCCTCGCCGTAAGTCCCTATGTCATAACGACTTAGGGCTGGCGGGGCGGGCCGGGCTTGCCGTAAGTCCTTGCAGAACAACGACTTACAGCGATCTCAAAAAACTTTCAGAAAACGATCAAGTTACCGATTGACAATGCCGATAATTATTGTATAATAGGGGTGTAACGGGGAACGATACTAAAAGGGGAAAATGATGGAAAAAGTCGCACACTACGCTTGGCCGGGTGGATATCCATTGTTCTACTATGTGGAATCTACCGACGGTAAGTTCCACAGTTGTCCATCATGTGTAAATCAGAACCGTATCGGCAAGAATGTTGATTGTTGTAAGGCGTATATCAATTATGAGGATGATACGCTTTTCTGTGAAGTTTGTGAAAAGCAGATTAAATCTGCTTATGGGAATTGACATTCAACGCAAGGATGCTATAATGGCGATATCTAAAGAAAAAGTCTTTCAAAGGGCAATCGAAATGAGCAACAAGAAACCGCGAGTTCAGGTTAGTCGGGAAGTGTTGGAGCATATCGACCCCTCGAAAAAGGTTCGCGTGTATCGCAACCTGCACAAAGGATGTCTGAGTGTTCAGCAAGGCGGTCTTGTCAAGTGTCACGCTGACAACGTTGTATTGCGAGATTTTAAAACCGTTGTAAACAAAGCTGGTCAGGAGCGTGTGCGTCGTGAGCGTGCAAAGAATGTTCATGCATTCATTGAGGGGTTTGTGGTTGATGCTAAAGAATGTTGGAAAGGTATGCTTGACTTTAGATGGGGTAAATGTTACTATAACCCATACGAAACAAACCACTGGACAGATCCGGAAACGGGTGAATATATTCAATCTGGAGAGTTTGCTGATGTCGCTCCTGATAGCGTTCTGGTATACAATTATTTACTTTTCCCTACTATTGGCGTATAGATGACTCAGCGTAAAGCTCTGTTGCTCAATTCGCTGAGAGTCTTAGCCGTAAGTAATGGCTGAGCGTGTTGCTGGGAACTCCCGGCGACTACTGATCAGACGCTTATATTACTTCGTCCATGTGGGTTTGGCCTCAACTCCCACTCGCGACGTAAAAAGAAAAAAAACAGGCGTAGCCCTTCCATTTTCAGCAGGTTTTGATTACCTACGTTAGCAAAGCAAAACCGCTCCCGGTGTACGAAAGTCTTAAAGGTTCCACGCAAGTGAGTTCCGCCGGGGTTATGGATTTCTAGCTCAATAGGTCAGAGCAGCGGACTCATAATCCGTTGGTTCCCGGTTCGAGTCCGGGGGAATCCACTGGTGACTCTTTCTTAACCGCTGTAAGTCCCTATGTCAGTGCAAGGGGCAACAAAGTGAGAAGCGACTCTGGAAGTTGGCAGTAATCCGGTCCAATAGGATTCGGGGCATGAACCCGGCTAGACAGTATGCTTTCTTGCTCCTTTCTTCTTGACATTTCGCCGTAAGTCCCTATGTCGTAAAGACTTAGGGCTGGCGGGGCGGGCCGGGCAAGCTGTAACTCCTTTGGTAGTAACGACTTACGTCAATTCTAAGAAATTACCCCTTTTCTTGTGAAGTTTCTTGACATAAAATGCCGATATGATATAATAGAGCCAACAACGAAAGGGAAAAACATGAAACTGATTGAACTGGCACAAATCAAGCTGGCAAAGCAGGACCGTAGTTTATCACAATCTGACGCGGTTTACCGCGCTGGCTGGGATGCTTGCGGAGAGTGGACATGCGCACTATGTGGACACATGATCGGTAAAAATCTGAATGGTGATATGCCGTATTGGCTGGCAAGGGAGCATTCAAAAAATTGTCAGAATTTAGATTGACATTCGCGGCGAGTATGTTATAATTGAGTCTCACAAGCAAAGTTTCTTCTGGAGGTAGTGTTAATGTTCTCGAAAGCAAATGCAAAACTCGAAGGTCTTGCAAAGGTTCCGGCTCTGGCTCGATTCCTTGAGAATCGTCGCAAGGTTTATTCGTTTGATCTACTCAGCGGGCATTCGTGTCCGTTTGCTGAAAAGTGTCTGTCAAAAGTTAAGGTGACAGATGGCAAGCGTAGCATTCAAGACGGACCAAAAACTGAATTCCGTTGTTTTTCTGCTTCTCAAGAAGTGGTGTATACAAACACCTATAACAGCCGTAGCCGCAACTTCGAGAGTCTTCGCGGTCTTTCAATGTCTGGTATGGTCGATTTGATTTCAAGCAATCAGCCGAAGAATCTGGGCATTGGTCGCGTACATGTTGCTGGTGATTTCTTCAATCGAGACTATTTCAACGCATGGTTGCAAGTTGCTATTGACAATCCTGACCGCTTGTATTATGCGTACACAAAGTCTCTGCCTTACTGGATTGACAGACAATCCGATATTCCTTACAATTTCGTTCTCACCGCTTCTCGCGGTGGGCGATGTGATAACCTGATCACTGAACACGGACTGCGTGAGTCTGTTGTTGTATACAGTGAACAGGAAGCCGCCGATCTTGGCTTGGAGATCGACCATGACGACAGCCACGCTGCAAATCCCGACACCCGTGAACAGAGTTTCGCACTTCTGATTCATGGTGTACAACCGGCAGGTTCTGAGGCTGCACAGGCGATCAAAGCCCTGAAGAATGCGAATGTTAAATTCTCATATTCAAGAAAGGGTAAGGTAAACGTCTGATCCATATACTTGTTCTATTGTGCATCTCGATGCTTGTCCATGAATTCGGAGAAGATTTCTAAAATTTCCTAAAACCGGGAATCGACCTAAGTTCTTGTGCCGCAAGGACTTAGGGCCGACCCGCCCCCCCCGGCGAGCCGTAAGTCCTTTGATACCAACGACTTACGGCGATCTCAAAAAACTTTCAGAAAAACTAAAGGCGAGGGGTTGACGTGGCCGATAATTATTGTATAATGGAAGAATAACCGAGTCCATTTGAAAGGGGTTCAAGATGCTTGTTCTGAAAGATGCCGTGAGTGTTGGCTGTGCGTACTGTCTGGAAGTTCATACCTTCGAGTGCAGCACGCAAGGCGTTGTCGCGTGGCAAGCTGGCGAGTTGATCCAGAACGCTCTGCCTGAGCTGTCTGCCGATCAGCGTGAACTGATGATTAGTGGCACTTGCGGCAAGTGCTGGGATAAGATGTTCCCGGAAGATTTTGAAGATTAGGACTTGACATTCCGCGTTGGGATGTTATAATAGAGAAAAGCCGCATCGGTTTGTGGCTGGTTTAGTTTCCTTGTGAAGGGGTTGAGTTATGAACGTGTTGTCAAATGTTGCTATTGATGCTGTCAAGTCGAAGTTCGATTTTACAGTTGACAAGTTTCCGCTGGCTGGTCCAGACGGGTTGAAGACTCCGCTGTACGGACTGTTCAGGTCTGACACGATGGAGTACGTTGGCAAACCGTGTTCAAAGAATTACGTTGCTCACCAGAGCGACGACGTTCTGGCACTGGTGGAATCCGCAGGCGAAGCCTTTGACGGTGTAGCCGATGTTCAGTGTCACTTCCGCGACGGGCATTATGTGTCTATCGCTCCGAGTCGTGACCAGCGACGTGCCATTTATGGCACTGCCGATAACATCTTTCCGCGTTTCATTGTGAACGCCGGTTATGATGGTCGGGCTTTCAGTGCCATCATGGGTTTCTACCGCGATGCGTGTAGTAATCTGGCGATGATGCGTCAGGTTTCTGGAACTTCGGTTTCGATTCGTCATGGTTCTGGCTTGCGTGAGAAGATGGACGATCTGATTCAGACGTTCAGCGTTCTGCGTGAATCGTGGACTACGCTTGGTGATGTGATTGCCGAGCTTCAAAGTCGTGAAGTTCGCATGACTGATTTTCTGGATCAGATTTACGGTCAGCCTGATCCAGACTCGAAACGTGGAGTGACCGTTCACAAGAACCGGACAGAGGCAATCTTCCGTCGCCTCAGTCGTGAACGGTTTACCACTGGTCGCGGTTCGATGGACTCTCAGTTCAACGTGTCCGCATGGGAAGCGTATAATGCTGTGCAGGGATATGTTCAGCATGACGCCTCCCGCAAAGGCTCGCCGTCTGACTTTGCTCGTGTTATCTCCGCTGCAAATGATTCGGCAGTCAAAAAGGCAGAGACGCTTGCTCTCGCAACGCTCACTGCCTAGTTGTTCCCCTTTCACCTGTACAGTCCCGGCAATCGCCGGGGCTGTACTCTTGTGAGGGAGTGCAATGACTCACATTCTTGTCCTTTTGTTTATCTCGATGCTTGTGCATCAGTTTGGCGAAGATTTTTAATTTTCTCAAAACCGGGGATCGACCTAAGTCCTTACGCTGTAAGGGTTTAGGGCCGACCCGGCCCCCGCCCATCGCCCTAAGTCCTTTCATACCAACAACTTACGTCAATTATTAACTACCAACCACAACTCCTTATTTCCCAAAGGTTTACATTGACAAACGCAACATCATATGATACAATAGGTTACGAGCAGCCCCGAATAGATGTACATGCGTTCAGGTGTACGGCAGTTCAGATGTACGGCAGTTCAGGTGTACAGGCGACCTACATGTGTCCAGCCCCAACTGTCCCCATCGCCACTGATATAAGAGCCAGCGAAAATTCGTCCACTTGTCTTTCCTAAACAAGCAGCATCGAAACTTTT
>Ga0208645_1001439_pt1 | contig 20807 bp, 42 predicted proteins | sample VirMetDEL_Sep_01_FD_184519 | JGI IMG/M metagenome (GOLD analysis project Ga0208645, IMG submission 184519) | Aqueous microbial communities from the Delaware River and Bay under freshwater to marine salinity gradient to study organic matter... | ecosystem: Environmental > Aquatic > Marine >... | reverse complement strand
TCTAGCATTCACAACCTTAACAGCCTCGTGGCTCTTAGGGTCAACCAATCTAAAGTCTGCGTCTTCTTCTACAGCCTTAAGAAAATCATTGGTAAGATTTATACCGTTGTGAAGGTTAAGATTCTTACGGTTAATATCTCCACCAGATTCTTTACGCATGTTAATAAACTCTTCTATCTCCGGGTGACTAATGTCCATGTATGCTGCATAAGAACCACGTCTTGTAGTGCCTTGGTTAAAGGCTAACATCTGAGAATCTACAACATGCATAAAGGGGATTGAACCAGTAGACTTACTACCGTGAGTAGTAGAAACACCATTACTTCTAATATCTCCCCAAAATCCACCGATACCTCCACCCGAACTTGCCAACCATATGTTCTCGTCATAATGAGCAGATAAACCATCCCGACTATCAGGTACATAATTGAGGAAACAACTAATAGGAAGCCCACGACTTGTTCCCCCGTTGCTAAGTATAGGAGTGCTAAACATGAACCAACAAGAGGAACTGTAGTGATAAAGTCTTTGAGCCAACTCAAAGTCTGTATGACCTTTGTAAGTAGCTGCAAATACTGATGCTCTGGCAAACGCTTCTTGTGCATGTGTTTCTTTCTCCCATAAATATCTATCTTTTAATGTATCAAGGCTAAATTTATCTAAGTTTTTTTCATTGCTGTAGTTAATTTTTATACCAAGATATTCTTTAATACCAACCTTATCATCGACCATTACATGTTCTCCTTGTTATGTATGTCTAACATTATAACAGTATAATGTAGAATTTTTAATAAATCATTTCGATTTTTACCTGCTTTATTTCCATAGCGTTTAGCGTACTTCATAATATTTCCCATACAAAAACCTTCACCATGTCCGGAGTCAATGATAACATCCGTAGCTTGATACTTATCAGAAGCATAGTGTTGTCCATAGGTTGAATCAATATATTCTTTTAATTCTAATATGTGTTTGTCTTCATTAAATTTATAGTTCATCGTTTCTCCAAGTGTCAGGTAAAGTATCTTCACTGTACCATGTAAAATTATTTGTTTCAGCCCACTCAGCATGGGTTCGTTTAGTTCCGTTTTTTCTTACAGTAGCTCCAGGCATAGGAGAAAAAGGCTTTTGAAATAAAAAAACTAATTCTGTGTAATTAGGGTTCAACGAATTTCTAATGTGGATGTATTTACTGTACTCAGCATGGTCCCAGAACCTACCTTTAGCTTCAAGTAAAATTGTTTTGCCATCTATTTTTTTTACAAAGTCAGGTTCATACTTACGTTGTATGACATATTCTATTTTATCCCAATGATGTTTCCAATCTTGTAAGATGGTTTGGTGAATACCATACTCCCATAAACTGTCATACCCTTTTGGTACTCCAGTTTTTTTAGGTCTTGGTTTACGTGGTACTCGTTTCAATGTATCTTCCTAGAATCTCTAGCATCTATTTCGCATTGAAAAACAATAGCAAACATAGCTAATGTTTCAGTATCAATATTATCTAAACACTCGTTTTCTTCTTGTAAAACTTTACCCAATTCAATTATTGCATTTTCTAAATCAGTTTTCATTTACTAAGTCCTCGACAGTTATGTCATTTATATTTTTATATTTAATTAATTTTTTAATTTTTTTATTAATCCATTTTAAAGAGAAAGCAGTTAACATTAATTTACCATTAGTAAAAATGTGTGTATCTTTAGGAACTAAATCAGCTGCTTGTTCTATAGTAAGTTTCTTTGCATCTTCTTCAGGAACTAAAGTTTTTACCCAATCAATTAAAAGCATTAAAGATTTTCTTCTTATCTGTTTTGTTTTTCTTCCGTTCATAGTACCTCCTGTACATTAGGAATTTTCTTTATAGTTGTAAAGTATACTGGCCCTGTTGAGTATTGAAATCCTCTTAGCCCTTGTCCATCGTTTGAATCTTTGTGACATTCAAACTTATAAGGACACCAAGTACAACCTCTAGCTAACTTCATGTTACCTGCTTTGCCTTCTGGTATAGGTTCATAACAAAACTCAGGTGGTTTCTTTTTCTTAACAATAGACTTAATAGATTTAATACGGTCTTTAATATTAGGCTTGTCTAATTCTTCTGGCTTAAACAAAGTTAGTTCTCCTGTCTCTTTATTTAAAACTAAAAACCCACCGTTGTTAGTACCTTCTGCTTCTTCATACCCTGCAAGTTGTGCTAAGTATCCAAAGTTATCTTGCTCTGCTAATGTCCCGTCTCTGAATTTCTTAAACGCAAAACCAGAAGCTGTCTTTACATCTACTACTTCACCATCAATCTTACAATCCATATGACCTTTGATTCCACTAACAGAAATTTCTTTTTGTTCAGAGTCAATCTTATGCCCGGACATTTTAACAAAGAATAAAACTAACACTTCAAGTAAGTGTCCGTACAGAAATTTAATCATAGTACTAGATTCTAATTCTCTAGCAGAAACGTTTTTAGAATTCATATCATACCACAGCTGACGAGAAGGCTTTCCGATGTTAGACATTCTTAATGTATTAACATTAGCTTTGTCTGCACCACGAGGAGTAGCCCAATGTTTTAAAGCACTGGCCATGTCTTCACCAAAGACTTTTAAATCCTGGTCGGTTAGTTTAATATCCTTACCCTTAGTTAAGGTAGATATAGTAGAGTAAATATCATCTACTAATGTATCTAGGTTTTTATTTTTTGGCATCTTCAAACTCCTTGAATGCTTTAATCACATCTGATGAAAAAAGCTTTTGTAAATTAACTAAATACATTTGACTTGCATTGTGGTCTCCACCGGATACAGTTTTAAATGTATCAAGCTTATCAACAATAGTTCTAAGAACATCTGTTTTAAACACAAGGGTGCAGTACTCGTTGTCTCCAATACAAAGATTGTGAAACCAATAGTCTGACTCGGTAGCTTTAATACCAGAAGGTTTACCATAGCTTTGATATTCAATAGCTATGTTCCCTGTCTTCATCCACATACCACGTTCTGATTTAACTTCTATCTTTTTATCTTGTAACATTGCTGCTACTTTATCTTCTCTAACTGTACCATACTGCAAGTCTAGGTCAAACTTTTTTCTGTTTTCTTTAGTGGGTTTCATGTAATAACTCCTTATAAAAATTACCTACTTTTAAAATTTGAGTAGGGGTTGCACTAGATTTAATTGAATTTGCTAACAGAGATATAATTATAATATTTTCTTTTACATAACCTTTTGCCGGAACAATTCTGTCTAATGATGGCGAGGTTTGCCAGTTGTTCTTTATGCCTTTCTTATTAATCTCAAATTTAAAACCAAAGATAGGACAGTGTGTTGTAATTATTTCTCTTAAATCTTTTGCTTTTAAATTAAAAGGTAAGTTAAACTTCCTTGCTCTTGCTCTTGCTCCATGTATTAAATCAGTTAAGTGTTGAGGAGAACCTACTGTTTTTGACTTTCTCCAATTACTTTTGTATGAAGTAGTATGTGTAATAAAACAACTATTACATTTATAAATTTTGTTTTTATAATTTGAGACATAACAATTTCCTATGTCTACACCAACTTCTTTGATAGTTAAATCAGTAAAACAAATAGTGCATCGTTTAATTGTGTTACCTTTATTAATGAGTCTCACTCCAATTACCTCCTACTTTGTATTCACCATCCATAGGACAACGAAGGTTTAGATGTTCTCCTGCTTTAATTAAACTATTAACAGCAAGTTCTCCTGCAAATTCTGCTTGTGATTCTTTTACTTCTATCTGCCACTCATCATGGATGTTAGCAACAAACTTATAATTAATTGTGTTTAGTTTTAGTAGCTCATCTAAAAGAACCAAACCTTGTTTCATGAGGATAGCACCACCACCTTGAAGCAGTGTGTTAAGTGCTGCATGTTTATGTCTAAGAAATATCTTACGCCCGTCTAATCCTTTGAGGAACCCTTTTGTTGCTGCTCTTTCAACGCGACTTTTAAGAGCTTTAAATGGTGGGTTACCACTGAGAAAACGTTCTCGCAATCTTCTACCTTCCTCTCTATTTCCACCAACCACGCTTCCAATTTTTTCATCCCCTGCTCCGTAGATGAGGGCATAGATAAAAGTTTTTGCCTGGTCTCTTGATTTAAGACCAGCAAGGTTTTGGTTAACTGTGTGAATGTCTCCGTTAATGATTTCATTTATGTACTCCTCGTCAGCCATGTAGTGTGCTAACATTCTTAATTCTAGTTGACTTGCATCTACACCCACAAGTTTATAACCCTCTGGTACTATCCAACAAGACCTACATTCTTTACCAAAGGGACTATAGACTGCAGGAACTTGAGCCATGTTAGGACTTCTATGTGCCATCCGGCCTGTAATAGCACCAGTAGATAAGACAGAGCCATGTACTCGATTGTCTTTAGCAGCAGCATCTATCCACGACTCAACTTGAGCTGCTCTTTTTTGTAAGAGTAAAAACTCTGCTATGAGTTGAGCTTGTGGGATGTGTTGGATTTGTTTAAGAGTTCCTTCATCAACTATGGCTTGTCCTGTTGTAGTAAACCTATTAGGTTTCCAACCAAAGTCTTTTAAGTATGCACCTATCTGTTGACGAGAGCCTAAGTTAAATTCTTTTAATTCTTTACGCATGAAAGGAGACATGTTGCCTGTCTTTGTTATCTCTTCATATTCATATGAGCTTAGACCAGACTTAGATAACGCCCCGTCTTTTTTAAACTTAGGTACAACTTGTTTAACATCAACCCATTTAGGTTTAAATGTTTCATGTACTTCTTTTTCAACCTCGGCTTTTCTTTTATTCAATGAACTTAAAAGAAACATAGCTGCTTGTTCATCAAAAAGAAACCCGTTGTCTGTTTGTTGTTGTAAAATTTGTGAGGTCTTATGTTCTAACTCAATAGAGTCTTTAGAAAAACCAGGACTTTCTTTTCTTAAATGTTCTAAGACTTTTTTGTTTACTCGTACATCTTGAATGCAGTAAGTCAACATCTCTTGACTAAAGGAATCAAACTTAGGTTGTTCTCCTTTAGCACATTTTAAAAACCAACCCCATTTTTCTAAGCTGTGTCCTCCCTCTCTCGTGGGGTGGAAGAGTCTTGACAGGGTCAAGGTATCAATGACTTCTGCACACGCAGATAAATCCACCCCCGAAAGTTTTTTGATAACAGGTATGTCAAAGCCTATGATGTTATGTCCTATAAGTTTATCTGCCCTAGACAGAAACTCGATGCCTTTGTCTATCTCTCCGGGGTCAAAGGAATAAACATTATCGTCTTGGTCAATCGCAACGATGCACCAAATTTCTGTCGCAGCAGGTATCTTAACCTCTACATTTTTTTTAAGCTCTGTATCATAAACCTTTTGTTTAGAATCAAACAGCAGTCCGTTTGTTTCTATATCAAATACTAATTCCATATGTTTGTCCTAGAAAGGTAATAAACTTTCTGTGTCTTCATGTATTAACTCGCTGTCAGTATACTCTGATAGTCTACCAGACTCTGAATCATACACTAAAGAAGTAGCTAACCCAACGTCTCCTGTGTATCTAGATTTAAGTACACGAAGTTTAGTAGTCCTGGATTCTAATTCATCATCTGATTGTTGATTACGTTCTAAAGCAATAACACAATCGGATAACTGACCAATACTATTAGACCCTCGAAGATGAGAAAGACTAACTTCTACCCCATTCTCATGTCCCTTGTTACCATCAACACGTCTTAAATGAGACACGAGTATAAGCCCGGCCCCTGTTTCTTCTACTAAGCTTCGAAGTCTAGTCATGATATTGTCAATAGCTCTACGCTCATCGCCTTCTGCTAACTGACTTACTAACATATGTAGATGGTCGACCACTACCCACTTACAATCACAACCAACAATGAGGTATCTAAGCTTTGCAAAGATATCATCAATCTCGTTAGTCCCAAAGTGAGCATGGATAAATACTTTATCTTCATCAAACATTGTCTTGTACATATGAATCAAAGTATCTTCACTGAACTTGTCTCGCTCTTGGTCAACGTATAACCTAGCGTTAGCTTCAATAGATAGTATCCCATCTACAGTTCTACGCCAATCTTCTTCAAGAGCAATGATGCCTACGTTATCATCGGTGTTTTTTACTAACCAATGTTCTAACTCTCTGGTAACACTAGACTTACCTAGTCCTGTCCCACCTGTAAGAGTAACGAGTTCTCCTTGTCGCATACCATAAAGCTTATCGTTCAATCCTTTCCAAGGATACGGAATGCTTTCTTTTCTTTTTCTGTTTAAGAAGTCTTCTTGTTTCTCTGATACCCGTATGATTCCACTAGGAGTATAGACCTTGGCATCCCACCATGAAGATGTGAATTCTTTATAGCTGCCTTTGATAAGCATGTCGTTAGCATCTTTGTACCCGTTGGGTAGAGTAACAACCTTTGCTTTACCAGGTTTTAGAATCATAGCAACTTTCATTGCAGCTTCCTGTCCTGCTTTGTCTTTATCAAAACACAAGACAACATTGTCAAAGCTTTCTACATACTCAAGGTTTTCCTTGATGTCTTTGACTGCTGAAGCTGCCCCTCTAATAATAGAAACAACTGCCCACTTACTACCCAGAAGTTCATAGGCTGCCATAGCATCACACTCACCTTCTACAATGGTGAGATACTTACCTCCTTCTTTGAATAGCTGTTGTCCAAACAGACCGACACCATTAGGTGAGACATCAAAAGAAAACTTCTTGTCTCTAATGTATCTAATCTTGTTTGCTGTGAGCTCGTTGTTAATGTAAAGGGGATAGATGTGTTGAGCTAATTGTCCTGCTGAATCATAGACAACCTTCACCCCGTATTTTTCTGCTGTTTCTTTGGCGATATTTCTATCGGAGAGCTTTGCATAAACTCCACCATGTGCGTTTAATTCTCTTATTGTTTCTTGCATATTTGTTTCTACCTGTTTTGTTTGATATGTTGTTTGTTTATCAAGGCTAGGAAAGAACTCATCGCAACTAAAACATTTACCAGAACCATCCTCGTTCTGAGAGAGTGCATCACTGCTCTTACACGAAGGGCAAGGTAAGTGATACTTTACAAATTTTAAATTGTTTTCCATGTTTGACCCGAAAAAAAGCTAGGCACAGAATTTAATCTGTGTCCTAGCGTGGTTATAATTAAGACTCGTCAGTAGATTCTACTGCATCAATCTCTTCTGGTTGTGGTTCTTCATCAACCTTTGCTTCTGGACACTCAACTAAAAGAGTTTCAAGATTAGATTGATGTGCTTGTGAAGCATAGTTTAATGCTTCAATTAGTACATTGATTGTACCTATTTTACTGATAGTAACACTTGAATTGTTTTTGACTTGAGTATCTTCAATTTTAGATACATCATAAACTAAGTTACCTTCATCATTATTAATAGTAATAATCATTAGAATTCCTCCCCACCTTCGATAGCTTCAAACTCTGCACCATCTCCGGATTTGTATTGAACCAAATCAAGAACTTGCATAGCTTGAAAGTCCAGGCCCTTGAAGTCTCCGTATTTATTAGATACTTCCCACTCGTTATATTGAATCTTAACTCGTGAGCCATTACCAACCTGTTCATTCATTGGAACTTTGGTACTGTCAAGTAGTAAAGGTGCTTTGCGAACCATTCCATTTGGTCCATTTACTTTACGCTTGATGTTAATAGAACGACCAACGACTTCATCTTGGACTGTTAAAGTTTTAACTTTAAAGCCACGACTTTCAAAATCGTTTGCCACCTCATCACTTATTACTAAGTCGACTGTATAGACAGGTTCGAACTTAGTGTTCGGTGTTGTTACATTCGCCCAATAAGCGATTCCTTCTTGTATTGCCATATTAAATTACTCCTATATTGACATTGTTATTATACAATTATATATTATGTTGACCGATTAGTCAACCCCTACTCTTTAATCTCTTTTAAGATTTCTTCTAAAGTTATAGAAGGGTTATCAAAAAGAGTTATTAAAAACTTTTCGCCTTGTTTAAGAACTTCATACGCAACCTTGTTAGCATAAAATTCTTGATAATTATTAGTAACATACTGTTCAAACTTAGCCATAAGTTTTTTATCTAATACTAGTACATTGCTAGGTAGTTCTCTGTCCATCTTGTCTCCTTTTTTAATTGTTGTCCAACCTATAACTTTACCGTCTAACATTTTATTATATAGATAGTTCATTATTCAGTCTCCTGGTTTTCTATAAGGTTATGTGTTCCTGTTAAAACTCCTAGTCCTTCGTTGACACTAGGCAGCTTGGGATTTAGTTGTGAATCTAAATCTTGTAAGATGCTGTTAATAGCATAGGTAGTTTCTTCCATAGATGCTAACCTATTTGATACATCAACCAAAGAATTGTGGTAGCTTTCTTCAGTCCGGCCCATTAAATTAATTCTTTCTTTTACATCCTGGAACTCTTCGCTTAGTGACAAAAAAGATTTGTTTAACCTGTTAAGTCCTGCTTGATTCTCAGCTATGCCCCCGGATACTGCATTAACAATGGTGTACACAGATATAAAAGCTGTGACCATTACGATACTAAATATTATTTTAAATTTCATTTATCTTTCCTGTAATAATTGTTAGGGTATACACCATCATCTTCAATGTTGAATGCTTCTTTTACTTCTCGAAAGAAATCATTTGATGCATGTAGTTCTTCAACAGTCATGCTTCCATATTCAAACATACCATTAAGTCCCCATTTAACATTGTTACAATGTTTAACTATTAAATTCATAGTTCTTTCTGGAACTTTAACTGTTATCATTTTTCCTTTTATCATTTACCTTGTCCTCGATATTTTTTATAGTTAGCTTTCTGATTCTTGTTCATGGTTGAAGTGCTAACATTCCCTCCACCTTGACTAGTCTTCTTACCTTTGCCTTTAGTAGCAGAGATGTAAGCCTTTAATGTTTTAGTTTTCGCCATGATGTTCCTCTATAGTTTTCTTACGACTGTCTCTGTACTCTGTTACCCTTCGACCATCTGCATAGTCAACAGTTTGTTGAGTCCATAAACCATCCTTATACCTGGTATCAATAGCTTTAATTTGTTTGGCTTGTCTTTCTAGTTCAAGCCTTTGTCGTTGCTGTTCAACAGCATCAGTATGTTCTGTCATTTTTATTCTCCTTTATAGATTTTTGTAGTTTAAGTACAAGGTTTTTTCTATGTTCTTCTTGTGCAAACTCATAGTCTTTAGTAGACATAGCTTGACTACAATGTTGAGATAGAAACTCTATCATAGTTAAAGGTACTGGCCTGTCTATATTGTCATAACAATATTGAAGGCAGTCATCCTCTAAGTCCGGGCGTCCTTCAATCACCCATAGTTCATGCACATTATCTCTCATGTTATCCATGACTGTGCTGTTAATTTCATTACTCATCTTCAGTCTCCTTTTTAAATCCTGGTTTGTTATAAATATCTAAATGTCTAGGCAGCTTAATCTTATTAGTCTCAATTAAATAAAACCAAAGAGAATACATACCAATCAAAGAAACTAATCCGGTTATAAATAAAAATATTTCTATCATATCTTTACCCCCAAAGTTTTATGAACTCTATCTTCATAAAGACTAACATGCTTTAAGACTTCGTCTTGTTCTCGGTGTGTTAAGTTTTCAAAGAACCCAGGAATATAATCCGTGGGTTTATCAAACAGTTTCTTTAAGTGTTCCGATACACTATGCTTTGCTAAAGTCTTAGCTGTTACTTTATTATTGTTATGGGTAATCATATTAAGATTGTACCACATCATTTTCTAAAGTGTCCACTCTGCTTGTTAAGTCTTCTATGTCGTGCTTTAAATCTTGTACAGTACAATCAACATGATTAATTGTTCCTTCTAAATCAGAAACTTTCCAATTTAAATTGTCAACTTTAGATTCTAAATCTTCTATCATTTCTTTTTGATTAGTTATGATATCGTCAAGTTTATCCTCTAGTTTTTCTAAGTCTGTTAGTTTTGTGTCGTACATTATTTTACTCCTACGATTAAATCGTTTTCAATTTTAACTTCGGCAAAGAACTCACGAGTTCCCGTACCTCTTGGGTCATGAGGTCTGTTACAACCTATGATTTTACCATCACTTTTATATTCTTCACCGAACATAGAAGTCTCTGTGTATTTTAAAGGCTCACCTATGTGTTCCTTCATTTGTTTTTTACTTTCGTAATTTAATATCATCATGCTGTTGTCCTCGCTATTATATTATTATTAATTACAAAACCAGAAGTATCCTTCTTAGCTTTGCCCTTTGCTTTTAGCCCAACAATTACATTGGGTTCGTCTAAAAATCTCATGTCGTGGGTGTCCCCGTCAATCACTTTAAATCCTTTGAACATGGTAGGTAAATCTTTATCTCTAAAGACTACTGCTATGTTGTACTTAATCTTTTTAATCAGCTCACTGTAAGTTGGACTAGCTTCTGAATAACTCCAGGTTAAATGATAGTTAGGGATGTGGTCTACTTTTCTTGTTGGTATCTTAGTGTAATCATAGAACTGTATCTGTGGAAACATTGCAAATATATTCTTAAAGTCTTTTTCTTTATGAAGTTCTAAATTTACTGTGTCTAAATAATCTTCTCCCATGTGTTTCATTCCTTGATTAGTTATGTATTTTCCATTTACTTCTTTAAGTAAAATAGTTTCCCATTGAATATCGGATGTCCCGTTTAATCTAATGGCAGGTTTCTTACCCTTCCTATCACAAGCCCTAACAAAAGTATGAATATCTTTAATCAAAGCAGCCATGAAAGTTTCTCTGTCGTTAAGATACAGCTCTGTCTTACGCTTCCTTGCATCTTGAATAACATTAGTTGTCTCACCCTTCTTGAAGATTCCACCTCTACCAGAAGTATTTAAACAAGCAGTCTTACAACCTGCTATGTCTTGGTATGGACATATCTTTGTGTTGATAGGACTAAGATGCATCACCACATTCCAATAAGTTTCTTGAAGTTTGTTACCCTTCTCAAGTTTAGGATTGCTGTTAACTGATATTAATTTATACATTATACTATTTCAATTTCCCCGTTTTCTAATTTAAATTCGTCAGTAATATTACCCCATTGGTTTGCCATTGCAACTGCAATGCCTTCAAAGGTTTTACTTCTAACATGACTACGCTCTGCCTTGGGCAGCTTAAAGGTATCGTAATGAAACTTGTTCATCATCTTACCATTCTTCATTTTAACCATCTCTGGTTCAACAACATCTGTGTGTTTTAACTTCGGAAGATTCTTTAACCAAAGGCAAGTTGTCTTCATGGTTGTATGTCCAAAGTGAAAAGGCTGAATGATTTGCTCGGGCTTTCTAATCTTACTTGATATTACACTAACCGGATTTTCAATACATATTCGTTCAATGGGTGCATCCATAAGTTGCTGTACAAACTCCAAGGCTTCCTCTTGTAATGACCAAGGCTTACGCCCTTCAGTAAACCAACGAGCACCACTCACAGCTAAGTGAGTACAAGGAGGGTGAGCAATCATCAAGTCCCAACCCTCGTTGATAACTTCAAACACATCTTGTTGATAGTGTCTCTGTCTGTATCCACTCATTTTGTTATTATAATATTTACTTTCACAAGGTAAGATATCACAACTATGTGCATCATGACCTAGTTTAAGAAACTCATCACGGACTGCACCACTGTACTCACACGCTACTAATACTTTCATTCTTTTCTCCCATTAAAAGTTTAAGTTCTTCATCATCATACATACTATCACAAGACAAACAGAGATTAAAACCTGCTTGTTCTTGAAGACTTCGTTCGTCTTCCAACTTATTACACAGTTCACAATTACTCATTTGCAATTCTCCTCTTCTTCGATATCAGATAACCATTCATCAAAATCTTGTCTTAATCCGTCTGGCATATCATTAAGTAATATTTCCATTTTAGGATTGTCATTCCATTGAATTAATATCTGAGTTGCTACTATTGTTTTATTCATCTTCGTTCTCCTTTAAATCTAACATTGGTTCTAAATATATATCTACAAAGCCATGTTCGTCATATTTTATTCCGTCTTGACAAACATAATCTATACAAACTCCACACTCTCCTAATTGTCCATTAACTTTTTTTCTATCTTCTGTCGCTGAAAAAATATTAATATCAGAGTCTAGTGGATATTGAATTAACTCAATTATAAGTTCTCTAATTGTTTTAATATGTCTTGCTGTCATGTTTAACTCCTGGTTTCAATTACGATAGATTCTTGAAGGTCTTCTTCGTACTCATTTATTAAATGGTTTAGAGTAGATACTTCTTCTCTAATTTCTTGCAGTCTATTTAATCTTGCATGTTCTGCCATTAATTTATTATTGTAATCAGCTTTCTCATCGATGTACAAAGCAATTCTCTCAGCTCTGTGTAAAGGCATTGAATCAAACCAACCCTTACCTCGTGGTCTACCTCTGAATTGATAACGATTAGTAAGTCTGCACTTGTCCATAATGAATTGATAAACTTCATAGCCGTTGGTTAGGGGTTTATCTAAAGGGCCAGTTGGAATATCCAAAGGGTTTCTAGGTGAACCCTTGAAAGTTGTAGGGTTAGTTTTCATATCAATTTTGTATTTCATATTTATCTCCGGGTTTTAATTAATTAGAAAATTCTGCTGTAAGTTCATCGATGAGTTGGTAAACATCAAAGTCTCCACTCATAGTTTGAAGTCTAAGTTTAGTAGATAGCTCACGCTTTTGAGAGTAATGTAGTTGCCATACTAATTCATAAGTAGGAACTGCTACTCCATATTTAACACCATTTAAATCAATGCCTTGATGAACAGAGTTATACTCTTCTACAAATCCATTATCTTTATGGAAGCCTTGAACTAATTCGCTTAATTCTTTTTGGTCAGTTTTAATAGTTTCTTCAAGCTCTTTGTACTGTTCCATAAGCATTGAAATTATTTCAATCTTTACTTCTATTGCACTTTGAATATCTTGAACATCATCACGAGCCTTGAGCTTCTCAAGCTCATTAGCTTCAATCTTTTTTACAACCTGTTCGACAATTAAGTCTTGGTCTTTTACTCTCATCTGTGCCATGTTATACCTCCTTAAGGTTAATAGCGTTTAAAAATAGGTGTTAGTTTACCTCTGCTCGAAACTAACAAAGAGAATTTTCAAAGACATATCTATAGCGTATGTCTAAGTCGGGCGAGTTACATGTAGTATATTTTAAATTATTTAATCTAGTGTTTCTCGACATTCCCTTGCAGTACAAACTATATTATTTTAATTGAGTGTTTATGTTCTCAACTCTTGTGTTTGTCTGCTGTTCAAATTAAGTAGGGCTTTGTTTATATTACCTTTAGTGATAGCTAGGTAAAACAGGTATAGATTTAATAGCTTACCTCTTTTATGTGCTAACCCTACTTTTAACTTCTGGTTTTACCTAATCTTTTGAAAGGTAAATTCTTATGTTCTGAATTAGGCAGCTCTAAGATTTTCATAGTCTTAGTATGTCTCTTGAACCACAGTTTTCTTTTTGGTTCTTTGAGCTGTTTGAATATTGATACTCTTAAAAAATGGTAAGAAACAAATGTCTCACCCTTTCTAATTTGATATCGTCTTTTCTTTTGACGAATCCTAATGATATTAAATCTAAAAAGATTACCAACAAACCACATAACTTTATGTTTAAAACCTCCGTATGAGATTGGTAAAGTAGATTCACTTCCTTGTTGTGAAAATGATAACGCCATGATAAACTCCTCTGTATAGTTTAGTAAAGCTCTATAGAGATACAGTAAAGAATAATAAAGATTATTGTTTAGTATCTATATAGAACTATATAGTAATTAAATGTGCTAGATAGCTTTGTCCCTCGACAGAACCATAGTAGCATCTCATGTTAAACCTTGTGTCAAGCCCTCTTGAACCTTTCCTAGAATTCTAATGTAGGTATTAAGTAGATGCATTGGAACGCATTGCCACCTAGACTTGAATACTTTAAGTCTCTACCTTTCAATCTAAACTCGTTAAGTTCAACGGGGCCAGATGTATAACCTAAACAAGTAGTATGCTTTGGTGTTTGACTTAAGTCTCTAACCTCGGAGATGTATAACTCATTCTCGCAGTCTTGGTTATACGCCTTGGCTTTGTTTATATACTTGGCATAGTCTTTAGTACGGACTTGTTGAATGCTCTCAGTCTCTTTATACCCGAACTTGTTATACTGTTTATACACATATTTAATTTCAATACTCATGTTTAATACCTCTTAAATTATCGGCAAGATAATTCTTGCTCGACCTAGACACATTTTGGCATATGCCCTAGTCATCTGTCAAGTCTGCTCGCAAACCCTTGTGGTTGTGGGCTTTGTGGCTTGTCGTTTCCATACTATAACGACCGGGTTTAACTAACTTGTCTTAAACACTGACCTCCTTCTTCATGTTTAAGGGCCAGGAGTTTAACTATTAACCTCCTTCTCTGCACTATAACATCCGGCGTTTAACTATTAACCTCCTTCTGGTTACTATAATATCCGGTGCTTAAACCGAAGACCAAAAAACGATATAAACTAAACAAAATTTGGTTCAATTAAATAAGATTTAAGAGGGCAAAAATCAGACACAAAAAAACCATGCCAAAAAAATAAATTTGACATATCGAAAAAAATAAAAATATAATGTGAAATCAATTTTGCAATCATGCAATTTGATAAACCAAATCTTGAATCTAATAAATTTAAGGTTTAAAAAAGTATGAAGAAAATAAAATTAAATAAAGAAAAAACAAATTATGTTTATCGTTTAATAAATAATGTTTCTTATCATTTAGCGAATGAGACTTCGAACGCTCCAAGCATTAAAGCTGAACGCAAGAAAAAATATTTCTCTATTCAACGAGACTTGAGAAAAGCTTTCATTTCTTATGATAGCGAAACGAAACTTGCTACAGCTTTGCAACCACTTGATAAGCTTGAAGGGTTAAAGACTGCCAAGAAAACGCCTACAAGCTTTTTAGCTGTTGCGAAAGCGACAACGAAAGCGAAAGCGAAAGCGAAAACAACAACCAAAGCGAAACGCGTTTAATCATGGAAGATTTTATGTTTAAGTATTGGTTAATTTTAAGCATACCTATTAGAGCAATTCTGATAGGTTATGCTTTGCATCTTGGGGGTTTAATATGAGCCTAGCAACTGAAACTGATTTTGAGCTTTTTGGAGATTGTGCTAATCATCTCGAAGTCATGAATTCTAATAATAATTTTTATGTAATCATGAAGACTGTTTTTAGATTTGGTAATGAATCCCTTGAGCGTTCAAGTGCTGTAGATTCTGAAATCTTTAAATCTTATGAACATGCAAGGCGACACGCTTTAAGCATGATTCGAAAATTTGGAAAATTTGAAGACATAGAATTTAGGGGGTCTAACTAATGCATGTCAAAATTCATAGATTAGTTAAAGATATTGACGGCAATATTTTAGCTGTAAAAGTGAAAATTAACGGCACTAAATTTCCTCGAAAATTTAACGCTTATTATTCAGTCTCAACTACAGCGAGAGCTAAAATTGAGGCTTGTATTGATTATGTAGATTTTATAGCTACAAGGGATAAAATATTAAAGGAGATAAAATGAATTAAAAAAAATAACATTAAAATTAAAGGGTTCTTTTTAGAGCCCTTTTTTTTGTCTGCAATAAAACTACTGTATATAAAATCAGTATGATAGAGAATACTTTTCTACTATCTAACCTTACCTATTCATAATAATTTCTAGGCTCATACTGAAGAGCTAAAGAGCTCATAGAGTGTGATTAACATCAAGATGTTTCATGACTTGTTCAATCCTATCGAGCTCGAGCCCGTAAGACTACTTAAACCACCATAGCCCAATGAGTTATAAAGATTCTGTTAAGTTCTATGGAGTATTAATCAATATAATTTAGATACATCACAACAACTATTCAGAGCGTTAAGACTTCAAAAACTTTTTAGACTTCCCAAATCTAAACAATTAAAAACTTATATTTTAAAGCTCTAAAAAGTTTTGAAAGCTGTAGAGATTTTAAGGTTTAATTTGCATGCTTTTTAGGCTCTCGGGTCTATAGTGTATGTATGTACAGTAGGTAGGCAGGTCACCACCCCTCCCCGGTACCATATATACTAATGCTTCTACATTTCACAGGATTTTCAAGTGTTAAGTTGGGGGCTAGGTATGACTGGATTCGGGCTTGTGAAACTTTAAAGTCTATAAAGGAGCTAGGAGATTGGGGTTGGTCTTTATTACTATGCAAACCCTGGGGGACCTAAAGGTATTATACAGTTAGATTCCTGTTTTGTCAAGCGTATTACTAATATATTTCTTTTTTCTCTAAAAAACTTGACAAATAATTCACAGTTAGTATAATAAAGATATGAACAACCTACCTGTTGATAGGCAACTAACTGAAAAACAAGAGAACTTCCTTAATAACTTAATAGAAACTAAAGGAGATTTAAAGCTTTCAGCGGAACTTGCAGGGTATTCTGGCAATCACTACCAAGTTATACAATCACTTAAAAAAGAAATAGTAGATTTAGCCACAAACGTACTCGCAAGGGAAGCTCCTAGGGCTGCTTTTAAACTTGTTGAAGTTATGTCTAGTACTGATGCTATACCACAAGCTAATATTAAGCTTCAAGCAGCTCAGACAATACTCGATAGAGTAGGCGTGTCTAAGACTGAACGAATAGATGTAAATCATAACGTTAGTGGTGGTATTTTTATTCTACCAGAAAAAGAAACAATCAACTTAAATGTTGAGGATGGAGATTATGAAGACATCTCGAATATATAACTTATGGAATTATTAATACTATTACTCTTACTTAATTGTACAAGTGAAAATACAGTAGCAAAAACAACTACATGGACCACTACACATGGGAATACTTCTACTGGAACAACAACATCTACTGGAACATAATGTGAAAATATTCTTAACTGAACTAGAAGCTTACGGAACATTATTTGCAGGACCTAATATTATTGCTTCAACGTTTGAGAGAGCAGAGGAAGCAGCTACAAGGAATAACCTTGTTGTTGTAGGTGAACTCGATAGTATTTATATTGATTCAGATGACATGGAACACAACAACGTAATAGCACATCCAACAGACGGGAACATACACTAATGGCAAAAGCAAAATCAAAAGTAAACGAAGCAGGTAACTACACAAAGCCTACCATGCGTAAAAGACTGTTCAATAAGATTAAAGCAGGTACTAAGGGTGGTAAAGCCGGACAGTGGTCTGCACGTAAAGCACAGATGTTAGCTAAACAATACAAAGCTGCAGGTGGAGGATACAAGTAATGGCACTTGGAAAATCTCAAAAGTCGTTACTAAGTTGGGGAGATGAAGATTGGGGCACTAAGTCTGGAAAACCTTCAGGTAAAACAGGCGAAAGATACTTACCTAAAGATGCACGAAATGCATTAAGTGATTCAGAGTACGCAGCAACTACAGCAAAGAAAAGAAAAGACACTGCTGCCGGTAAACAACATTCAACTCAACCTAAAAAGATTGCAGATAAAACTGCTGACTATAGAGACAAGTATGCTAAAGGTGGTAAAGCTGACCCTAGATTAAAACGAGCAGGAGTTAGTGGTTACAACAAACCAAAGCGTACTCCTAAACATCCTACTAAGTCTCACGTTGTAGTAGCTAAGTCAGGCACTACAGTTAAACTCATTAGGTTTGGTCAACAAGGAGTTAGTGGAGCAGGTAAGAACCCTAGCTCAAGAAGTGAAAAAGCAAGACGTAAAAGCTTCAAAGCTCGTCACGCTAAGAACATTGCCCGAGGTGTGTTGTCTGCAGCATACTGGGCTAACAAGGTGAAATGGTAATGGCTGGAAAACAAATAGGAAGTGACGAGAAACCTGTAACATTCAGGTCACCAATTTATAAGAATACTCATGGTAGCAAGGGTGCAAATCCTAGGCCAGGTTTCTATACACAAGATTATAGAGATAACTGGGATAAAATATTTGGTAAAAAAACAAAAAAAGAGGATAAAGAGTGATGTACGGAATTAATAAATGGATAGAGAAAGTAAAGAAAGCTTATGGTAAGTTATTTAAAAAATCTTTATCCCCTGTAAAAAAAACAACAAAGAGGAAAACTAATGTTAAAAGAACTCCTAGAAAAACAAGTAAATAGTATTATTGATGCCAACGAACTTACAGACATGCAAGTCTGGGGTTGTTGGTGTGGCATAGGCTTTGTCTGTGCTTTGATTGTAATGTGGATTATCTAATACATAAAGGTAAATGATAATACCTCCGGAGTATTTAAAAAAGAAAAGTAAAACAATTCCATTTGGTTACGAAACTAGTGAAATTACAGGTTACTTTAAACCTATACCCGAACAGTTAGAGGTCTTAAACAAGTATCTTACTTTAATTAAAGAAAAGAAATGTTCTCTTCGAGAAGCTTCTACGTTAATAGAACAAGAAACAGGAAGGAAGTTAAGTCATGTTTCTTTAAAAAACTATACAGACAAAGGTCCTTCTCTTGAAACAAGACGAAAAAAAACTTTAAAGAAAAAACAAGAAACTCTTTTACAGCAAAAGAAAAACTTACGACAAAAAGAACAGCGACTTAAAACAGAACAAGAAGTTCTTAAAAAAGCTACAGAAAAAACAACCTCTAAAGTTGTAACAAAAGACGAGCTTGAGTCAACAACAATATCTTTACAAGAGACATTAAAAAACTCTAAGGTTATCTTTCATGCTAACGAAGGTCCACAGACAGACTTTCTTGCAGCCGGTGAGAAAGATGTTCTCTATGGTGGAGCAGCCGGAGGTGGTAAATCATACGCTATGATTATTGACCCACTGCGTAACTGTCACAGAAAAGCACACAGAGCTTTAATCCTCAGACGTTCTATGCCAGAACTACGAGAAATGATTGATAAGTCTCGTGAGTTATATCCACTAGCTTTTCCGGGAGCTAAGTTTAAAGAAGTAGAAAAGCTTTGGAATTTTCCCAGTGGTGCGAAGGTTGAGTTTGGCTTTCTTGAACGAGATGCAGACGTGTATCGTTATCAAGGACAAGCTTATTCTTGGATAGGTTTTGATGAAATAACTCATCTACCTACTGAGTTTAGTTGGAACTATTTAGCTTCAAGACTTCGTACTACGGACCCTGAAATACAAACATACCTACGATGTACTGCTAACCCTGGTGGTGTAGGTTCTCATTGGGTAAAAAAAAGATACATACAACCCTCAGACCATAACAAAAGTTTTTTAGGGATGGATGGATTAACACGTAAGTTTATACCGGCTAAGTTAGCAGACAACCCGTACCTTGCAGAGGATGGAGTCTATGAGCAGATGCTTAAATCTCTACCACCGATACAACGCAGACAGTTGCTTGAAGGTAACTGGGATGTAGCAGAAGGAGCAGCTTTTGTAGAGTTTGACCCACTTACTCATGTTATTACACCCTTTGAACTTCCTTTACATTGGGAAAGAGTTAAAGCAGTTGACTATGGATATGCTGCAGAATCCTGTTGTTTATGGGGTATTATGGACCAAAATGATGGAACTTTAATAATATATAGAGAATTATACAGAAAAGGCTTGACAGGTGAAGAATTAGGTAGTATAATAACAAGTATGGAACTTGAAGACCCTTACTCGGTCTCAGGTGTATTAGATACAGCAGCATGGGCTAGAACAGGAACTACTGGACCTACTGTTGGAGAAGCTTTAGTACGAGCAGGACACAAGTTAAGACCTGCCGATAAGAACAGAGTACAAGGTAAAATTCAAATACATGAGTTTCTAAAGGTTAAAGAGAATGGTAGACCTAGGTTACAAATCTTTAATAGTTGTCCTAATTTAATTAGGGAACTACAAAGTATACCACTATCTAAAACCAATCCTGAAGATGTAGATACACATGCTTCAGACCATGCATACGATGCGTTGCGTTATATGATAATGAGTAGACCAAGAATGGCAAGTACATTCGACAGATTGAGAGGATTAAAACGAGATATCCATCAACCGTCTGATTCAACATTTGGATATTAGATTTTATGGCAGACAACGAAAATACATTTTTAAACGCTAACAATATTTACGAAGAAGTAGAAGGTGAAGCGGGTAAAAGTCTTGACTTAGAGTTTGACCAACAAACCAATCTTGTAGGTATTGTTAAAGCTAGATTTCAACAAGCCCAAGACGCTAGAAAAACTGACGAGACTCGTTGGTTAAAAGCATACGAAAACTACAGAGGGCTTTACAATAAGTCTGTTAAGTTTAGAGACTCAGAGAAGTCTCGTATTTTTGTAAAGATTACAAAAACAAAAGTACTAGCAGCTTTTGGACAGCTAGTTGATGTTATCTTTGGAGCAAATAAATTTCCAATTGGTATTACAGAAACTAAAATACCTGAAGGCGAGTTAGCAAATGCTTATTTAGATACTCAAACAGGTGCTCCCGGAATTGAAAGTACTATGGGTGGTGGAGAGTTACCTGGAGATGTTGATGGTAATACTTTAGATAACCCATACGATGTTGGCTATGAAGGTGATGGTAAAGTTCTTAGACCAGGGGCTACTCTTTTAAAAGGAATCTTTGAAGATTCTTTAGAAGATAAAGCTAGTGATTTTTTAAACGAAGGGTTTAATCCAAATCCTGCAGCTTTAGAAATTTCTCCTGCACAAAAAGCTGCAAGAAGAATGGAAAAACTTATCCATGACCAAATAGATGAATCAAAAGGTTCATCAGAAATTAGAAATGCTCTTTTAGAATCTGCTCT
>Ga0208645_1001438_pt1 | contig 20826 bp, 28 predicted proteins | sample VirMetDEL_Sep_01_FD_184519 | JGI IMG/M metagenome (GOLD analysis project Ga0208645, IMG submission 184519) | Aqueous microbial communities from the Delaware River and Bay under freshwater to marine salinity gradient to study organic matter... | ecosystem: Environmental > Aquatic > Marine >... | reverse complement strand
CCATTCCTGTTGAGTTGCACCTGATGCAATCTTCACCCAATTCCCCCCGTATGCGCCACGCTCGGCTCGTCCGTACATTATCCAATTTTCCATTATGCTCCAGTATTTACAAAGATTTCACGTTCAGCTTCGAGGTCGTAGATGGCACGCTCCTTGCGCTTCGCAGCGATTTCGAGCGGGACTTTGAACGACTTTACGTTGTCGTATAGGTTACACAGGTCGAAGACAATTTTGTTTCCGTCCTCTACCCACATACCCATCACTGCGCTGCCGTTCTCATTCAGTTCCATCTGCGCTTGCAAGTGGAAGCGGTTGTACATATGCTTGAAGGCAGATTCGTTGTCCATACCAATGGACTTCTCAGGCACTACGCCACCGACTACGAAGCCCTTGTTAGGGATGTAGTATTTTGTTTCGCCGTCCTCGTATACGAGAGCGATTGAGCATCCGCCGAACAGCATAGTCCGACCGTAAGCGAAGCACATAGCTTCGTCGAAAGAAAGATATTTCATTGAAAAAGATTTTGAAATTAGAGCGGCTCAGGGATTCGAACCCTGCGACACTGACCTCCACTCCCGTTCCCCGTGCACTGGGTACTTGGGCAGGCAGCCGCTGTGTGATTGCTCAGAAGTTCTGAAAGTCAATCGAAGTATTTTGAGCGAAGGCTGCACCAACAAGGCGGCAGCCCTCGTAGTCGCGGATGTGATCGAAGTACGTATACGCATCCACCATCTCGTCCACGCTGAATTCGAGGAAGTGGTTGTACATCATCCAAGGATTTTAGTTAGGACATCGGTAATGGCATCTTGCAACATCCAAGTGCCTTCGGTGTACTCGCCGTCCACCTCCATCACGCCCTCGTCGAGGAGCGTGGGAGCGTTGTCGAGCAAGTAGTCCGTGACCTCAATAGCCACGTCGCGGATTTGGTCTTTGTCCATCATCGGTTCAGCTTTAGGGATTCATCCATCACGTAGGTAGTAGCCACCACGTAGGCGGCCATAATTGCGACCACCATTATGCAGTAGCAATTAAGTCCTCCAATCGCATCTGCTCGTCACAGGAGAGCAGGTCGAACTCCGCCGTGCAGGTGACGGCAGAACCGAGGAGTTGAACATCGTTGAACAAGGCCGAAGCCATTTGCGCTTTCTTGCGCTCTGTGTTTGTGCTGTTATGCATCAGTAAGAGATTTTGAGTTTGGCAGAATTGCCGACAACAAAGATAGGGCAAAGAATCCCTAAATCCAAATTTATTTTTTTACCCTTTAGGGTAGAGTTCCATTTCTTCATCGAAATCATCGACTACTTCGAGCATCTGCCACGTCAGCCCGTCCGCACTCCAGCTTACGGCAGTGTGCGATTCACACGCTGGCTCGAACACGTAGTCCGCGCTCTCGCACTCACACACATAGCAGACCTCGTCCTGCACCATCATCGAGGCCGCCCACTCGCAGGCCGCCTCCTCGTCCACGAAGTTCCGCTTGCAGCGAAACTCTCCACGCTCTTCACCGAAGGTGAAGACAAAAGCAAAAATTGGTTGATTCATAAATCTTTGATTTATAGGGTTTAACTAAAACTTCGTTTTACACTGCGGGAGCGAAAGATGGCTCCAACATCGGATTTCCAGAGGAAATCAGCGCCTCTGCCTCCAAGCGCTCTTGCTCCAAGCGAGCGGAGCGGAGTCGAGCCATTGCTTCCTCAGGTGACTCTCCTGGAAGGAGAGTAACTTTCATTTGCTGCTTCTTCCGAGCCTTCGGCTCGATCACGGGCACCTCCACTCGCTGCTCGAAAGGTTGAGCCGCTCCACCGTCAACTGCGTTGACGACTTTGGTTTTCTTGATTTTGCCAACTTTGTTGGCAGTGTTCTGCTTTGCTTGGTCTTGTTCAAGACCAGCCGCTGACGACCTCTTAGGTCGTCGAACAGTTTTCTTGTTCTTCTTCGAAGAACGAGCAGCTGCTCTCTCCTCTTGGAGGAGAGCGTGAAGCTCCTTGTTCAGAACGGAACGTTCTGACCTCTTCAGCTTCTTACCAGAGGTAAGAACAGCCTCAATCTCAGCCTTACGGCTGGACTTCGACTTCGACTTCGAAGCCTTCGGCTTCGCCTTAGAAGCCTTCGGCTTCTTCTTTGACTTCGAAGCCTTCGGCTTCGGCTCCTCCTTCGGAGCATCGACTTCGGCGACAAATTCACAAACCAAGGCTAAAGCCTTGATTGCCTCCACCTTCTTCGAAGGTGTTGGGTTGAACATCAGGCTGTTTACAGCCTTTTTTGCTGCTTTCAGCAGCTCAGAGTGGGAAATGGTTTTTGCCATAACTGTTAGATATTAAGATTAAAGAAAGAATTCATAGAATTCCATTCTTTCTTTAATCTATATCTACTTTCTCCAATTCCTGCGGTATCAACTTTGGTTGATACTCCTGCGATTGGTAGCCAAACATATGGTGTTAACTTGTTAACACTCAGCGCGTTTGGAGAGTTTGGTTGAAGGCATCAGTGAACCTTCATAAATGAAGGTTATATGCTAAACCATAGGTTTAGAAGGGGGATTGTCCCAAGCTGATTCTGAGCGGTTTAAGCTACGCTTACTGTCAATCAACTCCAACCAATCAGCTTTAACTGTTTAACACTCAGCTACTTAGCTGAGGGTTATTAGCTGAAAGTCTAAGCAAAACCCCCAGTGCATTATACCCACGGGGTTTAGGGATTCTGTTTTGGGGCGTAGCCCCAACTGACTCATGATACATATAATCCCCACGATCTGTATTACGCACCATTTTCTAAGGTTCGCTGTCGATATCAGTTTTCCACGGTTTGCTCACCTAAACGTTTTAAGATGCTGTTGATCAATGCTTTGGGGGTGCTACTTAAAGCGGTTTTGAATACTTGACTTTCCAAAAAAAAAGCTGTAACTTCGCCAAGCATTGTTAGCGATGAAACTTCGAAGCTGTTTTTACTACGAAGCGATCTAGGGAGAGTGCGTATGTACGCACAAAACGACACTACGAAGCGTCAATCAAACATATGAAGCTGTGAAGGCGCAAAAACTGTGTTTGTATATTTGCTTGTAAAAGGATCTAGTAGAGATGAGTAGGTTTAAATATAGAGCTGGTAACGAAGAAGACCGTCAGGCGGCTATGGAGCTGGCGGGTGGCGACCTCGACGGTGCTGACTTCAGAGAAACCAAGAGAGAACTAAACAAACAGCGTAGAAGAAACCGTCGGGCTGAACGCAAAGCCAGAAGGAAAGGTGGTGACGCTGAGGACTATGGGTTTGAGGCGTTCACCGAACAGGAGCAGGATGCTGCTGACTACTTCAAGGATCTTAAAAAAGGCAGGAACAAGCGTATAGCTATAGCTGCTGGGGCTGTTGCGGCCACTGCATTAACAGCGGGTTTGGCTACTGGCGCTATTGGAGCGGGTGGGGCTGCTGCTGGTGGTACAGGCGCAGTTGAAGGCGCTAAGCTTGGGGCAAAGCTGTTGAGCGCTGGCAAGAAAGCTAAGAAGGTTATTGATACAGTGAAGCCAGTTGTTGATGCTGGACGCATGGTTGCTCAGTCCTTGCAGCCACAAACAATCGAACCCCCTCAAGTGGACCCAACAGACTATTCTCAGATCCAGTTCACACCTCAGACCTACCAACAGTATGGTATGAATATGGGGTTTGGTAATTCACAGTTACCTAATCCTGCTGGACCTACCCTGCAACAGGGTGCTGCCAATACTCAGAACTACTTCAACCAGTCCTTCTACTCCCCATACAGCATTAATAACTAAAGGTATACGCCGTGCAGATCAAGAAACGTAAATACGCACAGTTTGAAAACGGGGGCAGCCCACTGAGTGAATTCCAAGACGCCATAAACAGAGATGGCGCTGGCTCCTCAGATCTTGTTGCTGCTTTGAATCAATACAGCAAAAAGATAAATGACAACAAGCAGCAAAAAGTAAAGGGGGCTGTAGACTTTCTTCAAAGATGGATGAAGTCAGACGAATACAAAAGGCAGATTGGCGGCGCTCCAATGATGAGAAGTGAGATTGGAGACGAGGAAAGCGCTATGCATGAGAAGATAAGAGCGGCGGGAGATGAACTAAAATTTGAAAGTTTGGGACCTCGGACTTACGGAGAGTCCCGCCCGTTAAATGAAGTGGGCAGGTATTTAAATTACAGTAAGCCAGTGTTTGGAACGTTCGTTGATCCCAGCAAAACAGATGACATTAGAGGCCCTGTTGTTCACGAATTGTATCACACTGTAGCAGAGCCTACTAACATTGGTAGGTTTTACATGGACAACTTAGACTCTAGGTACTTCGGTAGAGAGAGAATGGGAAACCTTGAAGAAGATAGTGATATGTACTCTGGGGAGTTTTTATCGCCAGTAGGAGATTTACGCTCACAGAGCAAGACTGGAAGAGACATACGCAATTACAAATTTGTGGTGGACAGTGATCCGAACGAAAGGGCAAACAGCATTTTCTATTTTAGAAACCCCACAGAGTTAAGCGCCAGGACAAGAGATCTTACTAACCTCCTGCAAGAGAAGGGTGAGATACCAAAGGACCAATTCTCTTTAGAGTATGATGATATACTCAAGGCATACGAAATGGGTAACGACACAGCAAAGGAATTGCTTTATGCCTTTGGTGTATTTACAGGAGGAGAACTTAGAGAAGACTTGATACCTGAGTCTAGAGAGAAGTACAATACGTACCTGAGAGGAAAATTATAAATAGCTATATTTGCCTTATGAAGCACAAGTATCGAAAAGGAGCAGCGATCAAACCCATGTACGAAATGGGTGCTATGCTCAAAGAATATATGGGTGGCGGTATGATGGAGTACCCTGGCGGTGGATTAATGCCTAAGCAGTATGATGACGGCGGACCGCTAACCAGAGCTGAAGCCAGGGCATTGGCTGAGCAGTTCGCAGAGACTGGAGAGCTTACCGACGAAATGAAAGAGATTGTATTCGCCAATATGACTCCAGATGAAGCTAAGTTTGCAGAAGATCTCTACCTGTCTGGGCGCGTAAGCGGAAACGCCTTCAACAATTTTATCGAAAAATCTATCGAAAACAACGCTCCTTTAACCTTTAATCAAAATTTCAAAAGAGACGACCTCAGAAACCCAGAGGGAGAAGTCACTGCTGACAATCTTAATAGAAGGTACGACCTTTACGGAAAAGATGGTGAAATTATTTACAGCGGTGAAGGGAGAGACAGGAAAATCAATAGAGGCAAGGGCGCTAAATTTGCAAAAACTGGATTCGGATCTTCATCCAGAAACACTCAGCAGTTGGCTGACCCGACCGATAACCTCGGTTTTCCTTTTGCCTCTGGGAAGAAAAGAGGTTACTCTACCCCTGAGGAAACCTTTGAGCCTGAGCCACGCAGAGAAGAACCTGTTGACCCAGTACCTCCAAGAGAGCCAGTAGTCGTAAGAAGAGATCCTGAGCAAACGTCAGGCTTCTCAGGTTCCTCAAGTACTTCAGGTTCTAGTAGATCATCAGGTTCTAGTAGATCATCAGGTTCTAGTAGATCATCAGGTACTTCAGGTTCGTTTAGAGCTGAGCTGCCAGAGGTGGTGATTACACCAAAAGAGGATCCAGTAGTTCGCAGAGACAGAACCGCAGGTATCCCCATGGGAGATTTGCTCGTAATGCCTAGTGACTATACTGGAAGCGGTGGAGCAGACAGAGCTACTGGACCGTTTGCTCAGAAGCGAGCAAACATAGCAAGACTTGTGGATCTCCTTGAGCTAGAAAACCAAAACAGAGGTGGGGGATTTCCTTTTAGGAAAAAGAAAAGAAAGACGGCATACAGGAGATAAGAAAAAGGGGCGCAAGGCCCCTTTTCTTATTGTGCTTCAGCGATTCGACGCTGAGCTAATCGCAACTTGTCTTGAGCGTGAATCAAGGATCCTACGTCAATTGCACGATCGTACTTCTGAGCGGGGCTCAGTTCGTAGCGGGTTGGTTGAGGAGCTGGGTCCAGAATAGAGATTACAGACACAACAAAGAAGATTGCTACCAGTGTAGCGGGGAAGAAGATTGAATTATTCATAGCAAATAACTGTTTTAAATTGTTTCGTAAATTCGGTTTGCTGATCTCAATGTAGGGCGAAATATTATTCAATCCAAATTTTTTTGTCTAACTTCGCTTATTCAATCATAGATTGAAAAAATATTACCACAACCCTAGGATTAAGAGAATTGATCCTTCCTGGATTGCCAATCGAAATGCAGTTAAGCAAAAACCTATCACTGAAAGAAGTCGTGAAGTCAAACACGGCCAGCCGCCTTGGGATCGATAACACACCCGAAGACTGGGAGATCGAAAACCTCAAGGCTGTAGCAGAGAATGTATTCCAACCTATCCGCGATCACTTCGGTGTACCCATTGCCGTGAGCTCTGGATATAGAGGCAAGCAACTCAACAAGGCCATTGGGGGGAGCAAGTACTCGCAGCACATGGTGGGGGAAGCGCTAGACCTGGACGCAGATGTGTTTGGACGTATCACGAATGCAGATATCTTCAACTTCGTAAAAGACAACCTGGTGTGGGACCAGATGATCTGGGAGTTCGGGGATGATGAGGAGCCTAACTGGGTACACATCTCGTACAAGTCTGCGGGGCGCAACCGTAAACAGATTAAGCGAGCCCGAAGAGACGAGAAGAATAAAGTTTATTACACAGTAGAGAATGCCTAAGAACGTAAGCAACTTCGCCCCTGAGGAACACAAAGTTAGCCGCCCAGGGGTACACGCTAAGACGAAGACGTCGAGCAACAAAAGCAGCAAAAACTACAAGAAGAAGTATCGCGGACAAGGAAGATAAATTTGTCTATATTCGCGCTCCTAAAATTTTTTATCATGCGCGAAAAAGAAGAAGACTTCAACGTAGATTTCCTAGATCCAGAACGAGTAAAAGCGACCGAAGAGAAGGTCAAGAGTGGTAAGATCGTGTGTGATATTCATGCACCAGAAGGCTGCGAAAACTGTAGTGGCTAAAGTGAGTTATAGAAACGTTGCACCGCTAGCCTACCTTTCTGCGACATCGCGTACCGAACTCTATAATTCATTTTTGTCTCGTCCCGAAACAGATGATCCTCTAGGGTATGAGACGGCGTGAGCTTATCGAAATGTTTATATAGATACCCAGCAATCACCAGCGGGTATATCATCCTGTCAGCCAGGTTTTTTCGATTCATGCCATACTCAGACGCTACGTAGTCAATCGTGAAAAACTCTAAGTCGTACAGGAAGAGCAGTAGGTGCAGGTACGACTTGGTGAGGTCTGGGTTGCTTTCTAGGAATTCGTTAGTAGCAGAGCGCAGGTTCTTCAGGTGGTTGTGCTTCACATATCGCTCTGGCAACTTCGACACTTCTCTAAATAGTCTAGATCTTTTTACTGTGGACTTGGGCATTTAAATTGTGTCGTATCTTTGATGTAAACAAATTTACATCATGAGTCCCAAAGACACCCTCTTCTTCGCCGAAATGTACTCGCTCGTCAAGAAGATGGAGGAGACTATCGACGAGTTTGAAATGAAAGATCGAGTTCTCGCATCGATAATCGTAGGTGTTCTTGACCTTGAGGCAATAGAATACGGAGACGAGGAAGCTGAAATGAAAACCATGTACAGCTTCAATCTCCAGAGCCGAGCCGAGCTAGAGTCAGTAAAGCAGGTTATGGACAATGCCTATCAAGACGATGATGACATCGACCTGGACAACCTCCTAGGCGATTTGGGCATATCCTTAAACTAATGGAAGGACTTATTAGAAAAATTGTCATTGGCAAAGAGCCAAAAGACGGCATGGCTTATTACATCGGCATGCGAGCAGGAAGAGGTGAAGTGTCCGCTATACTAGAAGACGATCACCATCTTCACAAGTTTGGAAAGAAAAGGTATCTTATCTATATTGAAAACGAAGAAGGAACACTCCTTTGGAAGGCGGTAGACGAAATGCCTTGCATGCTTGAATACGATTTAAACTTTTAATTAATGAAAACGTTTGACTTGTTCGTTGTTGAGATCAACAAACGGATAAACGACACCATGAAAACCGAGGGCGGCTTAGAGCTCTACATAGACAACAGATTCAATGAATTCCAAAACAGAACCACAGAAGCGCCCGTCGTGGCGGTCCCGTTTAAGTACGATACTGGAGTCGAAGTGGGTGACACTTTGTACTTCCACCATCTCGTTGTTATTAACGATGGTCAGCCTCTTACTGGTGAGGATGATCACTATCTTGTACGCTTCGATCCTGATCACACCGTTAACAACCAGGCTATTGCTTACAAGTCTGCAAAGACTGGGGACGTACATCCGTTGGCGGGCTGGTCACTTCTCGAACGAGTGGAAGAAAGAGAAGAGAAACAGTCTGATATTATCGACGTTGTTAAACTCAAGGACAGCCCTGTCACGAAAGGGAAGGTCTCTTTTACTCCGCCTTGGGTGGAAGAGCTAGGGCTCGAAGTAGGAGACGTAGTTGGGTTTCGAAAGAACATGGACTACAGGATTACAATTGAAGAGAAAGAATACTATCGGGTCCGCGCAGAAGACCTGATGTATAAAGAAATTTAATATGTTTAGCAAAGAAGAAATTTTTGCTCTCCTTTCTGATGAGGGGGCCATGCTTGCTGACGGGTTTGACGCAGCGGTAATAGGTATTACGTTTGGTGCGAACATGATTGCTGTTTACAGTGTTCAAGCATGTCTTGACATTTTGATGGAAGAGGATGAGATGAGCTTTACAGATGCCCTCGAATACTTCGAGTACAACATGGCTGGCGCATACGTTGGAGAGAAGACGCCCATCTTTGTTTACGATATCCAGGAAGATGTCTAAGTTCACTACGATTAGCGCATCCAAGAGGTTGATGGCAAGCATGGAGGTTGCTATCAATAACATGATTGAAGAAGTAAAAAAACCTGTGGACCCAGAAGCTGGTGGATCTGCAAGGAAAGCAGAATTGCAATCCATTAAACAAACAGCTATTGACTGTAAGGAGTTGCTGATAGAGCGTCAGCGTTTAGAACAAATGGTTAAAGAGCTACAAGACAATGGATCAATCGAAAAAGAAAAAGACTACTCAGGAGGATTCGCAGAACGTTTCTCAAAATAACGCTAGTGGATTGATCTACTGGGACGACTATGACTTTGATAATCAGGACAGTACAACAGATTACTTAGAGATAAATATATGCACCCGTAGCTCAGCTGGATAGAGCATCTGCCTTCTAAGCAGACGGTCACAGGTTCGAGTCCTGTCGGGTGTACGAATTAAATTAAAAACATGCCAGACTTACATTGCCCAGAATGTGGTTCGCAGCGATTTGAGCGAAACCTCACCATGAAAGTAAAAGACGGAAAGACCTACTACGTAGAGGGTCAGTGCGAATGTGGGGCCCAGATGGAGCTCACTAACCCCAAGACAGGGGCGCCAGGGTTTAAAGGAATGGGAAGGTTTGGTAGAAGTTACTGATGTCCGCGCTTATTGACATAGACGGGTATGAAACTAAAGGGATTAAGATCGACCCTAACGGTACAGAGGGAGAGATCATGGAACTCCATGGGTTACTCGTTGTACTCCCAAAGAAACCAAAGCGATCGGAGATTCTCTTCCATGAAAAGCCAAAGGCAATGCAGATGTGGCAACGCCTTGCTATGCCCGAAGAACTGCAAAGGATTCGCAGTATGGATGAGTGGCTCGAAAAGCCTTCCGAGTTTCGGAACAAGTTTCGTTCTTACGTCGAGGAAGAGTTTCAGCGTAGGCGCGACGGTGTGTGGTTTTACAATAATGGGGTCCCTACGTATATTACAGGGAGACACTATATGTTTCTACAATGGTCTAAAATTGATATCGGATACCCATCATACCTCGCTTTCCAAAGAGAAATCTTTCTGCACATGGCTGCTTGCGAAGCTGATCCCCGTTGTTTCGGTCAGCTATATACTAAGTGTCGTCGTTCTGGCTACACTAATATATGCTCTGCTGTGCTTGTGGACGAGGCTAGTCAGGTTAAAGAGAAGCTGCTGGGCATTCAGTCAAAGACTGGTAAAGATGCTCAGGAAAACATCTTCATGAAAAAGGTGGTTTCTATCTTTCGGAGCTACCCCTTCTTTTTCAAACCCATTCAGGACGGTACCACTAACCCCCGCATGGAACTAGCCTTCCGTGAACCCTCAAAGCGTATCACGAAAAACAACAAGACCTCCCACAGGGGAGATGCGCTCAACACCGTCATTAACTGGAAGAACACCACGAATAACGCATATGACGGAGAGAAGCTACACATGCTGTATCTCGATGAGGCGGGAAAGTGGGAGAAACCCACGGACATACGTGAAGCGTGGAGGATTGAGCGAACCTGCTTGATAGTTGGTAAGCGCATAGTTGGCAAGGCCCTCTTAGGCAGTACAGTGAACCCCATGGGTAAAGGGGGAGAGGAATACAAGGGCCTCTGGGAAGACTCAGATCCTAACGAAAGAAACAACAATGGCAGGACCAGGTCGGGCTTGTATCGAATATTCATCCCAGCATACGAGGCGCTAGAGGGCTTCTTTGATAAGTATGGAAACGCAGTCGTAGACAACCCTCCGAACCATATCCCTAACATGACCCGCCGCATAAAGTTTCGTGGTGATATAATAGGTATAGACGGGGAGGTCATAGACCAGGGGAGCAAGTCGTATTTAAAAAACGAGAGAGAGTCATTTAAAGATGATCCCTCCGAGCTCAATGAGATTATCAGGCAGTTTCCGTTTACCGAAGATGAAGCATTCAGAGACAGCATCGACGGCAGCCTGTTTAATATCGGGAAGATCTACCAGCAAATAGAGCACAACGATAGCCTTTATCCTAACCCAGTTGTACAGGGGAACTTTGTGTGGCGCACAAAAGATGAAGAGGTGGTGTTCTCCCCAGACCCAAACGGGAGGTTCCGAGTGGCTTGGCTTCCGCCTGACCACCTCAGAAACAATAAGGCAGACGAGCGCGGCAAGCGAGTTCCGCCTAACGGACACATCGGGGTAGGCGGAGTTGACTCTTATGATCTAGATGCTACAGTAGATGGCAGGGGCTCGAAGGGTGCGCTGCATATGTACAACAAGTTCAACATGGATGTGCCGCCGAATATGTTTGTTGTGGAGTACGCTTCTCGTCCAGACCTGGCTAGCATCTTCTATGAAGATGTTTTGATGTGCGCATTCTTTTATGGTTATCCTCTGCTTATAGAGAACAACAAGTACGGCATCGCAAGATACTTTGAATCAAGAGGTTATGACGGCTACTTAATGGATCGTCCTCAGCATTTGCGTAACCCTAACTCATCTGGGAACGTAAGGACTAAAGGCATCCCCTCAAACTCTCAAGACGTAATTCAGTCTCACGCTCAATCCATCGAGGCCTATATTCACGATCACGTAGGAATTAGAGCGGAGACAGGAGAGATGGGGAACATGCCTTTCAATAGAACGCTAGAAGATTGGATTGCATATAAGATCGACAAGAGAACTAAGTTTGACTTGACCATTAGCTCTGGTTTAGCCTTACTGGCAGCACAAAAGCAAAAGCAAAAGAAGGTGAAGTCCGACTTTAACGACAAGAAGTTTTTTAGGACATACACCCCAAAAGTCTGGCACTCCTAGTTTTACTATATTTGCATTGAGTTAAAATAACTCCAACATTGCAGATGTATAGTAACACTAAAAAATCTTCTAATTTTCCTGACCCCTTGGCTTCCTCTGAGGAAAAGCAAGGAAGGGAATATGGCCTTAACTACGCCAAGGCTATATACAATCAGTGGGGAAAGATAGACCAACAGAATTCAGCTTACGGGAACAGAAGAAAGACTTTCGAGAAAAACAGAAGGTATGCCAACGGGACACAAGACACCGCTATCTATAGGTCGCTTCTTACTTCTCTGGATCCTAACAATGGCGATGGGAGTATGCTCAACCTGGACTTCACTCCAGTTCCTATCCTTCCTAAATTCGTAAGGATTGTAGTAAACAAAATATTGTCGCTCAACCCATACCCTAATTTAGAAGCTGTTGATCCCCTCTCCTCTTCTGAAAAGGATATGGAGAAAAAGAAAGTTGAGTTTTCTGTAAAGTCCAAGAAAGCCCTACAGGGATTAAAAGAGGGATTGGGTGTTGAGATCAATGGCGACCCCGATTCTATTCCAGACACCCTAGAGGAGGCTGAGATCTTTATGGGGACGAACGTGAAGGCTTCTTCTGAGATAGCTGCTCAGATAGCCACAAACCTTACTCTTACTTGGAATGACTTTAATGAGTCGATCCTGAGAAGGTGCGTCAACGATCTGGCCGTCCTGGGGATAGCCGTAGTGAAAAGAGACAACGATCCTCAGTACGGATTGAAGACCGAATATGTAGATCCTTCAAATTTCATACACAGCTTCACAGAGGATCCAAACTTCGGGGACTTAGTATATGCTGGTCAGGTCAAGCACGTTCCCATCCAGGAGCTAAAGAGAATGGCTGGAGACCAGTTTACAGAAGAGCAGTATAAAACCATAGCTCAAAGAGCTCAAAAAAAATATGGGTATGATGCTGGTAAACTTACCCAGTCCTCTTACGATAAGGTGAATAACGTTTCTAGGTTTGGGTACGATGAGTACATGATTGAAATCTTGGACTTTGAGTTCATGGGGGTTGATTGTGAATACTACGAATCCAAGGAGAGCAGATATGGGAATGTAGGGTTTTACGCAAAGGGAGAAAGATATAAGGCGCCAACCAGCTCTGTATTTAATAGGGAGATTACCAAGCTGGAGACCTCTTCGGTTTATGGCGGGTGCTACATCCTTGGCACTGACTTCTTGTTTAACTACGGGAAGAAAAACAATATGCCTAGGAATATTCACGATATTTCTAGAACAAATCTTTCCTACTCTGTTTGCGCTACCAATCTGCTCGACATGATGCCAAAGTCTATGGTGGACAGCTGCATTGGTTTTGCGGATCAGCTTCAGCTCACTCACTTAAAGATTCAGCAGGCTGTCGCTAAGGCCAAACCTGATGGTATCATAATTGACATTGAGGGTCTGGAGAACGTTCAGCTAGGAAGGGGAGGAGAGCTACAGCCCCTTGACCTGCACGATATCTATGAGCAGACGGGTGTCTTCTACTACAGAAGTAAAAACCCAGAAGGAGGGTTTCAGAACCCGCCCATCAGAGAGATCGGCAACAGCATTCGAAACATCAACGAGCTTATCGGTTTGTATAACCACTACCTTCGAATGATCCGTGACGCTACAGGTATCAACGAGGTAATGGATGCTTCAACCCCTAAGTCTGATTCTTTAGTTGGTGTTAGACAGCAAGCCTTGGCTGCGGCCAATAACGCCATATACGATATAACAAATTCTTCTATGGTTTTGTACAAGAAGGTCTGTTCAGACATCGTGAAGTGCGTTCAGGTTATTCACCCAGAATCTGTTCTGTATAAAATTTATGAGAACGCGGTGGGCAAAGAAAACATGAGCGTTCTTAGCTCGTTTAGAAATCTGGCGATGTACAACTTTGGCGTTACAGTCGTCAAAGACATGGAAGAAGCGGAGCGTCAATACCTTGAGCAGAACATTCAGGTTGCCCTTGGTCAAAGAGAGATTGACCTTGAGGACGCTATTGCCGTCAGACAACTAAAAGACTTAGGTCAGGCAGAGAGGCTTTTGATTGTTCGCAGGAAAAAGAGGATGGCTACGAACCAACAAATCGCGCAACAGAACTCAGCGCAACAAGCTCAGGTTCAGCAGCAGTCTGCTCAGGCGGCTTCTCAGGCAAGGCAGCAAGAGTTGCAGATGGAGGCACAGCTCAAAGCCCAGGAGATGCAGCTTAAGGCACAGCTTGAGGCTCAGTTAGAACAGGTGAAGCATGGCTTCAGGAGAGAGATTGAAATTATCAAAGCCCAGGCTACTCTCGGATTCAAGGAAACTGACGAAAACTTTAGAGAGAAACTTGAAGTCTTAAAAGAAGACAGGAAGGACGAACGAGTGGTAAAGCAGGCTGAAGAGCAAAGCAAGCTTATCTCTCAAAGACAAAATCAAGCCCAAACAGAACTATAATGGCTACAGTAAACTTAGATACAGCTGCAAGGCTTGATATTACTTGCAGGAAAGGTGACACGTTCTCGCTCGTTTTAGACTTTGGCTCAGCTCAAACATGGGATGCAAGCAACTTGAAAATGGAGATTGCTCCTAGCGCTGGCGAATCAGCGACAGATACCTTTAGCGGTGGCACCTACTTTTCGGTTGCCAATAATTCCAACGGGGACGCTAACGCGCAGGTTACCATTACCGTTTCAGCTGGCGAAATGGAGGCTTTGACTTCAGGTCTTTATGTTTATGATTTGCAAAGCACTATTTCTGGCGTTGTAAAAACTCATGTGTTTGGCACATTCCAGATTAACGAAGATATCACAACCCCCTAATACAGCTCCTTAATGGCTATAAAGGTTGTAAATAGTTCGCCAGGTACAATTAAGGTTTCTGTAAGCGAAACCTCTACCGTAACAGTTTCATCTCCAGACAATTCTGTAATAAGCATTGAGCCTGGAATTACAAGTGCCGAGCGCAACAAACTGGCTGGTATCGAAGCTGGGGCCACAACGGATCAAACTCTTACTGGGGGCACTAATATCAACGTGTCTGAGTCTGGTGGTGACTACACCATAAACTTAGACAACAGCATAGATCTTAGTGGGACTCTGGACGTTACTGGAGATGCGACACTTGATTCGGACCTCACGGTTGCTGGAGACATTACTGTTTCTGATGGTGGGGGTGCTATACTTCAAACGCAGTCTGCTTCCGACAACATCAATGTCCGAGCACAAACGGTAAAGTTTCCTGGAAGTTTTGGGGTCAATATTTCGGCCACGGCTTCCGCAGCTCCAGCCACCCTTAAATCAAATAGCGGCACTGTAAGCCTTGATGGTAATAGCGTTACACTCACTATGGATGGCGGTACATCCAGGAAAACAAAAGTGTACGACGGTAACTCTCTGTTCACTCAAGACAGATTTGTTATTGAGGGCCTGGGAACCACCACTCTTTATCAGGCGTCTACTTCCGATTCTGGAGCAAAGCTCTTTGAAATTAAAGCTGCTGGCACTTCGCCATTCGCTCTTGAGCACGTTCAGATTGGTCCAGACTCTGGTGGCTACAAGCTTCCTGCTGCTGATGGCTCTGCTAACGCCTTCTTACAAACTGACGGTTCAGGAACTGTAACGTTTGTTGCTCCCACCATATCCGACTTATCAGACAGCAGCAATGTTGTTACCCTCGACGGGACTCAGACCATAACGGGCAACAAGACGTTTAGCGGTACCACCACCCTTGGTACAACTATATCTGGCGCGATTGCCACAACAGGTTCAGTTTCGATTCTTAACAGCCAAGACCTTTCAGTCACTGGTAATCTTGCGGTTACTGGAACTTCATCGTTTGGAGGCGATGCTAGCTTCAACGCAGATCTCTTGGCGTCAGGGTTAAAGTTTACGGGTTCAGGAACCAACACTATCGGTCCATCGGGTACAGGTGGAAGTCAGGACGATTTAGAAATCCAATCAAACGGAAACGTCACAGTAAAATTAGACTCTGATAATGATGAGTCTGGGCAAAAATTTAAAGTTGTAAATAACAGCGGGTCCGAAAAGTTTAGCGTTGACGAGGATGGAAATGTAGAGGTACACGCAAAAATTATAAGCGCCACCGATAGAGACATTGACATTGAGCCAGGAGGAGCTGGAGATGTGCTCCTCGGCAACTTCAAGTTTGATGCCGATCAGTCTGTAGGTAGCGGGCAGGACAACTACGTGTTGACCTACGACAACAGCACGGGTAAGATTAGCCTCGAAGAAGCGACTGGGGGTGGCGCTTCAGCCTTAAATGATCTTAGCGATGTAAGTACGTCAGGGGTATCTAATGGCGATGTGCTTGTTGCTAACGTGTCAGGTAATTTTTCTCCAAGCTCAAACCTGCAAGACCTTGTTACTATGCTCAAGAGTGGCTCGACTACCACTCTTACCTCTGTCGGTGATGGGACATCTACAGACAAGGGCGTTCTGAACCTGGGGGCTTCGTCTGCTAGCCTTAAGTACAACACCACTGGTATTACGATTGATGAGGCCAGCCCAGGCGATATTGAGTTTATCGTTGCTACTGATGCTTCGGGCTCAACGGCGTTCACCGCTGTACATATTGACGGGACGACAACAGCAAATGCGGCTGACGTTATCATCAAGAACGGGTCAAACCTAAAGATTGAAAGCAGCAGTGCATCAGCTCTCCTGCGGTACACAGGTTCAGGCAATGCTAATATTACTCTTCCGAGCTCAACAGGTACGCTCGCCTTAACTACAGATACCGATCTTTCTAATGACACTACTCCACAGCTTGGTGGGAACCTTGATGTAAACGGGAATGATATTGTAAGTACTTCCAATGCCGACATTGAGTTAGACCCCAACGGAACGGGTAAGGTTGTATTCAAGGGTAACTCTGACAAAGGTGCTGGTCAGTTCGTCCTGAACTGCGAGCAGAATAGCCATGGCATTGTAATTAAGGGGCCACCTCACTCTGCTGGTGCTTCCTATACGCTGACACTTCCAAACACAGACGGGAGTGCAAACGAAGTATTAAAGACTGACGGTAGTGGCAACTTAGACTGGGTGGCTCAGACGGACACCAATCTTGGCAGCACTGACCAAACCCTAAGCGGAACCAGAAACATCGACATGGGCAGCAACTTCTTGACCTTCAAATCAGGGAGTAATCTGCGAATGCAGTATGATCCCAACGATGACAGGTTTGAGTTTAACAACGGCTTGCGAGTAAATGGAAGCTTTGTTACAGCAGATGGCGGTCTTACCTCTGGGCTTGTTAAGTTTAATGAGCCCACTCAGGGGGGAACAAATGGCGTCATCTTAAGGGGTCCTTCAACAAATCTCACTAGTGATGTAACATTTGTATTGCCAGACGCAGATGGCAGTGCAGGACAATTTCTTAAAACTGACGGAGGAGGTAATTTAAGCTTTGCTTCTGCTGGAGGAAGTGGATCGACAACCTTTTTGGGTCTTACCGACACGCCTAGCTCCTTTACAGCAAGCAAGTTCTTAAAGGTGAACTCGGCAGGAAACGCTGTTGAGTTTGTTGATGGCGGTGATAGTGGAATCTCAAATGTGGTTGAAGACACTACCCCTCAGCTCGGTGGGGACCTAGACACCAATGGGAAAAATGTGCTGTTCGCAAAGACTGCGAATACCGATCACAGCAGCAATGGCGATATAGTTAAGATTGGAACTGGCTCAACCACGCAAGGGGAGCTTTGTTACTACACGTCTAGTGGAACTTGGGTTGCAGCAGATGCAGACGCTACGGGTACGGCTGGTGGAGTGCTGTTGGCTATCGCTTTGGGCACTGACCCCGATGTAGACGGCATGTTATTGCGCGGCATGTACACGCTGGACCACGACCCAGGAACCATTGGAGACGAACTATACGTGTCTACCACCGCAGGTGACATCACATCTACCGCACCTTCAGGAGCAGGAGATATTGTTCGTGTGGTCGGCTATTGCCTTGACAGCACAAACGGACAGATTTGGTTTAATCCTTCTAATGATTTCATCGAACTTGCATAATGCCCGACATCAGCAAACAAAACGGTATTGAAATGGCAGATATCGCAAAAATCAACGAACAAGACGTGCCTTCAGGCGGCACGGGCTTAACGGCAAACGCCTTAGCTACGACTGGTGTCCAGTTAGTAGGATATGCATTAAACTCCTATAATCCCTCAGTTGGTGCTGAATTTGGAAGGGGGGTAACAGACACTACGAACTCTTTTACTAAAATTGTTTGCAACGAGTACGTTCAGTTTCACGCCCTGAAAAGCGATGGCACCCTTTGGTACAATTACCCTTCCTCTTCTCCTGGGAACAGTTACTACAAGCCTTCTGCATACACAGCGGATGGTACGTGGCGACAATATGGATCAGATACAAATTGGACAGATATAACTGGCGGAGACAATCAATTCGGGGCGATAAAAGACGGAGATTATTGGTTTTTAGGGCGTGGTTCATATCGAATGCGAGGCGACGGCTCAAGCTCAAGCGTCAGTAGTTGGACCGAGGTAAACAGCTCTGGCGACTGGTCGAAAATCCAGTTTGGATATCGAGCGACTTATTTAATAAATACAAGTGGGCATCTCTACTCTTGCGGTTATGGATACGACTATATGTTAGGCCAAGGCAACACAAGCACCATTTCAACTTTATCGAGAGAGCAATTTGATTTAACCACTTTTGCAGATGTAAAGCCTGGCTATAGATCCGCTCAGTTTCTGATGACTAACGGCGATGTTTACTTTACGGGTAATAATGCTAATAGATTTGCAGGGCCACAGCTTACGGGAAGTGGCGATAAGAACGGCCCATTGCTAATGGTTGATAGTACCTCTGATTATGTCTGCTCAAAAATTGGCACTATGACTTATTACGGTATGTGCAACATAGACACAGATGGATATCTAAGGTTTCATGGGTATGCATACAACAGCTATATCAGACCTGACAATGCTGTTTCGTCTTCATCTAATGCTCAAGACGCATCAGCGGGTCTTCGCTTAGACTCGCTTGGTACAGGGTGGCAAGCCTACTTCGGTTGGGATTTAAACGGAAGCACAAAAAGAAATTGTTTCGCAATAAAATCTGGGGAGTGTAGAATGGGGGGAAATGATGCGTATGAAATCAAGTTAGCTGCTGGTTTAAGTGTAGTCAACAACTATTCTTGGGAAGTCTTGCGATCCGCTAATTCAACTGTTGATTGCATCGCTTATAATGACAACAGCAGTGGTCACTTTTTTATTGTAGGTTAAATATGAAAAATACATACAGAGTAACTGTGCCCGAAGACACAGATTTTTTCGAAGGTTGGGTAGACAGCCGTGTACCCCATATGGTCTTTATGTACCACCAAGAATCTTTAGAAGAGTGCGAAGAAGTTGATGGGGTTTACTATGCAACTTACGATTCGTGGGTGGTAGATGCAGAACGAAACGTAACCTATATAGAGAGCGACGGAACAAAAGTTTCTTTAACCATCCCCGCTGGCGAATATGGCGTCAAGCCATAACTTTTTATTTTTATTATCTTTGCTAGATGGCATTGAGTAAAAGCGAAAAAGCAAAACTTAAGAGGTATGGTCTCTCTGGTTTAAATAAGCCTAAGAGGACATCAGGTGGGAAGAAATCTCACATCGTTGCTGTTCGAGTAAACGGCAAGGTCAAGATCATTCGCTTTGGTCAGAGAGGAGCTAGCACAGCTGGCAAACCTAAGAAGGGAGAGAGCGCTCGCATGAAGGCGAAGCGTAAGTCTTTCAAGGCCAGACACAGAAAGAATATTGCTAAAGGTCCTAGTAGCGCTGCTTACTGGGCCAATAAGGTTAAGTGGTAATGAATGCTGTCAAGTACAATAAGGGCGGTAAGCTCAAAGTTAGTTCCGCTACGAAGTCTGTTCCAGCACCTGCTGGTTTTCATTGGATGGTGGATCGGGGTAGATACTTCCTTATGAAAGGAGATTACAAGCCACATCCTGGCGCTGTTAAAGAAGCTAAGTTCAAGCTCGTTAGTCACTCATGAAGGCGAAGAAGAAATTCAACCCTAAGTATACTCGTGGCAGCTCTAACGTAGCCAAGAGAAAAAAGCTTATGGCTGAGATCGCCGCCATCTATAAGAAGCATAGAGGCACTAAGTCAAAAAGAAAGAAGAAAGGATTCCCGCCTGCTGTGGCTGCTCGACTCAAGAGGCTCATGGCACAAAGAGATAAAATATGAAACTCAAAAAACCATCAGACGATCAAGTCGGATTAAAAAAGCTCTCAGAAGAGGTGAGAAACAAGATGGGCTACATGGAAGATGGCGGCATATTGAAGTACAGGAAAGGGGGTAAAGTCAAGAAGAAGAAAAAGAAGAAGAAGGGTGGAGGAATGGCTGGGTTGTCTGCGGCACAGAAAGAAGTGTACCGTAGAGGCTTGGCTGCATATATGTCTTCTGGCAACAGACCAAAGGTGTCTCAACACGCTTGGGCTATGGCTAGAGTAAAGAGTGCCTTCGGAAAGCGTGAAGCGGCTAAGATTCGCGCCAAGAAGGGGAAGAAGAAATAAACGTTATATTTGCAAAAAAAATAGCAATGGCATATCCAGGTAGTTTAAATAAAGCAATTATTGTCCACCACACTTCTGCGGCTACACCGTCTGTGAGTGGTGCGTTTTTTAATAAGATTACGGTAGCTGGTGCTGGGACCCTGTACGTAAAAGGAACTGGGCTTTTTCAGTTTATAGCTAATGGGGCCTCTGGTTCTGGTTTTATAGACCCAGCAACTGGTGTTGAACACACTGGCAATGCTGCTGCCGATGGATACTATGAAGCTTTGCCGACCACTCAGGTGACAATAACTTGCGTTGCCAATCAAGTTCTGGAAGGGGTTTTTACTTCAGTGCAAAAAGTATCTGCAAGTTCAAACGCTACTGGAGTGATGGCTTACGAGTAATAAACCAATTTTAATTTAATGGAAGAAAATACACAACCCGTAGAGGCGATGGAGCAAGAGGCTCCCGTTTCTACACCAGAACCGTCGTTTACTTTTGTCTCTGAAGAGGAAGTAGCGGCAGCACAACAACCTCAGGCCCCAGCCGTAGAAGAACAGCCTACGGTAGAGGCTACACCAGAGGTTCAACAAGAAATTACCGAAGAGCCTGTGGCTGTACAACCAGAGGCTCAACGAGAATATGCGCCAGA
>Ga0208645_1001437_pt1 | contig 20837 bp, 14 predicted proteins | sample VirMetDEL_Sep_01_FD_184519 | JGI IMG/M metagenome (GOLD analysis project Ga0208645, IMG submission 184519) | Aqueous microbial communities from the Delaware River and Bay under freshwater to marine salinity gradient to study organic matter... | ecosystem: Environmental > Aquatic > Marine >... | reverse complement strand
GCTGAGGTTTATGGTGAACCTCTTTGGTGTCGTGGCACTGGCTTTCGTAACACTCATCTTAGGGCTGTTGCTCCTACTGTGTCTAATAGTAAGCTTGCCGGTAATGTTAGTCCTGGTATTGAGCCTTGGGCCGCTAATGTTTTCACTGAACAAAGCGCGAAGGGCACGTTCATTAGGAAAAATAAAGAACTAGAAAAAGTACTTCGTAAAGTCGGTATCAACGTTAAAGAGACGTGGGATAAAATTATGGCCGATGGCGGAAGTGTACAAGATATCAAAGAACTTGATGATTGGGGATATGTAAATGGAAAGCTTGTGCGCCTTTCTGAGCAAGAATCGCTCGATCTAATGGGCTTTGATAAAGTTAAAGATGTATTTAAAACCTTTAAAGAAATAAATCAATTAGAGCTAGTTAATCAAGCCGGCATACGTCAGCAATATATTGACCAATCTGTTAGTTTGAATTTAGCGTTTCCTTCTGAAGCATCGCCTAAGTGGATTAATCAAGTTCATATGGACGCTTGGAAAAAAGGTATTAAAACATTATATTATATGCGAACAGAATCTGTACTCAGAGGTGATATAGCCGCAAGTGCTATGGACCCAGACTGTGTTGCTTGTGATGGGTAATAAAAAAAGGGGAGGCCGTTAAGCTTCCCCTTCTTTGTTACAGGATCTTTGGGTATGGTGCCCATTTTTTTTATTCCTGTTATTTTTTTACTTCAAACTTAAAGTTCTTACCTGACACAGCAAGCTTATCAATCACTTCAGTTTGTGTATCGCGCAGTAGCTTTTCAAGTTTATCTTTTTCAATAACCATAGCCGCTACTTTATCTTCTAGCGCTTCGTTCTTTGCTTTCAGCGATTCAACTTCTTCCGGGTTCTTACCTATGAAAGTATATATTACCACCGATAAACTACCGACTAGCATACCTACAATAACTTTAAATATATCGTTATTTGTTTCAGGTATTTCTTTAAATGCTAAAAACAGTAATAAACTCATTACCATTGCAAATACTGTGGCGGCACCTATATAACCGCGCATTTCTTTATTTCTAAACATATCTAAAAATTACTTGCTAAATTAATTTCGTTTATTGTTTCTTGTATTTCAGCCAACCCCACAGGAAGTGTAAGGTCAAGACCGGCTTTAAATATTTTTTCCATACTACCAGACTTAAAAACAAGCACAGCAGGTACCATTCTAACCCTATACTTCTTTTTAGCTTGTGGTGCTTTTGATATATCAACTCTATAATATGATGCATCTTTTATTTGTTTCCATTCGTTAAAACAATTGGCTTCATTAAATTTAGCCCAAAATTCAACAACAATAGTATCATTATTGTCATCACCAAAAGCATTATTATTACCCACAACATCTTCAAAATTACTGTCATCAATCCAGTATTTTTCTGGCACGTCGGATTGCGCATGTGCCAAAGCGCTTATAAGTAGTAGTATTAAATTTCTCATTGATTTTTTCTTATTTCGTATAAACGCTCATCTATTTTTTCTAACTCCTCTAGTATCTGGTCAACGTCTTGCTGCGTGTCCATTATTGTTTGGCGCACTAATTCGTCTTTCAAATCATATTCTGTTCTTGAAATCACTGGTTCAGGAAGTTCCTTAGCAAGAGCTATGTCGGCTTTTAACGTAAAATACATTAAAGCAAGCGACACTGCTCCACCTATTATCATTCCTATTGTCTTCAAGTCAAGAGTTACTTTAGTGTTTTCTCCTATTTGTGTAGCCATTACCTAAATGTTATATTGATTCCAAAATTAGAGTTAAATATTTCTGAGTCCCAAAATCTAGTATATTCACCCTCTACAAATATTCCTATTGATCTAGTTACTTTCCAGCCAAACATTAATCCTGCTTGGTAGTCATCCCATTGCTCACCAGCTATCAAATCATTATGGCCGCCTTTACCCCAGCTGTTACGATGCAAATAACTAAAATCTTCGTTACCTTCTATATAACTGTGATGAGGCATAATCCAGTTGCCATATGCGTGCAGCCAAAAATTATTTTTATAATGGTAAAAATCAAAACCGACAATTGGCGCTATTTCAGCAAACGGGTCAAGCTCTGCCCACGCTTCTTGGTTAAACCTATTCATTAAATTACCAAATATACGATCTCTAAAGTCTTCGTCGGTATACGCAACTATGTCGCCTTTATCATTTGTCCACAAGTAATTAAATATCTGAGATGTAGTTCCGTCAGAATTGTAAACAGTAGATGAGTAAGGTGCATCTTGAAAACCATATTCATAACCTAAAGAATACCAGGGGTTTACCGGAAGTTCTTGGCCTTCAATAACTTCCACTTCGTTTAACCATATTTCAATAGGATTGTAGCCGTATGCTTTTTGATGTGTGCGATATATAATACCAGCAGATATACTTAGTTTATTGCCTATAGGTAGCCTAGCCCTTACTTCGCCAGACATATATTCAAATCCAACATTTCCAGATTCTCTAGACTCAAACTTACCTATATGATATTTACCGGTGTGCCTTACAAATAAACGTCTATTATCAAATTCGTTACCGTCTACTCTTTGTTTTTCCCAGTGCAATAAATACTCTAAACCTTTTACTGCAGCTGTAGGCGCAGATAAACCTACGTTGTTTTCTGTACCGTTGTAAAAATTTGGTTTGCTTTCATAACCAAACCTTGCTAGCTTACGTAATCCAATCCCAACACGATAGTTATTTGGGTGATAAGTTGTCTGATCTATAACTCGAGGTATATCATATAAATCATTAGGATTAGTTCTAACAAAATACTTTGTTTGCTCTAATTTAGCATTTCCTATATTACCCGCAGCGTACACGGTGCCGTATTTTAAAAAGTCATCATATAAACCTTTAAGAAACTGCGATTGGGCATTAAAAGATAATAGTACCGCTATAAGCAGAATTAATTTTTTCATATTACTTCGTATTTTGTTTTGTTGTTGGAATCTCTGTAAGCTTTTAAGCATCTTTTTCTATTAGAGTCAGGAGATACATAACTAACATGTACCCAATCAGGGTTGTTATCTGTTCCAAACTCCCATATGAGCTGATCAAAATCAAGATTGTTTTTTATGTAGTTATACATTTCCGCGTTTGTCTTGTGACCATATGTGTCATCAATATCAATTGCACGGCCTTCACAATGTTGCGATTTTGAACTACCTCCGATTGCTTTATTAAGCTCAACCGAACGAAAAAATGAATTAATTTTTATAGGGCCACCTACCCATTTGCGTAGTGGCTCAAATACGTTTTCCGCAATAACCTGCATATTAGTTTTTTCGTATTCATTAGGTATATTATTTATACCTTTTCTTTTCGCTGTATACGAAAGTGTTGCTTCTTTATAGCTAATATGATCACTTATCATTTTCTTCTTTTTACAGACTTAACACGACGAGGCTTACCTTTAGGTTGGCCAAGACTTTTCTTTTCTCTTTCTTTTTGTCTTTTTTCTTTAGAAGACATTTCAGATGCAGTTTTTGGAGTTTTGCTAGATATTCTTTTGCTGGGCCTACAATATGGCACGCCTCTGCCGTCACCTTCACTTCTGCCACAAGGTTTACCAGTTCTGGTATCAATCCATTTTTCTTTAAACCAACGCTTAAGTGATGCGCCTTTTTCAGTTTTTCTTACTTTTAATGGTGATTGATACATTACTTTTTACTTTTATTACCCCAATTAGAAGCACCAACTTTACGACATTTAGCTATTGCTCCACTTGCATAAGCAGAAGGAAATACTTTATATCTTGCTTTTACTTTACGATAGCAAGCATCTTTTTTTGCAAATGGTGAGTTTGATTTCATAATTTTCTTTTCTTAAATTGTTTAGATTTTTGGCCTTTTTTAAATCCTTCGGCAGGTGTTAATGGCTTTGGAGGTTTTGGTTTTTTAGTACTTTTTTCAATAAGCCCTACATCCCACTTACTATAACCCAATGCAAGTGATATTGCTTGCCAAGTTTCAACATCTTGCCTTACGGGGGTTGTAAGGTTGTCAAGTTTTCTAACGACTCTGTCTGCTGGCAAGTTTGTAGTTGCAGCTATAACTTGACCAACAGCTTCAAAAGCAGGATTATCTAAACTTATTCCTTCAGTTCTAATTTTTTCACGGGACTGACGATATGTAAATGATCTACCAGCTGAAGCTAATTTACTTATTTTAGAATCAATAGGCGGTGACAGTGTGAGTGCTTCCAGCGCAACTTTTTCATAATTAGGTCTACCACTTTTATATTGTCTTATTGCTTCAAGAACCATGTTTTTTCCTGTAGCCACGGCAGCACCCCCAAATCCAATACCACGGAGTAAAGAATCAGCGGTGCTATTAGCAATTCTATAATATCTTTTCTTAGTTTCTTCGTCCTCTTCATCGGTAAACATTAGCGCAAACATAGCAGACTGTAAACTAGAAAATATAACGTTTTGAATAGCACTGTAATACATTAATTTACTAAGGTTTGTTTTCCAGTCGCCTCTGCGATTAATCAAATCTAAAGCAGCTTTTTTACTTAAGCGAGCGTATTGCATAGGTGTGTTAGCAAAAGCTAATATAACGCGCCCTATACCACTCGCTTGCTGCATTGAAATACGGTCTGGTCTTGATGATTGCTGTGTTTCTTCAGCAACTTCTTGGAAATCTAAGAATGCTTTATCAGCCGCTTCTTTTTCTGTCATGCCTTCTTTCATGTACCGCTTTAATCTATTGCGATAAAACGAAGCTCCACCCATAGCGATTGCATGTGAGTCGGCAAGCTGTGTTGGTAAAAATCCTTTTTTAAGTATTGAAGCTATTACAGATCTTACAGGGTTTGTGCCTGACTCTGCTGCTTTGGCGATTTCATCTGCATTTACATCCGTCTTTAATCCTGATCGTCTTTGTTTAAGAAAATCAGAGTTAAATAAAAATGTATAGTCTTTCCAAAATTGTGGTTGGTTTGCAAATGCAGCTCCAGCAGATAATGGGTTATTATCACTAAAGTTTATAAAGTTAACCATTGATAACTGCTGTAACAATGCTGACCTAGAGTTAAAGAACATAATTGCCCCGACAGAATCATTAACCCAGTTTATTAAACCATTAACAAGTTTATTTGAGCCAGTAGTTCTTCTTCTACCAGTTTCCATTCTATAAAGAATATCTTCTAATGCTTCAGTATAACTTTCACCAAATGCAGCTTTTAACTTGTTCATTGTTTTATCGGTAAAGAATGCATCTTTTGCTGCTTTCCATTCCTTTAAGTACTCGGATCTTTCGGTTTTGTTTACATATGTTAAAAGATCGGTAGTCATTGAACCAGCATCCCAACCGTTATCAGGTTCAGGATAGCCCATAATAGATATACCTTGTACGTTTTGAGCAAATGCCAATAAATCTTCATTACCTTTAACAAGCTTTACGTGAGGCGCAATATCTTTCTTTTGCATACCGGGAATAGTATAGCCTAAGCTATTCCATATATATATTCTTACTGAATCTTCGTTTGTAAATCCTGTTTCGTTTTTCTTTGAAAGACGGCTAGGTGTTCTACGTATTAACTTTTTAAGCTCTCTAAAGTCTGCTAAACGTTTTTGTTTTGCAGCATCAAACTTTCTTATTGCTCTACCAAATGGGTCAAATAAGTTTTCTTTTAAAAACTTTAAATCATCATTACCCTGCTTGCCTTTTCCAACCATATAGTACATAAGACCCGCAAAATCATCGGCTGAAGGCGGTATAAAGAATCTGAATCGGCCTTTATTTTTACCGAGCATTGTAGCAACCTTGTCAGATATTTGTTCGCGTGTACCAAACCCAGTTGCTCGCGCAATCATTTTATTAAACTCAGGCGCTGCGCTTTTACTAAGCTTTTGAGTTATTTCTTTTGGCTCTAATGGTGTCAATCTTTCTTTTATGCCTGTCTTATCATATCGAGTTGATTCTTCACCAACTTCTTTATAGCCTAAAGCAGTTAGCTCATTATCTGTTTGCTTTGAAACTAATGCTACCTTGCTGTTTTCTAGCTTTTCAAAAAGTAAATCTCTGCTTATTAGTTTATCACTAATTAAATATGACATAGCCATACGTGCTAGCAAAGACGATGGTGTCATGTGTTCATATACCAAATTATCAAAGTTACCTTTTTCAATATAAGAAACAGTACCCAATAATTTTAAAGCTGTTCGCATATCGCCAGTTTCTAGCTGTAGATATGTTCTTGCCATATCAATATCACCTATGCTTTTAAGATAATCAATTCTAGACTTAAAATACTCTAATGCTTTTTTAGATTGAATATCAAACTCTGGTTTGAACTCTTTAACACCCATTCTAAACGCTTTATTAGTAGGATCTTTTATAGCTGTTATTTGGCCTTCACCTATATATATTCTGCCATTTTCTATTCTAAATATATTTTGAAACTCAGGTGTTTTTTCAATTACTTTGCTATACACATTATCCCAAGCCTGTTGGTTTGTTGTAAAATACATAGAGCCTTGGCGTATATTTCTGCCTTCAAATGTTATAAAATCTACAAATCTTTGGAATTGTTCGCCCTCTGGAGCATTTTGTATATAATTTAACGCAAAATCAATTTGTTGGTCAACATATTTTTGACCGTTTGGCGTTAAGCTACCGTTTTTATCTATTAAGTTTAATGTTAACCCACCAGAAACTGTAGCAATACCGTCTATTACAGAAATTAAGTTAAACTGATTATCGTTTATATATTCTATTTGTGTTTGACCATATTGTTTATTACCATTTGCAGGAAACTCGCTTTTTAGCCTGTCGACCATTGCCTCAACATAACTTTCAGGCACTGCTAATTTTGATGCAATTTCAGAATTAGGAAGACCGTCTTTTATATATCCAACAAGTTCAGCGCTGTCTATAGCTCTTACATTTCTTCCTGATAAAGAAAACTTTTGACGTAAATCTCTATTTACTTTTAAAGCTATTTTAGCCGCCTCCTGCTCTGTGTAAGGTTTTGTTTGAATTACACCAGGCGTTGCGTCCGATGCCGTTTGTAGACCTATATTAGCTCCCAGTTCTGACTTTCTAGCTGCTAATGTAGAGGGTGAAACAGTATAGCCAAGAATGTCTGACATCGACTGATCCCCCACCGGTCCGGTAAAAAATGCTTGTATTTGTGCATCAGTAGGATTTAATAGCTGGTAAAGCTCAGGACCATCAGCATCATTTTCTGTATATACTCTGCCAAGAGCGGTATACTTATCTATTTCTGCTTGCGTAGTTAATCTTTTAACATACTTAGTAAAAATCTTTTGCGTATCTGGCAACAGTCTTTCAATTTGTACCCAATAAGAAATAGGTAGACCTTCTAATAAGTCTTGTTTGTTTTCTATAACAAAATCTGCTAACTTCTTTTTATTGCCTAATGCCTTTTTAATTATAGGCATAAGCTTTTTCTTATATGAGTCAGTAACAAACTTTCTAAAATCGCGACTATCTATAGGCGGCAAATCACCTTCAAAAGTTTCATAAGCCGCTGTTCTAATTTCTTGTGCAAGCTCAGGTGTAATAAATGGTTGACCACCAACGGTAAGCGTAGACTTTAGCTGTGATTCAAAAGTTTGCTGCTCTTCTGTTAAACTTCTGTCTACAATTTCTTCTATTTGCGCGGACTCTGTGTCTACTGCTTCAAAGCCTCTGCCCTCGGTTTCAACATCTGTAGATACAGTTTTAACTTGTTGAGCGTACTTCTTTTTAACATCACGAAGCGCAAAATCAACTATAGGCTTTGCACCAAACAAATAACCAAATAAACTTTCGTTTTTAGCCGGATCAAAGTTCTTTAAAAATCTTTCAGTTATAACCTCTCTAACATTACTTATAACTTCACTTTTTATATTTTCATCAAGTGAGCCAAGATTTTTATCAGCATTAACAAGACCTCTTACATACTTACCTATAGCGTCACCTTCTGAAACTTCATTATATGCATCAAAATAATCTTCAGATTGTTTAAAAGCATCTAAAGTTTTGTATTTTGTTTTACCTTCTGGCGTTTGCACAAACTTGTCGAATATACCTTTGAGGTCTTTTTTATCAGGCGATACACTTCTACTAAATTTAGGTTTTAATCCGCCTTTGTCAAGTAAGTCTTCAATTAACTCTAACTTTTGATCTGCCGACAATGCTTCATAAGTACTAAACTGCCCGGATTTTACTTTGTCTTGGTTTGCAACATCCGGGAACATTGCATTAGCAGCAACCTGTACAAAGTCATATTGATCAAATGGTGATAAGTCACTTGCAAATATAGGCTTTGCATCTTTAAGTATTTTTTGAGCTTCTTTACTAAATTTAGAAACTTGAGTAGGGTCTGCATCTTTTAATACTTTACTTTTTAAATTAACAAGCAAACCTCTTTTTTGTAATATTTTATTTTTAGAATTTATATTTTTATTATAATTTCTAATAAAGTTAAATACGTCTTCACCTACATTTAGTTCAATACTTCCAAAGCCTAATCCGTTATAAAATCTTTTAAGTGAATTTTTTGCTTTAGTAATTAGGCTTTCATTTACAGATATTTTCTTTTTGCTAATTAAATCTGAAAAAACATTCATATATTCCTCTAAAGCGCCCTCTTTTATTCTTCCGGTTTTTGGGTCAGAATAAAATTGATCAATTCTAGTTTGAACAGATTTATATATTTCAGGATGGTTTTCTTGCAAATATTTTTTAAAATCTTCAACAAGAGGCTTCATTGAAGCATTGTCTGTTTTAAAAGCTCTAGACAATAGGTAGTGCAATATTTCATGCCCTATTACATTCGTTTGCCCTGCAGCAGCGGCAACTTCTGTATTAATATAAATTATATCTTTGCCATCTGGCCCGCCTTCTTTTAAAAATACAGCATCGGCCTCAGGATCCATACCTTCAATTTCTTCTGCCTGCTTAGTTGTTATTTTTTTAATATCAACATCTTCTGGTAAAATGCCTTTAGCTCTTTCAAATCTTTCTTCAATTAAAAGAGCAGCATCTAAAACTTCTTTAATTGTATTTTCAACGGTAGGATCGTAAAAATCTGTATCGCCTATTATATCGTCATTTGCTTTAAATGCATTTAATACTTTTTCTTTTGCTTCTTTCTGTTGATCTTCACTGTATCTACCGTCATTTACAATACTAATATTATTATCAATAGTATTTAAGTTATTAGCATAATTTCGCAGTTCTTGCTTGCTTAAGGAATCAAACTTATCGTTTATAATCTTCTTTTTATTCTTAACATCTTGCTGAAGATTATCTACAAGTATTTGCTGAGCTTCTTTTTTAGGACCGTCTGGTAATTTTTCAAGTGTTTCTTTAGCTTTTGCAAGTTTTATATTAAGATTAACTATTTCTTGCTTGGCTTTATTAGGAGCAATAAATTGATATATCGCTTCTTTGTCTTGTTTTGTTTTAGCCATTTGAACAGTACCTGTAGCTCCAGATACGGGTCCACCTAATAAACCACCTACAACAAAACTATTTATAAACCCTCTAAAAAAATCGGTTTGATCCTTTTCGTCTCCGTATACTAGCTGATCAGTTTTTTGTTGCAAAAAATCAGTTGTTCCTTCTGTTAAGCCTTCGCCCATAAACCCAAGCCCGGCTTTTGTTAAAAATTCTTTTACATAATCACCTGTAAATTTTTTAACAGCTTTTTTGCCAACACCTGTTTTATCCAAACCATTTAAAACTCTAAAAAGTTTAGCGCCAGCCCATTCAGTTCCAAATTCAGCAAAGCCTTTAGAGGTTGCGGCTTTATATATATCACCAAGCGTTGCATCAGGTCTTTCTTTTAATGCTGTTTCAAATTCATTTCCAGCAGTTGATATACCTAAAGCAGCACTGCCTATTAATGGAAAGGCATATGTTATTGCAAGAGATGGGGCTGACCCAATAGCTTGATCCACTGCAAGTTTAGCAGCATCGCCAATCCTACCTTTAGATATAAGTTGATCAAACTCTAATTGTTGGCCGTCATCATCGTAGTACTTTAGTTGAAGTTCGCTAAGCTTATCGCTTAGTTCGTACATTTCAGTGAAGTCTATTCCCTCACCTGCTTCACTAAATTTTTTTTGAAACTCAATTAATTTTTTAGGATCTTTTTGAGATAGTCCTCCAATAAGACGAGCAGCATTAGGTAAATCTAGCCCGGCAGTATATCTTTCAAGGCCATCTATAAAACCAGGTACGTTTTCTGTAAAAAACTTTGTTATTCCAGCAAGTTTTGAAACTCCTGATTCGCCTACAGGTAATAAACCACCTGACAAACCAGTTAATACTTTGCCCATTGCTTGTCTTTCAACTAAGTCTTTTTTAGCTAGTTTTTCACCTGGTGTTAAATCCAATGAAGTATTTTCCGAATCTAAATCCATATTCGGTTGATCGGGTGCTACAGTTTCCTCCACAACCGCACCCGGTGCTGTGGGAGATATATTTCCCGGCTCCTCAGATATTAATTGAGCATTGGGAAATTTGGAAAGAAATTCATCTTTAAAAGACGGGTGAACTTTATATTTCTTGCCGTCTACAATATATATTTCAATCATTATTAAATATTTGTCTTGTTATCTTCGACCTTTCAGTCTATCAACTTCGGCTTGTCTAGCCTTAGGATCATCTAAGTCAGGCATAAATGATGTTTCATCAATATCAGAATCAGATGATTCTTGTTTTTCTTTTAAAAGCTTTTTAACGAGCTTTTCCATTTCTTGTGATTGTCTAGCCCCTGATTGACCACCTAAATAACCTGGATTAGCCTCTAATATTGAATTATACAAAAATTTAACCATACCTGGATTGTTCAAATCATATACAACGTTTCTAGGCACATTAGTATCTGTATTTTTATCATATTCGTATTCTACAGTTGTAATTTTATTAGTGGAAGGGTCATACGATGCCTCTTTTCCTGTTACAGCAGTATAAGCTGTAGCCGGGTCTTCTTGTATATCTGCAAAAATTTCACCAGCAAATGTATCTGGAGCTTTAACCTCTGTATCTTTAGGTGCTTCAGTCATAATTCTTTTATAGCTGTCTTTTGTTGCAGCTTCAACTTTTATTCGGGCCATATCGCCAAGATATGAGCCTACGCCTGCATTAAAAAGTTTTTCTTGATCTTCTGTAAAACCACCTGATTCAGAATCATACGCTAAATCTTCAGGCTCATAATCTTTTAAAGCTGGGGCAATAGTGTTTTTCCATATAGATACTTTTTGAGCATGTGTCATATCCTGCATGGCACTCATCCCAGCGTCAGTATATTGCTGTATTATACCTTCAGTGTCAACAACTTGATGCTGTGTAGTAATTTTTTTACCATCAATTATTTCTGTTGTAACTTGCACTTTAGGCTGATTGTTTTCGTCCAAAGGGGCATAAGATGGATTTATTGTACCGTCTTCATTAAATATACCTGTATTGGCTATAGTGCCTTCAACCTTATTATTATAGTCCGGCACTTGAAGCACAGAGTCTAAATCTAGCTCTGCGGTGTTTAAATCAAATGTTTCAGATTCACCTTCTTCATTTACAAATGTATAACGCATAATAGCGTCTCCGTTATCATTTATAATAACTTCTCTACTTTCGCCTTCTGTAATACCTCCAGTTTCAATATTAGCAGCTTTCATTAAGTTATTATTACCTTTATAATACAAATCTACCGTGTTTGGTACGCCTGGCCCATCTATTGCTATTTGATCAATAAACTTTGCCATTTTAATCGTATAATCATTTGCGCTTAATATTTGTTCACCGCTAACCGACCTAAAATGATTAAATCTTTTTAACTGTGGCTGTAAACTTTCTATTTCCTCTAAGTCAGTTGACGTTTGAGCTCTTGTGTATATTTCCCAGCCAGATTTAAATTCTTTTATATAAGCTTCCTTAAATTCTTCATCTAACCCTTTTAAACTTTCAAGATTAGCTTTAAGTTCTTCGGCTCCCGCTGCACCAAGAGCTGTTCTTTGCCTGGCTATATCAAGCATTTCTTTATTTTCTTTTTCTAGCTTTTCGTCAAGGTATTTTTTTCTTTGAACTATAGCATTACCAATATTTTGTCCAATGCTAGCCGCTGCATTAGCCCAAGCTGCGCCTGCTCCTGTAGTTTGGAACTGTATTGGTTTTGGATTTTCGTATGCTCCCATATTATTTTATTTATCCAGTTATAGGCGGTGTTGGGTCCGCGGGGTTTAACCAACTACCTCCCTCTTTAAATGCCCCTGATTCTATACCAGCACTTACCGTACTACCTATGCCGCTAAAGGCGCCTGCCCACGCAGCTGATTGATCTGCGGCGGCTTGAGCAGCGGCTTGTTTTTGATTATCTAATTGACCAGCAACTCTATTAATTTTTGCTGTTTCTCTGGTTTCTTTAGCGTTAAATTCAAATTGTTTTCCAGCGGCGTCAGCAGCCTGCACCCTTTGACCTTCAGATATTTGTATACCTTGTAACCTTTGTTGTTCTGCAATTTTTTGCGCTTGCAAACTAGCTTCACCTTGCGCTTTTAATTGTTCATTTTTAGCTTCTTGTTGTTCAATGCTAGCAGCTACGCCTTTTTTAGATTTTAAAGCAGCCATAGCAAGAGCAGTTGCTCCGCCAGCACCGCTTCCTGTAGCTCTTAAAGTATCTAGTGTATTTGCTAAAGCTATATCACTTTCTTCTATTTGTATTTCAGCTGCTTTTGTAGCCACACCTAAACTAGCAAATGGATTGCTCATTTCACTAGAAAGATCTTTAGCCATACCAGCTAAACTAGTAGTGCCCTCATAGGGATTTATTACAGCTTGTCTGTTAGACTCTAATTTATTAAGCTCTCTTTCCTTTGCTCTTGCAGCTTTCTCTGCAGCTTTTCTTCTTTTTCTAGCACCACTGCTGCCTATAAAACCGCCAAGCAAACTAGCTCCAACGCCTACAAGTATTCCAGACATATTATTTGTTTTTTTCTAAATGTTCTTCAATTGTAAATGAATACAATTGTTTTTCTAATATACTTAAATTTTTTTCATTACTAGGATTTTTATGTATATTAATGAATATACAATCTTCTAAGCAATATATAATTCTTTTAGCACCTTTAGCAGAATGTTCATAACATGGTGAAACATGCTCTATAATCTCGCCGTTTGTATTAACCAGTATTCTACCAGTCATAAGGAACCAAAAATGATCTGTTTCATGTATTGCACTAATAACAACACTACCAGCTTTCATTTTCATTTTACGCATGTACAATTGATCTTCAAAGTCATGCTCAATTGGAAACTCTTCATTATTAACTAATGACTCCCCGTCTCCATATATACCTTTTTTATTATTATGCGTTATTAATTGTTTTTCTAAAACAGTTAAATCTTGCATAAATTTGCTTAATTCCATTTAATTTAATATGATGATTCTACAAAATCTGTTGAAACTGCAAATAATTCTTTTTTGCCGCCTAAGCTATTGTCAACACTCATTTTAACAGTTGTAAAAAACCCTTTAATACCAGAACTTGATTGCCCAAAAACAATTTCACCTGGTTGAGAAAGTGTATTATTTACTAAATTAGCAAAATATTTATTTTCTTTCTTTTTAAAATTATTTCTTAACAATTGGTTTTCTAAATCCTGTAAGGTGCCCGCTTGAGTTTGCACGTCAATAGCTTTTGAAATGGGTAAAGCGGAGTCTGTAGATGATTGCATACTAAGCATTTCCCAATCCTCGCTGCCTTCGTAATTTATTGTTTGGAAATTTTTAACAACAGAAGAATTAGCATTAAATACAAGATCTACCGTTGAAGTATTTTGTGTACTGTAAAATACACCCCTTTGACCCCCATAAGAAGTGTCAAAAGTATAATGCTGCCATATTTTACCATCATGTGTAGAATATAACGAGGTGTTTAAGCTAAACAAAAAGTCTGGCTTAAAGCTTAAAAAGCTAGTCCAGCCGTTTACACTGTCATCGAATGAAAGAGTTTTATAAGAGCTGCCATTTTGAATTGAAACAGTATAATTTTTATTATGTATATCCCAACCGCCTATAATAGTATCTAAAGAATTTAAAGAGCCCAATTCGTCTCTAAAAAAGTCTTGCATGCCATAAGCAGATATTTCTGTTAAACCATCTCTAGATAGCCTTAAAACAGCATTACGCTTTCTATCAGTAAAGTATTTTCTATATCCGTATGCTGCAAAAGATTCTGGGTTATCGCTTATACCATAATTACCTGCATATGGAACTATCTGGCCTACCACTAATGTAGAAGACGTTAACGTAGCACTACCTTCTGCTGAGTATATTGCGTCTTTATCAATTAGCGCTTTGCTTACTTTATCCTCCTGAAGTATAATTAAATTAGTGTCTTCTGCGTATAATTTTTGTATACTTCCGTTCGCGGGATCTGTAGATTTTGTTATAGATTCACCAACTGAAAATACATTAGTATCATTAACGCCTGTTCTTGAATTAAATATACCAGAATATATTAATGAATTAAACCTGTGCTGCTGAACATTTTCGTCCTCTACCAAATAAGCTTTAACTCCAAAATCTACTGTTGTATTATTGTATCCTCCACGTATTCTAGATTCTTCTATATACCAATCTTTATCTGGTGTATCGCTGTTTGACGCGAATAAAGCTCCATTAGTTCCACGAGGCAAATTAACTGCATCATCAGGGTTTGAAACGCTAGCAACAACTGAGTTTATCTTCTTTAGCCAGAAAGAGTTAAAATATCTTAAATTTAATGTTGCAGACATATTTTATTATCACTTATTTAAAAAAAATATTACGTATAGTTTTCGTAGAAGTAAATCATTAAATCATTACCAGTACCAAACGATGGACTACAGTCTTGCCTATCCGCTGTACTGCCACTTTTTGTTGTAGATATATATGCTTTGTGATTTTTATAAGAAACAGCGCTACTAACCCCTGCATTAAAGCTGGTATTTGTTGATTGAGTCATATTATTAAACTCTGCAAGTCTTTTCTTTTTAAGAGCATTAGTACTGCCAGTTCCAGGTACATAGTCGTAAGCTATATCTCCTGATATGGTACTAGAAGGTGCTGTTGTAAAAGTTGAATTACCAAATAACTGAGTTACTACGTGAGTATAAGGTGTTCTTGCGTATGCAGTAGTAGGCATAGCGGTTGTACTGCATGATGCGCCGGTAGCAGAATGCTGATATTGGAAATATGTTGCATCTCTACCTGAATTTTGAGATATAAGGTTATCGCCATACTGAGGAACACAGGACGGGTAGTTAGCATCACTGACATTAACCCATACTTTAGATGAAATACCACTTGTGCTACCGCCACTTAAATTTGCCTTAGAAATTAAACAAACAACAAAATAATCACCTTTTTTATCAAGCGCAAGGGGTATATTTATGCTTGTTTTATAACCTTGACTAGGTACAGGGCCGCCGTTATTATAATAGTTAGCATTAAGCCAGTTATTTATATCTACATTATTTGTGTCTTTAACATTTGATTTTGACCACGTACTACTAGAGCTTTGCCTATACCAAACTTCCCACCTTACATAAACAGCATAAGATGAGCCGTCTGTTCTATTGGTTTCTTGCATTAAGTCTAAAAGCATTGTGCCGGATGTGTTACTGGATGTAAAACCAGTTGATCCTAATCTATGGACAGCATTACTATATTGCGCACCGGCTTGCCCAAAAGTATGACCTGAAGGATAAGTTCCGGTTGTAGCGCTAGCAACATACCAACCATATGTAGAAACACCATCAACCGCAGTCATTTGCCTAGCATAGCTACCGCCGCTTCCTACTGTGCTTAAACAATCTGTAATAAGTGCGCTTGGCAATGGGCTTGGTACAACTCGTATTTCTTGAGTATATTCAGGAGACTCTTCTTTATTAGCAGAATCATTGCCTTGATCATCAATCCTAACCCATCCTGTGGTTCCGGTTCCAAGCATAGCGTCTTTTACTTTAAACTTATAAGTATAGTAGCCTACTTGGTAACCTCCATTTTTTTCAGGGTGACTATCATTGGAAACATAGTTAAAACCTAGTTCGGTGGTTATATGATTAATATAAGGAACGTCCGCATTGTATGAGTCAGGCTTAGGCGGTACTCCTGTGAAGTAAAGCCCCGCTCCGTCTCTAAGACTGCCTGCCGATACTACACCAGCGTCTGCAAACATGCCATTAGACATTTGTAGACTATTTTGGTTATCAGGTCTGCCTAAATTAATAGTTGGAGTAGATCCGGTTGAAAAAGGAGCATTAACAGTTATTAAATCTAAAGTAGTTGCTTTAGGTGTGTTTAAACTATCATATAGATAAGGCGCATTATTATTTACACTTACTGAAAATGTAAAGCCATCTGACATTGACCCATTGTCATCTAATACGTTTAATGTAAAAAATATACCAGGCGGCCCGCAGCATGTACTGTGCGTGCGAGTATCAGGGTGAAGCTTAATTCTATATGTACCATAAGTTTGCGAAGTCGGATCAGCAGTGTCTTGCTCTAATATAAAATCACTGTCTACTGAAAAGCTTTGTTGGGTCACTGTTAAAGTATACGGAATTAAATTATTATTTGCTATGTATGCAGACGAAAGTAACCCTGTATTTTGCAATTCAACCCCTTCTATAGAAAGTGGGAAAATATTATCGGTTACATATGGAGAATCTGCCTCACCAGTAACTGTTCCGCTTCCGCCTGGGTTTTGGTTTTCATTGTAAATAGGATTAGGCGCAGTGATATCAACAGGTCCTGTAAATCCTGTTAAAACGTCTTCATTTAAATCAGATATAAGGCCGGTAGTAGTTGTTTCCCAAAATATATCTAATAGTGAAACGTCAGGATCTGTTTCATATACAGATAATATAGGGGACATGTATGGAGATGTGCCACCACCGCCACCAGCTCCTTTTGTTGCACCTATAGCATCATCAGTAGAAATTCTAGCTATTAAAGGATTTGATTCTAATTGATAAAGATTATCATCAGAATCAATATCGCTTACTCCCATTTTTAAATCTGAAGCGGTAGATATTGTTGTTGCAGTATGTATATTTCTACCCGGATAATATTGAGTGTTATATTGATCATATGGGGCAGCAGCATCTCTTATATTTTCAACTCTTCCATATAATTTTACAGAACTTCTATATTGTTTTTGGTCTGGGCCAACCTCAGATAAGTCTCTCGGTATTTTGTTTATATTGTCATTTAATAGTACAATATGAGCTGTTTTATTATCTTCACCAGTTGGAAAAGTATTAGGGGAGGTTGGTGCAGGGTAACCATTCAACATACCCGGTAAATAACAATTGTAATAATCCTGTTCAGTCTGTTTAACTACAACTTTATATGAATACCAACCTGTTTGATTTATTATATAAGCAAATTTTAAATCAGGTGTATTTAATGGGTTTGCAATATACATATCGCTTATTTCCCCGTTACATACAACAGAATATGTTCCTGATGTTAAAGAAACTTGTGAAACTTTAACATAATCTCTATACTTACCTCTTAAATAATCACCTACGCGAGGGATGTTTGCGTTATCGGGCTTATTAGAATCCAAAGTAAACTCAAAAGCCGTATCGGCTGCCCCTTGGTAAGCGGTTATAGTTCCGGTTGCAATTGCAAAACCGTTGCCTGTTGTTGCAGCTTTTTGCTGTTGCGCATATAAACCGGGCTCACCATTTGTTAAAGGCGTATATGCAGATGAAACTTGTGAATTAACAATAACTTGCATTTGGTCACCGAACCATTTTAAAATATCACCCTGGTTGCCTCCTGTGTTATATGCATGAAATATTGTGGAGCCTCCTTTGAATGCAGTGCCTGTACCAACGCCTAATAATTCAACAGGGGATAATATTACCGGTGATTGGCGTCCGAATTTATCTGCAAGAACAAAGCCTACTTGATACGTTCTATTTTGTTTTACCGTGTGATTAGGGTATTCTACAAAAGAAGAATCATTTAATGTATCTTTATCAAAAACGCCAACATTATAATCTATTGATGCCGGCGGAGTATACCTATCATAAAAATTGCCATATATAATTCTATTGCCAGCTGTTTCTTGTGCTTTGGCTCTTACTGGTACTTTATCGTAAACTCTTGCTATTTCTTTTTCCGGTAAAGTTTTATATGGCTTTCTTGATTGATAATTGTAATTGTATATGTTACTATTTGCAGATTTACTTTGTATTTCACTTACAGGTATAGTTTCTAAAACCTTTACTGCTAAAGAGTCAGATTCTTTTGACAATAAATCTATGCTTTTAACTTTATATTCCGACGCTAAAAGACTACCTTTAGAAGGCAATGGAATAAATAGCTCAATGTCATTAATTTCATTTTCCATAAAATCAACAACTGTTGATCTATAGGCAGCGTCTTCATTTCCGCTAATAAAATATCCATTTTGTTTTGGAATAAATGCAATTTGACTAAACGGGGCCATTATAGAATATTCTCCATCTTCAAATTGAATTCTATATGAAAATCTTACATATTTGTCTTCAATTAAATCAGGATCACCAGGCCATGTTGCATTATCTTCCTGGTTTGTCATTGTAGACTTAAAAAATTTAATTATATCTCCCACTACGGTAGTAAAAGAAGAGGCATTAGTGTTTACAGTATTTCCGGTTATACCAGTTACTGTAACGTAGTCCCCGCCTTCTAAACCTGTAATTGCAGTTCCATCAACTATTTTTTTGCCAATTATTGTCATGCCAACCTCAACACCAATGTCGGACGGATCACTATTAAAAATTATAGAAGAACCACTAGTGGTGCCGGTACTAACTTTAGCTGTAATTTCCTTAACCATACTTATGGCTTCGTATGGATTATATTTAGCTACCGAAATGCTCTCTTCGCTATTATAATGTGACGGGTTGGCTATAGCCTCTGCTATATTTATTTTTCTTGGCTGATTTCTGTTATCAGTAAAAAATAATAATTCTTCAATTAAGTTAACACCTAATACTTTGTCTGTAGTTGAAAAATTTAAAAACTCACCACTAACAATAGCGCTATAGCTTTGGGTATTTTGGTCAAAAACACATATCATCGCGCCGTTTACAGGGCTTCCAGCGGCAGTGTTTGCGTCAGATAAATATGTTGGTTGACCATTTGTATAAGGATCTGTATAGTTAGTTACAAATGTAATTATTCTATCATTTACTGAGTCACTATAATATCCTATTATTTCAAAGGTTGAGCCGTAAGGAAGAGTTGTTGTAACATTTGAATTTCCTATAATATTTTCTAAAGCACCTACATCATCATCTTCAGATTTACCTACAGATATATTCTGCGCATCACGATATTCACCATTTGGTATTAATCTATCGTCTAAGTCTTTATTCATCTTAGACTTTAGAAAATTATTTTTAGCTTCAGGCATTAGTGTTTAATTATTTTAGATTTATTTCTCATTACCTGTGAAATCTCTTCAAGCTTAATATTTGAAATTCTTAGCTTAGCATTTCTTATTTTAGCCCTTTTTTCTTTTTTAAGTCTATTAATAATATATTCAGGTATATTTGGCCTAACAGAAGATATTGCGTAAGCTATATAAGAATAAAACGCTTCTTCAGCAAGCTTTGGTATTTTCATGTTTTCTTCGTATGCAAGTCCATCCGATATATACTCTAATAGTATTATTTTATCAATTAAATTACTTGAAAAAGAAAATCTACCTAATCTTTCATTTATTGTAAACCAACCGTTAACTTGTGTAGTCTCTGGGTTTTCGCCGTATCTTTGACCATACAGTGTTTTATAAACCGGATCTGTATAAGTATCAGCGCTTTCAGCATGAGATGTATAAACACCGGTTATTTTTTTAGTATCATTAGAATACCAATTATTTTCTGCAATTGATGTGCCGGTTACGTTTTCACTATTGTTATCTTGCGTAGGAATGCCATTATTATCCTGTATTGGTATTTCGGTAGGGTTGCTAGTTAAAGTTGTAGGGTATATAATATGTTTAACACCAAGATTATCTGTCCAAGATAATTTAACATAATTTACGTAGTCTTGCGGTATGGGCAGGGTAAGATTATTAGGGATTGTTAATTCTTGCGACCGTATGCTTTTTATAGTATCATAACTAAATTCTTGCATAGCTCGTTTAGCGTGAAATATAACGTCAGTTCTTTTTATTGAGGGCAAAAGCTTCCCATCACCAACATAGCTAATTATAAAGTTATTAATTATATCATTTATTGATATATATCTATAGCTACCATAATCGTTACCGGTGTAGTATTGTTCGTTAGTTTGGGTTATTAACCCACCGTTTGGTACTGCCATATGTTAACTTTTTTGATTTATTTCTTGTTTTTGAGACTGTGCAGCTGCAGCTTGTACTATAGAAGGATCTTTAATGACAACTCCTGCGTATAATAATATTTTTAAAACAACTTCTGTTTGGTCTGAAGCATGTATTTCAAAATCTGTTGACCCACTTGAGCTATATTCATAATAGTTTTGCCCGGAGGGTATTGTAAAATTCCAAACAACGTCAGCCGGGGTTTTTATGTAGTTAAATGTAATACCTGTAGGGTTATTTAGCTCTGATGCCGTATATATTTTTATACCGCTTGAGTCTCTAGTGTATATAGGAAAATCATTTGTTGGTTTTGAAAGCGGCGATGAAGTAATATACAGATATTCGTTTTTATTTACGTGCTCTGCTTCGCTTCCATTATATATAACTGTGCCTAGCCTATATAAATCTGTAGGCTCTACAAAATGATTAGCAGAATATGTTGGCTGTGCTGTTTT